>Ga0308412_1000392_pt1 | contig 22373 bp, 19 predicted proteins | sample HotsprottomLayer_FD_202357 | JGI IMG/M metagenome (GOLD analysis project Ga0308412, IMG submission 202357) | Hot spring phototrophic mat microbial communities from Octopus Spring, Yellowstone National Park, Wyoming, United States -... | ecosystem: Environmental > Aquatic > Thermal springs > Hot...
CCGCGTCGATCACCGCTCCGCTGCCCCCCCGGGCGTCGCGGGCGTACAGGGCGGCGGTGGCCGCCTGCGCGGCGAACACCCCGGTGAGGTAGTCCGAGATCGTCACCCCCACCCGCACCGGCGGGCGGTCGGGCTCGCCGGTGAGGTGCAGAAGCCCCCCGTAGCCGATCCCGAGCCGGTCCAGTCCCGGCCGGTGCGCGTACGGGCCGTCCTGCCCGAAGGTGGAGATCCGCACCGTCACCAGGTGCCGGGGCAGCCGGTCGGGGCCCAGCCCCCAGCGTTCCAGGGTGCCGGGCCGGAAGTTCTCCACCACCACGTCGGCGGTGCCGCACAGGCGGCGGGCGAGGTCCTGGCCTTCCGGGCGGCGCAGGTCGATCGTGACCGACCGACGCGACCGGCCCTCGACCGCCCAGAAGAGGGAGTAGCCCTCGGGGGTGAACGGGCCGATCTCGCGCATGAAGTCACCCCGGCCGGGTTGTTCGACCTTGATGACCTCCGCGCCCTGCTCGCCGAGCAGCCCGGCGCAGAAGGGCGCGGCGATCCGGGTGCCGAGGTCGATCACCCGGATCCCCGAGAGCGGGCCGCTCATCCCCCGGCCGGATCGGCGTCGGGCCGGTCGCCGCGCTGCTCCGCCCGGACCGCGTCCATCCCCCCGGCCCGGCGGGCCTCGGCGCGGGCGAGCGCCTCGGCGGTGTTGCTCACGAACTGGTGCACCATGAAGTGGTACCGCCAGGCGGCGCGCTGGCCCATGAGGTCGAGGGTGTGGTTGAGCGTGTCCTTCACCGCCCGGGCCGTGACCGGGGGGACGAGCGCCGCGGCCTCGGCCATCTCCCGGGCGGTGGCCTCGAGCTCGGCGCGGGGGACCACCCGGTTCACCAGACCGGCCCGTTCGGCTTCGTGGGCGGTGAGGGTCCGGGCGCAGAAGAGGAACTCCTTGGCCCGCCGAACCCCCAGTTCCCAGGGCTCGACGAGCAGCTCGACCCCGGCGCCGCTCATGCGCAGCACCGGGTTGGAGAAGCGGGCGTCGTCGGCGGCGACGATGAGGTCGCACATGCAGGCGAGCGCGAGGCCCGCCGCGGCGCAGGTGCCCGCCACCGCGGCGATGGTGATCTTCGGCAGGTCCCGGATGCGCAGCAGCCGGTCCCAGTACATCGTCTCCTCGTGGGCGAGCTTGCCTTCCGGGGTGGCCCGCATGGCCGCCCAGTGCTCCTCGCCGGCCAGCAGCTCCTTGAGGTCGTGGCCGGCGCAGAAGTGCTTGCCGGCCCCGGTGAGGATGACCACCCGCACCGCCGGGTCGTCCCCGGCGCGCCGCACGCAGGCGTCGAGCTCGTCGATCATCCGGGCGTTCTGCGCGTTGGCCGCCTCGGGCCGCTGCAGGGTGATCGTCGCCACCGGCCCGTCGACCTGGTACCCGACGGTCTGGCTCTGCGTCATCCGCTGCTCCGCTCGATCGGCTCGCCCGGGCGAATCTAGCGGCGGTCCGGTGACGGGGGGTCGGGGCGCGGTTCGCGGGGCAGCCCGAGGACCCGTTCACCCACCAGGTTGCGCTGGATCTCGTTCGTCCCGGCCCAGATCGACGATGCCTGGTAGTAGAGCCACGACCGTTGCCAGCGCCCTGCGCCCGGGTTGCCCGCCGCGTCGCCCCACAGGGGCGCCGCCGGGCCGAGCACGTCGACGGCGAGCTCGTGCAGCCGCTTGCTCATCTCCGACCACCACAACTTGTTGATCGCCCCGACCGCGCCCGGGTCCCGGCCCTTGGCGGTGCGGGACACCGACCGCCAGTTGTGGAGACGGAAGAGCTGCACCTCCACGAACGCCTGCGCCAGGCGGGGTCCCAGGCGCGGGTCGTCCCAGTGCCGGCGGGTGTGGGCCAGCCGGGCGAGCTCCTCGAACAGCTGCAGGTGGATGACGAGCTGCCGGGGGTTCACCCCGCGTTCATGGGTGAGGGTGGCGTTGGCGATCCGCCAGCCGTCACCGGGGGTGCCGATGACCTGGTCGTCGGGGACGAAGACGTCGGTGAGGAACACCTCGTTGAACTCGGCCTCGTCGGTGATCTGCCGCAGGGGCCGGACCTCGACGCCGGGCGCGTGCATGTCGACGACCAGGTACGAGAGCCCACGGCCACCCGGGGTGCGGGGATCGGTGCGGGCGAGACAGACCCCCCAGTCGGCGAACTGGGCGTAGCTCGTCCAGACCTTCTGGCCGGTGACCCGCCAGCCGCCCGGCACCCGGTCGGCCCGGGTGCGCAGGGACGCGAGGTCCGAGCCGGCCTCCGGTTCGCTGAACAGCTGGCACCACAGCTCCTCGGCGGGCAGGATCTTCGGGAGCCACCGGTCCTGCTGGTCGGGTGTGCCGTGGGCGAGCAGGGTCGGCCCGACGAGGTTCACCCCGATGCGGCCCACCAGTTCGGGAGCCCGGGCCCGGGCCAGCTCCTCGGTCACCACGTAGTGCTCCACCGGCCCGGCGCCGCGCCCGCCGAACCGTTCCGGCCAGGCCACCCCCACCCAGCGTCCCGTGGCGAGCTGCGCCTGCCAGCGGCGTCCGAACGCCACCTCCTGCGCGAGGGTGGCGAACCGCGGGGGCAGGCCGGTGCCGTACTCCCACGGAAGGTGCTCCCGCAGCCAGGCCCGGCACTCGGACCGCAACGCCTCGACGGCAGGGCTGGGACGCAGGTCCACCTTCGCGAGCGGGTGGCGCTCAGCCGCGCTGGTCGATGGGGACGTACGGACGGGCGGTGGGGCCCACGTAGATCTGGCGGGGCCGGCCGATCTTCGTCTTGGGGCTTTCCATCATCTCCTTCCAGTGCGCGATCCAGCCCGGGAGGCGGCCCATCGCGAACAGCACCGGGAACATCTTCGTGGGGAACCCCATCGCCCGGTAGATGAGCCCCGAGTAGAAGTCGACGTTCGGGTAGAGCCTGCGCTCGATGAAGTACTCGTCGGAGAGCGCCACCTCTTCCAGCGCGAGCGCGATGTCGAGCAGCTCGTCGCGGCGGTGCAGTTCGGAGATGACCCGGTCGGCGGTGGCCTTGAGGATGCGGGCCCGGGGGTCGTAGTTCTTGTACACCCGGTGCCCGAACCCCGAGAGCCGCACCGGGTCGTCGGGGTCCTTGGCGCGTTCCACCATGCGCCGCACGTCGCCGCCCTCGGTCCGGATCCGTTCCAACATCTCGATCACGGCCTGGTTCGCCCCGCCGTGCAAGGGCCCCCACAGGGCGTTGATCCCCGCCGCCACCGACGCGAAGAGGTTCGCCTCCGACGACCCCACCATCCGCACCGTGGAGGTGGAGCAGTTCTGCTCGTGGTCGGCGTGCAGGATGAGCAGCTGCTTCAGGGCGTGCACCACGGTCGGGGACACGTCGTAGGGCTCCGAGGGCACCGCGAAGGTCATGGTGAGGAAGTTCTCGATGAGGTCCAGGCGGTTGTCGGGGTAGAGGAACGGCTGGCCGATCGACTTCTTGTACGAGTAGGCGGCGATGGTGGGGATCTTGGCCATGAGCCGCAGGATCGACAGTTGCACCTGCCCGGGATCGTGGGGGTCGGCGGAGTCCTGGTAGAAGGTCGACAGCGCGCTCACCACGCTGGACAGCACGCCCATGGGATGCGCGTCGCGGGGGAACCCGTCGAAGAACCGCTTCACGTCCTCGTGCAACAGGGTGTGCCGCCGGATCCCGAACCGGAACTCGTCCAGCTGGTCGCGGGTGGGGAGCTCACCGTGGATCAGCAGGTACGAGGTCTCGAGGAACGACGGGACCTCGCGCTCCACGAGATCCTCGATGGCGATGCCCCGGTAGCGGAGGATGCCGGCGTCCCCGTCGATGTAGGTGATGGCCGACTCGCAGGAGCCGGTGTTCACGTAGCCGTAGTCGAGGGTGATGAGCCCGGTCTCGGCCCGGAGCCGGCTGATGTCCACCGCCCGCTCGTCCTCGGTGCCCCGCAGGACCGGCAGCTCCACCGTCTGCCCACCGACCACGAGCCGCGCCGGGTCCGGTTCGCGGATCGCGTCCGGGTGCGGGCTCACCCCCCGAATCTACCGACCGCGGGCTCGGTAGTGTTCGCCGCCGTGGACTTCGAGCTGTCCGAGGATCAGCAGGCGCTGCGCGACGCGGCCGGGGCGCTCCTCGACGCCCGGTGTCCGACCGGACGGGTCCGGTCGGTGATGGACGGCCCCGACGGGTTCGACCGGGACCTGTGGGCGGCGATGGTGGAGCAGGGCTGGCTTGCCGCCGAGGTCCCCGCCGCCGAGGGCGGGCTCGGGCTCGGCCCGGTGGAGGCGGGCCTGCTCGCCGAGGAGGTCGGCGCCCACGTGGCGCCGGTGCCGTTCACCGACACGCTGCTCGGGATCGACGCCTGCCGACGGGCGGGCCTCGCCGCCGAGGCCGACGCGCTCGGCGGCGGGGCGCAGCTCGCCGCCGCGGTGTGGTGTGAGGACCCGGCCACGGTGCGGGCCGAGCCCGACGGTGACCGGTGGCGGCTGCGGGGCCGGGCCGACCCGACCCCGTTCGCCCCGCTGGCCGACCTGTTCGTGGTACCGGCCCGAGGGCCGGACGGGCCGTCCCTGCACCTCGTGGAACGGGCCGGTGCCGGCGGCACCCTGCGCACCGACCGCCAGCCGGGCCTGGACGTGACCCGGCCGATCGCCTGGGTCGAGTTGGACGGCGCCCCGTCGGTGCGCCTCGGGGGGCCCGACGCGCTCGACCGGTACCGGGACCGGGGGGCGACGCTGGTGGCCTGCGAGTTGCTGGGGGCGGCCCGCCGGGTGCTGGACATGTCGGTGGCGTACGCGAAGGAGCGGGTCCAGTTCGGTCGGCCGATCGGGTCGTTCCAGGCGGTGAAGCACCGGCTGGCCGATGCGCTGGTCGACGTGGAGGGGATGCGCTCGGCGGCGTCCTGGGCGGCGTGGTGCCTCGCGGGGGATCCCGACGAGCGGGAGGTGGCCGCCGCGGTCGCCAAGGCGTGGTGCTCGGAGGCGGCGGGGCGGGTCACCGCCTCGGGGCTCCAGGTGCACGGGGGCATCGGGTTCACCTGGGAGCACGACCTGCACCTGTTCCTGAAGCGGGCCCGCCTCGACCGGGAACGGTTCGGTGACGCCGCCTGGCACCGGGCGCGCCTGGCCGGGCTGCTGCGCGACCGCGTCGAGGCCGGGGTCGGGATCCTCTGAGCCGGATGCCCGCCCGCTTCGCGCCCGGGAGACGCCCGGTGGGACGGTACCTGCCCCGGCGCCGGGGGAGGCGACGGGGTTGACGGCGGTCACCGGGGCGCACGTGCTCGTGACCGGCGGCTCGGAGGGCATCGGGCTGGCCACCGCAGCGGCGTTCGCGGCCCGAGGGGCTCGGGTGTCGCTCGTGGCCCGCGATCCCGCCAAGCTCGCCGCGGCCCGGGACCGGCTCGGCGGCCTGCCCGCGGTGGCGTCCGCCGACGTGACCGACCGGGTCGCGCTCGCCCGGGCGTTCGGGGAGCTGGTCACCGCCCAGGGACCGGTCGACATCCTCGTCACCGCGGCCGGCGCGTCCGAGCCCGGGCGCTTCACCGAACTCGACGACGACGCGTTCGCCCGGCAACTCGACCTCAACGTGCTCGGCACGGTGCACGCCTGCCGGCTCGTCGTCGCCGACATGTGCGCCCGCCGTCGCGGCCATCTCGTGCTGGTCTCCTCGGTGGCCGGCTTCCTCGGCATCTACGGGTTCAGCGCGTACGCCCCGACGAAGTTCGCGGTGCGGGGCTTCGGGGAGGCGCTGCGCGCCGAGCTCGCCCCGTGCGGGGTGCGGGTGTCGATCGTGTACCCGCCCGACACCGACACCCCCGGCCTGCGGCGCGAGAACGAGCGCAAACCGGCCGAGACGAAGGCGATCTCGGCGACGATCCCACCGGTGCCGGCCGAACGGGTCGCGGCGGCGATCGTGCGGGGCGTCGAACGCGACCGCCTGGCGGTCACCGTGGACCCCCTGTCGTGGCTGCTGCTGCGCGCCGGTGGGCTGTGCGATCCGGTCCTGCGCCGGATCGAGGACCGTACCGTCAGGCGGGTGCAGCGGCGAGGCGTCTGACCAGGGCCGGTCGGTCAGGCTTGCCGTTGGCCAGCAGCGGCAGGCGCTCCACCTGCAGCACCCGTTCCGGGGTCTTGTACCGGGCCACGCCCCGGGCGGCGAACCATGCCCGGCAGGTGGCGAGGTCGAACGGGGCGTCGGCGAGCACCACCGCGCCCACCCGTTCGCCCATCACCGGGTCGGGGACGCCGACCACCACCGCCTCGCGCACCGCCGGGTGCGCCCGGAGGGTGTCCTCGACCTCGGCGACGGCGATGTTCTCCCCCCCGCGGATGACGATCGCCTTCTTGCGTCCGGTGATCGTCACCCAACCGTCGCTGATCGTGGCCAGGTCGCCGGTGCGGAACCATCCCCGCTCGATCGCGGCGGCCGTCGCGGCCGGGTCCGTGTAGCCGGCGAACAGCTCGGGGCCGCGCACGAGCAGCTCCCCGTCGTCGGCGAGCCGGACCCGGACCGGCCCGACGGGTCGGCCGTCGGTGTGGACCGCCCGCTCGGGCGGGTCGCCCGGTGCCCAGGAGGTGACGGTGGGGGCCTCGGTCGATCCGTACGAGCGTTTCACCACCGCGCCGAGGCGGGCGGCCGCCTCCTCGACGAACGCCGGGGTCACCCCGGCTCCACCCAGGGACACCAGGCGCAGGCCGGCGACGTGCTCGGTGCGGAAGCCGGGCGCGTCGAGGAGCTGGCGGAAGAACGTCGGTGGCCCCACCATGAAGGTCACCCGCCGCGCCCGGATGAGGGCCAGGGCCGCCTCGGGATCCCAGCGGTCCATGAGCACCACCCGCATCCCCGCCGCCGCCGGCACCAGCAGCCCGTTGAGCAGGCCGGACATGTGGGCGAGCGGCGCCGGCATGAGCACCGCGTCCCCGGGCCCGAGCCCGTGGAAGGCCGCCATGGTGCGGGCCTTGTACGACAGGGCGCGCTGGGTGTGCAGGACGACCTTCGGCACGCCGGTGCTGCCCCCGGTGGCCAGCGCCACGGCGAGGTCCGAGGCCCGGGCCGCCGGGTGCCGCCACGGCGGGGCGTCGCCGAGCCCGTCGGGCACCGGCCCGGCCGCCCGGACCTCCCCGAGGTCGGTGACCCGGGCGCCGGCCGCTCGCAAGGCGGCCAGGAACGCCGCGGTCTCCCCGGTCCCGGCCCGGTGGTGCCGGGGGGCGGCCACGGCCCCGAGCCGCCAGCAGGCGCCGAGCAGGGTGAGGTCGGCGGGTCGGTTCCGGGCCGTCCAGGTGACCACCCCGCCCCGCCGCACCCCGCGGGCGGCCAGGGCACCCGCGGTGGCGGCCACCGCCCCGTCGTCGAGCACCCCGGTCCCGGTGCACAGCCCGTCCAGGGTGGGACCGTCCCAGGCGCCGCCCGGGCGGCGGTGCTCGGCGGCGTCGGGGTGGCGGTACCAGGCCCGCACCGCGCTCCTCAGCCCGGCGTGGGTCGCCGGACCCAGGCCCCGCCGACCGGCACCGCGCCCCGCACGAGGTGGCCGCCGATGAGGTTCCGCTGGATCTCGGTGGTACCCGCTCCGATGCACAGCCCCCGGATGTCCCGGTAGACCCGCTCCACCGGGTACTCGCGGGAGTACCCGTACCCGCCGAGCAGCTGGATGGCCTCGTCGCACACGAACTTCGCCGCCTCGTTGGCGGCGAGCTTGGCCATCGCGGTCTCCAGCGGCGGGGGGGTCCCGCCGGGACCGGCGAGCCGCACCGCCCGGCCCAACAGCAGCCGGGCCGCCTCGAGGCGGGTCGCCATGTCGGCCAGCTTCCATTGCAGGCCCTGGAGCGCGGCGAGGGGACGGTCCCCGATCCGGCGTTCGTGCACGTACCCGAGCGCGTACTCCAGGGCACCTTGGGCCGCGCCGAGGCACATCGCGGCGTTGCCGCAGCGCTCGTGGTTGATGTGGGCGATGAGGGTCTTGAACCCGTCGCCGGTGGCCGGGTCGCCGGGCACCAGCACGTCCTCGGGCTCGACCCGCACCCCGTCGAAGGCCAGTTCCGCCTCGCTGGTGCCCCGCAGGCCCATCTTGCGGTGGGTGCCGGCCACCTCGACTCCGTCGGCTTCGAGGTCCACGACCACCGCGCCGATGCCCCGGGTGCCGCCCGGCTCGGCGTCGGGGAACCGGCACCACACCAGGCAGGCCCGGGCCCGGTGCCCACCGGTCACGTAGTTCTTGTACCCCTCGAGCCGCCAGCCGGCGCCGTCGGGCACGAGCCGGGTCCGCAGGTGCTGCACCGCCGAGCCGGCCTCGGTCTCGGAGATCCCGATGCAGAACAGCGCCTCGCCGCGGGCGGCGAGGGGCAGCCAACGGTCGCGCAGCGCATCGGAGCCGAGGTGCTCGATCGCCCGGGGCGGGCCGTTGTAGCCGAGCTGGGCGAGGATGGCGCTGGACACGTCGACCCGGGCGAGCTCCTCGAGCACGATCGCGGCCTCCACGTCGCCGAGCCCGGCGCCGCCCCAGCGCTCACCGACCGTGATGCCCAGCAGCTCGGCGCGCCGCAACGCCGCCAGCGAGGCGTCGGGGAACTCCTCGGTCTCGTCCCAGTGCCGGGCGTTCGGGGCGAGGTCGCGCTGCGCCACCGTGCGGGCCAGTTCCCGCAGGGCCTGCTGGTCCTCGGTCTCGGCGAACGGGTCGGTGCCGCGCATCACGGCGCGGGAGCGTACCGGCCCCCCGGCCCGCTCAAGCGGGCCGGGCGGTGAGCCGACACTGCGAGCGTGCGGCACCGATCCGATGGTTGTGCCCACCCGCCGCGGGGGCCGGGCGGCGTGTCCGGCGAGACGCTCGTGGAGCTGGTGCTCGCGGTCGCGCTGATGGGCGTGGTGGGGATCACGCTGCTCGCCGCGCTCGGCACCGGCATCGCCGGCACGACGATCGGGCGCGCCGCCGCGACCGTCGAGGTGTCGCTGCAGTCCTACGTGGAGGAGCTGCGCGCCCGCCCGTACCGGGCCTGCACCTCCGGAAGCGCCGTGCGCGCGGCGTATCCACCGGCGGAACTGGAGCCGCCGGCACTGCCCGCCGGGCTGCGCGCCGAGGTGCTCGAGGTCACGGCGTGGGACGGCCGCAGCGGCTGGGCCGATGCCCCGGGGGGGCCGGTGGCGTCCTTCACCGAGCGGTGCCCGCCGGGAGGGGACACCGGGGCGCAACGCATCGTCGTCGCGGTGGAGGATCCGGGTCCCCGCGGGGCGCGGGCCACGGACGGGTTCGTGCGGAGGCGGCCGTGAGGAGCGGTGAAGCCGGGTTCACGCTCCCGGAGGTGCTGGTGACGGTCACCCTCGCCGGGATCGTCATCGCGGTTCTGGGGGCGGCGGTGCTGCTGGTGCTGCGGGTCTCCGATCCCACCGCGGCCGCGATCGACACCACCGCCGGCGTGCGGCTCGCCGGTCACTACTGGGTGCGCGACGTGGAGGCCGCCCACCTCGTCAACCCGTCCGGACGACGCTGTGGCGGCGCGGCCACCGTGACCTTCACCGCCGGTGCGGACACCGGCAGGATCGTGTCCTGGCGGCTCACCGGCTCGGGGGCGCTGGAGCGAACCGAGTGCGACACGGAGCGTGTGCTGCATGCGGTGACCCTGCTGGCGGACCTCCGACCGCAGCGCACAGTGGCTCGATGCGACGGCGAGCCGTGCCACCAAGACGTCCGGCCACGGCGGGTGAGCCTGCGGCTGGCGCTGGGCGGCGGGGAGGAGCTGGAGCTGACCGGTACCCGGAGGTTGCCGTGAGCGGACCTCGCACGCAGCGGGGGCCGGGAGGTGAGCGGGGAGCGACCCTGATCCTGGTCCTCGTGCTCGTGTGCGTGCTGGGCGTCGGCATCGCCGCGCTGCTCGACGCCGGCGGAGCCGACCTGCGAGTGGCCCGGTCCCTCGGCGACGCTTCCCACCGGCGCCTCGCCGCCGTCGGTGCGATCGACACCGCAACCGCGTTCCTGCGGCCGGACCGCAGCCGGGGCCGGGAGGGGGTGACCTGCCCATCGTTCACCACCGGATCGACCGCCGGTGCGGTCACCGTGACCTGCACGCCCCAGGCCGGCAGCGGCACCCCGACCCCGGGGCCCGACAGCCCCGCCCACGCGCTGTTCACCACCCGGGGCCTGCCCGGCTACCCGACCGGGACCGGCATCACCGTGAGGGGCAACAACCCGGTCCGCGTCAACGGGGCGGTGGTGTCGAACAGCTCGATCAGCGTGGACTCCAACAGCCGTCTCGATGCCGGCGTCGCCCCGGTCACCGCCACCGGCCCCTGCGGCCCGGGGCCGGTGAGCGGCACCCCGGTGACCTGCAACACCGGCCAGACCGTGCCCGACCCGAGCGGCACCGGCGCCGGCGAGGACCCGGTCGCACCGTCGCCGTGGGCCTCGGCGATCCAGGGCCCGGAGGCGCCGGCGCAGGCCGCCGCAACCTGCAACCCCACCACCCGGGTCGCGATCATGCCCCCCGGGTCGTATCTCAGCCTTCCGAAGCTCCTGGTGGAGCTGGGCACCTGCACGGTGGTGTGGATGCCGCCGGGGAGCTACTACCTCGACTTCGGGGTGGCCAGCCCCACCCAGACCACCTGGACCGTCGACGGGACCCTCATCGGCGGCACCCCGTCGGGGTGGTGGAGCCCGCTGGGGCCGGGCCAGCCGACGGTCACCGTGCCCGGCGCCTGCGACCGGACCCGGCCGGGGGTGCACATCGTGTTCGGTGCCACAAGCCGGCTCAACGTGGGCGGCAAGGCCGACATCGAGCTGTGCGGGCCCGACCGCGGGGCCCAGCGGGTCGTGCTGTACGGGCGGAAGTCGACGCTGACCCCCGCCGCCCAGACCCTGACCCCGGTGCGGCCCGCGAACCCGCCGGTGCCCACGGGGACGCCGAACAGCCTCGTCACCCCGCCCGGTGACGTGCTGGCGATCGACGGGGTCACCAACGACGGGAGGGTGACCGGCGCCAACGCCATCGGGTCGGTGACCCTCGGCGGGTACTCCCTCGCCGCGGTGCCCTACGGGTCCACGATCACCCAACTACGGGTGCGGGTCGCCCATCAACAGGTGTCGGGCACCCTCGCAACCAACCATCCACGCGTGACCGTGAGCACGCCGGCCGGTGCGCTGTGCACGAACGTCCCGGTGACGGTGACGACCACGCTGACGACGACCACCGTCACCTGCGCCACGAACCTGCTCTGGACCGCCCCGGGCGACCTGACCGCCACCTGGGCGTTCCAACGTCCCAACAGCAGCGGGCCGACGACGATGCGCCTCGACGGCGTCGAGCTCGAGGTCACCTACATCCCACCCGGGTTGCGGGCCCAGGATCTCGGGGTGAAAGCCGTGGAGATGACCGTCGGCGGCGGCAACAAGGCCACGTTGCGGGTCTGGGGCAGCGTGTACCTGCCCCGCGCCGAGGTCGAGCTCGACCTGAAGAACAAGAACGAGGCGGTGTTCGCCCGCGGCGCGGTGCTCCTCGCGCTGACGGTGAGCAACGTGCCGACGGCGCAGACGGAGGCGACGTTCGGCCTCCCCGGCGGCGGGACGTTCACGAACCGGGTGGTCGACCTCGTCGCCCGGATCGACACCACCCCGACGCTGCGGGCCCGGATCGAGTTCCTCGACGTGCCCGCGGCCGGCACGCAGGTGTTCGCGCGGGCCTGGGACGCGCTGCACTGAGCACGGGACCGGACGATCCGGTCGCCGGTGCCGACCGGTCCGGTGCGGGCCCGGTCGGCGACGCCGATCGGCTCCGGGATCGGTGCGGCCACCCGTCGGTGGGATGCACCCGTCGGGTCGTGCGAGGCTGGGCGGGATGGAAGCGGTCGCGGTGGTCGACCTGGCCGGGGTCCGGGTGGTGCGCGACGGCACGGTCATCCTCGACGGGATCGACTGGGTGGTGCGCGCCGGGGAGCGGTGGGTGGTGGTCGGCCCCAACGGGTCGGGCAAGACGACGCTGCTGCTCGTCGCCGCCGCCCGGCTCACCCCGACCTCCGGGGCGGTCCGGGTGCTCGGCCAGCGGCTCGGACGCGCCGACTGGCGGGCGGTGCGGGAACAGGTGGGGTTCACCAGCGGCGCGCTCGCCCGGCAACTGCGCCCCGGCCTGCCCGTCCTCGACGTGGTGTGCTGCGGGCTCCACGGCACCCTGGAACCGTGGTGGCACCGCTACGACGAGGCCGACCGGGCCCGGGCCACCGCCCGGCTCGCCGACCTGGGCGTCGCGCACCTGGCCGGGCGGGCGTTCGGGGTCTGCTCCGAAGGGGAACGCCAGCTCGTGCTGCTCGCCCGGGAGTTGGTGGCCGACCCGGCGCTGGTGGTGCTCGACGAGCCGTTCGCGGGCTTGGACCTCGGGCACCGGGAGCGGCTGCGCCACCGGCTGGCCCGGCTCGCCGTCGCCCCGGGCACCCCGCCGCTGGTGCTGGTGACCCACCACCTGGAGGAGATCCCGGCCGGGTTCACCCATGGGCTCGTGCTGCGGGACGGCCGGGCCGTCGCGTCGGGCCCGCTGGCGACGGTCCTCACCTCCGCCACGCTCTCCGCCGCGTACGGGATGCCGCTCGACGTGGAGGGCGGGGACGGGCGCTGGTGGGCCCGGGCCCGGCACCAGCCCCGCTGAGCCCCGCCGCTCAGAGCGGACTGCCCGGCGCCACCAACGGCCAGGGCCGCTCCCGCTCCGCGAGCAGGGCCAGGTCCAGCAGGAGCGGCTCGGTGTGGTGCCGGCCCAGCACCTGCAGCCCGACCGGGAGCCCCCGCACCTGACCCACCGGGATCGTGACCGCCGGGTTGCCGAAGATGTTGGAGGGGATCGTGAGCGCCCCGTTGTTGCCCGGGCCGACGTTGGCGCCGTTCACCTGCTGGGGCAACGGTCCTTCGGCGGCGAACGCGACGTCGGGGTTGGTGGAGGCGAGCACGAAGTCCACCTCGTCGAAGATCGCCGCCATCGTCTCGTTCATCCGGATCCGCTGCGCCTCGATCCGGGCCCGGGTGTCCAGGTTGTACACCTGGTGCGCGACCTTCAGGCCGAACGCGATCTCGAGGGTCAGGTCGTCCTCGCAGGCCGGGTAGCGGTCACCGAGGATCATCGCCACCTCGGCCAGGCCCGCCAACGCCCACTCGTAGCCCAGCTCCGGCACCCGCACCTCGAGGTCGACGAGCTGGAGACCGGCGTCGCGGGCCAGCAGCTCGGCCTGCTCCCGCACCAGCGTCGCGACCTCGTCGTCGACCACCGCCGCCCCGAGGTCCACGGCGATCGTCGCCCGCTTGCCGGACAGATCTCCGAGGTGGGTGCCGAGGCCCCCCTCGTAGCCCTCCACCCGGGGCAGCGAGTACGGGTCGCGGTGGTCGAAACCGTTCGTCGCGTCGAGGAACCGGGCGATGTCCCGTACCGACCGGGTCAGGCAGCCGGTCACCGCGGTGAGCGACGCCACGCACATGTTCGGGCCCTTCGGGATGCGCCCGTAGGTGTTCTTCAGGCCGGGCAGCCCGGTGAACCCGGCCGGGATGCGGATCGAGCCACCGCCGTCACCGCCGGTGGCGATCGTGCACAACCCGCCCGCCACCGCGGCGGCCGACCCGCCGGACGACCCGCCGGGGGTGCGGCTGGGGTCCCAGGGGTTGCGGGTGGCGCCGTTGAGCTTCGTGCAGGTGAGGTTGATGCCCCCGAACTCCGACGAGGTGGTGAGCCCGAACGGCACCGCCCCGGCGGCCCGTAGCCGGGTCACCAGGGTCGAGTCGACCCGGGACCGTTCGTCGCGCAGGGGGATCGACGCCTCGGTCGCCGGCCAGCCCGCCACCTGGTCGAGCTCCTTCACCCCCAGCGGCACCCCCCCGAACGGCTGCGACACGTCCGCACGGCGGGCGGCCTCGCGCGCCGGTTCGGGGTCGAGGAACGAGAACGCGTTCAGGGTGGAGCGTTCGATCGCGGCCAGTGTCGCGTCGAGCTCCTCCAGCGGGCTGCGTTCCCCCCGACGGAACGCGTCGACGAGGGAGCAGGTATCGGCGGGCCAGGGCGCATCGGTCATGCGGCGCAGGCTAGGTGGCTACCGCCGGGCGGTGCCGACCCGGCCGGGTCAGGCGAACATCGCGCGCCACGCCTCCAGGGTCGGGACGCGGAACACGTGGTTGCGGCGCCGGACCTCCCCGAGTGGCAGGTGCGGCTCCGGGGAGTAGAGGTGACCGGGGTACAGCACGGTGTCGTCGGGGAGGCGGGCGAGGCGCTGGGTGAGGCTCTCGTAGAGCGCGTCGGGATCCCCGCCGGGCAGGTCGGTGCGGCCGCAGCCGTCGAGGAACAGCGTGTCCCCCGACACGAGCCGCTCACCCACGAGGAAGCATTGGCTGCCCGGGGTGTGCCCGGGCGTGTGCAGCAGCGTCACCGGGATCGCCCCCACCTGCACCACGTCGCCGGAACGGTGGATCACCAGGTCGGAGCGGGAGGCGCCGGTCACCCGGCGGATCCCGTCGGCCTCCTCGGCCTGCACGTGCACCTTGGCCGACACCCGGGTGTCGGCGAGCAGTTCGGCGATCCCCTCGATCGCCAGGCCGAGCATCGACCCGCCCACGTGGTCGGGGTGGTAGTGGGTGGCCAGCACCCCGGTCACCCGCAACCCCTCGGCCTCGGCGACGTCCACGAGCTCGCGTACCGCGTAGGCGGGGTCCACGAGCACCGCGTCGCCGGTCTGGCGGTCGCCGATGAGGTAGGCGAAGTTCACCATCTGGGCCGCGAGCGGGTCGTGACGGGCGAAGTCACGCCCGGCGAGCAGCTGGCGGAACACGAGCCGGTCCACGTCCCCACGATACGGCCCGGGTGCCCGCCGCCCGCCCGGCCCGCAAGCCAGGTGTGACGCCACCAGCCTCAAGGCCGGGTCCGGAACGGTCGATGACGGCGGGAACCGAGGAGGCGTGTGCATGGCGGAGCGGGCCACCCATCTGCGGACCATCGGCGGCACGGTCACCGGACCGGCACCCGCGCCGGTCACGGCGCGAGGCCCGGCCGCCGAGATGGTGGTCACCGACCTGGCGGTGACCGGTGCCCTCCCGGCCGGCCTCGCCGGGATCCACCTGCGCAACGGGCCGAACGACGGGCACCCGGCGACCGACGATCCGCTGGCCCCCACGAGCGCGATGCTGCACGCGGTGGTCCTGGGCGCCGGGCGGGCCGGGTACCGGAGCCGGCAGCTGCCGGCCACCGCACCGACCGCCGGTGCGCCGGCGGCCGGGGTGGTGGTGCACGCCGGGCGGATCCTCGCCGTCGGTGAGACCGGGCCGCCGCTGCGCCTCGACCCGCAGTTGGTGGTCGGGGGGACCGAGGACTTCGGCGGGGCGCTCGCGGAGGGCAGCGGGCCCCGGCCGCGGCGGGACCCGGTGTGGGACGAGCTCGTGACGCTGCGATGGTCGCCGGACCCGCCGTATGCCACCGTCACCGTGCTCGACGTCGCCGGCCGGGCGCGCCGGACCGTGCCGGTCGGGTTGGACCGGCCGGGCCTGGTGCGTGAGTTCGGGCTCACCGACACCCACGTCGTGTGCTTCGACCACCCGGTGCGGGTCGCCCCGAACCCCCACGGGCCGGGGTTGGTGCGCAGCTGGCACCCCGAGGAGGCCACCAGGGTGGGGGTCGTCGCCCGTGACGCCGACGGAGGGGCCACGCGTTGGTGCACGGTGGACACCCGCGAGGTGCTCGCGGTCGTCAACGCGTGGCGCGACGGTGACCGGATCCACGTCGACCATTGCTGCCGCCCGGCCCCGGCCTGGGCCGCCCCGGACGGCCCGGCGGTCCCGCCGTCCCGGCTCGTGCGCACCACGGTCGACCTGACGACCGGTCGCGCCGCCGACGAACTGCTCGGCGTCGCCCCGTGGGGGACCCCGACGATCGACGAACGCCGCACCGGTCTCGGGTACCGCTACCTGTTCGCCGCCACCGGCGTCGAGACGGACCCGACCGGTGAGGTGGGCAGCGCGCTGATCCGCTTCGACCTCAGCGAACGCAGCCGCCGGGAGCACCGGTTCCCCGACGGGGTGACGGTCGGCGGGCCGCAGTTCGTCCCCGCCGCCGCGGATGCCCCCGAAGGGCGAGGATGGCTGCTCGCCCTCACCCACGACGCCGCCACCGGGCGCAGCGCGCTCGTGGTGCTCGACGCCGAGCACCCCGAGCGGGAGCCGGTGGCGTGCGTGGAACTGCCCCAGCCGGTCCCGCCGACCCGGGGCGGCACCTGGCTTCCGGTCGGGGAGACCCGCTGAGGCTCAGGTGGGCGGGGCCGGGCGGGCCATCTGCGCGATCCCGGTCAGGAACCCGTCGCAGTCGGCGGTCTTGGCCACCACGAGCTCCTTCTGGTTGAACCCGCCCGGCACCTCCTCGGGCACGTAGTACTCGAACCCGTCCGGGTCCTCGATCGCGGCGACGATGTCGGCGGCGCACTCCGCCGCCGGTACGAACGGGCCCTCGTAGAGGCCGGGCAGTTCCCCGGGGCGGGGCTCCCAGATCTCGGTGGCGATCGGTCCGGGCAGGACCAGCTTCACCCGAACCCCGGTGCCCTCCAGGTCGAGGCGCATCCCCTCGCTCCAGCCGCACAGCGCGAACTTCGCCGCGCAGTAGGCGGCCTCGTGCACGATCCCGAGCCGTCCGCCCATGCTCGACACGTTCACGATCAGTCCCCGGTCCCGCTGCAGCATCCGGGGCAGGACCGCGAGGCACATGCGGGCCGGGGTGGTGAAGTTCGTGGTCATCGTCACCGCGAGGTCCTCGGCGGTGAGGGTGGTGAGGTGCTTGCGTTTGCCGATCGCGGCGTTGTTCACCAGCACGTCGAGGCCCCCGAACGCCTCCCAGGCGTCGTCCACCAGGCGGACCCCGGCCTCCGGATCAGCCAGGTCCACCACCCAGAGCCGGGATCCGGGGGTGTGCCGGCGGCACCGCTCCAGCACCTCCTCCAGTCGTTCCCGGCGACGGGCCGCGATGCCCACCGTGGCGCCGCGGGCGGCGAGCTGCGGGGCGAGCTCGGCCCCGATCCCCGACGACGCCCCGGTCACCAGCACCGTCGCACCCGTGAGGTCCATCCCCTGCTCCTCCCCATCGATACCGCTCACCGTGCCGACGGTACCGTAGGTGCGGGCCCGGCCTCCGGCGTCAGGGCACCGTCCGGTCCGTCCTGCCCGTCCGGTCGGTCCGGCCGGCCCGGGCGCGTCGGCGTTCCAGTTGGGCGAGGTGGTCGGTGAGGATCCGCTCCCGGTCTCGGAAGACGACCCCGGGGGGCAGGCGCCGGGCGAAGGCCCGCAGGGCGCGGTCGGCCCGGTCGGCGGCGGCCCCCTCGGGAGCGAAGAACGCCACCCGCCGGTACAGGGGCGTGACGTTGCGCAACCCGTGGTCCCAGGTGCCGACCGCCGCCCAGCCGCGGGGGAAGATCCGCAGGTACGGGAGGTCGTAGATCGCCAGCAGCTCGACGTCGCGCTCGGCGAGCAGGCGTTCCAGGAACGACCGGTCGAACCGTCCGGCGCGCCGGGCGCGCAGCACCTCCCGGGTCCCGAGCCCCTCGAGGTCCACGATCGGTCCGTCGTGCTGGAGGGACGTGTACCCGAGGTCGGTGACACCGACCGCCCGGCCCCGGTACGCCTCGGCGAGGAAGCGGCCCACCTGCACCTGCTGCCGGTAGGTGTTGCGCATCGCCAGTGCCGCATCGCGTGTCTGGAGCACCCGCACCGCCGAGGTCGCCACCACAAGCGCGGCCAGGCCGGCCAGCGCGGGCTGGCGGAGCCCCCCGGGCACCACGGCGGGGAGCACGCGCAGGGCGAGCAGCACCCCGGCGATCACGACCGCGGCCTGGTAGCGCGACCACCAGCCCACGTTGGCCAGGATGAGCTGGCCCCAACCGGCCGCGGCCAGGGCGGTGGCGTAGGCGCCCGACGGAACCTCGGCGCGCCGGGCCCGCCACGCCCGCCACGCCCAGACGGTGGCGCCGATCACCACCAGGCTGCACAGCACGTCGCCGGACATCCGTTCCCACAGCGCACCGGGACCGGGGAGCAGGCCGCGGTCGGCGCCGAGCCCCGACTTGCGCAGGATCGGGTTCGGGAACGGCGACCGGCCGAACGCGACGTTCACCACCCCCATCGCCACGATCGGGACCGCGCTCGCCGCCAGCCACCGGACGCTCCAGACGGCCCGGCCGGCCCGGGCCGTCCCCGTGCCCGGCGTGGACCGGCCGCACGCCCAGAGGGCGAGGACACACCCGAGGGTGAGGAACACGGTCTCGTAGCGCACCGGGCTGGCGGCCGCGAGCGCCCCGGCCACCACCCACCCGTCCCGGGACGGGCCGGCACCCGGCGGTACCGCCCGGTCGGGGTCGGTGCCGCAGCACCGGTCGAGGTGCACGAGGGCCACGAGCCACAGCGCCGCCTGCAGCGTGTGCTCCATGCCGATGACGGCCAGGCCGGGCAGGTGGAACGCCGCCCACGGCAGCACCAGCGCCGCCGCCCAGGCGCCCCATGTCCGACCGCCCAGGTGCAGCACACGCTGGTGTCGGGCCACGAGCCGGCACACCCAGCCCGCCGCGGCGAGGTTGCCCAGCAACGGCCACCACGCCGCGACGCCACCGGCGAGCCAGGTCGCCGCGGCGAGCAGCAGCGTCCAAGCCGGCGACGACGACGCCGGTTCGAACGTCCCGGCGCTCACCCCCCAGGTGCCGTCCCGGACGAGGTGGTGAGCCATCGACAGGTGGATGCCGGCGTCATCGATCGCGTACGTGAGCCGCCCGTCGGTGCCGGCCAGGGCCCAGGCGACGATGACGGCGCTGCACGCGCCGGTCACCCCGGCCAGGACCGCCCACGTGCGAAGCGGCCCGTGGCGGGGCCCCGTGCCCGGCGCGGCGACCTCGGGCCCCGCCGTCGCCCTCACACCCGTACCGGGTGGTCGGCGAGGGCCAGCAGGTCGCGGTCGCCGGCGCTGTTCCCGTAGGCCCACAGCTCCACCGGGTCGGGTCCCAGCAACGCCCGCAGCGCGTCGGCCTTCCGGGCGCCGCGCAGGTTGCCGCCCGCGAGGCGGCCGGTCACCCGGCCGTCGGCGCCGACCTCCAGGCGTGACGCGAGCACGTCGGTGACGCCCAGCGCGCGCACCACCGGCGCCACGTAGTCGTGCAGGGACGCGGAGACCACCACGAGGCGGTGCCCTGCGTCGCGGTGCCAGGCCAGCCGGTCGAGCACCTCGGCCCGGAACGGCCGGCGGTCCAGCAACGCGCTGGCGTACCGGGCCGCCACCTCGCTGATCTCGTCCACCGCGCGTCCGCCGAGCAGCGCAGCGAGGATTCGCTCCTTGCCGGCGTCCCGGTCGGTGCGGCCCGTGGCGGCCCCGGCGAGCAGCGGCAGGTGTCGGGCGAGCACCCACGCGGTGCGGGCCCGGCCGGCGGCGGTGGCGAGGAACCCGGTGAGGGTGTCCCGGCGGGTGATCGTCCCGTCGAAGTCGAACGCCGCCACGGGCCGGCGCCCCGGGCCGGTGCCGGTCACAGGGGGAGGCGGCGGTACACGGGGCGGGGCAGGTGCCGCAGGCCCGACATCACGTACCGCAACGCCGGTGGGGCCCACACCGTCGTGGCACCCCGGGCGAGCCCCCGCACCACCGCCTCGGCCACCGCGTCGGGGTCGGTCGCCAGGGGGGCGGGACGCATCCCGGCGGTCATCTTCGTGTGCACGAACCCGGGCCGCACCACCAGGAGCCGCACCCCGGTGCCGACGAGCCGGTCGGCCATCCCCTGGCACCACGCGTCGAGACCTGCCTTGGCCGCCCCGTAGGTGAAGTTCGCCCGGCGCGGCCGCTCGGCGGCGACCGACGAGAAGACGACGACGGTTCCCTGACCCTGGGCGCGCATCGCCCGCAGCAGCGGGACGAGCACCGACACCGCACCGGTGAAGTTCACCCCGATCGTGCGGACCGCCTCGCCGGGGTCCTCCTCGGTGCGGGTCTGGTCGGGCAGGTGACCGAAGGCGAGGATCACGAGGTCGAGGTCGCCGGGCCCGGCGGTGACCTCGGCGACGAACGCCTCGTGCCCGGCGACGTCGAGCGCGTCGAACCGCCGGCACGTGACCTCGGGTCCGTCGGGGCCGGCCAGGTCCGTGGCCGCCGCCTCAAGCGCGGCGGGGTCCCGTCCGGCCAGGGTCACCTGGCGGGTCCGCCCGGCCGCCAGGACCCGGCGCAGGGTCGCCAACCCGAGGTCCGAGGTGCCCCCGAGCAGCAGGATCGACTGGGGGGCGCCGAGCGCGTCGTGCATCACCGCCTCCGGTTCACCAACCGAGCCGCCGGGCCAGATCGGAGGTGATCACCCCGGCCGGGTCCAGCTTCGCCCGCACCTCGGCCCACTCGGCGAGGCGAGGGTACATGCGGGCGAGCCGGGCCGGGTGCACCCGGGCGTCCTTGGCCAGGTACACCCGGCCGCCGGCGGCCAGCACGATCTCGTCGAGCCGGTCGAGGAGCGCACCGAGCTCCACCGAGCCGGTGGGGAGGTCGAGGGCGAGGGTCCAGCCCGGGATGGGGAACGAGAGGTGACCAGGGTTCCGGCGCCCGAAGCGCTTCAGCACCGCCAGGAACGACGCCAGCCCGGCGCCGCTGAGCAGGGCGAGGGCGTGGCGCACGGAGTCCTCGGCGCCGGGCGGCACCACGAACTGGTACTGCACGAACCCGCGCCGCCCGTACAGGCGGTTCCAGCCGACCACCCCGTCGAGCGGGTGGAAGAAGTAGGCGATCGACTCGAGGTGCCCCCGCCGTTCGCGGGGGGCCTTGCGGTACCACAGCTCGTTGAAGACCCGCACGCTCCAGCGGTTCACCAGCCCGGACGGCACCGCCTGGGGGGTGGTGACCACGGGGCGGGGATCGAAGTGCAGCGGCCGGTCCCGCTGGGCGGGGCCGAGCGCGTCGAGGGGGGCGTGATCGCCCCGGGTGAGCACCCCCCGGCCGAGCGACCCGCCCCGGGCCAGGCAGTCGATCCAGGCGACCGAGTAGCGGTACTCGGCGTCCCGGGCCTCCATGCGGGACATGAGGTCGTCGAGGTCCCGGGCCCGCTCGGCGTCGACGAGCATCCAGGCCGTCTCCACCGGCAGCAGCCGGATCGTCGCGTCGAGGATCACCCCGGTGAGACCCATCCCGCCGACCGTGGCCCAGAAGACGTCGGGCAGCTCGGCGGGGGAGCAGGTGAGCTCCTCACCGGCGCCGGTGCGGAGCCGCAGCCCGGCGACGTGGTCGCCGAAGGAACCGTCGCGGTGGTGGTTCTTGCCGTGGATGTCGGCGGCGATCGCCCCACCGACGGTGACCATGCGGGTGCCCGGGGTGACCGGCACGAACCAGCCGCGGGGCAGCAGCCAGCGCATGAGCTCGTCGAGGCTGGTGCCCGCGGCGACCCGCACCTCCCCGCGCGCCAGGTCGGCCTCGAGCACGCCGCGCCGGGAGGTCATGTCGAGCACGCCGCCCCCGGCGTTCTGCGCCGCGTCGCCGTAGGAGCGGCCCAGGCCCCGGGCCACCACCCCCCGGGCGGGGGCGGCGGCGACGAGCCGGGCGACGTCGTCGTCGGTGAGGGGCGCCACGAGCCGGGCCCGCGACGGTGACGTGCGGCCCCAGCCGCACAGCAGCCGGTCGTCGCCGGGGAATCCCTCACCGGTGGGCGAGGCGCACGGCCGCTCCGGGCGGGGCGGCTCAGACGACATAGAGGCCCACCACGAGCAGCGCCGCCCAGATCGCACCCAGCACCTGGAGGGGACGGTCCCCGAGGACGACGTCCTCGGGGGCGCCCGCCTCGCCCCGCTCGACGATGAGCGCGTAGCGCAGGATCGCCAGCACGAACGGTGCGATCGACAGCTCGAACCAGATCACCCCGGGGCGTCCGGCGTGCGCCTCGAACGCCCACAGCGCGTAGCCGACCATCGCCACCCCGGAGGCCACCGCACGCACGTACCCCAGGTAGGCGAGGGAGTACTCCGACAGGGTGGCGCGGTGATCCGCGCGGGCGGCTCCCAGGTCGAGGTGCTCGGCGTGACGCTTGCCGGCCACCATGAACAGCGAGCCGAAGCTGCCGACGACGATGAACCACACCGAGATCGGCACCCCCACCGCGACCGCCCCGCCGATGAGGCGCAGCACGAACCCCGAGGCGACCATGCCCAGGTCGAGCACCGCGAGGTGCTTGAGCCACAGCGTGTACGCGGTCGTGAACACCAGGTACAGGCCGACCACCAGGGCCAGCTGCCGGGAGGCGGCGAAGCCGAGCCCCACCCCGGCGAGGGCCAGGGTCAGGCCGGCGCCGTGCGCCACCGGGACCGGGACCTCCCCGGCGGCGACCGGCCGCAGCCGCTTGCGCTCGTGACGACGGTCGGCGTCCACGTCGAGCGCGTCGTTCAGCAGATACGTGCCGCCGGCGG
>Ga0308412_1000396_pt1 | contig 22273 bp, 21 predicted proteins | sample HotsprottomLayer_FD_202357 | JGI IMG/M metagenome (GOLD analysis project Ga0308412, IMG submission 202357) | Hot spring phototrophic mat microbial communities from Octopus Spring, Yellowstone National Park, Wyoming, United States -... | ecosystem: Environmental > Aquatic > Thermal springs > Hot...
CCTCGCATGACGTGGTGGCCCGCCTGCGCCGCATCTACCACCAGCGGCGGATCGGGCACGCCGGCACGCTGGACCCCCCGGCAACCGGGGTGCTCGTCTGTGGGCTCGGGCGCGCCACGCGCCTGCTGCGGTTCGTGCAGGCCGGGACCAAGGTCTACCTCGCCGAGGTGCACTTCGGGGTGGCGACGGACACCGCGGACGCGACCGGCCGGGTGACCGCGTGCGTGCCCACCCCCGTCGAGCGGGCCGAGCTCGAGGCGGTGGTGGGCCGGTTCACCGGCGAGGTGCTGCAGGTACCGCCGATGGTCTCGGCGGTCCAGGTCGGGGGGCGCCGGCTCCACGAGTTGGCCCGGGCCGGTCTGGAGGTGGAGCGGCAGGCCCGGCGGGTCCGCATCGACCGCATCGAGGTGCTCGACCTGCGGGACGGGGAGGGTGCCGGGGCCGAGGGCGGCGCCCCGGGTCCCGTCGCGGTGCTGCGCGTGACCTGCGGGTCCGGCACCTACATCCGCTCCCTGGCCGTGGATCTCGGGGCCGCGCTGGGCGGGGTGGCGCACCTCGGCGCCTTGCGCCGCGAACGGGTAGGTCCGTTCACGCTCGCCCAGGCCCATGCGTTGGACGCGATCGAGGCCGATCCCGCCGGGATGTTGTTGCCGATGGCGGCGGCGACCGCCGAGCTGCCGGTGCTGGTGGTCCCGGCCGCACTGGCCCGACGGGTCGTGCACGGTGCCCCGCTCCCGATCCCGCCGTCCGGCCCGGGTGAGGCGACCGGCCGGCCGGAACCGGCCCGGGACGGGCACGGGGACGGACACGGGGACGGGCACGGCACACTGGCCGTCCACGGGCCCGACGGCGAACTCCTCGCGGTGTACGAGCGGCGCGGCGACGAGCTGCGGCCCGTCGTGGTGGTGGCCGGCCCGGCGGCCGCGTGAAGGTGCCGGTGAGGCCCAGCGTCGTCACGATCGGTGCGTTCGACGGTGTCCACAGCGGGCACCGGGCGCTGCTGCAACTCGTCCGTGAGCTGGCCGACGCCCGGGGCCTGCTCGCGGTGGTGGTCACCTTCGACCGCCACCCGGCCCAGGTGGTGCGGCCGGCGTCGGCACCGTGCCTGCTCACCACCCTGGAACAGAAGGTGGAGCTGCTGGAGGGGACCGGGCTGGTGGACCGGGTGGAGGTGCTCACCTTCGACGAGGCCCGGAGCCGGGAGACGGCCACCGCGTTCGTGCACGAGGTGCTCGTCGACCGGTTGCGGGCCCGGCTCGTGGTCGTCGGTGCCGACTTCCACTTCGGGTACCGTCGGGGCGGCAACGTCGCGCTGCTGGAGCGGATGGGTGCGGACCTCGGCTTCGAGGTGCTCGGCCTGGGTCTCGTCGCGCTCGACGGGGATCCCACCCACACCCCGGTCTCCTCCACCCGGGTGCGGGAGTTGCTGGCGGCCGGGGACGTGGCCGGCGCGGCCCGGCTCCTCGACCGTCCCCACGAGCTGCGGGGCACGGTGGTGCGGGGCGACGGCCGGGGGCGGCAGCTCGGGTTCCCCACCGCGAACCTCGCCGTGCCCGAAGGCCTGTGCATCCCCGCCGACGGCATCTACGCCGGCACCGCGCACGGCGCCGGCGACGCCGTCCACCCCGCGGCGATCTCCATCGGCACCCGGCCCACCTTCTATTCGGCCGAGGCCCCGCGGCTCGTGGAGGCGCACCTGCTCGACTTCGACGGCGACCTCTACGGCCGGTCCCTCGCGCTGCGCTTCACCGCCCGGGTGCGTGACCAGCAACGGTTCGCCGACGCCGGGGAGCTGGTGGACCGGATGCGGCGGGATGTGGCCGAGACCCGGCGGCTCGTGGGTGCCGCACCGCCGGTCTGAGGGGCGCGGCGGGCCGGCCGGCGACCCACCCGCCCGGAGGGGGCGCGACTGCTACCCTGTGCGCATCCGTTGACCGACGACCTTCGCTTGGGCATGCTCGACACCGCTTCCGTCATCGAAGAACACCGGCTCCACGACACCGACACCGGGTCCCCCGAGGTGCAGATCGCGCTGCTCACCCAGCGCATCAACCACCTCACGGAGCACCTGAAGGTGCACCGGAAGGACCATCACAGTCGGCGTGGGTTGCTGATGCTGGTGGGCCGGCGCCGCCGGTTGCTGAACTACCTCCAGCGCAACGACGTGGAGCGGTACCGCGCGCTGATCGCCAAGCTCGGGCTGCGTCGGTGACGGATCCGCCACCCGGTCCGGCGACCGGGGGGGCGTCACCAGCACATGCGGCGACACCGGGGGTTGTCAGTTGCCGGTGCTCGGGCGCAGGCCGGAGCACCGACCACTGGGAACCGCCGGCGCCGCCCCGACAGAGAGGAGCGCGTTCCGTGGCGGACGCCATTCGCGTGAGCGGCCCCATCAACGGGTCCGGGCTCACCATGACCCTGGAGACCGGGCGGCTCGCGCCGCTCGCCGACGGCGCGGTGCTCGTGCAGGTGGGCGGCACCACGGTGCTCACCACCGTGTGCACGAGCGAACCCCGGGAGGGGATCGACTTCTTCCCCCTCACCGTCGACGTGGAGGAGCGGATGTACGCGGCGGGGAAGATCCCCGGCTCGTTCTTCCGCCGGGAGGGACGTCCCTCCGAGCAGGCCATCCTCACCTGCCGGCTCACCGACCGCCCGCTGCGGCCCGCGTTCCCGGAGGGGTTCCGCAACGAGGTGCAGATCATCTCCACGATCATCGGCGCCGACCAGGAGAACCCGCACGACATCGCGTCGATCAACGGTGCCTCCGCCGCGCTCATGGTGTCGGGGATCCCCTTCCACGGGCCGATCGGCGCGGTGCGGATGGCCCACGTCGACGGCGAGTGGGTCGCCCATCCCACCTACCAGGAGGGTGACGCCTCGACCTTCGAGCTCGTCGTCGCCGGTCGGCGGACCGACGCCGGGGACGTCGCGATCATGATGGTCGAGGCGGGCGGGACCGAGGCCGCCTGGGACCTCTTCCAGCGTGGGGCGCCGCTGGTCACCGAGGACGTCGTCGCCGAGGGTCTCGAGGCCGCCAAGCCGTGGATCGAGGCGTCGATCGACCTCCAGCTCGCGCTGCGCCGGGCGCTGGAGGAGACCCGGGGCCCGATCGCGCCGATTCCCTACGAGGTCCGGGTGGACTACACGCCCGAGGTGTTCGAGGTGGTGGCCGGAGAGGCCCGGTCGTCGGTGCGGGAGGCCATGACCATCCCCCACAAGGCCGAGCGCAACGACCGGCTCGCCGAGATCGAGGCTGCACTCCTGGCCACCCTCGTCGGCAGCGACGAGGCGCCGGGGCCGTACGCCGGCCGGTCCTCCGAGGTGCGCAAGGCGTTCCGCGCCCTGCAGAAGGAGGTGGTGCGGTCGCGCATCGTGCAGGAGGGCGTCCGCATCGACGGGCGCTCACCGACCGAGCTGCGTCCGCTGGCGGCCGAGGTGGGGATCGTGCCCACCGCGCACGGCACCGGCCTGTTCGAGCGCGGGGAGACCCAGGTGCTGTCGGTGACGACGCTGGGGATGCCCCGGATGGAGCAGATGCTCGACACGATCGGTGTCGACGAGTCGAAACGGTACATGCATCACTACAACTTCCCGCCTTTCTCCACCGGGGAGACGGGTCGGGTGGGGTCCCCCAAGCGTCGTGAGATCGGGCACGGGGTCCTCGCCGAACGGGCGCTCATCCCGGTCGTGCCGCCCGCTGAGGACTGGCCGTACACCATCCGGGTGGTGAGCGACGTCCTCGCCTCGAACGGCTCCACCTCCATGGCGTCGGTGTGCGGTTCGACCCTCTCGCTCATGGACGCCGGTGTGCCGTTGCGCGCACCGGTGGCCGGCATCGCCATGGGGCTCGTCCACGCCGAGGGCCGCTTCACCACCCTCACCGACATCCTCGGCGCCGAGGACGCCTTCGGCGACATGGACTTCAAGGTGGCCGGCACCCGCGAGTTCATCACCGCCCTGCAACTCGACACGAAGATCGACGGCATCCCCGCCGACGTGCTCGCCGCGGCGCTGCACCAGGCCCGGGAGGCGCGCCTTCGGATCCTCGACGTCATCGAGGCGACGATCCCGGCGCCCCGGCCCGAGGTCCGGCCCACGGCACCGAAGATCGTGAGCTTCGAGATCCCCATCGACAAGATCGGTGAGGTCATCGGCCCCAAGGGCAAGATCATCAACACGATCCAGCAGGAGACCGGTGCCGACATCTCGGTCACCGACGACGGGGTCGTGGGCACCGTGAGCATCGGGGCCAAGGACGGCGCCGCGGTGGAGGAGGCGAAGCGGCGGATCATGCTGATCCTCGAGCCGCCGACCGCCGAGCTCGGCGAGCTCTACACCGGCAAGGTCGTGAACATCACGAAGTTCGGTGCCTTCGTGAACATCCTCCCGGGCCGGGACGGGTTGCTCCACATCTCCAAGCTCGGTCGGGGCCGGCGGGTGGAACGGGTCGAGGACGTGCTCACGCTCGGCCAGGAGGTCCGGGTGCGGGTCGACGACATCGACCAGGCGGGGAAGCTGTCGCTGTCCTTCGCCGACGAGGAGGCCCCCGGCGAGGGTGAGGCGCCCCCCGCCGCGGCCGAGCCCGCCCGTGCCGCCGAGCCCGGGACGTCGGGGACCCAGCCCGAGCATGCCTCCTTCAGCGAGTACTGGGACACCCGTGCCGCCGAGGAGTTCGGCGATCTCGGCCCGGCACCGGCCGGCGCTCCCGCCGCCCGCCGGCGCCGGCGGCGTTGAGGGCACCGGGGGCCCGGATCCGCTCGGGCGCGTCCCGCCTCCAGGAGGCGGGTGTCGGTGCCGATGGTCTCCGGGTGAGCACCGGAGGGGCCGAGATCCGTCGCAGCACGCTCCCGGGCGGGCTGCGGGTGGTGACCGAGGCGATGCCACACCTCCGCTCGGTGGCCGTCGGCTTCTGGGTCGCGGCCGGTGCGGTCGACGAGCCCGACCCGCTGCTCGGTGCGAGCCACTTCCTCGAGCACCTGCTGTTCAAGGGCACGCCGCGTCGCAGCGCGGCCGACATCGCCCGGGCGGTCGAGGAGGTCGGTGGCGACATGAACGCGTTCACCACCCAGGAGTACACGGCGTATCACGTGCGCATGCCCGACCATCACCTCGCCGAGGCCGTCGACGTGCTCTCCGACGTGATGTGGTCGCCGGCGTTCCGCCCCGACGAGCTCGAGGCCGAGCGGCAGGTCATCCTCGAGGAGATCCGGATGCGCGACGACGATCCCGACGATGTCGTGCACGAGCTCGCCGACGCGGCGCTCTTCGCCGGGCACCGGCTCGGCCGGTCGGTGCTCGGGACCGGTGAGACGATCCGGGCGATGCGCCGCGACGACCTCGTCGAGTACCACGAACGGCACTACCGACCGGCCAACGTGGTCGTGGCCGCGGCGGGCAACCTCGACCACGACACGGTGGTGCGGCTCGTCGCCGACCGGCTGCCCGACCGGCCGGGTGACCCGTCGGAGCACGAGGACGCACCGCTGGGGCCGCCCCGGACCCGGGCCCTCCAGCGGCGCCCGACCGAGCAGGCCCACATGGTCCTGGCGATGCGGGCCATCCCTCGCGACGATCCCGACCGGTACGCGCTCGCGGTCCTGAACCAGGCGATCGGCGGGGGGATGTCCTCCCGGCTGTTCCAGGAGGTGCGGGAACGGCGCGGCCTTGCCTACGCCGTGTACTCGTACCGGGCGGCCTACCGGCACACCGGCGAGCTCGCCGTGTACGCGGGGACCGCGCCCGACCGGGCGGCGGAGACGCTGCGCGTCATCCGCGGCGAGCTCGCGGAGATCGCCGCGGCCGGTCTCGACCCCGACGAGCTCGACGCGGCCAAGGGTCACCTCCGGGGCGCCACCGCCCTGGCGCTCGAGTCCTCCAGCAGCCGGATGCACCGCATCGGGCGCGCCGAGCTCACGCTCGGGGAAGTGCCGAGCCTCGACGAGCTCGACGCGGCGGTGGCGGCGGTCGGCGCCCCCGACGTCGCCCGGGTGATCGGCCGGGTGCTCCGCACCCCCGAACGGGCCCTGGCGGTGGTCGGGCCCCTCGGCGACGACGACCTCGACTGATCCTCGGCCCGGTGCCGGGCCGGCGCGACGGTATGGTGCCGGCGTGATCCGGGTCGGGGTGTTCGGGGCGGGGGGCCGCATGGGGACGGCGGTCTGCGAGGCGGTGCGGGCCGCCGGTGACCTTCAGCTTGTCGCCGCGGTGGACCCGGCCCATGCCGGGGAGGTGGTGGCCGGGACCGACCTGCGGATCGCGTCGGGACCCGACGCACTGGCGGCGGCCGGTGCCGAGGTGGCGGTCGACTTCACCCAGCGGGAGGCGGCGCGGGAGAACCTCGCCTGGTGCGCCGAGACCGGCGTGCACGCGGTGGTGGGCACCACCGGGCTCGGTGACACCGAGATCGCGGAGCTCGGGGAACGGTTCACCCGCTCGAACCTGCTCGTGGCGCCCAACTTCGCCATCGGGGCGGTGCTCATGATGCGCTTCGCGGCCGAGGCCGCCCCGTGGTTCGACACCGCGGAGATCGTCGAGATCCACCACGACGCCAAGGTCGATGCGCCGTCCGGCACCGCGCTGCTCACCGCCCGTCGCATGGCCGAGGCGTCGGGGGAGTGGGCGCCCGATCCGACCCGCACCGTCGCCGCCGAGGGTGCCCGGGGTGCGCTCGTCGCGGGGATTCGGATCCATGCGCTGCGCCTGCGCGGCCCGGTCGCACACCAGGAGGTGATCCTGGGGGCCGAGGGGCAGACGCTCACGATCCGTCACGACTCCTACGACCGACGGTCGTTCATGCCCGGCGTGCTCCTCGCCATCCGCGCCGTGCCGCGCCGTCCCGGGCTCACGATCGGGATCGAACCGCTCCTGGTGCGCTGAGGCCGGCGTGACCGACGAGGGGGCGAGGCCCGGGTTCGCGCGGACCCAGCGGATCCTGGAGGCGGCCTACGTCTGCGTCGCCCGCTTCGGCCTGGCCAAGACGACGATCGAGGACGTGGCCAAGGCCGCCGGGGTCTCACGGGCGAGCGTGTACCGGGCGTTCCCCGGGGGGCGCGAGGACCTGTTGCGCCGAACCGTCGTGTGGGAGATGGATCGCTTCTTCCGCGACCTCGCGGCGGCGGTGAGCGGCGCCCCCGACTTCGCCACGCTGCTGGAGACCGGCCTGCGCTTCGCCCGCCGGGCGGTGCGGGAACACGCGGTGCTCCAGAAGGTGCTCGTCACCGAACCGGAGCGGCTCCTGCCGTTGCTCACCACCGAGCAGCACCGGCCGTTGCGGTACATCACCGGCTACCTTCGCCCGTTCCTCGACCGGGAACAGCAGGCCGGGCGGCTGCATCCCGGGGTGGACCCGAGCCTCGCCGCCGACTACCTGGCCCGGATGCTGCTCTCCCTCATCACCTCGCCGGGCCGCTGGGGTGAGCTCGACGACCCCGCCGCCGTCCGGTCCCTCGTGGAGCACGAGCTGCTCGGTGGGATCCTGCCGGCCGAGGCGCCCGGCGGCGAGCCGGGGTGGGCCGCAGGGCCGCCGAGGATGTGACCTGCGACACGTTGACGATGAGACGATCCCCGCCTTATCGTCTCAGGTTGTGACGGTCCGTCAGGTGCTCGAAGCGGAACGCCCACCCGGCGCCGCCGTGACGCCGCCGTGGTGGGGGTTGGTCCCCCCCGGCGGGGAGCTCGCCACCGGGGAGGCGGCGTCCGCGAGCGGCACCGAGGCCCGCATCCTCGCCGGGGCGCTCGCCTGCATCGCCCGGTACGGGGTGGCCAAGACCACCCTCGACGACATCGCCCGCGAGGCCGGCTGCTCCCGGGCCACCGTGTACCGGTACGTGGGCGGGAAGGAGGAGCTGCTCACCCGGCTGGTACGTGCCGAGGCGACCCGCATCGGCCGGGAGGTCATGGCGGCCGCGTCCGCCGCCCAGGATCTCACCGAGGCGCTCGTGGCGATGGCGGTCACCGCGGCGCGCGCCCTCCTGGGGCACGAGGCGCTCCGCTTCGTCCTCGCCCACGAGCCGGAGGCCGTGCTCTCCTTCATCGCCTTCGAGGGCGGGGACCGCTTCCTCGCCCGCTGCGCCGACGCGCTCGCCCCGACGTTCGCCCGGTTCGTCGGTCCGCAGCATGCCGGCCGGGTGGCGGAGTGGTGCACCCGTGTGCTGCTCGCCTATCTCACGCCCTACGACGCCGTCCCGCTCGACCTCACCGATCCCGACGACGCCCGTCGCCTCATCAGTGCCTTCGTGCTGCCCGGCGTCGCCCGGCTCGCGGCGTCACCCGCGCCCGACGCCCGTACACCGACCACCACCTGAGGGGGTACGCCATGACCACGAACTTCGAGATCCTCGGCCGGGACGAGGTCGACGACCTCGAGGCGATCCTCGCGATCACCAACAGTGACGTCGACGAGATCGTCCACACCGTCCGGGCCCATGCCGACGCCCTGTTCACCTGGGACTACGAGCGGTCGCGCCCGGCGCTGGTGAAGCTCTACGAGAAGGCGAAGACCTCCCAGTGGAACGGCACCACCGACCTCGACTGGTCGATCGAGGTGGACCAGGCCCAGGTCGTGCTCAACAACATCAGCCAGAACCAGATGCTGCCCGCCTTCGACCTCACCGGCACGCCGTTCGAGAGCTGGACCGAGGACGAGTGGATCCAGCTCGGCATCGAGAGCCAGAACTGGACCCTGTCGCAGTTCATGCACGGCGAGCAGGGCGCCCTGATCTGCACCGCCCAGATCGTCGAGACGGTGCCCTGGATCGACGCGAAGTACTACGCGGCCACCCAGGTGATGGACGAGGCCCGCCACGTCGAGGTGTTCGCCCGGTACCTCGACGAGAAGCTGTCGGGCCACTATCCGATCAACGCGCACCTGCGCATGCTGCTCGACGACATCATCGCCGACAGCCGCTGGGACATGACCTACCTGGGCATGCAGATCATGGTGGAAGGGCTGGCGCTGGCCGCCTTCGGGTTCATGCACCAGATGACCACCGAACCGCTGCTCAAGAAGCTGCTGCGGTACGTGATGGCCGACGAGGCCCGCCACGTGGCCTTCGGGGTGCTGAGCCTGCAGGAGTTCTACCAGGAGCTGAGCACCGCCGAGATCCGGGAACGTCAGGAGTTCGCCTTCGAGGCGGCGGTGCGCATGCGCGACCGGTTCCTCCAGCAGGAGGTGTGGGAGCGCATGGGCGTCGACGTGCGCGAAGCGCTCAAGCTCGTCGTCCAGGACGAGGGCCGCAAGATGTTCCAGGCGATGCTGTTCTCGAAGATCGTCCCGAACTGCAAGAAGCTCGGCCTCCTCGACGCCGCCGACGGATGGCTCCGGCAGCGCTTCACCGAACTCGGGGTGATCGGGTTCGAGGACTGGGTCGACACCGGCAGCGAGTACAGCTCCCTCGACGAGGTCGAAAAGGACCGCGCGGCACAGACCGCCTGATCCTCCCGATGCGGGGTCCCCGGTGCCGTACGGCCGGGACCCCGGCCGGGGAGGGGGACGGGCTCGGGTAGCCTCCCGGTGATGGCGGCGCCGGTGCGGATCGCGTTCCTCGGCGGGCTGGGGGAGATCGGCCGCAACTGCTTCTGCCTCGAGGTCGAGGGTCGCATCCTCGTCGTGGACTGCGGGATCATGTTCCCCGACCACGACATGCCCGGCGTCGACCTGGTGCTGCCCGACCTGACCTGGCTGCGGGAACGGGCCGACCGGGTGGAGGCGGTGGTGCTCACCCACGCGCACGAGGACCACGCCGGGGGTCTGCCCTTTCTCCTGCGCGACGTGTCGGTGCCGATCTACGGGTCCCCGCTGTCGCTCGGCCTGGCCCGGCACCGGATCGCCGAGGCCGGCCTCCTGGACCGCACCGACCTGCGTCCGGTCACCGACGGCGAGCGACGCCGGATCGGTCCGGTCACCGTCGAGTTCATCCCGGTCACCCACTCGGTGCCGCATGCGTTCGCCGCGGCGTACGAGACCCCGCAGGGCACGATCCTGCACACCGGGGACTTCAAGCTCGACCTCACCCCGGTGGACGGCCGCCGCACCGACCTCGCGCTCATCGGTGAGATCGCCCGCCGTGACGACGGTGTGTTGCTCATGCTCTCCGATTCCACGAACGCCACCCGCCCGGGGTTCACGCCGTCGGAGACGCTGGTCGGCGGGGCGATGCGCGATCTCATGCGGAGCCGCCCGGATCGGCGGTTCATCGTGGCGTCCTTCGCCTCCCACCTGCACCGGATCCGTCAGGTCGCGGAGGCCGCCGTCGCCTGCGACCGGATGGTGGCGTTCGTCGGGCGCTCCATGGTCAACAACGTGACCTTGGCCCGGGAGATGGGGGAGGTGCGCATCCCGGCCGACCGCGTGGTGGCGGTGGAGGACACGGTCCGGTACGCCCCCGGGGAGGTGTGCATCATCTGCACCGGCTCACAGGGGGAGCCGATGAGCGCGCTGTCGCTCATGGCCGCGCACGAGCACCGGCACGTGAAGGTGAGCGACGAAGACGTGGTCGTCATCTCGGCGCACGCGATCCCCGGGAACGAGCACAGCGTGGCCCGGGTCATCGACGCCCTCTACCGGGCCGGTGCCGAGGTCGTGCACGGGGAGGGTGCCGGGGTGCACGTCTCGGGCCACGCGTCGCGGGAGGAGCTCAAGCTGCTGCTCAACCTGGTGCGTCCCCGCTGGTTCGTGCCCGTCCACGGCGAGTATCGGCACCTCGTGCACCACGCCGAGCTCGCCCGCGAGTGCGGGGTGACGCCGGAGCGGGTGCTCGTGTGCGAGGACGGCGACCTGCTCACCATCGCCGATGGGGTGATCGAGCGGGAGCCCCGGGCGGTCCCCGCCGGGTACACCTACGTCGACGGCATCGTGGGTGACGTCACCCACGGGGTGCTGCGGGACCGCCGCCACCTCGCCGCCGAGGGGGTGGTGGTGGTGATCGTGACGGTGGATCAGCGTCGTGGCGAGGTGGTGAGCGGACCGGAGATCGTCACCCGGGGTTGGGTGCATGCCGAGGAGGCCGAGGCGCTCATCGAGGAGGCCAAGCGCGAGGTGCGTCGGGCGATCGAGGAGGCGGCGGCCGAGGGCGCGACCGACCCGGACACGATGCGTCGCCGTGCCCGGCGGGCGCTGGGGCGGTTCATCGACGCGCGCACCCGGCGGCGGCCGGCGGTGATCCCGGTCGTCATCGAGGTCTGAGCCGGTGGCGGAGGCGATCCGCGACTGGTCCCGGTTCATCGGTGGCCGATGCGCGCTCGTGACCGGATCCGGTGCCGGCGTGGGCCGGGCCATCGCCCGGCAGATGGCCCGGGCGGGAGCGTCGGTCTGGGTCAACGACCTCGACGCCGAACGGGCCGAGAAGGTGTGTGCCGAGATCGGCGAGGAGGGTGGGGAGGCCCACCCGGTGGTGGCCGACGTGTGCGACCAGGCGGCGGTGGCCCGCATGCACGCCCACACCGGTCCGGTCGACATCCTGGTGCACAACGCGGGGATCCCGCCGGAGGGGATCACCACGAAGCCGTTCGTCGAGACCGGCCCCACCGAGTGGGACCCGCTCATCCGGCTGAACCTCGCCGCGGTGCTCGGCGTGACCCGGGTGTACCTGCCGGCGATGATCGAGCGGCGCTGGGGGCGCATCCTCGTCATCACCTCCGACGCCGGTCGTCGCGGTGAACGCAAACAGGTGGTGTACGGGGCGGCGAAGGCGGCGGCGATGGGGTTCGCCCGCGGCCTGGCCGCCGAGGTCGGGCGTGACGGGGTCACGGTCAACTGCATCGCGCTCGGGACGATGCGCCACGGTGCCCTGGCCGACGCGATCGAGCGCCACCCGGACCTCGAGGCGCGCCTTGCCCGGGCCTACCCGGTGGGACGGCTCGGTGAGGTGGAGGATCCCGCCCCGCTGGCGGTGCTGCTCTGCTCCGACGCGGCGTCCTGGATCACCGGTCAGGTGTACCCGGTGGACGGTGGATACTTTCCCGCGCTCTGAGCCCGCGGGGCTCGAACTGCCCAGCGGCTACTTCGTGCGCCACCCGACCATGCGCGACGCGGACGCGGTGACCGAGGTGGTGACGGCCTGCGACGTGGCCGACTTCGGCGAGCCCGACTACACCCTCGACGACCTCCTCGACGACTGGCAGCGGCCCCGCTTCGACCTGCGACGGGACGCCTGGTGCGTCACCGGGCCGACCGGCCGGCTCGTGGCGTACGCCTGGTGCTGGGAGGCGAGCCCCGGTCAGGAGGTGGAGGCCGACGCATTCGTCCTGCCCGAGTACGTGGGGCGCGGTCTGGGCAGCGCGTTGTGGACCCTCATCGAACGGCGCGCGGCGCGGGTCGCGACCGGCACGGCGGCGGTGGTGACGTTGTCGGCGCCGTGCCCCGCACCGAACGTGTCCAAGCGGACGCTGCTCGAGCGGCGCGGGTTCACCCACACCACCAGCACCCTGCGCCTGAAGATCGACCTGCGGGCCCGCCGACCCGAGGGTGTGCCGCACGCACCGCCGGGGATCACGATCCGGGCGTTCCAGCCCGACCGGGACGCCGAGGCGCTCCGTGCCACCCTGCGCGAGGCGTTCGTGACCCACCACCGGTACTCGAACCGGCGTTTCGACGAGTGGCTGAACCTTCGCCTCATCCATCCCGCCTTCGATCCCGGGCTCTGGCGGGTGGCCACGGCGGGTGACGAGCTCGTCGGTGCGGTGCTGGTGTACGACGTCGGCCGTACCGGGTACCTGTCGAACGTCGCCGTGCGGCCGGGGTGGCGGCAGCGGGGTGTCGGCCAGGCGCTGCTGCGGGCGGCGTTCGGGGCCCTCGAGCAGCGCGGCCAGATGCGGGTGCTCGTGAGCGTCGACGCCGCCGAGGCGTCGGTGACCGCCGGTCTGTACGAAGCGGCGGGCATGCACGTCCACGAGCGCCACGACTGGTTCGCCAAGCGGCTCGCCACCCCACCCTGAGCCCCGGCTCGGCGCCCGGGGGCCCCGGGGCCCGGGTCGACGCCGCGCCACCCGTCCCCGGAAGTCGGTGCCGGCAGGTGCGTGTGGTTCTCGTCAAGCAACGATGCCGGTGTTGTGGATGAGGCTCCTGTTAGGGTGGCTTCCGTGGCCCGAGGATCCTCCGCGCAGGTCCGGCGTCGAGGCACCCGCACGCGGGGTGCGCCGCGGACCGGGGACCGTGGGGGTCGCGTCCCGAGCGCCTTGGCCGGTCTCGGGGCCCACCGCACCGACGCCGCCGCGGTGGCGCTCGGGGCGTTCGGCGTCCTCGGGCTCCTTGCCTGCTGGTCGGATGCCACCGGGCCCGTCGGTGCGGCGCTCGCCGACGGGCTGCGCCTCCTGCTCGGCCGGGCCGCGATCGTGGTGCCGGTCGGGGCCCTGGTCGCAGCCGTCGCGCTCGCCCGACCGCGCCGGCCGGACGCCTCGACCGGCCCGGGTGGCCTGCGCAGCGGGCTCGGCGTCGTGCTCTGCGGCCTCGGGGCGCTGGGCATCGTGCACACGGCCGGTGGGGCGCCGGGCCTCGACGGGACCCGGGAGCAGCTCGGGGCGGCGGGGGGTCTGGCCGGGGCGGCGCTCGTGGCGCCGCTGGCCCGCGCGTTCGGCGCCGCAGGCGCGGTCGTCTGCGCCGTGGGCGTCGGGGCGCTCGGGGTGGTGGTGCTCACGGGCATGCCGCTGCACCGCCTCGCCGGTGTCGTGGCCGGCGCGCTGCGCCGTGCCGGGGCCGCGGTCGCGGTGCTGGTCGGGCGGGTGCGGATCCTGGCCGCCGACCCGGCCGGGGAGGACGCCGCCCCTGCGCCCCGGACCGTCCGGCGCCCGCGGTCCGCCGCCCCGTCGGCGGGCCCCGATCCCGGGGAGGTCGGGCCCGGGGCCGACGCGGAGGCCGGTGAGGATGACGAGGAGCCCGCCGACCCGGCCGGGGAGGCGGCGGGGTCCGGGTCCGAGGGGGCGCGGGTGCTCGACGTCCGGGACGACCCCGACCGTGACCCGGTGCCGCCGTCGTTCGTGGTCCCCGGCGCGGCGGCCGGGGACTGGAAGCTCCCGGCCCGGGACGTCCTGAAGCGCTCCAGCGTGCGGGCCCTCGACGAGCGGGGCGTGCGCGAGGCCGGCGAGGTGCTCGTGGCCACCCTCGCGGAGTTCGGGGTGGAGGCCCGCCTCGTCGGGATGACCGTCGGTCCGACCGTCACCCGCTACGAGCTCGAGCTCGCTCCCGGGGTGAAGGTGAGCCGCGTCACCGCGCTCACCCACGACATCGCCTACGCGATGGCCAGCGCCGACGTCCGCATCCTGGCCCCGATCCCCGGCCGCTCGGCCGTCGGGGTCGAGGTCCCGAACCGTCAACGCCAGCTGGTGACCCTCGGTGACGTGCTCGCCTCGGCGGAGGCGCAGCGCGCCACCCATCCCCTGGAGGTGGGTCTCGGGCGCGACATCTCCGGACGCACCCACATGCTCGACCTCTCGGCGATGCCCCACGTCCTCATCTCCGGTCAGACCGGCGCCGGGAAATCCAGCTGCATCAACAGCATCATCACCTCGCTGCTCATGCGCTGCACCCCGGAGGTCGTCCGGCTCATCCTCATCGACCCCAAACGGGTGGAGCTCGGGCAGTACGACGGGCTGCCGCACCTGCTCACCTCGGTGGTCACGAACCCCAAGCGGGCGGCCAACGCGCTCGACTGGGCGGTGCGGGAGATGGAGCTGCGCTACGACACCCTGGCCGAGGTGGGGGTGCGGGACATCGCCGCCTACAACGCCCTGTGGGACAACGGTGAACTCCCCACGCCGGAGCGGCCCGACCCGCACGGCGGCCGTACCTATGAGCGGATGCCCTACATCGTGGTGGTCGTCGACGAGCTCAACGACCTCATGATGGTGGCCGCCCGCGACGTGGAACACAGCATCTGCCGCATCGCCCAGATGGCCCGGGCGGTGGGGATCCATCTCGTCATCGCCACCCAGCGGCCCTCGGTGAACGTCATCACCGGGGTCATCAAGGCGAACATCCCCAGCCGGCTCGCGTTCCGGGTCACCAGCATCGCCGACAGCCGCGTCATCCTGGACCAGGCCGGTGCCGAGCGGCTCATCGGCCAGGGAGACATGCTGCTGGTGACCGCGTCCAGCTCGAAACCGGTCCGGATCCAGGGCTCCTGGGTGGACGAGGAGTGCGTGCGCAAGGTCGTCGCCCACTGGAAGCGGCAGGCCACCCAGCTGTCGTACGTGGAGGGCCTCCAAGGCGACGACGGCACCGGCGGCGGTGGCACCGGCGACGTCGATGAGGACGACGAACTCCTCGAGGAGGCCATGGAACTGGTCGTCCGCTCGGGTCTCGGCTCCACCAGCATGCTGCAACGCAAGCTGCGGGTGGGCTTCGCCCGGGCCGGGCGGCTCATGGATCTCCTGGAGCGGCGCGGCGTGGTGGGCCCCTCGGAGGGGTCGAAGGCCCGGGCGGTGCTCATGACCCCCGAGGAGCTCGAGGAGCGGCGGGCCAAGGTCTGAGGTGCCGGTGCCGACCCGCAGGTGGTCCGGAGGAGGCTCGGGGGCTCCCCTGACCTACCAGTGCCAGACCTGGTCGAAGGTTTCGAACAGCGAGGGCAGCTCCCGGCGGGTTACCGGCCTGGTGCCGTCGACCAGACGCGTCGCCGGGATGCCCCGTTCCTGCCGGTCCTCGTCCACGACGTAGACGGGGACACCCCGCTCGATCAAGGCGGCGAGGTCGTGGTCGAGCGCGGGCGCGTGCTCGACCCCCAGGTCGCCGAAACGCAGGCCGCCGGGGTCCTGGCCCCGCACCGCGTAGTTCACCGCGTTGCCCCGCAACAGGAGGCTCACGTCCATGCCGTTGTTCTTCAGCATGTGGTGCAACCACAGGACGGTGTCGTCCTGCTCCTCCACGGTCGCCCGGTAGGCGGTCTCCACGATCCCGAGGATCCGCTTGGCCACGGTGCCCCCTCCGCGCTACTTGGCCGGGATGACGAGGGTGTTGTCCGATGCCTCCACCCACGCTGCGAATTCCTTGGGACTCCCCCGCACCGGCCCTTCGATCCAGTTGCCCGCACCGCGCTCGTCGACGCACAGCCCGCAGTTCACCCACTCGATCCGCCCCGGGTACGTGCGGAACAGGGCGGCCGCCCAGTCCTTGGTGGTGGGGTGCTGTTCCTCCTCCACCGAGGTGCCCTTCACAGGGTTGGCGTGCGGCGCCTGCTCGGCCATCGTGAGGTTCACCGCCCCTTCGTACGCGAAGACCTTCACGTGGTGGCCGGCCCGGAGAGCGGCGTCGATGATGCGGAACGCGGTCGTGGTGGTCTCGGTCTCGTATGGCGGGTCCATCAGTGCCAGGGTGATCGTCGCCACCGCTCCTCCTCTCCCGGTCGCTCCCTCGGCGCCCCCGGTGTCCGTCAGTGCCACATGACCTTGCGGCCGGGCTCGGCCAGCAGGTCGACGAGCACCTCGATCGGTACCGGCCGCACCCCCTCGGTGATCTCGTCGTCGGTGATGCCGCGTTCCCGCAGGGAGAACTCGTCGGCGAGGACCGTCGCCCGGGCGGCGAGCTCACGCACCCGGGCCGACGCCGGTGAGGCGGCCCGCACGGGCATGACGCCGTTCTGGACCAGGTACACCGTCACCTCGTCGGCGTGCTCGGCGAGGCCGGCGGCGAGCTCGTACATCCGCTCGACGTCGGCAGAGTCGAACGGGTCCCTCGATTCGATCAGGAGGTAGGTGCCCATCGGCGGCCCTCCCCGCGGTCGGTGACCGGCCTGGCCTCACGGTGCCGTGCCAGCACCGTGACGGCCGTACCGTCCCGAATCTTGACCGCACCCGTCGGAAATCGCAAACCGCGGTCGGGCGGCGAACCGTCGCGGGACGGTCCCGTCGCCGGCGGGTCGACCGGTGCCGGTCGCCCCGGAGGGCAGCGCCGGCGCGCCGCAGGGCGGTCGCACGCCGGTCGGGTACCGTGCCGCCGTGGCGACCGGGATGGAGGCGGCGGCGTTCCCGCCCGTGGTGCGAGCCGAGACCGCCCGGCTGGCCGAGGTGATCGCGACTGCCGACCCGGACCGCGCGGTGCCCACCTGCCCGGGCTGGGACCTGCGGCGGCTCGCCCGCCACGTGGGGGGCGTGCACCGGTGGGCCACCGCCGTGGTGCGCACGGGGGAACCGGTGGATCCCGGTTCGTTGCCGCGCGACGCGCCCCGAGACGCCGCCGGGCTGGCCACCTGGCTGCGCGAGGGCGCCGAGGTGTTCTGTGCCGCCGCCGGTGACGGGCCGCTCGACCGGCCGTGCTGGGCCTGGGGGCCAGACCGGCGGGTGCGGTTCTGGGCCCGGCGGCTGGCCCACGAGACGCTCGTGCACCGCCTCGACGCGGAGCTCGCCGCCGGCGCGTCCCCGGCTGTGGTGGAGCCCGCGGTGGCCGTGGACGCGATCGACGAGCTCTTCGAGAACGCGGCGGCGATCCCGCACCTCGCCGGCGTGCGCGGCGACGGGGAGATGATCCACCTGCACGCCACCGACACCGACGGGGAATGGCTCCTGCACCTGGGTCCCGGCGGCTGGGATGTCCGGGCCGAGCACGGCCGGGGCGACGTGGCCGTGCGCGGGCCGGCGGAGGCCCTGCTGCTCGTGGTGCTGGGTCGCCTGCCCGCGACGACGAGCCCGGCGGTGGAGATCTTCGGCGACGCGGCGGTGCTCGAGCGCTTCACCGGCGCGTTCCGCTTCTGAGCCCGTTCCGGTCCTGCCCGCGCGCCGGGGCACGGTGACGCGCTCAGCGCCCCTCCGCCGTCTCCTCGTCGAGTTCGAGACGGGTCCGCAGCTCCTCCAGCAGCGCCCCGGCCGCCTCGAGGTGCTCCTCGATCCGGGCGACGTAGGCGAGCGGTGAGGTGTCGGGCACCTCGTCGGACACCTCGAGCTCGTCGACGATCGCGGCGGCGAACTCCGCCATGCCCGCCGGGACCACGAGCGTGCCTTCGGCGCCGGGCCCCACCGAGCTCCACTCCACCATCGTGGTGATCCCCGCCGTCTCCAACCGGCGGCGCAGGATCTGGGCCTCGAGCCGGGGCCAGGCCCCGAGCTCCACGAGTTCGTCGTCGGGGGCGTCGACCGCCGGACCCGGCCGCTGCGGGCGCAGGGCCACGCGGCAGTCGGCGCAGCGCGTCGCGGTGGGGAGGTACTCGGCGCCGCAGCTCGGGCACCACAGCGTCGCAGGGCCCACGGGCCGGGAGTCTAGGGACGACCCCGCCGGTAGGATGCCCGCGTGCCCGCCCGGTTCTTCCTCGAGACGCTGGGCTGCCCGAAGAACACCGTGGACGGGGAGAAGATCGCGGCGGCCCTGCAGGCGGACGGGCTCGTCCCCACCACCGACCCCGGTGACGCGCAGCTGGTCGTGGTCAACACCTGCGCGTTCGTGGAGGCCGCCCGGGAGGAATCGATCGAGACGATCCTCGCCCTCGCCGAGGCCCGCCGGCGCGGGGCGCGGCTCGTGGTCACCGGCTGCCTCGCGCAGCGCTACGGCGACGAGCTCGCCGAGGCGCTCCCGGAGGTCGACGCGGTCGTGGGTTTCGCCGACGCCCCGACGATCGCGCCGGTGGTGCTGCGCGGGCGGGCGCCGCGGGGGGTGCGGGACCTGCTCGAGTTGCCGCGGGCGGTGCCGGGGCGGCCCTGGGCGTACCTCAAGGTGGCCGAGGGTTGCGACCGCACCTGCGCGTTCTGCGCCATCCCGAGCTTCCGGGGTCCGCAGCGTTCCCGCCGTCCGGACGCGGTGCTCACGGAGGCGGCCGCGCTGGTCGGGGCCGGGGTGCGGGAGCTCGTGCTGGTGGCGCAGGATCTCGCCGCCTACGGGCGCGACGCCGGGGAGCCCGGCGCCCTGGTCGGGCTGCTGCGGCGCCTGGAGGCGCTGGCACGCGACGGTCTGGCGCGGGTCCGGCTGCTCTACCTGCACCCCGCCGACCTGCGCGGCCCCCTCGTGGAGGCGATGCTGGCCTCGCCCGTCGTCGTCCCGTACTTCGACCTGTCGCTCCAGCACGCCTCGTCCCGGCTCCTGCGCCGGATGCGCCGCTGGGGGAGCGGGGAGCGTTTCGCCTCCCTCATCGCCGGGATCCGGCGGGACGAGCCGGAGGCGACCTTCCGCTCCGGTTTCATCGTCGGATTCCCCGGCGAGACCGAGGACGACCACCTCGAGCTGTGCACCTGGCTCAGCGAGGCGCGCCTGTCCTGGGCCGGGTTCTTCCCGTTCAGCCCCGAGGAGGGGACCCCGGCGGCGACGATGGACGGCCGGGTGCCGCACGAGCTCGTCGTCGAACGGCTCCGGGAGCTCAGCGGGATCCAGGACCCGATCACCGCCGCGCAGCGCGACCGGCTCGTCGGGCGCCGGGTCGAGGTCCTCGTCGACGACGTCGGCACCGGCGGCGGGCCAGACGCCCGGGAGCGGTCGCCCGGGGGTCCGCCGGCACCCACCGCGGTGGGTCGCACGTACCGGGAGGCCCCCGAGATCGACGGGGTGGTGCACCTGCACGGGGACGCCCGGCCGCGTCCCGGCGCCCTGCTCACGGTGACCGTGACCGGAGCGCTGGGCCCCGACCTGGTCGCCGCCGCGCCGGCCGGAGCGCAGGTGGCGTGAGCGCGGCGGCACCGGCCCGACGGGTGGGCCCCGGGGCGCTGCGCACCGCCGCGAACGCGGTGACCGTGACCCGGGTGCTGCTCGCCGGTCCCACCGTCGTGCTCATCGCCCGGGACGGGGCGTCGTGGCCGGCCGCCGGACTGTGGGCGGCGCTCACGCTGACCGACGGGCTCGACGGATGGCTCGCCCGGCGGGAGGGCACCACCCGCTCCGGCGCGTTCCTCGACCCGCTGGCCGACAAGGTGCTCACGATCGGCGGGTTCGTCGCGCTCGCCTGGCACGGGCTCGTGTGGTGGCTCCCGGTGGCGGTCATCGCGCTCCGCGAGGCGGCGGTGTCGGTGTTCCGGGCCGGGCAGGGCCGTCGCGGGGTGTCGGTGCCGGCCCGGACGCTGGGCAAGTGGAAGACCGTCACCCAGATGCTGGCGGTCGGATCGTTCGTGCTCCCCCTCACCGCCTCGTGGCACGAAGTCCAGCTCGGACTCGTGTGGGCGGCGGTGGCCCTCACCGTGGTCTCCGGCGCCGACCTGTGGTGGCGCGGCCGGCCGGGCCGCCGATGAGGTGCGACATCCTCGCCGTCGGCACCGAGCTGCTCCTCGGCCAGATCGTCGACACCAACAGCGCCTGGATCGCCGAGCAGCTCGCCGCGGCGGGGATCGACACCATGGAGCAGCGCACGGTGGGTGACAACCTCGACCGGATCGTCACCGCGCTCGGCGAGATGCTGGCGCGTGCCGACGCGCTCATCGTCGGCGGGGGGCTGGGCCCCACCCCCGACGACCTCACCCGGGACGCGCTGGCCGCGCTCGCCGGGGTGCCCCTCCGTCGGCATCCTGAACTTGTGGCCCACATCCAGGCGGTCTTCGCCGCCCGGGGTCGGGCGATGACCGAGAACAACCTGCGGCAGGCCGATCTGCCCGCAGGCGCGACGGCGATCCCGAACCCGTACGGCACCGCGCCGGGCATCCGCTTCGAGCTCGGCCCGTCGGCCGGTCCACTGGCCGGGAAGGTGGTGTACGCACTGCCCGGGGTCCCGTACGAGATGCGGCCGATGCTCACCGACCACGTGCTGGGCGACCTGGTCGCCCGGGCCGGGCACCGGGCGGTGATCCTGAGCCGCTCCCTCAAGACCTGGGGCGCCTCGGAATCGGCCCTCGCGCAGCGCATCGCGGCGCGGGTGGAGGCCCAGACGAACCCGACGATCGCGTTCCTGGCCCGGGGCGTCGAGGGGATCGTGGTGCGCCTCACCGCGAAGGCCGCCAGCGAGGCCGAGGCGGTCGCCCTCCTCGACGCCGAGGAGGCCGTGCTCCGGCCCCTGCTCGGCGACCTGCTGTTCGGGCGGGACGACGAGACGATGGAGTCGGTGGTGCTGGCGCGCCTGGAGGCGCGGGGTCGCACGCTGGGGGTGGCGGAGTCGGTCACCGGGGGGCTCGTCACCGCCCGGCTCGCCGCGGTGCCCGGGGCCAGCCGGGTGCTGCGGGGCGGGATCGTCGCCTATGCCACCGAGGTCAAGCGCGCCCTGCTCGGCGTGCGCGCCGAGCAGGTGGTGAGCGGCCCGTGTGCCCGGGAGATGGCCGACGGGGTCCGACGCCGGTTGGGAGCCGACGTGGGGATCGCCGTCACCGGCGTGGCGGGGCCGACCACCCAGGACGACCAGCCGGTGGGGACCGTCTGGTTCGGCCTCGCCCTGGGTGACGCCGAGCCGGAGGCCCACCAGACCCGCCTGCCCGGTGACCGGGAACGGATCCGCCAGTTCGGGGCGATCTCCCTCCTCAACCTCCTGCGCCTCCGGCTCGACGGTGACGGTGCGGCGCCCTGAGCCCGACCGGTCGCGGTGAGCCGACCCGGCCCGCCGGGCCCGCCCGGCCTGCGGCGCGCGTTCGTGGCCGTCACCCCGCCCGCCGCGGTGCTCGACGCCGTCGAGCGGCTCTTCCGGCGCGACCCCGACCGCCGGTTCCGCTGGACCCGGCGCGACCAGTGGCACATCACCCTCCAGTTCTTCGGGCGCATCCGAGACACCGTCGCGTTCACCGAGATGCTCCGTGGGGTGTTCGCCGGGCAGGCGGCCGTGCCGTTGCGGCTCCGGGGGGCGGGCGCGTTCCCGAAACCGGCGCGGGCGGAGGTGCTCTGGCTCGGGGTGGACGACGGCGAGCGGCTGGCGGTGCTCCACGAGCGGCTCTGCGACGCCGCCGGCGCGTTCCTCGCCCGACGCGACCGGGTGCCGTTCCTCCCGCACCTCACCGTGGCCCGCCTGCGCCGGCCCACCGATCTGCGAGCCGACGTCGAGGCGCTGCGTGACGTGCCGGTGGGACCGGCGTGGCTCGCTGATGAGGTCACGCTCTTCGAGAGCGACACCCGGCCCGAGGGTGCGGTGCACGTCCCCGTGGCGCGCTACCCCCTGTAGCGGTCCCGGTTCCTCGGACACGGCACCTGTCGACCTCGGTGAGACACACGGGTCGTGGAACGGTCCCGGGCTGCGGCGAGCCTGGAGTTCGCGCGCCTTGACACGGCGATGGGGGTTTCCCCGGAAATCGAGAACCGCTGAACCGCAGGGGTGTCCATGGTCCGAGTGGCCCGGACAGGGTCTCCTGCTCATCCGGGGTGCGGTTCTTGCACAGGTCGGTGCACACCACGTGACGTAGTAGCTCGAACCCGGTGAGCAGCGGCAGGGACTGCTGCACGATCGGGTGACTGGTTGGGTGT
>Ga0308412_1000400_pt1 | contig 22170 bp, 10 predicted proteins | sample HotsprottomLayer_FD_202357 | JGI IMG/M metagenome (GOLD analysis project Ga0308412, IMG submission 202357) | Hot spring phototrophic mat microbial communities from Octopus Spring, Yellowstone National Park, Wyoming, United States -... | ecosystem: Environmental > Aquatic > Thermal springs > Hot...
ATGACCTTGAGGGCCAGCTTGCTGCGTTCGAGGTAGATGACGTCCCCGTCGCTCAGGGGGACGCGCCCGTCTTCCACCCGCGTCTCGTTGCCGGCGGCGGCGCGGACGATGGTCGGGTTCTGCCGGGCCAGGCTTTCGACGAAAAGCTGGCCGCCGTCCTCGACGATCTGCGCATGCCGCCGCGACACCCGCGCTCCGCTGACCAGGGGCGCCAGGTTGACGGCGAGCATCTCGTTGTCGGGTAGGTTGTCGTCGGGCCTGCCGATGATCGCGGGCAGCCAGGCCAGCCGGAACACCATACCGGTGGCCTGTTCGCGCAGGTAGACCGGTTTGCTCGAGGGCCGGGCGCCCTGCGGCACCTCGCGAGGGCGCTCTTCGAGGGCCAGATCGTCGCCGTCCCTGACCTGCGCGGCGAGCGGCGCCCCATCATCGAGAGGGGCGTGATCCGCCGCCCGCACCAGTCGGTAGTCTGCCACGCTGTCGCTCAGGTACTCCAGCTCGCCGCGGAACTCCTGGAGCACGGCGTCAACGAGTTCGGCCGGAGTAATCGAGGCCAGGGCCAGGGCCCGCTGCCTGCCCTGGCCGGGCAGGTTGATAAACAGTTCGAGGCGATGGGTGGTGGGTCTCATAGCGCCAACTCGTTCTCCACAAGCGCAATCAGGGACTGGTGGTCGCGGACCGACGCGAGGTTGTCGCGGGCGGCCTGGCCGGCGCCGCGGGCCTCGCAAGAGCGTATGTAGAGTGCGCGCAGCACACCGTTCAGCGACCCGGGATCGGCCCGCCGCCCGGTCTTGAGTTTCTCGAACCAGGCGGCAAGCCCCATATCCCCGTGGTAGGGCGCCTCGCCCAGGGCCGGCGCGGCCCGCAGCGCCGCCTCGATGAGGCTAGCCATCCGTGTTGCTATGCGCTGTTTCAGCTCTTCCTCGACGATGCGGATCAGTTCCTCATCGCCCCGGGTGGCCGCCACGGCCTTACGCACCTCGGCCTCGGCGCCGCGAGCCGCGCCCAGACGCAGCGCCAGGTCGCGCGCTATGTCGCGCAGGGGGGCGGGATCGGCGCGCTGGCCGGCGCTCAGGCTCTCGAAGCGCGCGCGCCCGTCTGCCAGCAGTTCAGGCTCCTGGCTCAGGGCGCGCGTGAGCAGCGCGCGCAGCCTGGCGGCCACCAGGGCGTGCTCGAGGGCCTCGAACAGGGTTCGGTCATCCTCGATCTCCCTGGGAGCCATTGCCCGGGCGCTCACCAGCCGCGAGTATGCCTCCCGCAGGAGGGCGCGCAACCGCGCCGGGTCCTGGCGCTCCTCGGCGCTCAGCCCATCAAAACGCGCCGTGATAGGCTCAGCCCCGTTGCTGGGGGTTGCCAACGGTTCGGGCAAGGCCTCGCGCGCGCGCTGAAAGAGATCGCGCATGCGCGCCGCGGCGGCCTCGCGCAGCTCCCGTTCCACGGCGTCGATCAACTCCTGGTCGCCCATCGCGTCGGCTTGCAAGCTGGCGACGGAACCATTGCCGCGGGCCTCGCCGAAGCGCACATAGATGCTGCGCAGAATCGGCCGGAGTGAGTCGATCCTCGTCCGCCTGGTCTCGTCCAGCCGCCTGAAGCGCTCGGCGACCGGCTCGATGCCGTTCTCGGCGCCGGCGAGCAGTTCCGGCTCCTGGTGCAGGGCGCGCTCGATCAGGTCGAGCATCGCTCCCGCAACCGGGTGGGCCTCGCCCGGGGCCGTCGGCGCGGCGGGGGCCGCCCCGGCGCTCGCGGCCCAGGTCGCCCGCCGGCCAGCGTAGCGTTGTGACAGCGACTGTACGCGCCGGTCGAGGCTTGCGATCCGCTGGCTGTCGTCGTCATTGTCGGTCGCGCCGGCGGCAACCGGCGGGTAGGGCGCGGCGACCTGAATCTGCGCGCCTTGCCCGGCCTTGACCAGGTAGCCGCGCCCAACGTTAAGCTCGCGACCGCGCGCCGCGGCAGGCACGCGCTCGATGCGCAAGGCCTCGAGGGCGCCGGCGGTGCGCAGGGCGAGGCCGAAGTTGGCCGCCATAATCCGGCGTTTCAACTCGTCACCGCGGCTATCGGGCAGCCCCGTGATGACGAAGTGCACCCCGCTGCGGCCGTAACGACGGGCCAGGGTTGCGAGGTCGGCCAGAGCCTCGCGTTCGCGCGCCGCCTCCTCGCTGAAATCGTCATAGTTGTCAACAAGCACGAAGACCGCCCGCCCGCTCGCGCCCCGCGCCAGCGAGGCGCTCTCTTCTTTCAGATGGGCCACCACATCTTCGAGCTGGCGCGCTTCGCTCACGACGGCCAGCGTGTGGGGCAAATCAGCGAGCGTGAGGCTCCCGCCATAGTCGACGAATCCGCCCTGGGTATCCACAAGCACGAAGGCGACTCGCGAGGGTGGATAGCGCTCAGCCAGCGAGAAGGCCAGGGCGTAGAGGGCTGTGGTCTTGCCCGACAGCGGCGGCCCGAAGATGGCAAGGTGCGGCCCGCGTTGTCGCAGGTCAATCGCTGCGGGGCGCAAGGTTTCCCCTCGCCCCAACACCGCCTCGATCCGCCGCTCGCTCGCCGCGCCTGCCTCGGCCAGCAGTTCGTCGAGAGCGACATACGGTTCGAGGATGCCAATCGGGTCGGACAGCGGCGCCTGACGCCCGATGGCCCTGCTTGCCGCCTGCATGTGCTTACTGAGCAACTCCAGGTCGTCGGCCTCGCGGGCAAGGGCGCGGCCATCGCCACCGATCAGCCCGACCGGCAGCGCCGCCTGAAAGAGCAGGGCCCGTCCATCGCGCCGCGCGTAGCCTCGCCCCGGCAATTCGCCCACGTCCATCGCCCCGCGCCCCACAATGTCGAGGTAACGGTCGGCGCTCGTCTGCCTGAAGGTCAGGCGCTCGGTAAACAGGGCATAGAGCCGGCTCGGCATACTACTCGGCAGGTTGGCGCTGACGACGAAGCTGACGCCCGCGCCCAGGCCACGTCGCACCAGGGGAATCAGGCGATCTTCGAGCAGTTGTCGGTAGCTCTCGGAGAGCTCGGCGAGGTTGTCAATGATCACCACAAGGGCCGGCATAGCCCGGTTGTGGTTCGTGGCGTTATAGTCAGCCAGACTGCCCGCCCCGGCCTCGCCGAGCATGCGCTGCCGCTCCTCGATGGCCCGCGCCAGATAGTCGAGCAAGCGTTGGAAGCGCTCCTCGAACACCTCTTCGTCGGCGTAGAGCACCGCCGCGAGATGGGGGAGACGCCACTCGCCTCGGGCGAAGCTGCTGAAGTTGCGTCCGCCGAGGTCGAGCACATAGAAGTGCACCTCGTCGGGTGAGTGGGTTGCCGCCAGGCTCACCAGCAGGGTGCGGAGGAGGGTTGTTTTGCCCATGCCGGCGTCGCCGAACACCGCGAGGTGGTTGCGGGCGAGATCGACCCGTAGCGGCTCCTGCCGGGCGCGCAGCGGGTCGTCGAGCAGGCCGAGCACGGGCGAGAGGAAGGCCTTTGCGGCGGTCCAGGGCGCCGCGACATCGCCATTGAGCCAGTCGCTTACCATGGGCAGCAGGCGGTAGCTCGTCCCGCGCTGCGCATCAACGACCGTCGACTCGAGACTCAGGCGCTCAGGGAGAAACGCGGGCCAGGGCTTCGGCGTCGGGCGCCCCCCGGTCAACTCGCGGGCGAGCATCACTGCGGCATCGAAGAAGCGCGGCGCCTCACCGTCGCTCGTCTTCGTCGGGCGGGCGCGGTCAGGCCAGAGGACTGCGGCGGGTCGCTCGTCGGGCTGCCGCTCGCCGGTATAGGCCACCTGGATCAGCTCGATCGTCTCGTTGCCGACCTGAAGGTAGCCCCGCCCCGGTATGCCATTAGGCAGGAGGGCCGCGTCGGGGCGGCGCAGCAACTCGCGGCTGGTTTCCATCTGCTCGACGCGCAGGCACAGGCGGAACTTGATATTCGCCCGCATCTGATCGCTGACTCCCTTTGGCTGCTGCGAGGCCAGCAGCAGATGCACCCCCTGGGCCCGACCGACGCGGGTGATGCTGTCGAGTTGCAGACGGAAATCCTCGTTCGCGTCGATCATTTCGGCGTACTCGTCAATGATGATGAACAGGAAGGGATACGGAGCGTAGTCGCGGTGCCGGCCCAGGCGGCGATACTCCACAATGTCCTTGGTGCCCGTCTCGGCGTTGAGTCGCTGGCGGCGCTGCATCTCGGCATTGATCGCCGTAAACATGCGCGCCACCGCCGCGGGGTAGAGGTTGGTGACAATCTCGACGCAGTGCGGCAGCCTCTCGAACGGAGCGAAGGCCCCACCGCCCTTGTAGTCCACCAGCACGAAGTTGAGCGTCTCGGGGTCGTAGCGCAGGGCCAGGCCGACGATGATCGTCATCAGCAACTCGGACTTGCCCGAGCCCGTGCCGCCCGCGACCATGCCATGCACGCCGTCGATTCTGGCCTCGAGCCTCAAGGTGCGCGTGCGGTCGCCTGAGACGACGCCCAGCGGCACCTTGAGCCAGTCGGCATGTGCCGCATCCGCGTGGTAGCGCCAGAGAGCCGCTGTTCGCTCCTTGAGCGCGGCAAGGAAGTCGGGGGCGTCGAGTGTGAGCGCATCAGGCCCGGCAAGGTCAAGCGGCTGGCCCACCTGCACCCAGTCCGGATCGGCCACCACCTTGCGGTAGGAGACGCTGCGTGGCAAGGCCCCAATGCGCAGGGGTGGCCGCACCGGGCCGAGGGCCTCCATGCCCGCCTTCATCGCCTCGCCGATGCTCTGGATCTGTCGCAGCTCGTTGCGAATCTGCCGCGACTCGTCCACGTGGTCGGGCGCCACGGCGACCTGAAAGCTGAGGGCGTCCTTCCCGACACGCATGTAACCGCGACCGGGCAGTTCGTCTACCTCTGGCATGTGGACGCCGACGATCGCGCTATACTCATCGGCGTTGGCGAGCCGGAGGGTCAACCGCTCGGTGAACAGGCTGAACAGCTTCCCCGAGAGCACATTGAGGCGCAGGGCCGTGATCGCGAAGTGGAGACCAAAGGCCTTGCCCTGGCGGGCAAGGTCCACAAAGGCTTCGAGCAGATTACCCTCCTCGGCCGATCGCGTGTCGGAGCCAAAGGTTTCGATCAATTCTCCAATGTTATCAATGAGCACGAGGATCGCCGGCTCGACCTGCGCGGGCGCCGCCGCGTTATAGTCGTAGAGCGTCTGGGCCCCCGCAGCGCTGAAGAGCCGCTTGCGTCTCTCGACGATGTCATCGAGTTCCCGCCAGAGTTGCTGGACGCGCTCCTCGTAACCGCGCTCATCGGGGATAATCAGGGTGCCGAGGTGAGGCAGGGCCTGCAGACACTCGAGGCCGCGCCCGCCCATATCCAGCGCGTGCAGATGCAACTCGGCGGGGGAGTGCGTCGCAGCCAGGCTCAGCGCCAGCGAGCGGAGGAGCGTCGTCTTGCCCCAGCCCGAGGCGCCGAAGATGACGGCATGCCCGCGCTGGAAGTCGAGGGTGAGGGGCAATTGGCGCGCCTGGGCCGGGTCATCCATCAGCCCGACCACGGCCTTGAGTGCGTCCTGCTTCCAGGCGATGCCCGGCCAGCGACCGCTGCCATCGAGCCATGCCTGGGCGGCGGGGTTCAAGGCCACGCGCGTGTGGCCGCCCCGGCGCAGGAACGCATGAAAGTCTGGCTCCAGGTAGGTCGCGTCGAGGGTGGCGCCAAGGCTCAAGGTCGCCGGAAGAGGCGGCGGCCACGGGGTGCGGGGGCGCGGTTCGCGATTGACCTGTTCGTGAAGATGGCTCGCCGCTGCCACGACCAGCTCGTAAAAGCGCGGCGCCTCGCCATTTTCCTTCGGGGTTGCGTACCTGTCGGCCTCGCCCGAGAAGGCGACCTGGATCAGTTCGATACTCTCGCTGCCGGACTGGATGTAGCCCCGGCCGGGCATGCCGCCGGGCAGGAAGGCTGCGTCAGCGCGGCGCAGCAGCTCGCGGCTGGTCTCTGCCTGCTCCACGCGCAGGCAGATGCGCAGCTTGATATTCGCCCGCATCTGGTCGCTCACCCCTGTCGGGCGTTGCGCGGCCAACAGCAGCGTGATCCCCTGCGCCCGCCCGAGGCGGGTGATGCTGTCGAGCGCCATGCCGAACTCGGGGTTGGCGGCGATCATCTCGGCATACTCGTCAATGATGATAACGAGGTGCGGGTAGGGCGCATCCGTGGGATGGTAACCTTTCCGCCGGTAATCAATAATATCTTTGGTGCCTGTCGCGGTGTTCAGCCGCTGCCGGCGCTGCATCTCGGCGCTGATCGCCGTGAACATGCGCTTGACAGCGCCTTTGTTCAGATTCGTGACGATCTCGACGCAGTGCGGCAGCCTCTCGAACGGAGCGAAGGCCCCACCCCCCTTGTAGTCAACGAGCACGAAGTTCAGCACCCTCGGATCGTAGCGTAGAGCCAGACTGACAATCAGCGTCATCAGCAACTCGGACTTGCCCGAGCCTGTGCCGCCTGCGATCATGCCGTGGGCGCCGTCCCGCTTCGCTTCCAGGGCCAGGGTGCGCGGGCGGTTGCCCGAGGTAACACCGATCAGCGCCGAGAGCCAGTCGGCCCGATTCCTGTCGAGGCTTTCGGCCCACCACTGCCACATCAACTCTTTGAGGCGAGGCATGAACTGCGCGTCGAGCGTGAGGCCGTGCGCTGGATCGCGGGCCAGAATCTCACGCAGCAGCACGGTCCTGGGCAGGGCGTCGACCCGCCGCGGGCGGGCGTACCTGCGGTGCGCGGCGGCAAGATACTCGTTCATGCGCTTCGCCAGTTGCTCAATCTCCTCGATCTCGTTGGCCGGCTCTGCGGCGCCGCTGCGCCTGAGGTCTATCGGGCGGGCGGTCTGGAAGCTCAGGGCCAGGGGGCCGACCCGCGTGTAGCCACGGCCCGGGATATCACCGAATTCCTCCACGCCTGCCCCGAGGATAAGCCGGTAGTCGGTCGGGTCGGCCAGTCGCAGCGCGAAGCGCTCGGTGAACAGGCTCAGCAATTGGTTTGAGAGGTCGCCGGGCTTGCCTGTCGAGACGACGATATGCACCCCGTAGGCGCGGCTCTGGCGGGCGAGCGCGACGAAGCGGTCCAGCGCCGTCTCGACATTCGCCTCCCCCGCGCCAAAGGTTTCAATGAACTCGACCATATTGTCGATCACCAGCACGATCGCCGGCTGCGGCTCCTGGGGATGCTCGCGGTTATAAGCGTAGATGTCGGCGACGCGGGCCTTGCTCAGCAGCAACTTGCGTTCCTCGACCAGATCGCCAATCTCGCGCAACACCTGCTCGACCCGCTCCTGGTAGGCCTCTTCGTCGGGGATGACCACGGCGCCCACGTGCGGCAAGTTGCCCAGGACGCTCAGGTTACGTCCGCCAAGGTCGAGGATATAACAGTGCAGATGGTTGGGCGAGTGCGTCGCGGCCAGACTGAGCACCAGGCTGCGCAAAAACGTCGTTTTGCCCGACCCGGAGGCGCCGAAGACGATGCCATGCCCGCGTGGGAGATCGACAATCAAGGGAAGCTGCCGGGCCTCGTAGGGGTTGTCGACCAGGCCGACGACGGGGCGCACCGCGTAGGAGTCCCAATCGAGCGCTTCGACCCAGCCAGGGCTGCCGTTGAGCCAGAGATTGATCGCCGGGTTCAGCGCCATCGTCGAAGGGCGCGGCTGCCCGAGCGTGATCCGCAAGAGGTCTGCCTCAGCCAGATACTTGCTTGAGGTGACCGCCCGCACCTCAGGCTCGGCGGTGATGAGCGTCTCGGAGAGATACAGCTCACGCGGAAGGAAGCCAGGCCATGGAGCCTGCTGCGCCGGGCGACCCTCGTCACGCGCGAGCCGCCGCAAGGCGGCAATGATCGCCTTATAGAGCTCCGGCGGGGCCTGATCCTGGGCGCTGGCGCTGCCGCCGCCGCGGTCCGGCCAGAGGACTTTGACTGACGAGACGCGCGGGTCAATGTAGGGGTCGCCGGTGAACGCCACCTGGATCTGCTCGATCTCCTCGTTGCCAACCTGGAGGTAGCCGCGTCCGGGGAGTCCGGGCGGCAGAAAGGCGGCATCCGCGCGACGCAGCATCTCGCGGCTCTCGGTGGGCGTCTCGACCCGCAGGCAGATGCGAAACTTGATGTTCGAGCGCATCTGATCGGTCACGCCGCTAGGCCGTTGCGCCGCCAGCACGAGTGAAACGCCCTGGGCCCTCCCGACGCGGGTGATGCTCTCGAGCGCGGTCTTGTACTCCGCCCGGTCCGCAATCATCTCGGCGAACTCGTCGATAATAATGAACAGAAAGGGATACGGCGCGTAGTCAACGTGCAGGTTCTTCTTGCGGTACTCAACGATATTCTTCGTCCCCGTCGCCGCATTGAGCGCCTGGCGCCGACGCATCTCGGCCATGATGGCCGTGAACATGCGCGTCACTCCGTCGGCTGCCAGATTGGTGATAATGTCAACACAGTGGGGCAGATCGGCAAACTCTTTGAACGCACCACCGCCCTTATAATCCACCAGCACAAAGTTCAACACGCTCGGGTCGTAGGTGACCGCCAGACCGCAAATCAGCGAGATGAGCAACTCAGACTTGCCTGAGCCGGTGCTGCCGGCGACCATCCCGTGGACGCCGTCGCGCTTCGCTGAGAAGATCAGCGCGCGTGGTTTGTTGCCGGCCATAAGCCCCAGCCTGACGCGCAGCCAGTTCGCGTTGCGACTGCTCGTGCTGTCGAGCCAGTGCTGCCGGGCGCGGGTTGCCAGGTCATCGAGGTCCTTGTACCCCATCAGGTCCAGGAAGGGCACCGCGCTGGGGAGGGTGGCGCCGGCGCTCTGCCGCACCCGCAGCCGCCCGAGATCGCTCGCGAGCCGCGCCAGTTCGTCGAGAGAGGTGGCTGCGTCGGCCTCGCCTATGTAGCGCGCGGCGTTGACTCCGGTCTCGATGTAGCGGAAGTACAGCCGGGGCGTATCATCACGGGGGCCGTAAGAGGCCGGCGCGCTGCGCTCGACCTCAATGACGGCCTGACAGCCGCCGGGCACCTTGCTGCGCTCGGGCACAAGGAAGATGACGGCAGCGCCCAGTTGCGCTCCCTCCTCGAGCAGAATGGCGATGGCGGCATCGGTCTCGATCCCGTGCAGCCTGGACCCCTGGTCGTAGGCCGCGTCGAGGAGGTCGATCACCACCAGCAAGAAGGGGAGGGTCGGGTCGCCGACCGCCTCGGCGGCATCGCTACCCTCGTGCTCCTGGAGGCGCAGGCGCCGCTGCGCCAGCGTCTTGCGCAGGCCTTCGAGGAACTGCTCGATCTCGTCGCCCTCGTCGTCGGCGAAGGTAAGGTCCTCCGGCCCCGCTTTGATGGCGTCAACGCAGCAGATCTGGCGGTTCTGCTCGTCACCCGCGCAATGAGGTAGCGCCCTGGCCCAATCCCATGGGTGGTGGCGGTCGGCGAGCACATACAGGCGGGCGTCGCCCGGCGCGTGGAAAATCGTGTAGTGCGCCAGCACGGCGCGCGCGAAAGGATAGACCGAGTCTGGCTCGCCGGCCACGCCCAGGGCGTGAACGGTCGGCATGCCCTGTGGTTGCTGCTCGCGCTGGGCGTCGGGCTGGTCAGTTTCCCGCGCGCGGCGCAGCGAGATGACAACCGGGATCTCGGAGACGAAGCGCGAGTCGGCGGCGAGTTTCTTCGCGGCGCGGGTATACGATCCCCCCTCGTCGTTCGTGTCGCTCAACACGTAGGTCTGCGTCGAAGGCAGGGCGCCAATGCCCAGGCGCACCGCGCCGAAGTCGTGATCGCCCACCCGTCGCTCCCACAGACGCGCCGCTGAGCGGAGACCGCCGCTTGATTTGCCGGCCAGGCAGGGCTCGCGCACAATCTGCGCGCTCGTCTGCAGGTCGGGATAGTTGTAGCGGTAGAAGCGGCGCTGCAGATCATGGCTGATCTGCATCTCCTTATACATCTCGCTCAGCCGGGCTGCGTAGGCTCGCTCGCTCTCAGCCCATTGCTGCCGCTCTTTCCAATAGCTGTAGAGTGAGACACCAATCGAGGCGAACGCGGCGAGCGCCATGGGGACAAGCAGCAGCGAACTGCCCTGACGACCGCCGAACATGGCAATGAACGCATAGCCCAGGATGGTGACCAGCGGCAAACCGAGCTGGAGGAGCTGTCCACTCATCTGGCGCGAAGGGAGCTGCGGGCGCGGGATGGGCACCTCGCCCACGGGGAGTTCGGGCTGGATTCGCGGCGGCCGATCAATATACACAGGCTCGTTCATCAGTGTTCCCTGATAGCCACCCTTGACAGGGGCGCCGGCAGCATGTACAGTCACGCCGAGCGTCAGTGATCGGAGGTTCGACGATGCGTAAAGTCTGTCTCGTCTGTGAACGCACCGCGCCTGATGGCAATCTGCTGTGCCACGAGGTCTACTGCCCCGCCGAGACCTCACCGTTGCTCCTCGACCCCGGCGAGCGTCTCGGCGAGATCGAGATCGTGCGGCTCCTGGTCGTGCTGCGGTCTGCGGCGCTCTACGAGGTGCGCCAGGGGCAACGTTCGGTGCTGTTGAAAGTCGCCCACCCCGGCGCCGAGCATACCGATCGCCTCAAGCGCGAAGCAAAATTCCTCAACGACCCTGCGGTGCGGCAGGAGCGCGAGCCTGGCCTCCCGCGCGTGCTGACGCCCTACCTCATGACCGGCGGCCAGGCCGACCCTTATGGGCGAGCGACCATCCAGGGCCGGCTGCTCTATTACTGCGTGTTCGAGCAGTTTGACGGTGTCCCCCTCCGTGACCTGATGTTCGAGCGCCCACAGTTGGGAGTGTACGAAGTGGGCTGGCTGCTTATGGGGCTGGCCCGCACGCTCGACTACCTCCAGCAGAAGGGCCTGTACCACTACGGGCTGAGCCCCGAGTCAGTGCTGGTGCGCTTCGACAAACGCGGCGCGCCGCGCCCGCTCCTTTGGGATCTGGGCATCGCCGGCACACGCAACGAAGTGGAACGGCACTGGTATCGCGGCTTTCTGCATCCGGCGTACACCGCCCCCGAACTCATCGACGCCCAGCGACCGGCACTTAGCCTGGCCACCGATGTGTACGGCCTCGGCCTCATCCTGTACGAACTCCTCAACGGAGCGCCCGCCTACCCCTACCGACTCCGCAGCGATCAGGAGATCTTCGACGCGGTGCGGAAGGTTGATAGACTGTCGAGCGACCGCGTTGATGTCCGGAAGATTGCCGCGCTGGCTGATCGGGCCATCAGCAAAGACCCTATGGCGCGGCCGACGAGCGCTCGCGCCCTGCGCGACGAACTGCGGGCTGAAGTGGGAGAGCCGCCCGCGGCTGGACCGAACCTGGAGGTCTCGCCACGGACGGCCCTGATCGTGACTCTCGCCCTCCTAGGCCTGGCCCTGCTGATCTTGCTCGGCTACACCGCCAGCGAACTGCCCCGCATCTTCGCCGCGCCGTAGCGGCGCAACGCCGTGCCACGGGCTAGTCGAAGCGATTCGCCGCAATCAGATCGCCCCGCTCGTAATTGCTGGCCGCCCGTTCGACCTTCGCGCTCAGGTCGGCGCACTGCTCGGCCGATTTCTCAATAGAGGACCTGGTTCTCTCGAACTGGGTCGCAACACTGGCGCTCACCAGCCCTAAGAACGCCGCCGTCTTGAGCAGATTGACGATACCGTCAAGGGCCTTGAGCACCAACTTCAAGACCTCACTGATCTGGTTGAGCTGCTTGCCGATATCACGCACTGCCGGCACGTCCATATAGATCTCTTCGACAGACATCGCGTTCTCCTTCGGCGAGGGTTAGAAAATACTCCCAAACGCGTCGTCGAGCTTTGACTTGATGAGCCGATCCACGTTCTCATCAGCCTGGTTCATGATCTCCTGGGCGCGGCGCAGGTTGGCGTTCAAGGTCGTGACCTGCGCGCCAATCTCGCCAATACCGGGGATCGTGATGCTGCTGAGCGCCTCTCGAAAAGAGTTGGCGCTCTCTCCACGCCAGACCGTGTCGAGCCGGCCCTGGATCTCTTTCAGGGGATTAATGGCGCGCTCGTGAATCGTGTTAAACTGCTGCAGGAGCCCGTTGAGCGCCTCCTCGAGCATCCCGCGGACCAAACGGAACAGCATACGTGTCCTCCTGGTTCAGTGCGAAGGGGGTAAGGACTACCTCATGCGCGACTGCTCGTCGGCGCGACGCATCGCGGCAATGGCCGTGTTCACATCGCCCTCAAGCTCGCGAAATTTCTCGGTGAGACGGTTCAGCGCCGGAACTAGCTTGCCGCGGATCGACTCTACGAAGGCCGTTCCACCGCGACCCAGCAGCGCACCCTCCTCGAGGGTTCCGGCAATTGAGTTCATCTCCTTCATCGTTTCCTCGAGCTGTTTCGCTCCGTCCCGGAACTCCTTCGCCATCGCCTCGGCGAGGTCGTAGTCAAGTTTGATCTCATCGGCTCCCATAGTGTCTCCCCTGGATTGCGAAGGGCGATTAGCAGCGGAAAAGCGGATCACTGACTTAGCTACGGAACAGGCCGCTCGCCTCTTGCTCGGCGTTCTGGATGGTCGTTGCGATCTCGCCGGTCGTGCGCGAGGCGTCAGCGAGAGCTTTGATGAGCCGATCCACAGCGGGAAGCACGACGCCCTGCATCTCGGCGAAGAATGCGTCGGCGCCGAGGCCTATCCAGCCCCCATTCTCGAGCTTCTCCATCGCGCTACGAACCTTCTGCTGCAACTCCTCGATTGACTGCGACTGCGCCATGAAGCGGCTGACGACGGTCTTGAGCTCATCATAGTTGGCGCGGATCTCATCGGACATGCTTCGCTCCTCTCATCAGTCGTCCATGCGGCTACGCCCCGCCCCACACTGATGGGTGAACATACTTCTTGAGAGGGCGCAGCCCTCCCAAACCCTCCCACCGGGTGGGGCATGGGGAAACCCGGTTTCCCCATCCTCCTGCGTGAGGGCTGCGCCCGCCCAGACCCTCCCGCGGGCGAAGGTGTGGGGAAACCAGGTTTCCCCACACCTCTCCTCCAAGGCACGATTTTCACGTTAGTAATAACCTTATTTGTTACGGTAGCATTACCATGCTTAACCGTGAACATAGGCTGCTCACCTACGCGCATGCGGCGCTGAACCCGCCTCCTGACCTCCCCCCGCTGGGGGGAGGAGCCGGACTCCCTCCCCCCAGCGGGGGGAGGGCTGGGGAGGGGGGCCGTCACCTTGCCCGCGGAGACGCGACGCGGGCGGGCCGCCCGCGCTCCCAGGCGATGTTCATCGGGCGTTGTGCGGCGGAGCCGCATGGACGGCTAACGTGAACATGGGGGAACCAGGTTCCCCCACACCCCATGTTCATCGGGTGTTGTGGGCCCCGACCATGGACATCTAAGGCATGGTTCAAAACCTGCGGTTTGCGCTTGACCGTCTGGCGGGGAGGTGTGGAGGGGCCAGGCCCCTCCACAACCTCCCCCGTGGTCCCGTGTCGAGGCGCACGGTCACGTGCGTTTGAACCATGCCTTAGATGACAGGACTTACGCGGTGGAGGGGATGCGGGGAGGCGAAGCCTCCCCGCATCCCCCTTTGCCCGCCCGCGGCGTCCAGGCGGCCTGGCGCAACCCCCTTAGCCCTCCCGCCGCGGGCGGGCAACAACCGGTTGGTGGAGGGCCTGCGGCCCTCCACTCCTCCCTGCCGGAAGGCGACCGCGTAACTCCTGTTAGATGAAAAAACCAGTACAGAAAGATCTTGAGCGGAACCGTATCCAGGTACGTCTCTGCTGTTGCGAAGTGGCGGCTCAGTTGGTATAGTAGCGCTAACATTCCTCTTGCATCTCGCTCGGGCCTCGTAGGGCGCGCCGGGCACGCGACAGGGAGACCGTCAATGCGAGCAGACACGATCCAGACACACTACGACCAGCTCGAAACCGTGGCGGCACGCTTCGCTCGGAGCAGCGAAGCCAGCGCCGAGCTTAGCCGGCGTCTCGGGGGCCGCGCTGAGGCCCTGATCACCGATGGATGGGAAGGTCTCGGCGCCAACGCATTTGCCGCCGAAATCCATGGCGAGATCATACCCGCTCTCCAGCGGCTCGTTGACGCCCTCGAGGCAGCGCGCGCGGTTATCCTCGAAGTGAAGACGATCCTCCGCGCGGCGGAGGAAGACGCGGCGCGGCTCTTTCAGGGCGAGGCGCGCGCCGAAGTTCCCGGCGGCGCCGCCGCCGGCAATGGCGTTGACCGCTCGACTGCGGGATCTGATGGCGCGAACGCCGTTGCCCCGAACCAGGCCGGTCGCCCCGACAAGACGATACGGCCCCGGATCTATATCATAAACGGCATTAATAGCGACGGGAACGTCCCGGGCGGCTACGGTGACGACCAGTCCGTGGCTACTGAGCGACTCCTGGAGCGTTATGGTTACGACCCCGACCAGGTGAAGTCTACCAGCGCAATCTACCTCAAGCCTCAGGGCACCCAACTCACAGGTACCGCTTTCACCGGGACCCGGTTCGGTGGGTGGGCCTCTGGAATTGACTGGCTTACCGCGAAAGGCGCGGCCCTCGTGAACGACATCACAAACTGGCGCGCTCAAACAATCAATAACGCCTGGGGCTCCATCCGAGGCGTCGGCGAGGTTGTGGATGAGTATCTGCGCGGCGAACAGGGCCGCTACACCCAGCAGGTCTACAATGAAATCGCGGCAGATCTGCGCGACAACCCCCTCCTGCCGGGGCAGACCGTGATCCTGATAGGCCATAGCGGTGGCGGCGCCGTAGCTGCCAATGTGACCGGGATGCTCGAGCGCAATCTTGGCGTTGATGTCTCAGGGGTGATCACCATGGGCGCGCCAATTGCCAACTTCGATGAAGCCCAACGCTATGCCGAGAAGATCGTTGACGTGCGCCATCGTGACGATATGTTGGTGCAATCCGTAGGACCGCTGCCGATCCGAGGGGCGCCCCCCGGGAGCGGCGGTGGTCGCCCGGATGGCAGCAACGGCAATACCTTCATTCTTCCCCTGTACACGCAAACCGCAGATGCCCACGGCTCTTACATGCAAGACCCGGCGGTAAGCCACGAGATGCTGCGGGCGCTCAACAAGATCTACCCCGAGATGAATCTGCGGATCACGCGATAGGAAGCTTCGGCCAATGAAACGTCTCAGCATCCATGTTCTGTGGCGGATCGTTATCATCAGTATGGTCCTGGGCGGATGCGGCTTTGGCTCCAGGTATCCCGAGGCGGTGCTGCGGGGGGTCAAGGACCGGGCCGTGCGCACCCTGCGCACCGAGCGCCTCGACCGAAGTATCGCCGGTCTCAACGGCCAGCACGTTGAGTTGCACGTGGTAGAGGTGACGCTTGACGATCTGACCAGAGAGCGGCGGGCGTTTCTGACGTTCCGGGATGGCCGGCACGAGTACCTTGGACGTCTCGAGCGCCTGATGCCTGATATGCCGCTCGAGTTCGTCATGCTCGAACTCGCCGGCCACCAGATTATGGCGATCTGGGTTGATGGCGCCGCCGTCAAGCGCCCCACGTTTGTCACCGTTGGCCGTCCAGAGCAACTGCCGGACGATGACAGTATGCGCGTCCTCAGCACCGGCGAGGTGTCGAACCAGGTTGCGCTGATCTTTATCCCTCGCGTCGCTGCGCCGCTCTGGGGCGCTCTGGCAACCGCGCGCGTGACCGCCAGCGATGTGACAGGGTACGCCTGGGAGACGAAGCTCCAACCGCCCCTCGACCTTACCTCGCATATTGTTAAGGTGAAGTTACCATGACTAGAACCTTTGCCGACCTTCCCCTCACCTCCGTAGTGCTTTCACGTGATGAGGTTCTCGCGATCCTGCACTTGATGGGCATCGCTACCATTCCCGGCCTCAACGATGAACCAATCCCACATGTGACCCCTGAGCAGCGCGCCTTCGGCCTGATCGTCGCCGAACGCGCCCTGCGCGCCCGCGGCCTCGCGGTCATTAATGAGGAGGGCCGGCTCCTGATCCAGGGGCCTGTGCTGGGGCTGATAGGCGCCTGCGCCTTTCCCTCCCAGTCGCTCTACGTCACCCGTGTTGCGGCCCCCTCCGGTATGCCGGCGCAGTTGATCGCCCATCACCGCGAAGGGGCATGGATGCTGCATGGGCAACCCGAAACGGTGATCCACGCCTTCCAGGGCCCCCTGGACTGGTCGGCAGTCAAGGATGAGATCAAGAGTTTCGGCGGCTGGCCGGACCGCGTCGCCGAGGCTCCAGGCACACTCACCGTCGCCAACCAGACCCTGGCCAGCGCGCGTGAGCTTGCGGCGCAGGGCCGGGCCGACGAGGCGAGATCGGCGCTCCTGGCGGCGGATAATGCCCCGGAGGCCGTCGAGTATCTGCTCGATATACTGGCCCATCCCCATACCGTAGTGGTTGTGCAGCATGTGCGGCCCGTGTCGCCCGACTCCATCGCCCTTCAGTCCGTTACCATCCTGTACCGTGATGATAAATTGCTCGTTGCCATGGAATCTGCTGAGGGGGATGGGCAAACGGGAGCGATCACAAGTATCCAGCCGACTTCTCCGGATGCGATTGGGCGCATCCTTGATGATCTAACGTGAACATACGCCCTCGGCGAGGGGCGTGGGGAACCCTGGTTTCCCCACGCCCCCGCCCCGCAGGGGCATGGGGAAACCGGGTTTCCCCATGCCCCCCACCCGCGGGAGGGATTGGGAGAGCGTAGCCCGCGCGCAGGGGGCTGGGGAACCCTGGTTTCCCCATTCCCCCGCCCGCGGGAGGGATTGGGAGGGCTGCGACCGTAAGGGTGCAGCATGGACATCTTCCAGCTTCGCCAGCAGATCATCGAGCAGTACGCTGCCTATACCCGCAGCTTCCTCACCATCCGCGACCCCGCCATCCGTCGCTTCGTTGATGCCGCCCTGGCTGAGGGCCGCCTCTGGCCCGACGCGCTCGTGCAGCTCTCGCCGGCCTATGATCACGCGAGCACGGTGGCTGAGCTGGTGGCCCGGGGCGTGCTGCATCCGGGCTGCGGGGAGATCTTCCAGGCCCCCGACGCCAGCGGCGCCCTGCGCTCCCTGCGCCTCTACCGTCACCAGAAACAGGCGATCGACCTGGCCGCCAGCGGCCAGAACTACGTCGTCACCACCGGCACCGGCTCGGGCAAGAGCCTGACCTATATCATCCCGATTGTTGACCACGTGCTGCGCCAGCGCCCGGAGGACGGTCGCGTCCGCGCGATCATCGTCTATCCGATGAACGCGCTGATCAACTCGCAGGCCAAGGCGATTGAGCGGTTCTTCGGGAACATGCCCGGCTGCCCGGTGCGCTTCGCTCGCTACACCGGCCAGGAGGGCGATGCCGAGAAGCGCGCGATCCAGCAGCGCCCCCCGCACATCCTGCTGACCAACTATGTGATGCTGGAGTTGATGCTGACCCGCCCCGATGAGTTTACGTTCGTCAATGCCGGGGCGGCCGATCTCCAGTTCGTCGTGCTCGATGAGCTCCATACCTACCGCGGCCGCCAGGGCGCCGATGTGGCGATGCTTATGCGCCGGCTGCGCGAGCGCTCCGGGAACCCCGACCTGACCTGCATCGGCACCAGCGCCACCATGGTGAGCGGCGACTCGGCCGACGATCGCCGCGCCGCCGTCGCCCGCGTGGCCAGCACGATCTTCGGGGTTGCGCTGCCGCCCGACCAGGTGATCGAGGAGACGCTGACCTACGCCGTCCCGCAGTTTCCTCTCCCGTCTGTCCCGTCATTGCGCGCCGCGCTGCTGGCGGACCTGCCCGCCGCCCTCGACTGGCCGGGCTTCCAGCAGCACCCCCTCGCCCACTGGATCGAGCAGACCTTTAGCCTGCGCACCGATCAGGAGGGCACCCTCCGCCGCGCCGAGCCGCGCACCCTCCGCCAGGGCGCTGAGGCGCTCGCCGCCCAGACCGGCGTTTCCGTGGCGCGCTGCGAGGCGCAGATACGCCGCTTTTTCGACCTCGGCAGCGCTGTGCGCGATCCCGACGGTAAGCCCGGCTTTGCCTTCAAGCTCCACCAGTTCATCTCACAGGGCAGCGCCGTCTATAGCACCCTCGAGGAGCCGCCCGCCCGCCACCTGACCCTGGAGGGCCAGCGCTATGTCGCCGGCCCCCACGGCGATCGCCTGCTCTTCCCCCTGGTCTTCTGCCGTGAGTGCGGCCAGCACTACGCCCTCTGCGCCTACGACCCCGAAGCCGCAACCCTCACCCCGCGCCAGCCGATGTCCCGCGGCGAGGATGTGGCCCCACCCGCGCTGGCGGGCTACCTGCTGGTGGGCGAGGACGTGTGGAGCGAGGAGTCTGAGGATCTGCTGCCTGATACCTGGTTCAACCTGACGCGCAGCGGCCGGACGATCAAGAAGGACTTTCGCCCGTACCTCCCCCGCCGCCTCGCTGTGCTCCCGGATGGCGCCGTCGTTCACCCCGACGACACAAAGACACCAGGCTCGGAAGATAGCGATGAAGCGCCGGGCCTGCGCGCCCTGGGGGTGAATGATCCGCAGCCTGTCACTGCCTGGTTCCTGCCCACCCCGTTCCTGACCTGCTTGCAGTGCGGCGCCGTCTACACCCGCCAGGAAAAGGACGATTTCCGCAAGCTCGCCCGGCTCAGCAGCGAGGGCCGCAGCACGGCGACCACGCTGATCTCGGTGACGGCCGTCGATGAGATGCGCCGCTCCGACTTGCAGCCGGGCGCCCAGAAGTTGCTCAGCTTCACCGACAACCGCCAGGACGCTTCGCTTCAGGCCGGCCACTTCAATGACTTCGTCGGGGTCAGCCTGCTGCGCTCCGCCATCGCCGCCGCCCTCGCCGCCGCCCCGCCGGGCCAGCCGCTCACCCACCTGACGATCGCTCCGGCGGTCTTTGCCGCCCTCGATCTCCCCCAGGAGGCCTATGCGCGCGCGGCCGGCGCCTATGGCGGGGCGAAGCGGCGCAATGAGGAGACGCTGATCGCCTATCTGGAGTACCGGATCTTCGAGGATCTGCGCCGTAGCTGGCGCGTTACCCAGCCCAATCTCGAGCAGTGTGGCCTGCTGCGCATCGAGTACCTCGACCTCCACGAGTTGTGCCGGGATGCCGCGCCCTGGGCGCGGCACCCAACCCTCGCCATGACGGCTCCCGAGCAGCGTGAGTGGGTTATCCGCGCCATGCTGGAGTATATGCGCCGCGAGCTGGCGATTGATGCGCCCTGTCTCGACCCCGAGCGCCAGCCGGAACTGGTCAGGCGCGTCGGCGCGGCCCTCAAGCCGCCGTGGGCCTTTGCCGCCGAGGAGACGGGCGATCTCCGGGTCGCGACCCGTTTCCTCGTGCCGAGCGACGAGGCCGCGCCTCCCGGCGCGCGCAGCTTCTCGGCCCGGGGCCAGCTTGGCCGCTTCCTGCGCTCGCCCCGCGCCTGGCCCTCGCTCGACGCGCCGCTCGATGACGCGGCCTACGAGGAGTTGCTCAACGCCCTGCTCGACATCCTCGTCGGAACGAACATCCTGGTCGACGTCGCCGAGCGCGGGACGCGCGCCGTGCAGATCCGCCGCGATGCCCTGCTCTGGCTGCCCGGCGACGGGACGCCGCCCCCGCCCGACCCGATCCGCTCGCGGCGCATGGATCTCGCCAGCAGGGCGCAACGCGGTGACGGATCGGCGCCACGCTCACATGGCGCACCCGATCCGGCCTGGCCTCCCCCCGGCGGCGAACCCGTCCGCCAGGCCAATGCCTTCTTCCGTGAGTTCTACCGCCGCCCGCCGGCGATCCTGCGCGGTATTGCGGGCCGCGAGCATACCGGCCAGGTCGATCAGCAGGATCGCGAGCAGCGCGAGGAGCAGTTCCGCGAGGGTCACCTCCCGGTGCTGTTCTGCTCGCCCACCATGGAGCTTGGCATCGATATCGCCGACCTGAATGTCGTCCACATGCGCAACGTGCCGCCGACGCCGGCGAACTACGCCCAGCGCTCAGGACGCGCCGGCCGCAGCGGCCAGCCGGCCCTGGTGCTGACCTACTGCTCGACCGGCAGCGGCCACGACCAGTATTTCTTCCAGCGCCCGCAGGCCATGGTCGCCGGCGCGGTCGCCGCGCCGCAGATCGACCTGGCCAATGAGGATCTGCTGAAGGCGCATATGCACGCGATCTGGCTGGGCGTGACCGGTCTCGACCTGGGCCGCTCGATGCTCGAGCTGATCGACGCCACCCTGCCCGACCTGCCGTTGAAGCCCGAGGTGCGGGAGCGCATCACCCTCGGCGAGCGCGAGCGCGCGGCCTGTCTTGCGCAGTGCCGCCGCGTGCTCGCGGGCATCGTGACTTCGCTCGCCGCCAACGCCTGGTTCGACGACGGCTGGCTCGCCAGGGTGGTCAGCGAAGCGCCCCGGCGCTTCGACGAGGCTTGCGAGCGCTGGCGCCAGCTCTACCGCGCCGCCGAGGCGCAGCTCGCCGAGGCCCGCGGCGTCGCCGATGCCTACCGCCGGGGCAGCGGCGAGCGCAAGGCCCACGAGGAGGCTGAGCGCCGCGAGGCGGAGGCCAAGCGCCAGCTTGCGCTGCTCGGCGGCCGCGAGGGCCGCAGTGGCAGCGAGGGCGATTTCTATCCCTACCGCTACTTCGCCAGCGAGGGTTTCCTGCCCGGCTACAACTTCCCCCGCCTGCCCGTGCGCGCGTTCTTGCCCGTTGCTCGCGATGAGGGCAGCTTCCTCGCCCGCCCGCGCTTCCTGGCGATTAGCGAGTTCGCCCCGGCCAATATCATCTACCACGAGGGCCGGAAGTACCGGGTGACCCGCACGGCGCTCCCGTCGGGCGATACCAGCCGGCGCTTCCTGCGGGCCAGGATCTGCAAGAGCTGCGGCTATTTCCACGAGGGCGCCGAGGCGGAGGTCTGCGAGCAGTGCGGGGCTACGCTTGCCGGTCAGGGGGGGACCTATCTGCCCTACCTCTTCGAGATGAGCACGGTCACCGCGCAGCCGGCCGATCGCATTACCTGCGAGGAGGAGGAGCGCGCCCGCGAGGGCTTCCATCTGGAGACGTTCTACCAGTTCGCCCCCGGGGCGGGCGGCCCGCGGCGCCAGGACGCGAGCTGCCCCGCGGCGGGCGGGATCGACCTGGTCTATGCGCCCACCGCGACCATCTGGCGGGTCAACCACGGCTGGCGGCGCACCCGCGAGGCCGGCTTCGCCCTCGATCTGCAGCGCGGCCTCTGGGGGCGCCAGCCCGGCGGCGAGGAATTGCTCGAGGGCGTTGACAACCTGGACGGCAACACGGTGCGGCGTGGCGTGCGCCTGGTGGTGCGCGATACCCGTAATCTGCTGATCCTCCGGCTGCCGGCCAGCGTTGCCGCGCGGCCCGAGGCTGCGGCGAGCGCGCAGTACGCGCTGCAGCGCGGGATTGCCGCCGCCTTCCAGCTCGAGGAGCAGGAACTGAGCACGGAGCGACTCGGCCATGGCGCGACCACGCGCCTGATCTTCTGGGAGGCGGCCGAGGGCGGCGCCGGCGTGCTGCGCCGTCTGGTCGAGGAGCCCGACGCGCTGGCCCGCGTCGCCCGGGCCGCGCTGGAGATCTGCCACTTCGACGCCGATGGCGCGGAGCGCGCGGATGCCGGCGAGTGCGCGCGGGCCTGCTACCGCTGCCTGCTCTCCTATAGCAACCAGCCCGACCACGCCCTGCTCGACCGGCGGGCGGTGCGCGATCTGCTCATCGAGCTATCGCAGGCGGAGGTAGTTGGTGATAGAACGCGGATTCCGCAGATCGAACGGATGCACGCGGATCGCGCAGTTCAAGGTTCGGATCCGCGCGCATCCGTCCCATCCGCGTCATCCGCGTTCCATTTCGGCGCGCATGCCGCGCTGCCCCCGGCGACCGCCCGCGTGCTCGCGGCCATCCGGGCGCTCGGCGGGCGCGAGCCCGATGCCATCCTGCCCGAGATGCTCGGCCACCGGCCCCACCTGGCCTACCACCCGACCTACTTCATCCTCTGCCCGGAAGCGGGCGAGCCGGTCGCGGAGATGCGCGCCGACCTCGAGGATGCCGGGTGCGCGGTCATTGTGATCGGTCCCGCCGACGATGTGGCCGCGGCCCTGGAACCCTATGCCTTCTGGCGCCTGAGGTGACCATCGTTCGCCGCGTTCAGCCCCCCTCCCAGCCTCCCCCCGCTGGGGGGAGGAGCCGGGTTCCCGCCCCCAGCGGGGGAGGGGCAGGGCGGGGGCCGGCGCCGTGCCCGCGGAGCCGTGGCGCAGGCGGGACGCCCGCGCTCCCAGG
>Ga0308412_1000401_pt1 | contig 22154 bp, 18 predicted proteins | sample HotsprottomLayer_FD_202357 | JGI IMG/M metagenome (GOLD analysis project Ga0308412, IMG submission 202357) | Hot spring phototrophic mat microbial communities from Octopus Spring, Yellowstone National Park, Wyoming, United States -... | ecosystem: Environmental > Aquatic > Thermal springs > Hot...
GAGCTCTGTGGGGATGCCGGACAGCTTCAAAGTATCAGCCTGAACTTACGAACCTGCAGGGGAGATACCTATTTATGCAACAAAGCCACTGAAATGTTCAAGAACAAGTGCTCTAGGGTCAGGTGCTTCAGCAGCGGTTTTGCATTCCCTGATGGGAGCGGTGGTACTGGACCCTTTCCGTCGGCTTTTCGGGTGGTTACCCGTTGGCAATCGTAGGAGGAGAAATTATGACCAAGCGTTTGTTGGCAGCGTCGGTGTTAGCCCTGGGTTTGAGCGCCTTGGCCCAGACCCAGATCGAGTTCTGACGTACTACCTGAGCCCGAACTTCGACAACTACATCAAGAGCACCATTGCCGATTTCGAGAAGGAAAACCCCAGCATCAAGGTGCGCTGGGTGGACAAGCAGGACACCATGGAGCGCGACCTGACGGCGGCGGTGGCCTTGGGCCGAGCCCCCGATGTGGTGAACCTCTGGCAAGACTCCACCTTTGCCGCCGCGCAGAACAAGATCCTCACCCCCATCACCCAACTGGTCAATCGCAAGGTGCTCGACCAGCTCTACTACCCCAACGTGCTGGATATGTTCGTAATCGATGGGCAGGTCTATGGTCTGCCCTGGTATGGCTGGCTGGACCAGGGCGTGATGATGTACAACCCCGAGCTGCTGCAACGGGCCGGGGTAGATGTGCGCACCATCCGCAACACCGACGATTTGCTCGCGGTCTCGGCCCGCATCAAGCGAGCCACCGGGGCCTACGGCTGGCTGCCGCCGGTCAAAGACCCCAACGGGGCCAGCTTTTTGGGTCGTTTCTTCCTGGAAGGCTTGCCCATCTACGACAAAGAGGGCAAGGCGGCTTTCAACTCCCCGGCCCACGTGGCCTTGCTGCAGAAGTACGTGGATGCCATGAAGAACGATATCATCCCGCAAGAGCTCTTGCGCAAGGAGGCCTTCCAGCTCTCCAACGAACTCTATAGCCAGGGTAAAGCCGCCATTGTGGTAGGGGCGCCGACTACGCTCAACCGGGTCAAGGAGGCCAACCCCGACCTCTACGCCAAAACCCGCATCGTACCTGCGCCACTGGGCAAGGCCGGGATCCAGACCGGTGGGGCCATGAGCCTGGTGATTCCTCGTGCCTCTAAGAACCAGAGCGCCGCCATCCGCTTTGCCCTGTTTATCACCAACCGTACCAACCAGGTGAAGTTTGCCAACGTGGTTCCCATTGTTTCCACCGCGGCGGGCTCGGAAAACGACCCCGGCCTGAAGGCCAAGAGCAACGACCCTCTGGAAATTGGCAAAGGCATGAACTCCGCCTCGGGCCGCCTCATTAACCCCGGCTTCAAACCCCCCAAGAACACCGACGAAATCTACAAGAATTTCAACGACAACATCGAAGCGGCTTTCCTGGGGCGCAAGAGCGCCAAGCAGGCTCTGGACGATGCGGTAGCCTTCTGGAACGCCAACGCCAAGTGATCTGAACCCCACCCGAAGCGTTTCGCTAAAGGCCGGCAGAAGCTCATCGGCTATGTCTGCCTCGAGTAGGAGCGCTTCGGGTGGGAGCCCCAAAAACAAGAACAGATCAAGCGGATCTCATATGCGCTGATAGCCCGAAGATTTTTCGCCTTGGGCTATCGGCCAACGGCCAAGTGGCTGGTTATGAAACGGCAGGCTTTGACCACCACCCTCATCGCCTATGCTTTTTTGGCGCCGGCCCTGGTGCTGATGGGGTTGTTCACTTTTTATCCGGTGTTCTATGGCTCCTATCTGGGTTTTACCGACTATACCGTGGCCGAGCTGGCTTCGGGGGAGGGGCCCAAATGGGTGGGACTCAAAAACATCCAGTTTGTGCTGGGCGACCCTTTGTTTCAGACCGGCATCCTCAATTCGCTCAAATACCTGCTGGTGGTGCCGATTCTCCAGATTGCCTCGCTGGCGGTAGCGGTGCTGGTCAATCAGAAATTGCCTCTGATGGCTTTTTTTCGGGTGGGTTACTACATCCCGGTGGTCACTTCCATCTCGCTGGCGGCGGTGATGTGGGAGTGGATTTTTCAGAAAGAGGGTTTTCTGAACTGGTCCTTGCAACTGCTCAATGTGCTGAACAGCGAGGGCCGCTTTAACTGGCTGCTCAATGAAAATACCGCGCTGTGGGCGATCATGCTGGTGACGTTTTGGCGGGGCTTTGGTTACTACATGGTGCTCTACCTGGCGGGTTTGCAGAGCATCCCCGCCGAGCTCGAGGAGGCCGCCACCCTGGACGGGGCCACCGCCTGGCAGCGTTTCTGGCTGGTCATCGTGCCATTGATGCGCCCGACGCTACTTTTGTGCAGCCTGCTCTCGACCATCGCGGCCATTCGGGTGCTGGAGGAGATCATCGTCTTTACCGGAGGCAGTGGGGGGCCGCTCAACAGCACCTACACGGCCTTGCTGTATGTCTACAACAAGAGCTGGGGCAACATGCTCAACGCCAACTTTGGCGTGGCGGGGGCAGCCGGGTTGTTGATGGCCTTGGTAGGGTTTGCCCTGAGCTACATCAACTTTCGCCTGACCCGCGAGGAAAGGGGCGAGCGATGAGCAAAGGGGCCCAGGAAGCTGCCCGCTGGCATCCTCGAGCCAGCCTGCGCAAAGCCTTGAGCATCGCTTTTAGCTACACGCTGCTGCTCTTTATTCTGGGTTTCGCTATCTTTCCTTTCCTCTGGACTTTGGCCATCTCCATCACCGATAAACAGGCCAGCGGCATCAGCATCTACGACTTTCCCCGGAGCCTGTTCCCTCCAGCGGTTACGCTGGGAAACTTTTTTGAGGTCTTCGACAAACTCAACCTGGGCAAGTATTTCCTCAACTCGGTCGTGATCACCGCCTTGACGGTGGTGGGAACCCTGCTGGTCTCGGCCCTGGCGGCCTACCCGCTGGCGCGGCTGAAGTTCCCGGGCCGGGCCTTGATCTTTGGGGCCATTGTCTCGACCCTGGTGTTGCCCACCGAGATTGCCTTTATCGTCAACGTGCTGACCCTGCGCGACCTGGGGCTGCTGGGCACCTATGCCGGGGTGGTGTTGCCCCTGGTGGCCACAGCTTTCGGCATCTTTTTGATGCGCCAGGCTTATCTGGCCATTCCCGGCACCCTGATGGAGGCCGCCCGCATGGACGGGGCCTGCGAGCTGCAAATCCTGTGGCGGGTGATGATTCCCCTATCGCTGCCCTCGCTGACGGCCCTGGGCATCTTTACCCTGGTGGGCACCTGGAACGCCTTTTTCTGGCCTTCGGTGGCCCTCCTGACCAACGACGACCTACTGCCGATGTCGGTGGCCATCCTGAAGCTGAAGGGCCAGTTCAACTACGACGTGTTCAATGTGGCCGCAGGCGCCATGATCATGATGATTCCGGTGCTGGTGGTCTTCTTCCTGGCCCAGCGCTTCTTTATGCGGGGGATGGAGGGGGCCGTCAAGGGATGAGATGAGCCCCACCCGAAGCGTTCCGCCGAGCGCTAGAAGATGCTCATCGGTTACGGCTGCATCTAGTTGCGGCAATTTGGGTGCGGGCACCAAGAACAAGAACAGATCGAGCGGATTTCTTACGACCTTCGCTTCGCGCTACAGTTCGGGTAGATTGTGAGGTAGTTTGGCATCCGAGTTATGAAGCGCGTTCTGCTGCTACCCGCCGATACCAGACCCGTCACCCTCGAGCTGCCCCACCAACTCGCGCGGGTGGCCGGGCTGGAGATGCGCTCACCGCCGCTGGAGGTTCTCAACCAGATGAACCAGCCAGGCAACACCGCGGCCATTGCCGAGTGGCTGCGGCGCGAGGCCCCTGCGGCCGATGTAGCCATCGTGACCCTGGAGACCCTCTGCCTGGGCGGGATGATTCCGGCCCGGCGGGTTTCGGACAGCCTGGAGGAAGCCTTAAAGCGCCTCGAGGTGCTGCGGGAGGTCAAGCACAAGAACCCCGGCCTGCGCATCCTGGCCCACGGGGTGGTGGTGCGGGTAGCCCACGACAACGACCCGCTGGAGGAAAAACCCTACTACGGCGAATGGGGGGCGGCGCTGCGCAAGGTTTCGGAGTGGATGGATCGCCTCGAGCGGCTGCAGGCCGCGGGGCAAGCGCTGGGCGATGCGCCGATGGAGCTGGATCGGGCCCGCCTGCACCTGCCCAAGGAGGTTTTGCAGGACTGGCTGGAGACCCGCGAGCGCAACCATACCCTGCACATGGCGGCGATTGACCTGCTTAACCAGGGCATCCTCGAGCACCTTTGCCTCACCCTCGACGACACCACCCCCTACGGCCTGGCGGCCCGGGATCGCCGGCGGCTCGAGGCCCGCCTGGACGAACTGGGCTTGTGGAGCGAGGCCGATATCTACCCCGGGGCCGACGAGGTAGCCTGCACCTTGTTGGCCCGGGCGCTGGTCAACTACTCCGGGCGCAGGACCAAGGTGCTGGTGCGCTATCCCTCGGTGCGGGCCCAAGAGGCCGAGCTGCTCTACGAGGATCGCCCCTTGGGCGAGCTGGTCAAAGCGCAGGTGCGGGCTGCGGGAGGTTTGCTGGTACCGACGGCGGAGGAGGCCGATCTGATCCTGGCCGTAAACGCACCGGCCATCCGGCAAGCCCACCACCAGCCCGACTTTGAAACGGTGGACACCGCGGCCCGCCACTTGCCCGAGTTCATAGACCGTTTGGTAGCCGACCAGGCCGCGGGCCGGATGGTGGCGGTGGCCGACGTGGCCTATGCCAACGGGGCCGAGAACCGCTTTGTGCAGTTGTTGCTGCAGTCGGTCAATCTGCCCGGGCTGGCCGGCTTTGCCGCCTGGAACACGGCAGGCAATAGCCTGGGTAGTGCCCTGGCAGCGGGGGTGTGCGCCTTGTACGGCGAGGACCCGGTTTCGCTGGCCGAGGCCATTTTTTCTCGATTGGTAGACGACTGGCTCTACCAGAGCCGGGTGCGCCCGGAGGTGCATCACCAGCTGACCGAGGAACTCGGCAAGCCGCCCGACCCCTTCGATCTGGGTGACCTTAGGTGGGGGGCCGAGCTGGTCATGGATCAGCGCCTTACGCCTATGGCCTACGGGCTATGGCAGCAGTTTTTCGCGCCCAGCCTGCCGGGGGTCAAGCTGGAGTGGAGCCGCCCCAGGCTGGCTTGGCCCCGCCTGTTTACCGGGGTGTTTCCGCTGCGCCTGGTACGGGAGGAAGCGTGATTGCCGCGCTGGATCTGGGTGGAACCAAGCTGGCCGCCGCCCTGGTGCGAGGGGGCCAACTGCGCCAGCGTCGGCAGGTTCCCACCCCCCCCGACCGCCGCCCGGAAGCCATGCTGGAGACCCTGCTCGAGCTGCTCCAGCCCTTGCTGCCCAGGGCCCAGGCCCTCGCGGTCGCGGCCACCGGCACGGTCCACCAGGGCAAGGTCAGCGCCCCCAACCCCCAGACCCTGCCCTGGGTGGAGGTGGATTTGCGCGGGCTCCTATCCCGGCGAACAGGTCTGCCGGTCTTTGTGCTCAACGACGCCGATGCGGCGGCCTGGGGCGAGGCCCGCTATGGGGCGGGGCGTGTCAAACTTTATTTTTGTGACGGTTTCGACCGGGATTGGCAGCGGGCTGGTGTTGGATGGGGCTTTGCGCGAGGGGGCCGAGCTGGGTTTTACCAGGGTGGCCGATGGGCGCTTTCTAGAGCAGGTGGCCTCCGGAACCGCCCTGGATGCCTGGGCGCAGGAGCGCGGTTGGAAGGGGGCGGCCGAGGTGGTCGAGCGAGCCCAGACCGACCCGGAAGCCGCCGCAAGGCTGGATCGGAGTGCGGCCTACCTGGCCGAGAAACTCGAGGATCTGCGGGTGATGTTGAGGCTCGAGCGGGTCATCCTGGGCGGAGGGCTGGGGCTGGCCGAAGGGTATCGGGCGCGGGTACAGAAGCGGGTGAGCCCGGCCCTGGCCGTGGTGGCCGCCTCGCTGGGGGCCGATGCGGGGCTGGTGGGGGTGGCCGACTGGGCCGAACACCGCCTGGATGCAGATTTTGGTGAGACCGAGGTGGGATGATGCAGGACCTCGAGCGCCTCAAAGTCCGCTTGAAAGAACTCTCGGCCTGGGAAGACCTGGATAGGCGGCCCCTCGCGGGTGAGTTCAAGGCGCCCGATAGCCCCTGGGCTTCTATCCGGGTGGGCGAGCTGTGGCCCGAGCGAAACTATCCAGCGCAGTTTAGATTCCAGGCCCGAGTGCCGGCGGAATGGGCCGGAAAACCGGTCTGGGTTCGGCTCGACCTCGGCGGGGAGGGCTTGCTCTTGATCGAGAACAAGCCGGTGGGCGGCCTCAACGCCTATCACCGTGAATACCCCCTGCTTGCCTCCGCAAGGGGCGACGAGGAGCTGGTGTTGCAGGTTGAGGCGGTGCCCAGAGGCCTGTTTGGGACCCCCGCCTGGCATCCCAGACTGGAGGAGGCCTGCTTGCTGGTGCCCGATACCCTGGTGCGCGAGCTCTGCACCGATCTGGGCTGCGCGCTGGATGCCCTGCCGCACCTTCAGCCCGAGCTGGCCCAACTCCTGCAGGACGCCTTGAGCGAAACCTTCGCCCGCATCGAGCTGCCGCGCAGCCCCGCGCGGGCCTACCTGAACCAGCTCGAGCGTTCCGAGTGGGCCCAGGAAACTGCCAAGCTGTGGGAGGAGTGGAGGTTTGAAGGGCCGGGCCTGGCCCTGGGGGCGGAACACCGCCGCAGCCTGGAGGCGGCCCGCGACTTCTTCCGGCAAGCCCTGGCGCGCATCCGCCGGCGCTATCCTGCCTCGGGCCGGCTGCTGCTCTCGGGGCACGCCCACATCGACCTGGCCTGGCTGTGGCCCCTCGCCGAGACCCGGCGCAAGCTCCGCCGCACCTTTGCTACGGTGCTGCACCTGATGGAGCGTTACCCCGAGCTTTACTTCAACCAGTCCAGCGCCCAGGCCTATGCCTGGCTCGAGGCCGACGACCCGGCCTTGTTCGAGCAGGTGCGGGCGCGGGTGCAGGAGGGGCGTTGGGAGCCGGTGGGGGGGATGTGGGTGGAGCCCGACGGCCAGCTGCTCTCGGGGGAGGCCTGGGTGCGGCAACTGCTCTACGGGCAGCGCTACTTTCAGCAGCGATTCGGGACTCGAGCCCGGGTGGCCTGGCTGCCCGACACCTTCGGTTTTGCCGCCAACCTGCCCCAGCTCTTCCGGCAGGCGGGCCTGCCGTACTTTTTCACCACCAAGCTCAACTGGAACGAGACCAACCCCTTTCCCCACGACCTGTGGCAGTGGGAGGGACTGGATGGCTCGAGGGTGCTGGCCCACGGCTTCTGGAACCCCAACCAAAGCTACAACGGGCGGCTGGAAGCCCTCGACTTGGCGGGCACCTGGAAGAACCTTAAAGGCAAGCGCTACCACCACACCTCGCTGCTCACCTTCGGCTATGGCGATGGGGGTGGGGGCCCCAGCGCGGAGATGTTGGAGCGCTACGCCCGCTACCGAGAATTCCCCGGCCTGCCCAGTTTGCAGATGGGGCGGGTGGAGGCGTTCTACCAGGGCCTCAGCGAGGCGGGCTCGTCCGGCCCCCCACAGCCCCCCCTCCCCACCTGGAGCGGCGAACTCTACCTCGAGCTGCACCGGGCCACCTACACCACCCAGGCCCGGCTCAAAGAGCTCAACCAGCGCCTGGAGCAGACCCTGCTGGAAGCGGAGATGGCCTGGACCCTGGCCACGTTCAAAAAAATCGACCCCCGCCTGACCGTGGATGAACCCACCTATCCAAGCCGCGACCTCGAGGCCCTCTGGAAGGTTTTGTTGCTGCACCAGTTCCACGACATCCTGCCGGGCTCTGGCATCCACAGCGTGGCCCAGGAAGCGGCCGAAAGCTTGCAGGTGGCCCTGATCCAGGCCGAAGAAGTGCGCCAGGAAGCCCTGGGCCTGCTCTGTGCCGAGGTACGCGAGGTGCACCCCGAGGCGCTGGCGCACCTGGTGGTGTGGAACCTGAGCCCCTCGCCGCGCCCCTTGCGGCTTCGGCTCCCTCGCCCCACCGAGCAGTTCTTCCGTTTGCTTACCGCCACCGGCCATGAAGTGCCCTACCAGGAATCGGGCTCGCAGATTCTGATCGCCTCCGAAGAGACCGTGCCGGCGCTGGGCTATCTGGCCTTGGCGGTCTTAAGCCATCTGGATGCCCGCCGAACCCCCACGGTGCGGGTCAACGGCCAGGAGCGGGTGCTGGAAAACCAACACCTGCGGCTAGAGGTGGCCCCCGATGGCACCATGGCCCGCCTCTACGACAAAGACCACCGGCGCGAGGTGCTGGCCGGGCGCGGCAACCAGCTCTGGGTCTACACCGATGTACCGCGCTACTGGGAAGCCTGGGATCTGGACGCTTCGTATGCCCAGGAGGGCCGCGAAATCCCCGCCACCCAGGTCAAGCTGATCGAGGGGGGCCCCCTGCGGGCGGGCCTCTGGGTGGAGCGCAAGATAGGCGCGTCACGTTTAGAACAAACCTACTGGCTGTGGGGGGGTTCGCGCCGGCTGGAGATCGAGACCACTGCCCACTGGCAGGAGCGCCGAACCCTGCTTCGGGCCTTGTTCCCGCTCCAGATTCATGCACAGCACGCCTGGTTCGACACCGCTTTTGGGGCCGTCTCGCGGCCTACCCACGCCAACACCCCTTGGGATGCGGCCCGCTTCGAGGTTCCGGCCCTGCGTTGGGCCGACCTGAGCGAGGCCGACTATGGGGTGAGCCTGCTGGGCGGCTTTAAGCATGGCTACAGCGCCCGGGGGAACGTACTGGGGCTGTCGCTCCTACGGGGGGCCATCTGGCCCGATCCGCTGGCCGATGTGGGCGAGCACCGCTTCTCCTACGCGCTCTATCCGCACCGGGGGGACTGGCGCCAGGGCACGCTGGCCGAGGCCGAAGACTTCCTGGCGCCCTTGTTGCCGCTGGCCTTGCCGGTTCATGCAGGGGGCCAGCCTCCCAGCCGTTCGTTCTTGCGCGCCTCCCCCTCGAGCCTGCGGCTGGCCGCGTTCAAGCGGGCCGAAGAGGGCTCTGGTTACGTGTTGCGCCTCTACGAGGCCCACGGTGGGCGCGGGGAAGTTGAACTCGACCTCACCGCGTTGGGTGTTCGCAACGTAAGCCGGGTGAACCTGCTGGAAGACCCCGAAGAAGCCCTGGTGGTGAAGAACGGCCACCTGACCCTGGCCTACGCACCCTACCAGGTCATCAGCCTGAAGCTGGAGGTGTAGCGGATGCGCCTGGTGGGAAGCTTGGTGACCCCCGATCTGACCTTCTGGGGCCAGGTGGAATTCGATACCCATATTCGATCCATCCAGCCGCTTACCGCAGGCCAGGGGCTACCCCGGCGTTATATTTTGCCGGGGTTTGTAGATTTACACGTGCACGGCGGGGGTGGGGCCGACTGCATGGAGGGGGAAGCGGCGGTGCGCCAGATGGCCCGCTTCCACGCCCGGCACGGCACCACCGCCCTGCTCGCCACCACCGTCACCGCCTCGCTGCCCGAGCTCGAGGCCGCCCTGCGGGGCATTGCCGCGGTGGTGCAACAGCCGGGGCCGGAGGAGGCGCGGGTTTTGGGGGTGCACCTGGAAGGGCCTTTCATCAACCCCGAGAAGCTGGGCGCACAGCCTCCTTACACCTTAGAGCCCGACCTAAAGACCATGCGCCATCTCCTGAGCCTGGCGCCCATCCGGGTGGTCACGCTGGCCCCCGAGCTGCCGGGGGCGCTCGAGCTGATTGCCTTTCTCCAGGCCCAGGGCGTGCGGGTGCAGCAAGGGCATACCCTGGCGACCTACGCCGAATCCAAAGCCGGCTTCGAGGCCGGGGCGCAGGGCTTCACCCACTTTTTCAACGCCATGACCCCGCTGAACCACCGCGAACCGGGGGTGGTGGGGCTGGGCCTGGAACGCGCCGAGTGGGCCGAGGTGATCCCCGACGGACTGCACGTCCATCCGGCAGCGGTTCGTACCGTTTGGAAGACCATCCCCCACACCTACGCGGTGACCGATGCGGTGGCGGCCGCCGGGATGCCCGAGGGCGCGTATTCGTTGGGGCGGCACAAAGTCTTCAAGAGAGGTGAGGGGGTCTATCTGGCCGATGGAACCCTGGCCGGCAGTGCGCTGACGATGGACCAAGCCGCCCAGAACCTGCAGCGCTGGGGTTACAACGTGCTCGAGGTTATGCGTTTGACCTCAGGCCATGCGGCAAACTATGTGGGCATACCCCACGGACTGGAGATAGGCCGACCCGCCGACCTGGTGCTGCTCGACGAACAGATGCAGCTTTTGGAGGTGTACGTGCGGGGCGAGAAGCTGGAGGTCTATGGATGAGAGCAGCCGAGACCAAGATGTTCAAGGACGCTCACCAGGCGCCCGAGGTGGTGGAAAAGGCTTTGCGCGAGAACAAGAGCGATATGGAGCTGTTGGGTGCTTTTCTGCGACGCCACACCCCGCCCTTTGTGCTCACGGTGGCTCGAGGCAGCTCCGACCATGCGGCCCTCTACGGCAAGTACCTGATCGAGAGCCTGCTGGGGCTGGTCTGTTCCTCGGCCATTCCCTCAGTACACACGGTCTACGGGCAGCGCCTCGCCCTCGGTCGTGCTTTGCTGATCGCCATTTCCCAGTCGGGCCAGAGCCCCGACCTGATCGAGGTCACCCGCCAGGCCCGGCGCGACGGGGCTCTGACCCTGGCCCTGGTCAACCAGGAAAACTCGCCCCTGGCCCAGACCGCCGAGGTGATGCTGCCCCTTTGGGCCGGGCCCGAAGAGGCGGTGGCCGCTACCAAAAGCTACCTGGCCACCCTGGCCTCGCTGGCCCAGTTGGTGGCCGCCTGGGCCGAAGACAAACCCCTCAAAGAAGCCCTGGCCATGCTGCCCGAGGCCCTCTACAAAGCGGCCCAGGCCGACTGGCAGGCGGGCCTGGGGGCTTTGCTGGAGGCCGACAACGGCCTGGTGGTGGGGCGCGGCTATGCCTTTGCCATCGCCCACGAGCTGGCCCTCAAGCTCAAGGAGACCAGCGCCTTTCACGCCGAGGCCATGTCGGGCGCCGAACTGCTGCACGGCCCGGTGGCCCTGGTGGAGCCCGACTTTCCCCTGCTGGTGCTGCTGCCCAAAGACAAGCCCCTTCCCGGCATGATAAGCCTACTGCAAACCCTGCGGGGCCAAGGCGGACACCTGCTGGTGGCCTCCTCCGAAGCCGAAGCCCTCGAGCTGGCCCACACCCCCCTGCCACTCCCCACCAAGCTCCACCCGGTGCTGGACTCGATTCTGCTGGCGCAAGCGTTCTACCCCTTCGCCGCAGAACTAGCAGTGGTCCGGGGGCGCAACCCCGATGCCCCGCGCAACCTGTCCAAGGTGACCCGCACGCGGTAGGTTCGGGCTCGAGGGTCAAACCCTGCTGGCCCGAAGTCGCGATAAGATGTGGGGCATGGAAATACGCAAAATCGGCGTAATCGGTGCGGGACAGATGGGCTCCGGTATTGCCCAGGTGGCGGCCCAGGCCGGTTATCAGGTGGTGCTGCGCGACCTCGAGGTCTCGTTTATCGAGCGCGGCCTGAGCAACATAAAGCGTTCCATCGGCAAGCTGCTGGAAAAGGGCAGGCTCGACCAGCACGCCCACGATGCGGCCCTGGCCCGGATCGTGACCACCACCCACTTGGCCGACCTGAAGGACTGCGACCTGGTGATCGAGGCCATCGTGGAGCACGAGCCCAGCAAGCTCGAGCTCTTCCGCGAGCTCGACCAACTGGTCAAGCCCGAGGCCATTCTGGCCTCCAACACCTCCTCGATTCCCATCACCCGCCTGGCCGCGGCCACCCGCAGACCGGAGCGCTTTATCGGGATGCACTTCATGAACCCGGTGCCCCTGATGGAGCTGGTGGAGGTGATCCGGGGCTACCTGACCGACGAGGCCACCACCCAGGCCGTGCTGGAGGTAGCCCGCAAGATGGGCAAGACCCCCGTAGAGGTCAACGACTACCCCGGCTTCGTCTCCAACCGCATCCTGCTGCCCATGCTCAACGAGGCCATCCAGTGTGTGATGGAGGGGGTGGCGACGCCGGAGGCCATCGACCAGGTGATGAAGCTGGGCATGAACCACCCCATGGGGCCGCTCACCCTGGCCGACTTTATCGGGCTGGACACCTGCTTGGCCATCATGGAGGTCTTGCACCGGGGCCTGGGCGACGACAAATACCGGCCCTCGCCCCTGCTGCGCAAGATGGTGCAGGCTGGGCTATTGGGGCGCAAGAGCGGGCGGGGATTCTACCGCTACGACGAGAAGGGCAACAAGATCGGATGACCCGGCTCGATCACCTGGTGTTGGCCGCACAGACCCTGCAAGAGGGGGTTGAGTATGTCCAGGCCACCTTGGGGGTGGAGCCTCCACCTGCAGGCGGCAAGCACCCGCTGATGGGTACCCACAACCGCTTGCTGAACCTGGGCCATGGGGCGTATTTGGAGATTATTGCCGTTGACCCCGAGGCTCCTACGCCGGACCGCCCGCGCTGGTTCGAGCTGGATCGCTTCGTAGGGCCGCCCCGCCTGCTGACCTGGGTGGCTTGCAGCGAGGCCTTGGAGTGCTACGCTGCGCTCGGGCTCGGCCCGGTTTGTAAAGCCCGCAGGGGCGACCTCGAGTGGCACATTACCCTCCCCGAGGACGGGCGCCTGCACTGGGGCGGGGTGGTGCCCTACCTGATTCAGTGGGGTTCCCGGCACCCCAGCGAGACCCTTCCGGAAACGGGCTGCCGCTTAGAGGAGCTGGTGCTGCGCCACCCGGAGCCCCAGGCCGTGGACAGGGTGCTCCGAAGCCTCGAGCTAGACTGGCGACTGGTGCGCCTCGAGCATGCTGAATCGGCCCAACTGGTGGCCTTGCTTCAGACCCCTGCAGGGCTCAAGCGGCTCTAGTAAATGGCGTGTTCATCTGTGGGAGGCTGCGCTCAGGCTTGAAATACGCCTCGTAAACCATGAACCCAGCCACTCCACCAACCGGCGCAAGGGGCCCTTCTGGGCCTGTTGTTGGGCTGAAAGGGTGGCCTCTTCGGGGCCCACATCGTGCCCGATGACCTGGGATAAAAAGTAGCGGTGGTCGGAAATCCACAGGTACAGGTCGGCCTCACTGCGTCCGGGGAAGTTCTTCATCACCCCGTTTTGGCGGATTTCCAGCACCGTGGGCAGGTAGAGGTGGTCGTACCAGTCGGCGACAGCTTCTTCCCAGCCGATTGAGCGCTTCTGCTCGAGGCCCATGAAGTACTGATGGGTGCGGATATGGTCAAGTATCACATCGTAGCGACCAGGCTTGCTGAACAGGATGGGCTCGTGGCCCGGGCGCAACTGGGGCAGCCGGGTTTGCTCCAAAAACTGGGCGTACTCGCCCTTCAAGATTAGGTCTTTGAGGGTATCGTCGGGGTCGAGGTCTACCGGCACCTCCAGCTCGATCACGTAGGCGTCAATGAAGTGCTGACCCTGGGCTTTGGCCAGCGCGGTGCGGTGATTGCCATCCTTAACAAAGTAGGCGTCGCCGACCTTGTAAACGTGAATGGGGGGAAACTCGATGCCCTCGAGCTGGGCGTGGCGCAGCTTGGTCCAGCGCTCCAGGGTGTAGGGTTCCTTGGGCATGAACTCGGCGTCGAAGTCGCCGTAGCGGTCGACTGAGCCGATAATCTTATCAACTTCTATGGTCTGAAGCCCCTTGTACGACTCGCTCCGGGGCCGCAGCTCTAAGACCGCGCTGTAGGGGAGCAGTTGGTTGGGCTGCCCCCGCAAGCGGCGCAAAATGTCGTGGATGAGTACCCGACGCGACAGCGCTTCGGCTTCTAGCTGGGCTTGCCGCTCTACGTCCATAGGCTTCACCTTGATGGGCTCTACGATTTAAGGGCATCTTTCAGGTCGCGCAAAACCTGCGACAGCTTTGGCTTTGGGTGGATTGGGTTGAAAACAACCCTGCCCGATTATAACCCAACCCTTGCGGCTCTTATTGCGGGCTTAGCCTTTGCAGAACCCCAAAAAACCAGCACCCGCCTTTTGTGACGGGTGTTTCGCACGGGGTTTTGCAGGCCAATAGCTACGAACTATGCAAAACAAGACCACCTAGATGGCGGCTCTATAATGCGCTAGGCTGCTTCCTTGGAGAGGCGCTCGAGGCCGCTCGGGTTTTCCAGCACTAGCTTGCCATAGCCAGAGCGGATGTAACCCTCGCGGGTCAGCTCCCCGATGACCTTGGTAACGGTTTCGCGTACCGAGCCCACCGCTGAGGCAATCTCGTCGTGGGTGGCTCGTACCCCTATGCGACCGTTTTTCTCGATGTAGGCTACAGGCGTGCGCGATAGGTCGAGTAAGGTGGCTGCGATGCGGTTCTTGAGGCGCTGGCCGGAAATGCGCTGAATGGTCTGGTAAGTTTGGTTCAGGGCTCTGACGAGGCCTTGTACCAAGTCAGTCATCTCCTGGGCGGAGAGTTGCCCGGGTGCTAAGGCGTCCACTTTGGTCACGGTCACAGCTTCGGCAAAATAGCTGCGCTCCCCCCCAGAGATCACCTCTTCGCCAAAATACTCGCCAGGACGTACGAAACGTAACGTCAGGGCATTGCCTTCGTCGTCTACGCTTTGCAGACGCACCAAACCTTCCCGTACCCGGTAGAGCTGATCCTTGGGACTGGGCTCACCGGGGTAGAGTATAATCTCGCCCGGATCAAAGGTCAGGATGTCCAGGATGCTGGTTTGCATAGCTTCATCTCTCCTCAGGTCTGACTATAGCAGGCTCAACCGATTTTGTAAACTTTTATGTTTATATATTTGAAGTAGGTGAGCACACACGATAGAAAGATTTGTGTACTAAGCCCCATATAAGCGATTACGTAGCGGAGTTCTGGGCTGGATGTGGGGTGATGGGTGCTTATACCAGATTCAAAAAAGACAATCTTCAAACAAAGAGCACACCCCTGGCTGCGCTCGGCGAAAACAGCGTGTCCCTTGGGGCGTTATCGCCCTTCGCCAATGTGGATAACCTCGGTGGGGTTAGCTCGCTATCCTTCGGCGACGGACCAACCGAATTTGGCATTACGCGATTCGAAATTGCAAAGCGAGCCGGCCAACGGGCCCTCTACCCACAACCATTCAGCTCGTAGGGCGATGTTTTGCAGCTCGTGCCTAGCGGGTACTCTCGGCGATCCAGTCCAGGTAGTCCTTTGACCCCGCCTCGATTTTATGGGCAATAATCTCGGGCACCTGGTAGGGGTGTAGTTCCTTGATGCGGGCCTCCAGGGCATTGTAGCGCGTTTGCTGGGTTTTGATGAGGAGCAGCAGCTCACTGCTTTCCTGAACCTCGCCCTGCCAGCGATAGACCGAAGCAAGGCCCGGCAGCAGGTTGACACAGGCGGCCAGCCCTTCGTGCACTAGGGTGTGGGCGATGCGCTGGGCGGTTTGTCGGTCGGGTGCGGTGCAGAAAACGGTCAGATACATGCTTATTAGGTTACTGGATCCCCAGCGACTTCACCGCTAGGCGGGCCGCGGCCAGGTCCCAGAGGGCATGGCCCACGCTCTTAAAGAGCACCGTGCCCGAGGCCGGTTTGGGCTGCTGAAGGGCCGCCGCGAGCGGCTGTACCTCGTCCCAGTCCACCCCGGCTTGCAGTAGGTCGCCCGCTTCGGCGCGAGCCCCCTCGAGGGTATCCACATACAGCCGGGCCTGCCGCACCACTTCTGGCGCCACCTCGGCCATATCGGGGCGGTAGGCCCCCACGGCGGCGATGAAGGCGCTCGAGGGGGCGCGCAGCAGTACCGGGGTCGGGCTGGTGGTGGCGCAAACGATCAGGCTCACCTCGTTCAGGACGGGCTCGAGGTCCCGGATGGCCTTGGCCAGCATCCGCCGCTGGCGGGCGTAGGAGGCCAGCGCTTCGGCGTGTTCAGAGCTGCGGGAGTACACGTACACCTTGTCGGTGCCCAGGCCTTCCTGGAAGGCTTCCAGGTGGCTTCTGCCCTGAGTTCCCGCGCCGATGATCAAAAGCGGCCCGGCGGGAAGGGGGGCCAGGGTCTGGGCGGCCAGCAGCGAGACCGCTGCGGTGCGGCGGGCCGTTACCACCCCACCGTCCAGCAGGGCCAGGCGTTCGCCGGTAACAGTGCGCATGACCCAGACCTCGGCCTGCACGCTGGGGTGCTGCTGGGGGTGTACCGTGACCAGTTTGGTCACGCTCAGCAGGGGATCGGCTGCCGGCATCAGCAGCAGGGTAGCGCCCCCCGGTAGCGCCACCACCAGGCGCTCGGGTGCGGTAACCAGACCCTGGGCATGGTCGGCCAGCACCTGGGCAATGGATTCGGCCAGGGCCGCATAAGGCAATAGGGCAGCGGTTTCCTCCGCCGATAGAATGCGCATATGCCCAGCCTACCCTAAAGTTGTGTCTTGTGCCGACTGGGGCGATAGAACCTGAACGCTGTCGCCAACTTCTACCACCCCGCCCCGAAGCACCCGGGCATACAGCCCCCGCTTGCCCAGAAGCACCTTGGGCAGCCGCAAATCGAAGACCGAGAGCGAGTTGCAAACGGTGCATACCGTGGTCAACTCCAGCAGGGCAGGGCCTACTTGTAGCTGGGTTCCTGGGCTCAGGGCGTGGGGGTCGAGGTCTACCAGCAGGTTTTCGCCCAGGGCCCCCGGGGGCAGCTCGATGCCGGCTAAAGCGGCCAGCTCGTAAGCCGAGCGCCCGGCCACCAGCACCGCCCAGTCGGGGTGCTTGCCGAAGTGCCGGTCGCCCGCTACACCCATGCCTTCCACCAGGTGGGCTTTAGCCACCGCCGGTTTGGGCAGGGTGGTGCCCGGCCCGGCATGGAGGGACAGGACGGTGTTCATCGCAGTCCGAGCTGACCTCGTGCCGCCAGCACCTGTTGGGCGCTTAGGTTCTTGCCGCGCTGGGCCTTCACCTCGGCCTCGGTAAAAGCGCCCTGGCCGGCGGGTAGGGCATTGCCCCACTGGGTGGCGATGTGGTTGAGCACGGCAGCGATCTCTGCGTCGCTAAGGTGTGGATAGGCGGGCATCAGCCCGTTGTAGCTGGTCCCTTTGATGCTAATTGCGCCTTGCAGGCCGTAGAGCATCACCTGAATCAGCCACTCGCGCCCGCCCTTAGCGGCTAAGATCTGGGGTATGTGCCCAGCCAGAGGCGGAAAGACCCCTGGGACGCCCGCGCCGTTGGCCTGGTGGCAGCCAACGCAGTTACTGTAGATTGCTGCACCGCTCGCTGCGGCGGTGGCTTGCGCCGGTGTGGCTGCAGGGGCGCTTGCACCCGGAGCCAGCCGCGTGGCCAGGTAATTGAGGATGGTGGCCCGTTCCTCGGGGGTGAGCCTTAGCCCGTAGCCCTGCATTTCGGTAATGATGCTGTCCCAGCGTTCGCGGGTTTGCCGCTCGCGGGTGACGAAACCGATTTCGTGGCAGGTCTGGCATTTCTGCAAGACGAGCTCCCGTCCCGGCCCCTCGGGCAGTGCGTGTTGGCCGAGGCTTACCCAGAGGGCGGTTAGAGCCAGAAACATTACCCATACCAGGTATTTGGCTTTCATGTTCGTTCCTCCTCCCTAATGCAAAAGAATATCACGCTAGGCAAGGCATATTTGTGCACCCAACACACCGCTTTAGAGGCTTAAAGAATCGTTAATACACGGCCGGCACCCTGGGGTATGTGGCGCCGGTCGGATATGAAATCCTTTTGAGTCATTCCCCCGGCATCCCCCCCGGCCACCGATGAAACAGGGTGTAGCTCTGTATCGGCATAGGCTCGGGGGCGGCGCTGGCGTCCGGTGGGTTGCACGACTCCATACCAACGGATCGAGTCTGCGGGATTTCTTATGCGCGGGCTGTGGGGGATCTCAGGTTACCCTGAACTTGACCCGCATGATCCCGTTCCACTCGTAGCCGCGCTCGTTCCACCAGATGTTGCCGTTCATGGGCTGGGTGCGGCCTAGCGCATCGGTGGCGCGGACCATGGCCTCGTATTCACCGGGGGCCAGCAGCTGGGGCGAGACCCACTGATACCAGCCGAACTTGCCATGGTCCCGCTCGATGATGGCCTTGCGCCAAGAGGTTCCGCCGTTGACCGATACCTCGATGCTCTCGACGGGGGCCAGACCATCGTTCCAGGCTACCCCACGGATCTCTACCAGGCGGCCTTTGACGCTGGCTCCGGCCAGCGGCGAGAGGATGAAGGAGTTGATGTTGGCACCCCAGTTGGAGCGGGAGTTCTCCAGCGTGTAGTTGTAGCGACTCCCCGGCTGGGTGGGCAGGATGGGGGTGTTCCAGCCGGGCAGCACCGGCACCCGGTAGCGGGGAACCTGCTCGTTGCCGGTGCTTTCACTGGCGGTGAACTCGACCTTGACAATCCACTTGACGTTGGTGGTGCCAAAGGTGCCCGCCGCCACCAGCCGCACCGGCCCGCCGTGCACCGCCGGCAGCGGCTCACCGTTCATGCCCAAAGCCAGCATGGCGCTGCTGTACTCCATCACGCTGATGGGGAAGCTCTTCTCATAGGGTGCGGCCCCGCCCTGGGTGGAGGCGTTCATGGTGATGAAGCGGGCTTTGGGATCAAGTTTTGCGCCTTTGGCCTCGAGCAGGGTCTTAAGCAGCACCCCGCGCCAGGTGACATGCCCCACCCCGCCGTAGGTCCAGGGGTTGCCCGATGGGCGTGGGTTGAAGAAGCTGCGGCCATTGCCCGAGCACTGCAGCACGCTGGTGACTTCGGTCTGGGGCAGTTTAGACAGCTCATCCACCGTGATCTTGAAGGGCTTGTCGATCAGGCCGGTGAACTCGACCTCCCAGCCGGGCTGGAGGTTGGGCTCGGTGGTGTTGAGGCCGGGCAGGTCGATGTTGTTGCGGATGAAGAGGTTGGCCTTGCTGGTGATGCGCTCCGAGCCCAGTATCTCCAGGGGGGTTTCCAGCACCACCGGACGGGACGACAGCACAACCAGCCTGGGGTTCTTGCCGCGTACCACCTGGTCGGCGCTGGGCTGCTGCTGGGCCATGCCCAGCCCCACCATGCCCACAGCGACACCGGCCGCAGCGCTTTTCTTCAAGAAGGCGCGGCGGTTCATAGCAGCTTGAAGTAGTTCCATTTCTTTTTCCCTCATCTGAGACTCCTTCCCAAAACAAGACCTGGTGGGCCTGCTAGCGAGATGCTTGGGCCTATGTATTTTGTGACAACGACATGTTACAACGGATTACAGACATACTCAACTAGGGTATACAGCACTATGCTTTCTCCACCCTCGAGCGCTCCACCGCCCTCAGCCCGCGCCGGCCAAAGCGCCGGGCCAGCTCGAGCTCGCTCATCACCAGCGTGGTAGGCCGCCCGTGGGGGCAGACCCAGGGCAGCGCGCATTCGGCCAGGGCGTCCAGCAGGGCCTGGGCCGAGGCGCCCGTCAGCGCATGCCCGGCCTTGATGGCGGGCAGACAGGCCAGCCGGGCCAGCACGTTGCGCCAGGCTTCACTAAAATTGGGCCTTCCCAGGCTGCCCTTCACCACCTCGGGGATGAGCGAAGGGTGCCCCGCCAAAAAAGCCGGAATGGTGCGGATGCGGTATCTGCCGGGGCCAAAGGGCTCCAGGCACAGCCCGGCCTGCTCGAGCTCCTGCGCCCGCTCGGCAAAGTTCAGCTCCTCGCCCAGCGAGAGCGAGACCAGCTCGGGGTGGGGGAGCTCGAGGGGAGCTTCCTCGAGGTAGCGGCGCGACAGCTCCTCGTAGAGGATGCGCTCGTGGGCGGCGTGCTGGTCTACCACGTACAGCTCGTCCCCCGCCTCGGCCAGCAGGTATAGTTCCCGAAAGCTGCCCAGGTAGCGCAAGCGGGGAAAGCTAGCCCGCTGTACAGGCGTGGGGCCGGTGAGGGGGGTGGGTTCGGGCAGGGCACGGGCCAGGGGATGGGCCGAAAGCAACGCCTGTACCGCCTGGGTAACAAACCCCAGGATGGGCTCGGGCCGAATCAGCTTAACCCTCGATTTATTGGGCGAGGTGTTGATCAGCAGGTGCTCAGCGGGTACGTCCAGATTCAGCACCCCCAGCGGAAACTGGCCGTGGGGCAAGAGTTCTTTGTAGGCGGCCAGCACCGCCTGTAGCAAGGGCTCGGGCCACTCCACCGGGCGGTCGTTCAGCGCAAGCAACAACCTGTCCCGCCGGGGGCGCGATAGCTCTGGGCGCGAGAGCAGACCCGAAAGCCGGAAAGGGCCGTCCGTTTCCTTCAAGGACAACAACCGATTGGCCACCACCGAGCCCCAGAGCAGCTTGGCCGCCTCGCCGAACCCACCCCCCGCGTGGGCAATTTTCTCTTCACCATCCACCACCAGTCGCAAGGAAAGGGCCGGGCGGTGCAGCAGGTAGCGCGAGACCAGGTGTACCACCTTGCGGGCCTCGGCGGCGGGGGCCTCGAGCGCGTTTCGGCGGGGGGGCAGGTGGTTGAACAGGGCGCTCACCTCGACCCGGGTTCCTGCAGGGGCTGGATGTTCGTGTAGTTCTACCTGGTCTTGAAAGGCTGTCAGGGTGGCGCCCCCGAGCTGCTGGGGGGGCCTCGAGGTCAGCCGTACCTGGGCCGCCTGCCGGATGGCCCACAGCCCCTCCCCCCGAAAGCCCAGGGTGCGGATGTTGTGCAGGTCGGTGAGCTTGCTGGTGGTGTGGTGCTCCAGGGCCAGGGCCAGCTCTTCTTTGGGAATGCCGCTTCCGTTGTCGCTGAGCACGATTTTGTCCAGGCCCCCGCCCCACAGCTCGATGTACAGCCGGGTTGCCCCGGCGTCCAGGGCGTTTTCCAGCAGCTCGCGCACCACGTCGGCGGGGCCAGAGACCACCTCACCCGCGGCAATTTCACGGACGAGCTCAGGGGGAAGTTTGCGGATCATACCTTTCAGATGCGCTCGGTTTCGGCCAGAGGAGCCAGGCCTTTGAGCCGGTCTTGCAGTTTGCGCAAGAACAAAAGGGCCTCGAGCGGACTGGTGCGGGCCAGGTCGAGCTGGAGCAGTTCTTCCAGCACGTCTTTGGACAGCCCCTGCTGGTTGGCCTCGAGGCCGGTCAGCACGGCTTTGGCCCGCTGCAAAACCTCCCTGGGTAGCCCGGCCAGCCGGGCTACTTCCAGCCCATAGCTCTTGCTGGCGGGCCCTGGCAACACCTGGTGGTAAAACACCAGCCCCCCGGCCTCCTCCTTGGCGGCCACGTGGGCATTGCGGGCAGCAGCCATGCGCTCAGGCAAGGCGGTGAGTTCGAAATAGTGGGTGGCGAAGAGGGTGTAGGCCCCCACCTGGTCGTGCAGGTATTCGCAGGCCGCCCAGGCCAAAGCCAGGCCATCGTAGGTGCTGGTGCCGCGCCCAATCTCGTCCAGCAGCACCAGGCTTTTGCTCGTTGCACCTTGCAGGATGCTGGCGAGCTCCTCCATCTCCACCATAAAGGTGCTGCGCCCCCCGGCGATGTCGTCCGAGGCTCCAATGCGGGTGTAGATGTGGTCGAACAGGGGCAGGGTGGCCGACTCGGCGGGCACGAAGGAGCCAATCTGGGCCAGCAGGGCAATCAGGGCGGTCTGCCGCAGGTAGGTTGACTTGCCGGCCATGTTGGGCCCGGTTAGGATCAGAAGCCGGGCCGAGGGGCTCATGGCAAGGTCGTTGGGGATAAATGAATTGCTGCGCTCTACCACCGGATGGCGCCCGGCCACAATGTGTAGATGGCCATCGGGTGAGAAGCGGGGGCGGCTGTAGCCGTACTCCACCGCGGCCTCGGCCAGCGCAGCGTACACGTCCAGTTCGGCCAGTACCTGGGCCGCCTGGCGCACCTCGTCGGCGGCCTGGGCCACCTGCTGGCGCAGCTCCAGGAAAACCGCGTACTCACGCTTGATGGCCTCGGTTTCGGCTTGCAAGATTTTGCGCTCCTGCTCCTTGAGCTCTGGGGTACTGAAGCGCATGCGGTCTTTGAGGGTTTGCAGGGGCCGCCAGTCTTTGGGCACCAGGCTGTAGTGGGGGCGGGTGACCTCGAGGTAGTACCCAAACACCGCGTTGTAGCCCACCTTCAGGTTGGCTATGCCGGTCTTCTCGCGCGCTGCCGTCTCCAGACAAGCGATCCAGGCCCGGCCTTCCTCAGCCCGCTGGCGCAGCTCATCCAGCACGGGGTCGAAGCCCTCGCGGATTAGACCGCCATCGGTAATCTTGAGGGGTGGGTCCTCCACCAGGGCAACGGCGATCTGGTCGCTGATGGCCGCTAGGTGGG
>Ga0308412_1000412_pt1 | contig 21995 bp, 20 predicted proteins | sample HotsprottomLayer_FD_202357 | JGI IMG/M metagenome (GOLD analysis project Ga0308412, IMG submission 202357) | Hot spring phototrophic mat microbial communities from Octopus Spring, Yellowstone National Park, Wyoming, United States -... | ecosystem: Environmental > Aquatic > Thermal springs > Hot...
CCTGACGTGGAGATCCTTCCCTATCGGGAAGTGTACCACCGGGTACAGGAGGTTATCGGGGGTCTGGCTAAAAAAGCGGAATCCAACGGGGTGATCCTGGCCCTCGAGAACGTGCCCAACAAGTTTCTCCTGAGTCCCCTCGAGTTCCGTCGATTCCTGGAAGAACTGGGAAGCCCTGCGGTAGGATGTCACTTCGATGTCGCCAACTGTCTGTATGGAGGGGGATACCCGGAAGACTGGATCCGTACCTTGAGAAGCTGGATCAAGGCGGTACATTTGAAGGACTATAAGGTTTCTGTAGGAAGCCTTTCGGGATTCTGTGACATCTTCGAGGGGGATGTGAACTGGAAGGAAGTGTGCCTTGCCTTGCGGGAAATCGGTTACGCGGGGGCCCTCATCTCGGAAGTGCTACCATCCTACAAGTATCACCCTGAAATGCTCTGGGAGACAGCTTCTCGGGCTATTCAGAAAATTATTATCGATATCCGTTCTCATTGACGTCTGTTAGACAGGCGTGGTATTTTTCCACGAGGAGGAGAAAGGTTATGAAAAAACTCATGCTTATAGTATTAGTGTTAGGCCTGTGGTGTGCGGGGCATCTTTTCGCTTCAGGTGCGAAGGAGGCACCGAAAACGGAACGGGCAAAGAGTGAATCCCAACCTGCCATGCAATCCTATAGAGGTAGGACCCTATCGGTATCTACCTGGGGATTCAACATGGACCTAATAAATAAGAACATCACGAAGCCCTTCGAAGAAACTTATGGGGTAAAAATTGTCTATGAAACGGGAAATAACGCCGATCGGTTGACCAAACTCAAGGCCCGAAAGGACAGCCCTAATGTGGATGTGGTACATTTTGCAGGGAACTACATCTATCTGGCCACTAAAGAAGGGCTCCTCCAACCCTATGATCCGGACAAGATCCCCAGTCTGAAAGAATTGTACCAGTGGGCGAAGGATCCGGTGGGAAACCGGTATGGGATAGGGTATGCGATCAGTACCTACGCTATCGCGTATCGAACGGACAAGGTGAATCCTCCCATCACTTCCTGGGCTGACCTGGCAAGACCCGATTTGAAAGGCTTTGTCACTCTTCCTGATATTACCACCACCTTCGGCCCAGCCACGGTGGTTCTTCTAGCGAAGGCCTTCGGTGGTTCGGAAGAAAATGTGGAACCAGCCTGGCAAAATTTGCCCCAAATTGCGAAGAATCTCGTAACCGTGTATCGCCGATCTTCAGAATTGATCACCCTTGTCCAGCAGGGCGAAGTGTGGGTTGCCCCCTACACGAGTTTTAGTTGGGGTAACCTACTTGAAACAAAGGTTCCTTTGAAGTCGGTGGTTCCCAAGGAAGGAACAGTGGGCAGTCAGAGTATGGTAGCCGTAGTAAAGGGAACGAAGAACGCAGATCTAGCTCACCTTTATATAAACTTCATCCTATCCCATGATGTGCAAAAGGCGCAGGCTATGGATCTGGTGGATTCGCCTACGAATATGACCGTTAAAGTACCTCCAGAAATCGGAGAAAAGCTAGCGTATGGTCCTGAAAAACTAAGTAACATTATATTTTTGGATGAAGCGAAGCTTGCCCAGGTTCAGGAAAGTTGGGTAAAACGTTGGCAGCAAATTATGGCCAAGTAATCTCTATGCCTCCCGCTGCCGTTAAAACGACCCTGCTATTGCTCCTTCCTGCCTTGCTGGCGGTGGGAGCGTTTCTCCTTCTTCCCCTGGGGTTCATCCTATTTGAAAGCGTTTACCTAGAGGGCCGGGGATTCACCTTGTATATGTACCTCTCTTACCTATCGGATCCCAAGTTCCATACAATCTTTTTACGGACCCTCAAGTTTGGTCTTATCGTCACCGGAGTCTCGGCTATTCTCTGTTATCCCGCTTCCTACGCAATTTCTCGTACAGACCAGCATCGAAAATCCCTTCTGATGTCCATAGTGATCCTTCCCCTGATGACCAGTCCCGTGGCTCGCACCTATGCGTGGATGGTAATTTTGGGGCGCTTTGGACTGATCAATCAAACCCTGAAGAGCGCGGGACTCATTGCCGAACCGCTACGGCTTCTGTACACGGAGGGAGCTGTTATCGTGGGGCTACTGCAGCTTTTCCTTCCCCTGATGGTGCTGAACTTGGTAAGCGCGATGGAAAATATTTCACCGGAGTTAGAAGAAGCAGCTCAAAGCCTGGGAGCCAACCGTTGGGTTACCTTTTTTCGGGTGGTGATCCCCCTGTCTGCCGATGGGCTAGTGATGGGCTCCGTGTTGGTATTTACCGGCAGCATCACGGCCTATGTAACACCGGCGATCCTAGGGGGTACCAAAATCCTCACCCTGGCTACTCTTCTACAGCAGGAGGCGGTGGTTTTCATGAATTGGGGCGGGGCGACAGTGATCGCGGTAGTGATGACGGTGCTTACCATTCTGCTCTATTTGGGTGTTAGAACTCTTCGGCCGAGGATTGCATGAAAACTTCCCGATTTTATCTCGCTGTACTCGGTGTGCTTTACCTGTTTCTCCTGGGGCCCTTCCTGTTGATTTTCATCGCTTCCTTCGGGAGCGAGCCCATCATGACCTTCCCGCCAAAGGGTTTTTCCCTCCGCTGGTTTGCGAAGGTCTTCACCGTTCGTATGTTCCTGGATGCTTTTATCACTAGCCTATGGATCGGCCTGGCTTCCACCCTTTCTGCCCTTGTACTGGGTATTCCCGCGGCCTATGCTCTGGTTCGGTATTCCTTTCCGAGCCGTTCTCTGTTGGAAGTACTGTTCGCCTCACCCGCGGTAATCCCGGGGCTTGTGTTGGGATTTTCCCTATTGAGGTTCTTTGTACTCATCGGCAATTTCCCCATTGTACTGGGATTGTATGTGGGACACACGGTGATCCTGTTGCCTTATACGGTCCGGGTAGTGTCCGCAAGCCTACGGAATCTCGATCCCTCCATCGAAGAAGCGGCGGTGAGTTTGGGGGCCCCTCCCGTGCGAAGTTTCTTTCTCGTTGTACTGCCTAATATACGGGCAGGTGTAATGGCAGCTTTCATATTGGCCTTCATCACCTCCTTTAACAATGTGCCGATCAGCCTCTTTCTTACAGGACCAGGTATCGCCGCGTTGCCGATTCAGATGCTCATCTACATGGAATACTACTTTGATCCCACTATAGCGGCTCTTTCTAGCCTTTTAATTGTGATCACGGTACTCATCGTACAGGGGGCCGAGAGGGGGTTGGGTATATCTCAGTACGTGTAAGGACTGTCTATGGCTTTTCTGGAATTAAAACAAATCACTGCGGGATACAGTAAACATGAACCGATCCTCCGAGACTTCTCCCTTTCAGTAGAGAGGGGTAAGCTCGTTTCCCTACTGGGTCCTTCTGGTTGTGGAAAAACGACTACCCTGCGTTTGATCGCGGGGTTCCTAACCCCCAGGGAGGGACGAATTTTTCTGAATGGGAAGGATATCACCCAGGCCCCTCCTCACACCCGCAATATAGGTTTAGTGTTCCAGAGCTATGCCCTATTTCCCCATTTGACCGTGTTCGACAATGTGGCTTTTGGGTTACGGATGCGGAAAGTACCGAAGGATGAATTAGTGGAACGGGTGTCAAAAGCTCTTTCTATCACCGATCTATCGGGTTTGGAACATCGGTTTCCTTCCCAACTAAGTGGTGGACAACGACAGCGGGTTGCGTTGAGCCGAGCCCTAGTAATTGAACCCTCCCTTCTACTTTTGGATGAACCTCTTTCCAATCTGGATGCAAAACTGCGGGTGGGAATGCGGGCGGAACTTTCCCGGATTCAAAAAACTCTAGAAATTACTATGATCTATGTAACCCACGATCAAGTGGAAGCGTTGAGCCTTTCTGATGAAGTGGTGGTGATGCAGGGGGGCAGAATCGAGCAAATCGGGTCTCCCCACCAGATCTATAGATATCCCGCCACTCCCTTTGTGGCCCGGTTTCTAGGATTCGACAATCGTCTGCAGGGAACCGTGACTGCGGTGAATCCTGATTATGGAGTACTTTCGGTGAGGGGGCAACAATTTACCTTTTCAATGAAAGCTGTACCTAACGAACCGGAGCACTTTTCCTTCCTCCAGGAAGGAGAGGATGTTGAAATTCTGTTCCGTCCCGAGGATGCCCGGATAGAGGAGTCTTCTGGCCCCAATTCCCTTGAAGTGAGGGTGCTATTTGGCACTTTTTTAGGTAAAGCGGTTCAATATCTGGTGCGGTTTCAGGATCAGGAGATGACGGTCCTCTGTTCAGAGGGGTACCGATTTCAGGAGGGACAACGTGCCTTCCTTCGGTTAGACCCGAACACCTGGTTTCTCGTACGCAAGGAGTGAAGGATGAAGGAAATACAGAAACATATACGCTGTGGGGTAGGTGATATTGCCCCCTATGTACTGGTTCCGGGGGATCCAGGCAGGGTGAAAAGGATCGTACAACACTGGGAGGAAGCGCACCTGGTGGGGGAAAATCGAGAGTACGTAGTGTATACCGGTAGGTATAGGGGGTGCCCCGTCAGCGCCTGTTCTACGGGTATTGGGGGGCCAGCTGCCTCCATTGCCTTCGAAGAACTGAGTCGTGTGGGGGCAAAAGTACTGATCCGAGTCGGTTCTGCGGGGGGAAGGCAGAAGGACATCCCCATCGGTACTCCAATCGTGATCACCGCTTCCTATCGGGGAGAGGGAACCTCGAAGGCCTACCTACCTGCGGAGTTTCCCGCGATAGCCGACCGGGTCGTTACCAATACCCTAATCCAGGCTTTGGAGGAAAGGGGAGAGCCTTATCGAGTGGGAATCGGGTATACCCGGGACGCCTACTACGTCCAGGATATGAACTTGAACAAACTCCTCACCGATACGGGAGTGGTGGCAGCCGAACAGGAAGCCTCCGTTCTTTTCATTGTAGGTACAGTTCGTAGAGTGGCCACGGGAGCCATTGTAGCCACGGACTCCAACATCTGGCTGGACGTCCAACCCAGTCTCCAGGAGAAGGAAGCTCTGTTCCTTCAGGGGGAACAAAAGGCCATATCGGCAGCTCTTCGGGCTGTTGAACTGTTGACCCATCAGGGTTTCGAGAAAAATATACCATAAGTCATGCTTCAGTGTGATTTAGTCCTCTCCAACGCACGGATCGTGGATGTGTTCCGACTCCGTACCCACACAGGGTGGGTAGGCATTCGGGGAGGCGTTTTCGTGTATGTGGAGGAGGGGGAACCGCCGTTATCTCTCACGGCTACCCAGAGGAGAGAACTGGAAGGAGAGTACCTGGCACCGGGCTTCATCGATAGTCACATGCACATTGAATCCAGCCTTCTCACCCCTCGACGGTTTGCCGAAGCTGTGCTGCCCCAGGGTACCACCACCGTGTTAGCGGATCCCCATGAGGTGGCCAACGCTGGGGGGAGTGCGGGGTTACACTGGTTCTTGGAAGCCTGCAGGGACCTACCTCTGGATGTACGGATAGCTCTGCCCAGCTGTGTGCCGGCCACGTCGCTGGCACTAGAGTGGGTGAAGGAACCTTTCGATGCGGCTACCCTGAAAAAATTTTTAACTTACCCGGAAGTGATCGCGCTGGGCGAGGTGATGGATTATCGACACCTACTGAATCGATTAGATCTTCTGGGAATGATCCAGGAAGCCCGAAAGGCAGGGTATCTGATCGAAGGGCATGTGCCCACCTTGAGGGGGTTGGCTCTTTCTGCCTACGTCTCCACGGGGATCGGGTCTGATCATACATTGAGCACACCGGAGAAACTTCTGGAACAGCTATCCAAAGGGATCACCGTCATGCTTCAGGCGAAAAGTCTTACCCCGGAAGTTGTTGGAACAGTCCAGAGATTAACGGACCGGAGTCGAATCCTGTTAGTAACCGACGACGTGGAACCTTCCCTCCTTTTATACGGACACTTGAACTCCATCTTGCGGTTGGCGGTGGCTTCGGGGATGGATCCCCTGGAAGCGATAGCCTCTGCCACCGCACGGCCTGCTCGCTACCTAGGGTTGGAACGGGGACTTAGAAAAAAAGGGGCGGTCGCGCCGGGGTATGAGGCAGACTTCCTCCTTTTGAAGGATCTTGAATCCTTCACTCCCCTGGAAGTGTGGGTGAGGGGGGAAATGGTGGCCCAAAACGAGCAATACCTGGGGCCTATCCTTGATCCTAGCAAGGGCCGATCCCCATCCGATGGTAGTGACACTTTGCCATTATCTACCGTCTTTTCCATCGGAAAGCCCTTCACCATGCGAGATTTTATCCTACCCGAGCTGCCCGATGGACGGAAGGTGGTGCACGCCCTTCGTATAATGGATCACCAAACCTCCCTCACCCAAGTGAAACGGATTCCTGTTGAATTTCATAAAGGATTTCCTGTGTGGAAAGGGGAGGCAGCTTCGGGGGCTGTGATTTCGGTCATTTCCCGCAATGGGGAATACCGTTCATTCGCCCTTGCTGAAAACTTAGGTCTGTCCCGAGGCGCTTTTGCATCCTCCTTTAACCATGACAGTCATAACCTTTTGGTTGTGGGTCGGGATCCTACTCTTATGGCTTCGGCGGCGAACCGAGTGGTGGAGGCGGGGGGAGGAATCTCTCTTGGCGATGTGGAGGGAAGGGATTTTTTTCTACCCTTACCTGTATGGGGCATCCTCTCCGATGCTCCCATAAAAGAAGTAGCGAGAGATTTGCAGAATATGGAACATACCCTGAGGAAATGGGGGATCCCACACCAACGACCCTTCCTGCTTCTGAGCCTCCTATCCCTCAGCGTGAGTCCTTACGCCAAAGTAACCGATCGGGGGTTAGTGGATGTAGAAAAACGGCAGCTCATTCCCTTATTCCCAGAGGGGGATCCATGAAATCATTAAAGCCCATGAACTCTTCATCCTTAGCGGAAATTTTCCTCACCCTCCTTTCGATTCCCAGTCCCAGTGGCAAAGAAAAATCCATTGCTCAGTACATACGGGAGTATGCGGGATCCCTCGGGTTCGATGTGCAGGAGGAAGTGGAGGATCCTTCCCTGGGCGAAACGGGAAATCTGGTGATCCATCCATTCAACCATATCCCCCGGCAGGAAGAACCTGTGGTACTGGTGGCTCATATGGATACAGTACCTGTTCCGGTGAAAGGTACAGTTCCTCTGATTATGGAAGAGGACTTGATCCATACGGGGGGAGCTTCACCCCTGGGTGCCGATGACAAGGCGGGGGTAGCGTTGGCTCTATATATTCTGGAAAAGGTTTCTAGGGAACCGGAACACTATATTCCTTTCGAGGTGGTCTTTACCGTGCGAGAAGAAGAAGGGTGTCTGGGGGCTCGGCATTTTTCCCCGTCACGAATCAGAGCTCGCAAAGGGATATGTTTGGATGGAGAAACCCCTGTGGGTACCGCGATCATTCAATCACCCAGCAAATGGAAATATACGATCCAGGTTCAGGGCAAATCCGCCCATGCAGCCCTCAACGCTGAGGAGGGAATCAACGCGATTCTTTACGCCTGCCGCGTGGGGGCCACTCTGCCGACAGGACTATTGGATCCTTTCACGACCGCCAACCTGGGTATAGTGGAAGGGGGAACTTCCATCAATGTAGTGCCGGATCGTTGCATTCTAAAAGGGGAATTGCGAAGCTTGGAGGAAGGGCGTCTTTCCTTTTGGAAAGAAGAGATCACCAAACAGGCAGCAAAAGCGATACCTACCAGAGGGCTCCCCCAGTCCGCTATTTCATGGGAATTGGCCTACCCTGGATACATCCTTTCTGAAGAAGAGCCGTTACTGAAGCGTTTTCGGGATGCATGTCGCATCCTCGGAATGGTTCCCCAGTTCCTCTCTTCCCGGGGAGGAGGGGATGCGAATTACTTCAATGCCAAAGGGATATGTTCTTTCGTGTTTGGTTTGGGAATGGAAGGTATCCATACATCCTTAGAGCGATACTGTTTATCCACCTTACATCAGGCTGCCCGTTTGCTGGAACAAATCCTGTGTTCTGGAACAGGTCCTATAACTTTCCCTAACGATTCTTCTATTGGTTAACGGCGGTTAGCGTAGTTCAATGCTGAAGTAGCGGACTTCCTCTGGTACAGTGAAGGAGACTTCTTCGAAGCGGGGGGCTCTGAACAGGGGCCTTGAGGCACGAAAACTCATTCCCCATGGCTCCGTGGGACCAAATAACCCCGTATCCAGTTTACCATTCCCATTGGTATCCACAAAGCCTACGATGGCGTAGGTTCCAGCAGGAACCTCCTGGAATGAAAAGCTCAGGGTGGAACTCGTACCCGTATTCCCCTGCCCCTCTGGCAGAGGGGGAAACACCTGGTAGGCGATTCCTTTTTCGGGTTGCCGGAAACTCTCTTTATCCACCAGGGCAACGAACACCGTGCCCCTTCTTTCGAACCGGACCTCTCCCTGTATAGTGAAGGATTGGGCGAACACAATAAATGGTACGCCTAATAGATAGCTCAGTATAAAGAAACAGGTTATGGAATTGAAAACCTTCAATCGATTTAGGTGTTTCATGCTAGTCCTCATTTTTAAACAACCTTAGGGCTTCTGGTTTGATCATGCAGGCGCCGATTTCTCCTCGCCACATGGTTTCCGCTTCCAGGGTATACCCCGTTATCTCTACATCCAGGCGGCGGACAGGGCCCAGAAAGCGGTCCCGTACCACTTTGCAGGGAAACACGGAAACACCGCTTTGTGAAGGAGCCGTTTCCAGGGATGGGTACAGCTGGATCGTTTCCGGTCGGATTAGGGCCACGCAGGTTTCCCCTGGCGTAAACCCTTTGGTAGAGCAAGGTATCACACCGAAAGGAGTCTCGATCCTATCCGGTTCCGCTACCCGAACCTTCACCAGGTTGGACCGTCCCACGAATTGAGCAACTTCGAGGGTTTTAGGGTGATCGTAGAGGTTTTTGGGAGTGTCTACCTGTACGAGGTGGCCATCCTTCAGAAAGGCTACCCGGTCCGCAATGGAAAGGGCTTCCTCCTGATCGTGGGTTACGTGAATGGTGGTGATTCCATTCTGGCGCTGGAGGTTCTTGATTTCGTCCCGCATCTCGATACGGAGTTTGGCATCCAGAGCGGAGAGAGGTTCATCCAACAGTAACGCGTTGGGGTGGAACACTAGAGCCCGGGCAAGGGCAACCCGCTGCTGCTGGCCCCCTGAAAGGGTAGAGGGGTACCGATCGGCAAAGGCTTCCAGTCCCACCCTGCGAATCATCTCGAGGGCTTTCCCTAGACGTTCCTCTTTCGGGACTCCCCGTACCTTCAAGGGGTATGCCACATTTTCCACAGTCGTCATCAAGGGAAACAGGGCGTAGGATTGGAACACCACTCCCAGGTTCCTTCGGGAAGGGGGAAGGTCCTGCACCGGCCGATCTCCCAACAGGAGGGTTCCTTTTTGGGGATGCTCAAAACCGGCAATCAGTTTCAGGATGGTGGTCTTCCCAGACCCGGAAGACCCGATCACGGCTAAAAGCTCGCCTTCCTGAATTTCTAGATCGATGTCGAACACTCCGTAGGGAGTGTGGGGATAGGTAAAGGTAATCTTCTGAAGGCTAATCTTCATAACGCTTTCTTCCTTTCAGTGAAAGTGCCTGTGGGTGCTCCTGTACCGAGTAAGGAGGCCACGGTGGAAAGCAGAAGGAGTACTACCGTAGCGGAACAGGCAAAGCCGGAGGCATTGTAGAAGGACTGTAGGAGCACGATGGGATACGTTCGATTCAGAAAACCCGCTATGAGGTTGCTCAACTGGAACTCCCCGATGGATAGGGCACCCACGGTAAAGAGTCCGGAAAGGATACTGTGTCGAAGGGTAGGCACCACCACATGGAGGAACCGTTGCCGGAAACTGGCTCCCAATGAATCGGCCGCCTGTTCCAGTTGCACCAACCCAAGGTGCCGGATATCCCCAATGAGGGTTTGCACCATATAGGGAAGGGTGGAAACCACATGCCCTAGAATCAGGAGCCAGGTGGTTCCCAGGTAGGGGAACGCATCGGAGGAAAATAGGATGATGTAACCGAATGCGACCACCATGGGAGGGGCTGCGATGGGCATGAGTTGAAGGAGCCGGGTGAAGAATTGCGTACGTTTGAATTTTCCACGCTCCATTCCATAGGCCATGGGTACTCCAATCAGTACCACGATGGCGCAGGTAAGGAGAGCCACCAAGAGACTCACGAAAAAGGCTCGTTGGAAACTAGGGTCCATCGCAACGTCCATGTACCAGTGGAAGGTAAATCCCTGGGGCAACAGGGTATTGGTCCATTTTTCCCCGAAGGATCCCAGGAACAAAAGGGCCATGGGGAGGAGGAGGTACACTAGATAGAGGAAAAGGATCATCCATGCACCTCCTTGCGATGGGTAGCGAACAGTTCGCCCGCTGACATCACGAGGGTGCCCACACTGAGGAGCACCACGGATAGAGCGGCGGCCAGGGGGAAATCGGAGCCTACATCACTGATCTTGCTGTACAGGAGGAGGGGAAGGATATTGAGCTGGGTACCTGTGAGAGCCAAGGCGGTGCCATAGGCCCCGAAAGCTACGGAGAACACCAGACAAAAGGAGGAAACGATGGCAGGCAGAATTTCCGGGAGGAGAATCTCGAAGATCTGCCGCATTTTCCCTGCCCCAAAGGATTCGGCAGCCAACAGTTTCCGGGTATCGAAGTTCAGCAGCACGGGTAGCAGGTTGAAGACAACCCGGGGGATCAGGTAGTAACAGTAGGCGAAGGACAAGCCCACGGGGCTATAGATGAATCGGGAGAACGCCACCGGGTCCACTCCCACATAGGAGAGAAGGATCGTAAAAAACCCTGCCCTGCCGAAGGTAAGTATGAACCCGTAGGCCACTACCATCCCCGAAAAGGTGAGGGGAAGGGAAATGAGGAGCATCAGGGAATTCCGTACCCGGCTTGAGAGTTTGACCATCCGCAGGGCGATGAGAAAGCCCGATACCAACGATACAAAGGAAGCGGAAAAACTCAATACCAGACTTCCCCATAACCCGCGGTAAAACAAGGGATCCTGCAAGAGCCTTAAGAAAGCGTCTCCTCCCCCCTCCACGAAGCTGGTAACCAGTACCACCAGGAGGGGAAGAATGAAAAATCCCGTCAGGAGGAATACCCCCGGGAGGGTAAGGGCAAGGTACCCTCCCGGAGAAGAAAAGAATGGTTTACCCATGTCGCACTGTTATTTCCCCAACACCGCTTCGGCCCACAGTTTGTCCACTTCCGCCTTCTTTTCGGCCGATTTGTACAGATCCAGAGGGATTACCTGGGGAGCCGGAGGCATTTTGTCCAGGATTTCCTGGGGTAGTTTCACGGTCGGCACAGAGGGGCGCACGAATCCTTCGGCAAAGATCGTCTGTCCCGCATCGGACATGGTCCAGTTCAGCCAGAGTTTTCCCGCGTTTGGATGGGGAGCCCCTTTCACCAGGCTGATCGCGTAGGGAGCGGCCACGCTGGCCTCCTTGGGGATCACCACGGCTACATCGTCCCCCATTCCATCGAGGTACTTGGCCTTCAGTCCATCGTTCTCGTACCCGATATAGATGGGAATTTCCCCCTTGAGGAACTTGGCATAGGGAGTAGTGCCTTCCACCCGAAGAACGTTCCCCGCCTTGTGGAGTTTACCCAGGTATTCGATTCCCGGTTTCACGTTGTCCATGGTTCCCCCGTTGGCGAAGTTTGCCGCAAAAACCAATACCTGCCCCTGCCCCGTGGAGCGAGGATCCAGGTACACGATGGAGTTGGCGTACTCGGGTTTCAGCAGATCCTGCCAACTCTGGGGAACATTCTTAACCAGTTTCTTGTTCACCAAGAAAGCGATGACCAACTGATGGATGGTGAACCATTCGCCCTTTTCTGCCTTAAACACAGCGGGGAGCTTGTCGAAGTTCACCGGTGTAAAGGGCTCGAGGAGTCCTTTTTTGTACGCATCGATGGCGGAGGCGGCAAAATAGTAGGCCGTATCCGCCTGGGGTCGGTTGCGGGCTTTTTCCAGGGCCACCACCGTTGCGGCGGAACCTAGATCGTTGTATACGATCTGAACGAGGGGATACCGCTTGGAGAAGGTGTCGAACTGTTTCTTCCAATTCGCCCAGGTGGGACCCGTATCGAAGGAAACCACCATCCCTTCTGCCGCCGCTTTGGCGTACAGATCCTTCTCGCCAGGGTACAGCTCAGGACCGGGAAGCTCCACAGCCACGGCCGGAGCAGCCGCTTTGGGAGCTTCGCTCTTGCCTCCTGCCCAGAGGGGCAACCCACCGATCAAAAGCGCGATGGAGAAGAAGCCCCAAATTTTCTTCATACCAAACCTCCTAGGTTTTAGGTTACTAAAAGCTCCAACGGAACTTCATGATCCAGAATATTCCTTTTCTGTTAACATTGGGTTAGAAGAAAGTAATTTTTCTATCTCCTCGATACATTCCTCCACCGATTGAACCGGCTGGAGGAGTCCCCGATAGGAAGGAGAGGCCTTTTTCAAATAGGAGAAGAAAGCGACTCCTTCGGGGGGACAGTTCAAAAGAAGAACCGGTTTCTCGGCTTTGATGGCGAAGGCGATTTCCGAAGCGGTTCCCGGGTTCATCCCGATTCCCACAATGACATCGGCTGTCAGTACGTTCACTGCATTCCTGGCTTCTCCCAGATTCGTGAGGATGGCGATATCGAGGTGGGCGGAGGCTTCTTTTTTGTCTTTTCCTGGCAGAATTCCCAACACAATTCCCCCTGCAGAATGGGCGCTTTCCGAAGCCGCATCCATTACACCGGCATTGCGTCCGCCCGTTAGAAGTATCCATCCATGTCGAGCGATCCCCGCGCCCAATTGGCGGGCTATCTCCCTATCCGAAAGGGAGGCTTCCTCACCGGGACCCATCACACCGACAATAGATTTTGCCATAAGCTACATCCCATCTCAGTCAATGTAATATTCCACACAATAGTCAAAGGGACGTCTCTCCTGATTGAATGCGATCCCTAGGATCTTCAGTACAGGATATCCTTCTTGGATATGGAGCATCCGTGCAACGAAAGAGTCAGCGGGAATAGTTTCCATGGTTCTTTCAGCTTTGGTGACGGTATGTCCATATTTTTTTTCGATCAGGGTGTAGAGTGATTCGTTCTTGATGGTAACTTTATCGAGCCCGGGACAGAGAGATTCCGGAACCCGATTGAGGTTGTATCCTAACAGTTTTCCATTGCCATATCGCAATCGTTCTATATAAACCACTGGTTCCCCGATTCCTATCTGAAGTTTTTCCGCCGTGTCGCTATCCGCGTTCCGTACGACAAGGGATAGTACAGTTGAGGTGGGAGTGATCCCCCGGGCGATCAATTCCTGGGTGAAACTCACTACCGTAACGAACTTGTGGGAAATCTTCGGGACACAGACAAAGGTTCCTTTCCCCTGCTTCTTCTCGATCAGACCTTCAGCGTATAAATCCTGATACACCTTACGGATCGTGTTCCTGGAAACTCCCAGGATTGAATACAGTTCGGTCTCTGAAGGTATTTTTTGTCCGGGTAGATAGATACCTGTTTGTATTTTCTCCCGAATCTTTTCTTCGATCTGGTAATAGAGGGGGATGGGGCTTTTTGCATCGAGAGATCTTTTCAGCTCTTCCATTTCTCTCATAATTTTTCTTTGCTCTATTAATTGTACCAACAACCCAACGTTAGAATAACCCAATATTTTTTGTTTGTCAAATACATTTTTCTCACCAGTCAAGGCCGGTCAAGGATGTTCGTTCCTGCTGGAGTCTCGATAAATCCACCGAGTGGAGGCTCGGGAACCGATACTTTCGACCATCCAATAGAGGGACACACTAAACCTATCATCTCCGATAAGGGAACAGGAATCTTGAGCTATAGGGGCCTTGACGCATTTCAATAAAGTCTTAGATAGTGAAGGCATGTCCCACGCTCATATCCAGAAACGGGAAAAACCCTTCATTACCAAAGCTCTTTTGGAAACCAGTATTGATCTAACCAAAGCGAGGGACTTCGATACCATTGCGGAGATCCTGTTCAATTTTATTCAGGAAATCGTTCCCATCAGTATGGCGGTACTGTACGTGCTTGAATCGGATGGGCAGACCCTCAAACCTAGAGCTTGCCGGGGAACAAGGATCGAAAACCTTTTGAAGAGAAACCTCTTTCACCTGGGGGAGGGAGGGGTGGGGTATGTGGGAAGGGAAAAGAAAGCCCTGCTGCTGACGGATGCGGAAAAGTCCACCGATCTCCCCATCAAGATTCGACAAGTGAAGGGGGAGGATCCCATCATTCGTTCGTTTATGGCGGTTCCCCTTATCGTAAACAATCGACTCACCGGGGTGTTGAGTGTCTCCACCTCTGAACCAAACCGGTATACCATGCACGATGTGGAACTGGTCTCTATTGTAGCCAACCAGGTGGCCGCGTTGGTGGAGCTGTACGGCCAAATGGAAGAATCTCAGCGGTTCAGCGATCATATTCTGGAAAACATGAACAGTGGGGTGATCGTCACGGACAAGGCCGGTACCATCATCATGATGAATCGTACGGCAGAAGAAATCACAGGGCATACCCATAAGAAACTTCGGGGAAAACCCTTACTGTCTCAACCATTCTTGAACTCCGCGTCCCGGTGGAACATGGAACGGTGTATCTACGGGGGGGAAACCGTTTCCGAAGCCCAGGGATTGATAATCACCCCTTCGGGAGAAAAGAAATCGATACGGATCAGCTCTTCTTTTCTTTCTACGGGAAAAGGAGTCAAGAAGGGATATATCTTCATTTTTCGGGATGTAACTCAACTCGAACAGCTGAATGAAAAGCTGAATCGTTATCAACGAATTCTCACCTTTGGGAAATGGACCTCCTGCATTTCCCATGAGATTCGAAATTCTCTACTCCCAATTCGAACTGCGATCCAGATACTGAAAAATCGTATGGAACCTCATTTGCGGGATCACAAGGTGGGTGAACTGATGGAAGTGTTGGAAACGGAGAGTGAACGGCTGAATCGGTTTCTCAATGAATTGTCAGAAAACAGGAGTTTGCAGGAGGGGATTCCCGAAGAAACCGATCTCTCTGAAACATTGAAAGAGACGATCTTTCTCCTTCGATCCCGGCTAGAGGAGCGTAAGATTCGCCTGGAAGTATGCAATTCTACCCCTGTCATTGTGCCTCTTACAAAGGATCAGGTGAAACAGGTGTTTCTCAACCTGTTCTACAATTCCATCGATGCGCTGGAACGTGTAAAAAGAGTCAAGTCTAAGAATATCCGGATTGAAGTGAGGGCTCTTCCAGGAGGGAGGGAGGTGGAGGTACACTTTCAGGACAATGGCATCGGGATTCCCCAGAAACAGGTGGACATGATTTTTGAGCCTTTTTACACCACCAAAGAGAAAGGTACTGGTCTGGGATTGTACAACATACAGAGAGAGATCCTCCGGGTGGGAGGGGACATACAGGTCAAGAGCACTGAAGGAAAAGGCACGCTCTTCATTCTCAAACTCCCCGTTATCGCGAAAGAGGAGGGATGCGTGTGAACCGGCCTACAGTGATGGTGGTGGACGATGAAAAGTCCATTCGATTGACCCTCAAAATGCTTTTGGAAGAAGCGGGCTACCGGGCAGTTACCGCGGAAAATGGGGAAGAGGCATTGAGGTGGATGGATGAATTGGTGGTGGATATTTTAGTCACTGATTTACGGATGCCGGGGATGAACGGTCTGGAATTGATGGAGAAGGCAAAAGCGAAGGATCCCAGTTTGGAAATTATCTTCATCAGCGCGTACTCCGATGTGGAAAGCGCGGTACAAGCCATGAAGAAGGGAGCCTACGATTATATCCCCAAATCCTTTCGCAATGACGAGTTCCTCGTGGTGGTTGAAAAGGCTCTGGAAAAGAAGAGACTGTTGGCCGAGTATTCGCTGGCCCGTCAGCAATTGGAGAATCGATACAATGTGGGGGAATACCTGTTTCGGGATCCCAAGATGCAGGCAATTCTCCATGCCCTTGACAAGATCGCGAGAACTAACACAACGGTGCTGATCACCGGTGAAAGTGGAACGGGGAAAGAGGTGTTGGCCAAGCTGATCCATACCTCCAGTGCCCGTAAGGATAGGAAATTCTCTGTCATCGATTGTTCTTCTATACCTCCCAATTTGCTAGAGAGCGAACTCTTCGGGTACGAGAAGGGGGCTTTCACGGGAGCCCAAACTCGGAAGATCGGTAAGTTAGAGGCAGCCAATGGGGGGACTCTTTTCCTTGATGAAATCGGGGAACTGCCCCTTCCCATGCAGACCCGATTCCTCCGGGTACTTCAGGAAAAGAAAATAGAGAGGGTAGGGGGAACGGAGGCTATAAACCTGGATGTACGGATCGTGGCAGCTACCAACAAAGATCTAGAACAGGAAGTAAAAGAAGGGAGATTCCGGGAAGATCTATACTATCGGTTGAACATCTGCCGAATTGCCGTACCGCCTTTACGGGAACGTCGGGAGGATATACCCCTGTTGGCGGAATACTTCATGAAGAAGTATGCCCAGGAGCACGGTAAAGCTTTGAAGTTCTTGGGAGTCGATCTACTCCTGTATCTGATGGAATATCCTTTCCCGGGTAATGTCCGAGAACTGCAGAACATCATCGAACAGGGGGTGATTCTGGCCGGTGATGAAGAGGAGGTTCTCTCGTTGAAAATGATTTCTTCTCAAAGCCCTTCGGGGGCAGGGATCCCAGAGATACCTAGAGATGGGTCCCCTTTGTGGAAGTACGAGAAATACATTATCGAAAGTGCCATGCGCCGTTATAATGGGAACAAGCAGAAAGTTGCCAAAGTGTTGGGAATCAAGAGACAGACTTTATACAATAAGCTGAGGAGGTATGGGTTAGAAAGCTAAAAAGGTATCGAGCCGTTCCTCGATACCTTTTCGATAGTGAACTTTCGATAGTAAACTGTTGGTGAGGTCTATCTATCTCTTTCCCATTGTAAGCTCATGTCGTCCTTGCACATAGAATCCGATCATTCCAATGACTGAACCAGCGGCAGAAAGAGGAATCGCCTTCTGCATAATGTCAGCACCAAACTTAGCACAGGCTTCCCCTAACCCTCCCCCTACGATGAATCCAAGTACATAAATGGCTGCAGTCACTGCGCCGGCAAATACCGCAAGGAACATGCATAGTGCGTAGATACTGGTTAGTAGATCGATCAATTTTTCCTTCATGATTGTACCCTCCTATCTCTATCCATGAACAAAGATCGGAAACACGCCCAGGAAGAGCAATACACACCAAAGGGCATGTCCTAAGATCCAGACAAAAGCTATTTTCACCGTTGGCCAGAACTCCGACTCAGCGATTCCCATGGCGGTAAACATAGCAAGAGCCATCGGAGGAGTCATTCCTTCCATTACCCCTGTAATGGCAGGCATCACAGCCGCAACAAGGAACGGATCTATCCCAACAGCCGCTCCAGTGGATATAATGGCTCCTCCAATCAATGCTACTTGAGCTGATCCAGGCATAACCATGCCGAGAAGGGCAGTGAAGAGAGTGATCAGCACAGCCCATCCGAGTTTTGAAAGACCGAAACCCATTACCCAGGTTTTAATAGCGTCCGCCATAGCTACTTCACGGAACACAAGGGAAATGGCATAGGCAAAATAGATGGTAGCGCCCACAGGAACTACGGAACGAAGGCTGTTCTTAAACATTTGGTATACTACCCTCAAGTCCAAAGCTCCTTCAGATTCAATTATCGATTTTTTACCGGTTAGAAGGGCATACACCAAACATACTCCCACAGCAAACATCAATACGGTACCACTGAAGGCTTTTGTTCCGTCCACACCGAACCGAGATTCCAGAATGGGTTTGAACTTTGAAGATATGATGATGGGTGCAAGGATAAATAAAGGGAGGAAGATGGCACTCCAACCTTTCTTTAGAGCCTGTCCAATCCGAGGGCGCTCCTCTTTGGGAATAGGTCTTACCCCTTCAACTTTGCAAAGGATAATGAGTGTGATTAATCGTTGCACCACCAACCAGGCCCCTACGATCCATAGAGCAATCCAGAAGGTTCCCAGATTATAATTTTTTGCAGGGTATAAACTGGCAAGTATCCCAAACCCTACGATGTTTAAACCTGGACCCATCTGGTTTCCTAGCATACTTGCAGACATTTCTGTAGTAGCTGCCAATTCCCGGGAAAATCCGCTCTTAATCATGGCTGGTATAGTGAAAACTCCTGTGGCTGCCACATTCCCGGGTCCGGTACCTGTCATCATGGCTAATCCTGCGGAACCAAAAAGAGCTACATACCCTGCGCCCCCTGGCAGCCCACCGAATATAGCCAAAATGATGTTGATGAGTTTTTCTACGACCCTGGTTTTTTGTAGGATGTACGCCAAGGATAAAAATGCTACTATGATGTAAAAAAGACTGCTCTGTGTTGCAGGAAACAGCAGATACTTCATAAAGATGTCATACCGTTTAGTCATCACGATGGAGAAGCAGAAAGCTAAAAACATCGCTTCATAGATTGGACGTTTAAAAAGAACAAAAATGATGAATACGAAAACGAGAAGTAGCAATAGATAAAAAACTTCCATAGGTAAACCCAATACCATTTGCATAAAAAACCTCCTTCAGTTATAAAAATTAAATTTTAAGAAATGATGATAGTTAATTTTTCATACCCCACCTCCTTTTTAAGATCCAATCAAAATCAGCCAGTTATGGAAAAATTGTCCCCAGATCTTTTCTGGAAGCATTTCAGGATGGAATTGTAACCCTAATTGAATTGATCCGTGACGACTTTCCATACCCTCGATAACCTCGTCTTCTGAAATAGCAGAGACAGAAAAGTTATTAGGAACCTTCAATACCGCTTGTCGATGAAAGCTATTAACCATGACTCTATCTTTTCCCAATAATTGATGAAGCAGAGAGCCTTGCATGATATTAATAGTATGGACCGCTTTTGTGGGGGGGAATAACGTTCCCTGTTGGTGTATGATATAATTATTGATATTTACATCGCCATCTAATACTTCACCCCCTAGTTCCATTGCCATTACCTGAAAACCCCTACAGATTCCAAGTATTGAAAGCTTCCTTTTTCTAGCCGCTAGAATGATAGAAGCTTCATTATCGTAGCGAAGAGGATTGCTACTACGTAAAATATTCGTTTTCAGTTCATTCACGACATTTCGTTTAATACTTAACACTTCCCCAGAAAGGATCACCCCATCTAGAATCCCCAACATTTCCTCTATCACAGGCGCTGTTGGCTTATCCAACACAGGAAGCACGTAGGGGATATGTCCCTCACGTTCTATTACCTGCACCAAATTACGGATCGTATAGATGAGGGGCCACCCTTCCACTAGCTGACCCGATTCCCATCCACTTGAAATACCGATTCTTAATTTTTCTTTCATAACCACACCACCCCAAACACAATGGCCAAGAGGACGGCAGTTCCTAGGTTGAATAGGATCCCGGACTTAGCCATTTCGTAGGATTTGAAGTATCCCGATTTGTATACGATGGCATTGGGGGGGGTATTTGCCGGAAGCATGAAGGCACAGCAGGATGCCAGGCCCGCCATGATTCCCAGGGGAATAGGGTTGAACCCCAAGGCCAATGCCAGACCCACAGTCACCGGTACAAAGGTTGTAGCCGTAGCGGTAAGGCTGGAAAAAACGGTGATGCTAAGGGAGGTGATCAAGGCAATGATTCCTGCCACGAGGAAAATCCCCATTCCTTTCAGGCCTACAGCGAGGCTTTCCGCGATGATTTTGATGACACCTGTCTCGTTCAAACCGGATCCCAAAGCCAGTCCGCCCCCCACGAGGATGAAGATGTCCCACCCGATTTCAGGGGCCGATTCCTGCCAGCTCACTACTCCAATTCGGGGCATAACGAAGAGTAGGGCTATTGCTACCGATGCGATATAGAGCCATCCCGGAAGTAGAGGAAAGAAGGAGTCTGAAATCCAGAGAAGGATGGCCAATAGAAAGAGGATGAGCACTTTTTTTTGGACCCCCGTCAAAGGACCTAACTGGGAAAGTTCCTTCTTGACCCCTGCCGTCCCCCCTTTGATACGCTTGGTTTCTGGCGGGTACAGCTTGAGGAGGATGAACCACCCAAGGGGAACGAAAAGAATCACCATGGGAATCGCATGGAGGCACCAATCGAGGAACTTGATCTCGTGCTTGGTCAGATCCCGTATGAGGGCGATGGTAATGGAAGAGGCAGGGGTTCCTGCCGGTGTGCCCATTCCGCCTATGTTAGCGGCGTAGGCGATACCGATCATCATGATCTTCCCCAGGTTGCTCTTGCCCGGTTCATGTTCCGTCATGTGCACGATGCCAAGGGCGATGGGCATCATAATGGCGGCAGAAGCGGAGTTGGATATCCACATGGAGAGGAACGCAGTTGCCGCCATCACTCCGAGAAACAGCATATCCGTACGTTCCCCCATGGCTGCCACGATATGTAGGCTGATCCTTCTGTCCAGCTTGTACTTGGAAAGAGCGGTGGCCATGATGTAGCCCGCGAAGATGATGCTATTCACAGGGTTCGCGATATGCCTTAGGCCTGTACTGATGCCCTGAACACCGGTAATGGCCTGTAGAAGGATCACTACCAGGCCGGTCAGGGCAATGGGAACACATTCGGTGATCCAGAACACGGCGCTGATGAACGTGATGGCCACCATGGTCACCGCTTTGGGGGAAAAAGCCGTCGGAAAGGGTAGAAAAGTGATGAGAAATCCCAGGAGCAAAGTTCCTAGGATGATAGAAAAGTTCCTAGTATCTATACCCATCCTCTTTTCGTTGTTCATACAGTGTTTACCTGTTTTCGTAGAATCAAGCGATCACCAATAAGGGAAACAATCGCCAGGGCAATGCCAATTCCCGATTCCAAATGCCCAGGGAACAAGAGGAGAATACTTCCCAGGAAAAGTAAGACACGGAATACATAGGCTATTCTCGTTTTAGGCATGCCAAATAGGGCGTAAGCGATTCCCACTGCCCCAATGGCTGCGGTAATACCATGGGTCAAGATACTTACCGCATCGGTTCGTCCCACGAGGGAGGGATTCAACATAAAGAAGTAGGGTAAAATGAACGCCACAGCTCCAAGTTTTACCGCATTGAACCCCGTTTTGATCCAGTTTGCCTTGGCAATCCCGGCCGCAGCTACTGCCGCGGTACAGGTGGGTGGGGTTACCCCACCGAGGATGGCCCAGTAGATGAAAAACAGGTGGGCAGCCACTTCGTCCACACCCAGTTTCAACAGGGGAGGAGCCAGGATGGAAATGGAAAGCACATAGGTGGGGACAACGGGCAGGGAGGTGCCCAGGAGAAAGGGAACGATAGTGGCGATCAGGAGGGAGATGAGGAAATTCTTTCCTCCCACTTCCAGGATCAAACCGCTTATTTTAGGTGCCAGTCCAGTGATACCGATCAGGTTCACCAGGATTCCCACGGAAACGAGAATGGGAACGATCCGGGCTACATCGAGCCCCCCTTCCGCGAGGGCTTTTACCACAAGGTGAAGACTTTCTTTCAGAGACCGGGATACTATGCCCTGAATGAGAAACACTGCCAGGGCGGAAACTGCCGCATAGAAGCCAGCCTTTATTAACGGTTGACCCAATCCAATCATGAAAAGGAGGATCACCGTGGGGATAAGCAATCCTGCCAGGCGGTTAAAGGTTAGGATATCCTTCCATTTGGGAATTTCTTCCTTCGGCACGGAACCTAGACCGTATCGTTTCGTTTGAAAGTGTACCCCGAAGAATACACCCAGGTAGTACAGGAAACAGGGGAGAAGGGCGTAACCGATAATACGAAGGTAGGATATGTTAAGAAACTCCGCCATCATGAAGGCGGTAATGCTCATGATGGGGGGAGTGACGCCCCCGCCGCTGGACGCGATGGCTTCTACCGCTCCCGCGAACTCAGGTTTGTACCCCAGTTTTTTCATCATGGGGATGGT
>Ga0308412_1000418_pt1 | contig 21955 bp, 25 predicted proteins | sample HotsprottomLayer_FD_202357 | JGI IMG/M metagenome (GOLD analysis project Ga0308412, IMG submission 202357) | Hot spring phototrophic mat microbial communities from Octopus Spring, Yellowstone National Park, Wyoming, United States -... | ecosystem: Environmental > Aquatic > Thermal springs > Hot...
GGAGCCTGGTGAATCTGGCCACGGTGGTGATGCTGAGGGCCACGGAGGACTGGGCTTTCCGGCGTTGCCTGGACATGGGCCCGCTTTGGGCCGCGGAAGGAAAACCCACAAAAATCGCGACTTGACCCCCAAAAGGACCGGGCTGCAAGATGTTTCCCTGACGGGAAAGCAGCTATCCGGTGAAGCCCCAAAGACCGGGCCATCACGCTGAACCGGATCTCTACCGGGCATTTCCGGAGAGAAGGGCCCAGCGAGTCAGCCCCGAAGGGGCTATGTTCTAAAAGAGGCCCCGCTCCTTCATAACCGGCATCAGCACGTAACCGCCGAACGCGGCCAGCTTTTGAAGCCTTTGCTTTGGGGGGAGCTTGAACCCTTGGGCCTGAAGGGCCTTGAGCTCGTCAGCAAGCTAAGGGCTCACGCCCGTGACCTACCCAGACGTAGATAGCCACGAGAAGGGTCTCTGCGTCAGGACAGCAGAGGGGGTGCTCCCGGTCTAGAAGCATAGCACCCCCTCTTTTCTCACACCCCAGGGGTTGGGGTCAAGTAGCACACGAAGGGATTTGATGCGCACGGAGAAAATCCGCTCTATCTCTGCTTGTCTTCTCCCCACCCCTGGGCTTCAAAGAAGCGGCGCACCGCCGCAATCACGGCCTCTGGCTGGTCCCGGTGGGGAGCGTGGCCGCACCCTTGAAGCTTCACCAGCTCCACCCGTGGGGCCAAGCGGGCGATCTCCTCAATCTGGAGCATGGTCCCGTACTCGTCCTCATAGCCCTGGATGGCCAGGATGGGCGCCCGGATCAGGGGCAGCAAGGGCCGGATGTCCCAGGCACGGAATGCGGGATCCAGCCAAGCCTCGCACCAGCCGAAGAAGGCGGAATCCGGGTCCTGATGGTGGCGGGCCAGCCTGGGCTTCAAGTCGCCCTCCAGGTAGGCCTTCCGGGCCTTGCGGATGCTCTCCAGGGTGACCTCCTCCACAAGGACATGGGGCGCCGCCAGCACAATCCCCTCGAGGCCCTCCGGGTGATGGGCCGCGTAGATGAGGGCGATGGAGCCTCCGTCGCTGTGGCCGTAGAACCAGAGGCGCTCCCGCCCGGGCCTTATCCCCAAGGTCTGGAAGAAGGCCGGGAGGAAGTCCAAAGCCTGGCGGTGCATGAAGTCCGGCCCCCAGCGCTCCTCGGGCCTCCTCGGGCTCGAGGCCCCATACCCCCATCGTGAAAAGACCAAGCCCCGGATCCCCAAAGCCCGGCAGAGCCTCTCTGGGAAGTCCCGCCAAAGGGAAACCGAGCCCAAGCCCTCGTGCAAGAAGACCAGGACCCGGTCTGGGGGAGCCTCCTCCAAAACCCAGCGGTACTCGATCTCGTGCTGGCCTAAGGCCCAGGAAACCCGCAACTTGTCCGCCATCCTCCCCTCCCTCAGGCCGGGGCCGCCCCCACCGTCCGCCCCCCGTCCACGAAGAGAACCTGGCCGGTGATGAAGCTGGACTCGTCGGAGACCAGAAAGAGCGCGGCGTAGGCCACCTCCAGAGGCTTCCCGGTCCGGCCCAGGGGCGTGGCGGCGATGGCCTTTTCCCGCACCTTCTCCGGCACCTTCTCCGTCATCCGGGTCTCAATGAAGCCGGGGGCCAGGGCGTTCACCCGGATGCCGTAGCGCCCCAGTTCCAGGGCCAACGTGCGGGTGAGCCCCACCACCCCCGCCTTGGAGGCGCTGTAGTTGGCCTGCCCCAGGTTGCCCAGGTAGACCCGGCTCGCGGTGAGGACGATGCTCCCCGGGTTCCTCTCCCGCATGGCCTCGCTGGCGGCCTTGGCCACCAGGAAGCTTCCGGTGAGGTTCACCTTAAGCACCAGCTCCCAGTCCTCCAGGGGCATCTTCCAGTGGAAGTTGTCCCGGGTGATGCCGGCGTAGTGGACCACGCCGTCCAGGCGGCCTAAAGCCCTCAGGGCCTCGGCGAAGCCCCGCTCTATGGAGGCGGGGTCGGCCACGTCCATGACCACCGGAAAGGCCCCCACCGCCTCCGCCGCCTCCCTTAAGGGGCCCTCCTCCAGGTCGCAGGCGATGAGCCTGGCCCCCTCCCGGGCGAAGAGCTCCAGGGTGGCCCGGCCGATGCCGTGGGCCGCCCCCGTGATCAGCACCGCCTTGTCCTTGAGCCGCATCCCGCACCCCCTAACCCACGCGGAAAAAGATGCCCTTGCCCCAAGCCACGTCCACACCTTCTTCGTTCGTAATCTTTCCCTCGACAAAGAGCAGACACTCCCCACCCCGGACCACCTGGGCCTTGGCGTAAAGGCGGGCGCCCGTGGCCGGCCTTAGGTAGCTCACGGAAAGGTCTACGGTCACCATCCGTCCCCCCAGGCTTCCAGCCGCTGAGCCCATGACGGTATCCAAAAGGGAAGCCAGAATCCCGCCGTGCACCCGTCCCCGGGCCTGGAGAAACTCCTCCCGCACCCGGACGGAAAGCTCTGCCCTCCCCTCCCCTCGTGTGAAATCCTCGGGAGCCATCCACTCCAAAAAGGGGTTTCTAGCCATGCTTCCTCCGGACCAGGGTCACAAACTCCCCCTCTTGGACCGGTTCACCCTTCTGGTTGTAGATCCGCACGCGCTGCACCACCACGCCCCGGTCAGGCTTGGAAGTCTCACGCTTCTCGGCAATCTCCGTTTCCCCTCGGATGGTGTCTCCTATGAAGACGGGTTTTAAGAAACGGTAGCGTCGGATCTCCAACCAGGCGATGAGAGTCCCCTCAAAGACCGCGGTCCGCAACCTAAGGCCTGTGAGCATGGCCAGGACCAGAAGGCCGTGGGCCACCCTGCGGCCAAAGGGCGTCTCTTTGGCGTACTCTTCGTCGGTGTGAATGGGGTTGAAATCCCCGGAGACGCCGGTGAAATTGACCAGGTCGGCCTCGGTCACCGTGCGGGCAGGGGTGGGGAAAACCCGGCCTACCTCCAAGTCCTCGTAGAAGAGTCCCATGGCGCATCGCCTCCTCAAAAAGCCTCGGGCGCGCTTATCGCCCGGCCCTCCTTGACTGCCCACACCCCCCGGGGCGTAAGCCTCAGGTCAGGAAGGAAGTCGCAGGTGAGAAAGAGCAAGGAGTAAAGGATGTCCCCATGGGGGTAACCTGCCTCCACAGCCAGCTTCCAAAGACGTTCTTCCAGCGCTACGGCTTGGGGGAAAGAGCTGTCTACCATGTACCCCCCAAGGGGGAGGGGTTCGGCCCAGATCACTTCACCCCCCTTAGTCCAGGCGAAACCGCCTCTCATTTTTACCACGGCTTCTGCCGCCAGGGCCATAGCCTTTGCGTCTTTGCCCAAAACCAGCAGGCCCATGGCTGCAGTGAAGGTGGTAGCGAACCCTTCTAGGCCCGGGAGAAACCCCTCCACCCAGGCCCCCACCCGCCAACGCCCCCAGGGGTCCAGGAGGAAGGCGGCGACCGCTTCCGAGGCCTCTCGCGTCTGCCGGGTGATGACGGCGTTTTCTAGGCACAGGGTGGGAGCATCTCCCAATAGGTAGCGGTCCGGGTCACCAAAGGGCGCCTGGGCGAAGGTCAGAGGGGGGTGTTTCCAGGGCAGGGGCGGTAAGGCCTCGAGGAGCCTCCCCTCCTGGGCCACCAGCCGGCCTCCCACGTAGACCGCCAAGGGGGCGAACGCGTCCGGGGCCTCCAGCAGGAGGAAGTCGGCAAGGCGCCCGGGGGCGATTCCTCCTAGGAACCCGTCGAGGGCGAGGAAGGTGGCGGGGTTCAAGGTGGCGAGCCGCAGGGCCTGCATTGGTCCGGCCCAGGCCGAGGCCCGCTTTAAAAGCCCAGGAAACCCCTCTCGGGCGTAGAAGGAGGGGGCGGCCCCGTCGGTGGTAAGCAGGAGCCTCGGGGAGGGTGGGAGAGGAAGGTGCTCCAGGAGGGCGGGGAGGTCAGGGCGGAGGGAGCTATGCCGGAGCATAGTCCAGAAGCCGAGGCGAAGTCGGTCTAAGACCTCTTCGGCCGTCAGGGCTTCGTGGTCCGCCTCCAGCCCTGCGGCGGCGAGGGCTGCGAGCTTGGGGTAGGAGGCCCCTGCTCCGTGGGCCTCGGCGCGGCGTCCTGCTCGGTGGGCCTGAAGGATGCCGTTAAGAAGGCCCTCTTCCCCCGCCACTACCCTAGGCCAGCGGGTGATCTCCGCCGCCAGCACCACGCTCGGTTCCTCCAAAAGGGGGAGAGCCTCGAGGGGAAACGCCTCTTCCCCTCGGGGCAGGAAGCTCTGCGGGGCCAGCCTGGTGGCAAAGAGAACCCGGGCGGGAAGACGGAGCGTTTGGAGTTTGCGTATGGCGTCCAGGGTACCCTCAGGGCCTAGGCGGTTGCGGAAAAGGAGGTCATCATAGACCAGGGTGGTGACCCCCTGGGGCACCAGGGCCTCGAGAAGGGCGAGGGGATGGTAAAGGACCCAAGGATGCGCGTGAGGCTCGATGTATCCGGGGACCAGGTAGAGCCCCTGAGCGACGACCCTGTGGGTGGAAGGCCCGAGGCGAGGAGGCCTGGGGCCCAGATAGGCGATCCGGCCCTCGGCCACATCGAGGTTGGCCTCCAGCCAGGTTCCCGTATACACGTCCGCCACCCGGGCCCCCTCCACCACGAGGTCCGGCGGAGCCTCCCCTCGGCTCACCGCCAGGAGGCGTCGGCGGGCGGTTAGGCTAGGCAAGAAATAGGCCGCAGGGCGCATCCTAGACTTCGATCGGGTAGACCTCAAGGGCATTGCGCCAGAAGATCCTCTCCAGGGTCTCCCGGTCCCACCCCAGGTCAAGGAGGGCTCGGGCGTTACGCTGGATTCCTGGGACGCCGGGCCAGTCGGTGCCGAAGATGAACTTGCGGGCGAGCCTCTTGAGGTCATAGCCCCTGTAGTACTCGGGGAGCTTGGCGGGGGCCAGTCCGGAAAGCTCGATCCAGACGTTGGGGTACATGAGGGCCAGGCTGGCCGCCACTCCATACCACCAGCCCCGCCCCCCGTGGGCCAGTACGATCTTCAGATCAGGAAAGGTCTGCACCAAGGTTTCGATGGGCTCCGGGGTAGCGTAGGCGTTCACGCTTCCCGGAAAAGCGCTCACCCCTGTGTGGAAGACCACGGGCAGACCTCGTTCCTGCAGGACCCAGTAGATCGGGAAGAGCTCGGGATGGTCCACCGGAAATCCCCCGTGGACGGGGTGAAGCTTGAGGCCTACCGCACCGGCCTCCAGCTGGCGCTCGAGGTGCTCCACCAGCGGGTAGTGCAAGTGAGGGTTAAGGTTAGCGAGGAAACGGAAGCGGCGAGGGTTGTGGGCCACCACGGGTAGGAGGTCCTCATAGGGATGGATCCCTACGGTGCGGGGGCTGTACTCGGGAAGCAACAGGACCACGTCCACCCCTTCATCGGCGAAGAAGGCCTCGACCGCCTGAGGAATGGGTCGTCCATCCCCATCGTAGAGGCGCGAAAGAGGAGGTTCACCGTATTTCCTAGCCCACTCGAACCAGAAGAGTTTGAGCTCCCTCAGCCGGGGAAGGTGCACGTGGGCGTCCACGAGGGGCATGCCTCCTACCATACCCCCTCCACCACCACGGCGATCCCCTGGCCCACGCCGATGCACATGGTGGCGAGGCCCCACTGGACCCCCCGCCGCATCTCGTGGACCAGGGTGGTGAGGATCCGGGCCCCCGAGGCCCCCAAGGGATGGCCCAGGGCGATGGCCCCGCCGTTGGGGTTGAGCCTTTCGTCCTCCATGGAAAGGCCCCACTCCCTTAGGACGGCCAGGCTCTGGGCGGCGAAGGCCTCGTTGAGCTCAATGAGGCCCAGGTCCTTCAGGCTCAAGCCCGCCCTCTCCAGGGCCTTCTTGGTGGCGGGCACGGGGCCGATGCCCATGATCCGGGGGGGCACCCCGGCCACGGCGATAGCGCGGATCCGGGCCAGGGGCCTGAGGCCGTGGGCCTTGGCGTAGGCGTCGGAGACCAGGAGGACCGCTGCCGCCCCGTCGTTCAGGGGGCTAGCGTTCCCCGCGGTCACCGTGCCCCCCTCCCGGAAGACGGGCCGCAAGGCGCCGAGCTTTTCCAAGGAGGTGTCCCGCCTGGGCCCCTCGTCCACGGAAACCAGGGCCTCCTCCTTCCCCCGCCTCACCGGCACCGGGACCACCTCGTCCAGGAAGCGCCCCTCGTCCCAGGCCCGCACCGCCTTCTTATGGGAGAGGAGGGCGAAGCGGTCCTGCTCCTCCCGGGGGATCCCGTACATCTCCGCCAGGTTCTCGGCGGTTTCCCCCATGCTCTCGGTGCCGTAGAGGGCCTGCATCCTGGGGTTGACGAAGCGCCAGCCCAGCGTGGTGTCGTACATGGTGAGGTTGCCGGTGGGGAAGCCCCTTTCCGGCTTGGGCACGGCGTAGGGAGCCCGGGACATGGACTCCACCCCGCCACCCACGTAGACCTGCCCCTCCCCGGCCCAGATGGCCCGGGCCGCCTGGGCCACGGCCTCGAGGCCCGAGCCGCAGAGCCGGTTCACCGTGCACCCGGCCACCTCCACGGGAAAGCCCGCCAGGAGGAGGGCCATGCGGGCCACGTTGCGGTTGTCCTCGCCCGCCTGGTTGGCGCACCCGGCGTAGACGTCCTCCACCTCCTCTTTGGGGACGCCTGAGCGCTCAATGAGGGCGGAAAGGACGTGGGCCAGAAGGTCGTCGGGGCGCACGGAGGCCAGGGCTCCCCCATGCTTGCCGATGGGGCTTCGCACCGCTTCCACGATCCAGGCCTCGGGCATCACCCCTCCCGGAGCTTGAAGCGCTGCACCTTGCCGGTAGCGGTACGGGGGAAGTCCTCCACGTAGGCCACAAACTCCGGATATTGGTAAGGCCTGAGCCGGGATTTGCACCAGGCCTGGAGCTCCTGGGCGAGGGCCTCTCCCGGGGCGAACCCCTCCTTCAGGATCACGAAGGCCTTGATCCGGGTGAGCCCCTCCACCTGGACCCCAACCACCGCCGCCTCCCGCACCGCAGGGTGCTCCATCAGGACGTTCTCAATCTCTATGGGGGAAACCCAGAGCCCCTTCACCTTGATCATGTCGTCGCTTCGGCCCTCATACCAGTAGAAGCCCTCCTCGTCCACCCGATACCGGTCCCCGGTGTAGAACCATTCCCCCTGGAGGGCGCGCTTGGTCTTTTCGTGCTGGTGCCAGTAGAAGGCCAAGGCGCTGTCCCCCTTGACCCAGAGGTCCCCCGCTTCTCCCACGGGGACCGGGTTTCCCTCAGGCGAAAGGAGCTTCAGCTCGTAGCCGGGGACAGGTTTTCCGGAAGAGCCGGGTTTCAAGGAGTCCAGGGTGTTGGAGCAGTAAATATGGAGCATCTCCGTAGATCCTATTCCGTCCAGGATGACCAGGCCGAAGGCCTCCTTCCATCGCCGCCAGATCTCGGGCGGCAGAGGCTCTGCGGCGGAAACACAGAGGCGGATGGAGGAGAGGTCATGGTCCCTGGCCCCGGGATGGTTGAGAAGGGCGTTGTAGAGGGTGGGCACCGTGAAGAAAAGGGTGGGGCGGAAAGCCTGGAGGGTGGCCAAAACCCTTTCCGGAGTGGGCCTCCCTTGCAGGAGCACCGTGGAAGCGCCCACCCAGTAGGGGAAGGACAGGTTGTTCCCGAGGCCGTAGGCGTGGAAGAGCTTGGAGGCCGAGAAGGTGGTGTCCTCCGGGCGTATTTGGAGGACGTGGCGGGCGTAGGTTTCACTGGTATAGGGGATATCGTGGTGAAGGTGAACCACCCCTTTGGGCTTCCCCGTAGAGCCTGAACTGTAGAGCCAGAAGGCCATGTCATCCCGGTGGGTGTCCGCGGGAGGAAATTCTCCCCGGTGGGCCTCCAGGAGTTCTTCTAGGCGGAAGGCCTCCTTGTCCTTAGGGGGCTCCGATCCAAAGACGATCATCCGGACCCCCTCCAGATCCCCCAGGGCCTCAAGGACCCGAGGGAGGCTAGAGGCATCCGCCACTACCGCCCGAGCGTAGCTGTCCTCCAAGAAGTAGCGGTACTCCTGGGGATGGAGGAAGGGGTTCACAGGGACGGGAACCCCTCCCAGGCGGAGGGTTCCCAAAAAGCAGACGGGGAAGGCCCAGGTGTCGTCCAGCACCAGGAGGACTCGCTCCTCCCTCCTCAGGCCAAGCTCCCTCAAGGCCCTGGCAAAGGCGCAGGTTCGTGCCCAAAGCTCCCCGTACGTTAGGCTAGAGCCTTCCCAGAGGACGGCCGGCTTTTCCCCCAGACCCCGCTCTAGATTCCGGTCTAGGATGGTGCTGACGTTGTACCTTTCGGGAAGCTCCAACATCCTTCACCTCCAGCGAACCACGCCTGCCTTGGTCTCCTGGTAAAACTCCAAAGCCTCCAGGCCGTGCTCCTTGCCGTAGCCGCTTTCCTTAACCCCGCCAAAGGGGAGCTCATCGTAGATGCGGTTCACCGAGTTCACCCAGGTGTAGCCGGCCTCCAGCTTCTCCAAGGCGTAGGAGGCCCGCTCCAGGCTCCGGGTGAAGATGCTGGAGCCCAGGCCGTAGGGGGAGCGGTTGGCGAGCTCCACGGCTTCTTCCAGGCTCCCCACCCTCCAGACGGGGAGGACGGGGCCGAACACCTCCTCCTGGGCCACCCGGCTTTCCAGGCCAGGTTCCAGGATCACGGTGGGCTCCAGGAAGAATCCCTTTCGGAAAACCTCTCCTTCCGGCCTCCGCCCGCCCACGAGAATCCGGCCTCCCCTGTCCAGGGCGTCCTGGAGCTGCGCCTCCACCAAGCTCCGCTGCCTTTCCGTGTGCAAGGGGCCCATTTGGGTGGTCTCCTCGAGGCCAGGACCCAGCTTAAGCCGCTGGACGCGGGGCAGGAAGCACTCCATGAAGGCTTCGTAGACGTTGGCGAAAACGTATAGGCGTTTAACCGCCAAACAGGCCTGGCCGCAGTTGAAAAAGCGCCCCACCGCCGCCGCCTTGGCCGCTAGGTCCAGATCGGCGTCGTCGCAGACAATCATGGGATCGGAACCACCAAGCTCCAGGGTAACCCGCTTCAGGGTATCCGAAGCCAGGGCCATGATCCGCTTGCCCACGGGGGTAGAGCCGGTGAAGGCCACCTTGCGTACCAGGGGGTGGCGCACCAGGGCCTCCCCCGCCACCGGACCGAGTCCTGTGACCACATTGAAGACCCCCGGGGGCAGGCCTGCCTCGTGGAAGAGGGCGGCGATCCTCAAAGTGGTGAGGGGCGTGGTTTCCGCGGGCTTGGCCACCACGGTGTTGCCGGTGACCAGAGCAGGCCCCAGCTTGTTGGCCAGCAAGGTGGTGGGGAAGTTCCAGGGCACGATGGCCGCCACTACCCCTAGGGGTCGCTTGAGGATCAGGCCATAGGCCCCTTCGTCCAGGTTGGGCACAAACCCTCCCCGGAGGTTTTTGGCCAGGCCCGCGTAGTGTTCTATGGTGTGTATAAAACGGCGGATCTCCAGGCGGGCCTCCCGGGTGGGCTTGCCTTGTTCCAGGGTTAGGGTACGGGCCAGTGCCTCTGCGTGGGTCCTCACCCGCTCCGCGCAGGCGTAGAGCACCTCCCCCCGCTTTGCCGCAGGGGTCTCCCACCATCCTGGGAAGGCCTCGTGAGCTGCCTTGACCGCCAGGTCCACTTCCCGCTCCGTGGCTAAGGAGACGGTGTCCACCACCTCCCCCGTGGCCGGGTTGACCACAGGAAAGCGCTCCAGTTCCAAAAAGGGTATCTCCTTCCCCCCGATGAACATCTCCGCCATGGCCATCACCCCATGCGCATCCGCACCAACTCAGGGACTTCCCGGAGGTACCGGGCCTCCAGGCAGTCCACTATCCGTCCTTGGTCCAAGAAGTAGACGCGATGCACCAAATTTAAGGCAAAAGCAGCGTTTTGTTCCGCTAGGAGCAGGGTTTCCCCCTGGCGCACCAACTCCCGTAGGACCTCGCCCAAATGGCGCACCATGAAGGGGCTGAGGCCTTCCGTGGGCTCGTCCAGAAGGAGGACCTTGGGGTTGCGCACCAAGGCCCGGGCGATGGCCAGCATCTGCTGCTCCCCTCCGGAAAGGACCGTGGAAAGGGCCTGCCGCCGCTCCTGCAGGCGAGGGAAAAGGGCGTACACGCGCTCCAGGTCCCACCGCCCGGGGCGCTGGGCGAGGAAGAGTTCCTCCTCTACCGTGAGCCCGGGGATGGGGAGCCTTCCCTGGGGCACCAGGGCCAGCCCTGCCTGGGCCCGCGCCAGGGCCCCTGGGGGCAAGGGACGGTCTCCCAGGAGGACCTGGCCTTGGGCGGGGAGCAGGCCCATGATGGCGGACAACAAAGTGGTCTTGCCCATGCCGTTCCGCCCGAGGACCGCTACGGCCTCCCCTTCTCTAACTTCCAGGTCCACCCCCTGGAGCACCTCCCCCTGTCCGTAGCCCGCTCGCAACCTCCGCACCTGCAAGAGGGGTGCGCCCCCAGGGACCTCTGGACTTCCCTCTTCGGGAGAAGAGGCCAAGCCCACGTAGACCTCTACTACCTGGGGGTCCCGCCGAACCTCCTCTGGGCCTCCTTCCCGCAGAACCTGGCCCTGGTGGAGAACCTTGACCCGATCGCCAAAGGCATAGGCGAACTCCAGGTCGTGCTCAATGAGGAGAACCGTCATGGCCCGCGGTAAGGAGAAGAGGACCGCCTTAATGCGTTCCCGCTCCGCCCCGGCCAGACCCGCCAGGGGCTCGTCTAGGAGGAGAAGGCGGGGGGACTGGGCCAGGGCCATGGCCAGCTCCACCAGCCGTTGCTCCCCGTAGGCCAGCTGCCCCACCGGCACGTGGACCCGCCCCTCTAGACCCACCCACTCCAGCACCTCCATTCCCCAAGACTCCGCATCCTTTAGGGAGACCGGCAGGAACCGGTTGCGTAAGGGATGGGAGACCAAAGAGGCGAGAAGAACGTGTTCCAGAGGGGTCTTCTCGGGGAAAAGGCTAGCGATCTGGAGAGTGCGGGCCAGACCCTTCCGAGCCCGGAGGTGGGGAGGCAACCTGGTCACCCGTTCCCCAAAGAGGAAGACCTCCCCGCGATCAGGGAGGAGCTCGCCGCCCACCACGCGGAAGAGGGTGCTCTTCCCAGCCCCGTTGGGACCGATCAGGGAACGCCGCTCCCCTTCCTCCAAGAGGAGGTCCACCCCCGCCAAGGCCATGAGGCCCCCAAACCTCTTGTAAACGCCTCTAAGCTCCAGAGGGTACATGTTCCGCTCCTTTGCTCCGTCTTAGGCGGAGCAGGGCTGCGACCATAAGAAAGATTCCCAGGAAGAGGTTCCAGAGGTTGGTGTAAGCGCTCAAGGTAGCTTCCAGGAGGATGAGGACTACTGCTCCTAAGGTCCCGGCGTATACGGGCCGGATCCCGCCCACCACGGCCATCACCAGGAGCTGCCCCGAGGTGGTCCAGGCGAGATCGTGGGGATGGACAAAGCCCCTCTGACCGGCAAGCCAAACCCCTCCCAAGGCAGCCAGCGCCCCCGAAAGGGCGAAGGCCAAGAGCTTGTAACGGCGCACGTCCCAGCCCAGGGCCTCCAGCCTCCTCTCGTTGAGGCGCAGAGCGTCCAGGACCAGGCCTAAAGGAGAGGTGAGAAAGGCTTGGTAAAGGGCCAGAACCCCGAGTAGGAGGCCCAGGCCCGCCAGGTAGTAGGCGGCCTGCCCCTCGAGGCCGGGAGGCCGGGGAATCCCGGTTAGGCCGTCATCCCCCCCGGTGATCCCCGGAAACCCCTGCTTGGCCAGGACGTAGATGAGCTGGGCGAAGGCTAGGGTGAGCATGAGGAAGTAGATGCCGTGGCTCCTCAGGCCCAGCCAACCCAGGGCCACGGCGGAGGCCACTCCCCAGAAGAGAGCCAGGGGGAGCGCCAGAAAGTAGTAGGCGGGATCTTCCCGGGTGAGGAGAGCCGCCACGTAGGCCCCTCCCCCAAAGAAGGCCGCATGCCCCAAGGACACCAGCCCTGTGGTCCGGTAGAGGAAGGCCAGGCTAGTGGCTCCCATGGCCCAAGCCACCGCCTCTCCAGCTAGGCGAAGGGGGTATCCGCCCAAGACTAAGGGGCCCAGGCCGAGGAGGATAATCCCTACCCAGAGGATCCCCTTCACCGCCGACCCCCCGTGAGGCCCTCAGGCCGGTAGGCGAGGACGAAGAGCATGGCCAAAAAGACCAGGGCTAGGGAGAACCGAGGGAAGAAGGCCTGGCCCAAGCTATCCGCTAGGCCCACCAGGAGAGCGCCGTAAAGGGCTCCGGCCACGCTGCCCAATCCGCCCACCACCACCACGATGAGGCTTAGGATCAGCATAGTGAAGTCAAGGCCGGGAGCTAGGGCGATTCTTGGTGCCCCCAAAAAGCCTCCCAGGGCCGCCAGGGCCACGCCCAAGAGGTAGGTCCGCTGGAGAACCGTTTTCGTGGGAACCCCAAGAGCCTCAGCCATGCTGGGCCGCCCCGCCGCCGCCCGCACCTGCACCCCGAAGGGCGTGAAGCGGAGGAGGGCCCAAAGGCCCAAGGCCACCGCCGCCCCCACTCCGATGAGGAAGAGGGGGTACAGGGGATAGAAGAAGGACCCCAGGATCAGGGGGCGGTTGAGCTGGGGCGGGGCAGGAACCCCCAGAACCTGGGCTCCCCAAAGGAGGCGGGTCAGGTCGGCTATCACAAAGGCCAAACCGAAGGTGAAGAGGACCTGCTCCAAGGCTCGGTCCGGACCGTACACGAGCCGCACCAACCTTTCCGCCCCTAGACCCACCACCACGGCCAGAAAGGGCACCAGGAGGAGGGCCCACCAGAACTCCCCCAGCCGCTGGTAAAGGGTGTAACCCAGGTACCCCCCCAGCATGAAAAACCCACCGTGGGCCAGATGGAGAACCCGGCCTACCCCGTAGACTAGGGAGAGCCCCGAAGCCAGAAGGAAAAGGAGGGCCGCGTAGGCCAGTCCGTTGAGAACGACGAGGGCGTAAAACTCCATGCTAACCCGGGTCGCGCACCCTGCCGAGGTCGGCCACCACGGCGTTGGCCAACCCCCCGCCCACGTCCCGCACCTGGCGCACGTAAATGTTTTGGACCACCTGGTGGGTCTTGGGATCGAACTCAAAGAGGCCTCGAGGCCCCCGGAAACGCACCCCCTCGAGGGCTTCCACCAGTTTCTCCTTGTTGGCTACCTCCCCCTTGAGCGCGTTCACCGCTTCCACAATCACCCGAGCCGTGTCATAACCCTGCATGGAGTATACGCTTGGGACTCGGTTGAAACGGCGCTGGTAGGCCTGGACGAAGCGTAGGTTCTCGGGAATGGCCAGCCGAACGGCCCAGTGCAGGCTGCTGTAGGCCCCCTCTGCGTCCCGTCCCACGGCTTGAATTACGTCCTCCTCCACAGTGAAGCCAGTGGTGGTTAAGGGAACGCTTCCCTTGAGGCCAAACTGAGCGTACTGCTTGAGGAAAATCGCCGCATCACTCCCGGCGAGGAAGCCGTAAACCGCCTGGGGGCGCACCCGCACCAGGCGGGTGATGGCCGCGCTGTAGTCCGTGCTGCCCAGGGGGGTGTAAACCTCGTCCACCACCTGTCCCCCGGCGGCCAAGAAGCTCTCCTTGAAGGCCGCAACGCTCTCGCGGCCGAAGGCGTAATCGGCGGCCACGATCGCCACCCGTTTCGCAACCCGTTCTGCCACCCAGCGGCCCAAGGGGAAGCTAACCTGCCAGCTGGTGAAGGAGGTGCGGAAGATGTAAGGGCTTTTGCGATCCCGGGTCAGAGCGTTGCCCCCAGCGTTGCTAACAAAGAGCACGTTACGGGTGTTGTGGACATAGTCCCGTACAGCGTAGGCGGAGGCGGTGCTCACAAGACCGGTGAGGAGGTCCACCCGGTCCTGCTCCACCAGCTTGGTAACCTTGCGCAGGGCTACGGCGGGGTCCGCAGTTTCGTCCTCACGAATGAGCTGGATGGGGCGGCCACCCGCCTGGTTCTTCACCTCTTCAAAGTAGAGGAGCATCCCGTTGGTGATGTCTTCTCCCAGTTGGGCATAAACCCCGGAGTAAGGGAGCGCCACCCCGATCCTCAACGCCTCCCGTTGAGCCCTGACCCTGTTTCCTAGGGCCAGTCCCATACCCAAAGCCAAGCCCCGCTGAACCAACTGTCGCCTGGTATAGCGCATGCTCGGATCCCTCCTCTCGGGAAGGGACTTTTGTCCCCCGACAGGCTTTAGTCTAACCGGTCGGATAAACTATGTCAAGACGCGCCCTGGCGTAGGGCGATCTGAAAAGGCGCTTGACTTTTTCTAACCGGTCAAATAAACTTGCCCGCGTCAAGGGGGTGGTGTATGGTGGAGATGTTCATCGGCGGCGAGTGGCGTGGCTCCAGGAGCGGGGCCACCTATCCCGTGATCAACCCGACCACGGAGGAGGTGGTGGACCAGGTGCCCCTCGGGGGGTCCGAGGACGTAGAGGAAGCCGTTCGGGCGGCCAAGGAGGCCTTCGCCGCGTGGGCCAAGAAGGACTTTGAGGAGAGGGGGGAACTCCTCGGGAGGGGGATTGACCTCCTTAGGGCCCACCGGGAGGAGATCGTGGAGACCCTCACCCTGGAACAGGGTAAACCCCTGCATGAGGCCCAGGGGGAGTTTGACCACCTCCTCCACGGCCTGGCCTACTATGCCGACCTGGCCACGAAGATCCGGGGGGCTTACCAGCCCCTGCCTTCCCGTCTTGGCCCCTCCTACGGCCTTGTGATCAAACGCCCTATAGGCGTGGTGGCGGCCATCGTGCCCTGGAACTTCCCCTTGACCCTCATGGGCACCAAGATCGGCCCTGCCCTGGTAGCGGGCAACACCGTGGTGGTCAAGCCCGCCAGTACCACGCCCTTGGCTGCCATTAAGGTGGTGGGGTACCTCAACCAGGCCGGCCTGCCCCCCGGCGTCCTCAACGTGGTGACCGGTCCGGGCCGGGTGGTAGGGGAGGCCCTGGTAGCCCATCCGGAGGTCCGCCGGGTAGCCTTTACCGGGGAAACGGCCACCGGCAGGCGGATTTTGGAGCTCTCCGTTCCCCACTTCAAGCGGGTAACCCTGGAGCTAGGGGGGTCGGATCCCGTCATCATCTGCCCGGATGCGGATCTGGACAAGGCCACACGCGGAGTGCTCATCGGAAGGTTCTGGAACGCCGGACAGGCCTGCCTAGCGGCGAAACGGGTTTATGTTTTTGAGGAGGTCTACGAGGCCTTCGTGGAGAGGCTTCTTGCTGGCGTGACCCGCTACGAGCCGGGGGAGGGCTGGATCAAGGCCGAGCGTCCCAAGATCCGGATAGGTCCCCTCCACACCGCCAAGCAACGGGAGGAAGTGATGGGGCAGCTCCAGGATGCTCTGGCTAAAGGGGGCAAGCTCCTCTATGGGGGCCGGGTGCCCGAGGGTCGGGAAAAGGGATTCTTCTTCATGCCTACGGTGGTAGCCGAACCCGCCCACGACAGCCGGGTGGTGCGGGAGGAAACCTTCGGCCCTCTCCTCCCCATCTGGAAGGTCAGGGATATCGATGAGGCCATCCGCTTGGCCAACGACTCCATCTACGGCCTTGGCTCCTCCATCTGGACTTACAACGTGAAGTGGATCCACAAGGCGGCCCAGGAGATCGAAGCGGGGATGACCTGGGTCAACCAGATCCACTACGGCTACGACGAGCTACCCTTTGGTGGGGTGAAACAGAGCGGTTACGGCAAGGAACATGGCCTCGAGGCCCTGGAATATTACTTTGAGACCAAGTCTGTGGTGGTGGGAGATCTGGAGTAAGGGAGGGAAGTTATGGTGACCTTTGCCAAAGAGGGACGCGCGGGCATCATTACCCTAAACCGTCCGCCCGCTAACAGCTATAACCGCGAGTTCATTGAGGCCTTTGGAGAGGCCATCGCCCAAGCAGCTCAAGACGAGGAGGTGCGGGTAGTCATCGTGAGGAGCGCCCTGGAGCGCTTCTTCTCTGGAGGGGCGGACGTGAAGGCCTTTGCAGAGAACCCCCCTGAGGTAAACATGGCCATGGTGCGCCGGGCCCATGAGGTCTTCAACGGGATCGCCCGCCTTCCTAAGGTTTTCATTGCCGAGATTGCCGGCCACGCCCTAGGGGGAGGGCTGGAAATCGCCCTGGCTTGCGACCTCCGCCTCGCTGCCCGGGGGGAGTACCGGCTGGGGCTACCGGAGGTTACCCTTGGGCTCCTCCCCGGCACAGGAGGCACCCAGCGGCTTCCTCGGCTGATTGGCTGGGGAAAAGCCCTAGAACTCATGGTTTCAGGCCAGACACTAACCCCTGAGGAGGCCTACCAGCTGGGCCTGGTGGAACGGCTCTACCCCGAACGGGAGACTTTGGCCCAGGAAACCCGAAACTTCGCCGAAGCCCTCGCCCAGCGGGCGAGCCTGGCCATCGCCCACATCAAGCGGGCTGTCTTTGAGGGCCTGGATAAACCCCTGGAGGATGGCCTCCGCTTGGAGCGGGAGTTGGTTGAGGAACTCTTCCGTAGCGAGGACGGGCAGGAGGGGGTGCGGGCCTTCCTGGAGAAGCGGCCACCCAACTACCGAGGGCGTTAAGTTGAACTCCGTGGGCAGGCCTCGCATTCCCGACAAGGAGAACCGCATCACTCCCAAGCACATCCAGCTGATGCGGGCCGCCTACCAGGTCCTGGCCGAGAAGGGCCTCTCCCGCTTTGCCCTCCAGGACGTGGCCAACCGGGTAAACGTGAGCAAAGGGGTCGTCCTCTATTACTTCGGCACCAAAGACCGCCTGCTCCTCAGCACCTGGAGCTGGGTCCTTTCTCGGGTAGCGGACCGGATCCGCGAGGCCGTAGACCGCTCCCCTACCCCGGAGGGCAAGGTCAGGGCCATGGTGGAGGCCATTTTCATCAGCCCGGAAGCCAACCGCACCTTTTACCTGACCTTTCTGGACCTGGTAGGAACCGTAGCCAGGAAGCCAGGCTTTGAAGCTCTAGTAGAGGTAGCTCGGCGCATTGAAGAGGAAACGTATGCCGCGGTGATTCGGGCGGGGGTGGCCGAAGGAATCTTCCGCTCCTCGGATCCCGAACAGGATGCCAAGGTTCTCAGAGGCCTTATCGACGGACTTTTCCTACAATGGCTACAGGAGAAAAACTGGCGAGAGCGCCATGCAGCCTACAAGCGCCTCTGCCAAGAGGCCATTCTCAGGTACCTGGGTTGTCCAAGAGACGCCCCCCCCGGCGATAACGAAGGCTAAGCCTTTGGTATTCCCGCGCGGCCATCTCCGCCCAGGCCTGGGCACTGCCGGAAAGGGGTTTTTTCACCTGCGCAGGAATACCAGCCACCAGCACCCCTGGAGGCACCTCCATGCCTTCTAAAACCACGCTCTCTGCGGCCACCACGGCCCCCTTGCGCACCCGGGCCCTCTGGAGGACCAGGGCGCCCACTCCCACCAGGACCCCTTCCTCCACCACGCATCCCTCCAGATAGGCCAGGTGGGCCACGGTGACCCCCGGGCCAATGAGGGTAGGCAGGCCCTCGGCGGTATGGACCACGGCATTATCCTGGACGCAGCTTCCTTCTCCTACCACGATCCGATCCAGGTCTGCCCGCAACACCGCACCAAACCAAACGCTGGCCCCTTCTCCCACCACCACGTCCCCGATCAGGGTGGCAGTAGGAGCCAGGAAGGCCGAGGGGTGAACCCGGGGCACCTTGCCCTCAAAGGCCACGAGAAAGGCCATCACCGCCCCCGGAAACAGGGCTCCCGCTTCTCGCGGAGAGCCGCTAAACCTTCCTTATGGTCCTCGCTGGAGGCTAGGGCGCTCTGGCCCAGGGCTTCCATCCAGAGGCCGCTCTCCAAGTCCACGCTGGTCGCCGCCACCAGAAGCCTCTTGACCAATCCGTAGGACAAGGGGGCCCTCTTTAGGGCCTTCTCCAGCCTGGCCTTCGCCGCCTCGAGGAGGTCCTCCGGCTCCGCCACCTCCGTGAAGAGGCCAAGGGCATGGGCCTCCTCCGCTCCCAGCTCGTCGCCCCCTAGAAGGAGATCCCTCGCTCGGCCCAGGCCTAGGTAACGCACTAAGCGCACAACCCCACCGTGGCTGGGAAGGAGGCCGATCCTGCCTTCCCGGAAGGCTAGGCGGGCCTCTCGGGAAGCCACCCTGAGGTCGGCGGCCAGGATCAAGGCTAGGCCGATCCCCGTAGCAAGACCATTCACGGCCACCACTACGGGCTTCTCCACGATCTCCAAAAGTTGCACCATCCGGGAGATACGGTGGCTCTCCAAGCGGAACCTCCGGGGGTCTACCCCCTCCTCAAAGCGGGAGAGGTCTAAGCCGGCACAGAAGGCCGGTCCAACCCCCGTGAGGATGACCCCCCGGATGCCGGGCTCCTCCCCCGCCCTCTCCAGGTATCGGGAAAGGAGCTCCACCATCTCCCCGTCCAGCGCGTTGCGGGCCTCCGGCCGGTTGAGGCGGAGAAGGAGGAGTCCCTCTTCAAGGGATGCCTCTACCTTAGCCATGATCTTCTGCCCGCTTGCGAATGCGTTCAAAGGGGCTACGGCACTCAAGACAGAGGTAGGGCTCCCCCATGAGCTGAGGTCCGAACTCCCCCAAACGCTCCACCTGCTCCGAACCGCACCAGGGGCAGATTACCCTCCCACGGCGGCGCTCTCCAGCCTTCTTTGTAGCCTGTTCCATTGCCTCCACGGTTGCTCTCCGTACTCGTAACGTCTCCGGGCCATATCCCAGGAGGGATAGGGCAGCAACCGCAACCCTTCCTCTAGGAAGAGAGGCGCTAAGCGCCCCAAAAAGGCTTGGCGCCAGCCCTCGTTGCTCCCTTGGACCAGGCCCTCTTGGGCTAGGGCTTTCACCCCCTCCTCCCCCTCGGGGCCGAACCAGAGGAGTACCTCGGGCAGGAATGCCTCCAGATGGTAGGCCAGCTCCTCCCTGACCCCCGGTAGGGCGGCAAGCTCCCGAACGCGCCCCTCGGCGAACTCCAGGTGGAAGACCTCCTCCTGCAACATGCGCGCTGCCCGCCGGGCCAAGGGCTCCCAGAAAGAGGCGGTAAGGTGCTCCAGCATGGTGGTCAAGGCGGTGTCCACCAAGAGGACCCCGGCTACCGCTTCGGGCCACGTTTGCCAAGGCCGGTCCAGAAGGCTAAGCGCGTAGCGGCGCTTCCGGTCGCCCTCCCGCTCCAAGGGTACGGGCCTTTCCGGAAAGGGGAGCTCGTCCAAGAGAGGATAGAGGACCCGGGCATGGCCCAGTTCTTCCTGGGCCAAGGCGCTGGCCGCTACCGCCTCCTCCAGGCCCGGAGCGCCCACCGTCCATTCGGAGATTCTCCGGCCGAGGAAGTACTTGTTGTCGGCCAGGACCACGATGAGGTTTACCAGGGCCGCTACCGCCTGGTCATTCCCCTGCCAGTTGGACATGGGCCTCCTCCCTCGGACGCACCACCCAGCGGATGGACCTGGTGGGAACAAGTACCACCTCAAGCCAATCCTGGCCGATGCTGGCCATCACGGCCTGGGTTTCAGGTGAGCCTGACCACTCCCTTTGGAAGCGGAGGGGTTCCTCGTACTTCCTGCGGGCAAAGACAAGGTAGGTTAATCCGGCCTCTTGAGCCATACCAACTCCTTCCGAGGCACCACGAACATCTCCCGCCATTTCCACTCATCGTACAGGGTGTAGGCGAAAACCTCGGCGTCCCTAGGATGCTTCGCCCGAACGGTGCCGATGTGGCGTAGAGGTTCCCCGAGCTCGTAGCGGGCGAAGACCTCGTAGTACTCCCCTTGCCCCATCATGTAACCCCCAGCTCAAGGAGGATCAACCTGCCCTTGGGCGAGATGTTCTCGGCAGTCCAGGGATCGAACACCTCCTCTATTTCCACCTCCTTCACCCCTTCTACCTGCAGGAGACGGCGCCGGATGTCCTCCCGGATGATCTCCGTGCAGGGACAACCCAGGCTGGTGAAGGTGAGGCGGACCTTGGCCTTACCCTGGGCGAACTCCACGCCGCGGATGAGACCCAGGTCCACCACGCTGACCGGGTACTCCGGATCCAGAACCTCTTTCAGGGCCTCCCAAAGGTTTTGCTCCATCGTCCCCCCTAAGCCTTGAGGCTTTTGCGGATCTGCTCGTAACCCCTCTGGATGGAGCGGACCAGTTCTTCGTTGGCGGGTCCCCGAGCCTTCCAGCGAGCCAGGACCTGGTCCCAGGTGATGGGCCCCTTCTCAAAGAGCCACACCTTCCTCTCGGCGTCAAATTCCGCCGGGAAGGGAACGTCAATGACGTATTGGCCAAGGTCGGGCTCGTAGTGGGCCGGCACCCGCAAACCTAGGCGCTCACAAAGGGGCACGGCGGTTTTAATCCACTCCTGCCGAAGGTGGTCGTTGGTGAGCCCCTTGAGGCCATAGGCGATTTGGTCAGTGTGGCGCTTAAGGTTGTCGGGGAGCCCAAACCACTCCAGAGTGAGAACAAACATCCAATCCACAGCCCGCTGGAGCTCCTTTTTCTTGTCCGGATCCTGGGCTAGGATCTCCATCCACCTCTCGCCATGACGCAGGTGGAAGTTTTCCTCCCGATCCACTTTGACCAGAGCTCGTTTCCAGGGGGCGTAGCTGGTGTGGCGGTAGACGTCTCCGAGCAAAACGAAGCCCGCCCGGTCGTAGAAGGCATTGGCCACCACCAACTCGGTCCAGCTCTCCAAGGGAACGTCAAAGGCGTAGGGGTGTTTGAACTCCTTGGGGTCCCGTTCAAACACCAGAACATCGGTGTCCACGCCCAGGTCCCGGAGGAGCCGGTAGGCGATGTGGGCATGGCCCAGCTCGTCCTGGATGATGCCGGTGGCAGAGATGTAGGCGTTGATGTTGGGAGCGTCTTGAGCGGCCCGGAAATAGGCGGGCGCACTGATGAGCTCCGTGTCCGCCGAGACGATTAGCGTACGCTTAAGGCCATCGAGGTAGCGCTCTGTGGCGTACTCGGGCCCCTCTATTAGCTTGCCGGAACGAATCCTTTCCAGAAGGGCTTCTTTGGTCAAGGGCATCTTCTTCACCTCCTCCAACACTATTTAACCATCCGGTCAGTTAAATGTCAAGGCCGTATGGTTAGTCAAAAGCGCGTCTTTGTGCTCTAATATGAAATCTTTCTGAGTCATTCCCCTAACATCCCCCCGGCCACCAATGAAACAGGGTATAGCTCTGTATGAGCGCAGGCTGGGTCTGCAGGTAGGCGCAGCGGGCTTCCACTTTGCTCCGCAGCGCCGCTTCGTCCTCCACCTGCCCATTGGCCACCACCCCATCGATCAGCCCCAGGTTCGCTCCACCAGCTGCAGCTCAGGCGAGTAGGGCGGAAGAAAACAAAGGCCCACGCCCTCCGGCACCTGCACCTGCCTGGAGGTGTGCCAGCCCATCCAGCACCAGCCTGCCCTCCCCGGCGCGCCTGAGCCGGGCAAAAGAGGACAGCACCAGGTGGAAGGCCTCCGTCGAGACCGAGGGCAGCAGCCAGCACTCGCTTTCCCCTGTTACGAAGGCGTACACCCACAGCCAGCGATAGCGGGGCCGCTCCTGGGCCAGCGGGGCCCATACCCGCCGGCGGATGGGCTTGAGCCCCAGCCGGTGCGCAGCAAAAGCCCAGACCTCCAGCGGAAGAGCAGCTTCAACCAGAAAACCATCAGGAAGAGTTTTTTTGAAAGCTTCCTGCGCCTCGGGGTCGGCCTGCCGGTGGCGGGGTCGTGGGCGCAGGGGGGCAAAGCCCAGGCGGCGCATCCAGCTCCAGGCCCGCCGGGGGTCCACCGGACGTCCCAGCCTCTGGCTAAGCCACTCGGCGGCGTTGCGTGTGTTCCAAAGCCCATCCCTGGGATGGGGCTTGCGCAGGGCCTGATAGAAGGCCTCCTGGAGTTCGGGGGGCAGGAGGGGGGCCTGGCCTTTGTTCTGGTGCCGGAGGTTCTTCATGGGCAGGCCCTGGTTGTGGCGGTGGATCAGCTGACGAACCCGGCGTTCGCCATAGCCGAGGTTGCTGGCGACCTGGGGGATGGACTGGCCTTTGGCCAGCAGCCAGAGGGCCTGCC
>Ga0308412_1000421_pt1 | contig 21910 bp, 15 predicted proteins | sample HotsprottomLayer_FD_202357 | JGI IMG/M metagenome (GOLD analysis project Ga0308412, IMG submission 202357) | Hot spring phototrophic mat microbial communities from Octopus Spring, Yellowstone National Park, Wyoming, United States -... | ecosystem: Environmental > Aquatic > Thermal springs > Hot...
GTTGCGGGGGGCTGTTGATCTGGACCGTGGGCTACGAAGATGTCGGGCCCAGCCGGGAAATGCTCGACGAGCTGGGCTTTCGCGTAGGCGAGTTGGAGTGCTACGAAGGGACACTTGGGCCGCCGCCAATTTGGCGGTACTTCAAGCTGCCCTATTTGTATTACCCCGACGGGCGCGCCCGCAATTTTGTGCGCTTCCACAGCGGCTGGCCGGTGGAGTGCGATTGCCCGAAACATCGCATGTCGGTCGTTGCCGCCCATCCGGAAGACGGCCCGATGATAGTAGTGCGCAACTACGGCCGTGGTCGTGTAGCGGTGATTGGGGATTCCGGTTTCGCTTTGAACAAGAATCTTGAGCGCGAGGATGGTCGTCCGTTCGACATGATGTACGAGAACGCCGACTTCTGGCGGTGGTTCCTCGCCTGGCTGGAAGACGCGCCGCAGTGGATTCCGCCGGTACCCAAGCCGATCGCCCAGCCCGCCGGCGAGCAGTTGCCGCCAGAGCTGCTGTTGCCTGAACAGCCGCCTCCCGGTGCGCCGCCCGAAGCGCCCAAGGCGCCGACGAGCCCAAAACAGCAGCCAGACCAGCGTCCTTCTGGCCCGCTGCTGGTGCCGCCGGACGGCTCCGGGCAACAACAATCGGCGCCCTCCGATAATCCCCAAGGGCAACCGGCACGGAATCACCAGGAGCGCCAACCGTGAGACTGCTGGCCTGGATTGGCGTGGCTTTGCTGTCGGCCTCGTGGCTGTGGGGCGTAAGCCACTATCACCAAACCAACTGGCCGCAGCAATGGGATGTACTGGTCGCCCAGGTCGGCCAACTGCTGCGTATGGAGGCTTGGCCCGATTCGACCTGGCCAGTCTGGGCTTTGCTGGTTGTACTGGGGGTGGTGCTGCTGGTCGGCGTAGATGGCCGGTTGCCCACGCGGCGTCAAGCCATTGTCGGCGCGGCGTTGACTGTTCCGGCGCTGGCATTTTCGCTCTGGCCATACTGGCGAGCGTGGGTGCAAGAGGAACCGGCCGAGTTGCTGCCGTATCCGGCGGCGATGGTGCTGATGGTGCTGGGCGCTGCGGCCTTGCAAGGGCCGGCTTCGCTTCGCCGGTTGGCCAGCGCCGGGCGGCGGATCGGTGGGGCGATGATCCTCGGCGGTGCGATTCTGCTTGCCCAATGGCTATCGCTGTGGGCATATCAGAGGCTAACGGCCCGATCGCACGATCTGCCCTGGCCGCTGCCGAACCTGCTGGCCGCCGTAGTGCAACTGCTGGGAGTGGAAGCCTGCGCTAGCAGCTCGTGGTTGTACGGCCAGACGGTGACGGTGTTCTCGATGCGGGAGAACCACCGACTGGCTCCCACCTGGGAGTTGTTGGTCGATCCGGTCACGGTGTGCTTTCTGATGGGCGCCGCTGTGTACCTGGCGTGGCAAGCCCGCTCGGTCGCTCAAACGCATCGTTGGCTGCGGCAGTGGCTGGCATCGCTGGCAGTGGTGATGTTACTGACGGGTTTATGGCTGCCAGTGCGGGCGGGGTTGATGGTGTCAGTATATCTGCACGATGTGCTGCGCACCGACTACGACGCCCCGCTGCAAGCAATGCGCGTATTCTGGAGCAACTGGCTGCATCTGCTGATGGTACTGCCGCCGGCGCTGATGGCTTGGCGCTTCGCCGCGCCACGCGCTGCGAGAACCGACCAGCCGATAAGCCCACAAGCAATGCCTGCCAGACTGGTGATCGAAGACCGACAGCGGCAATCGGCGCAAGCAAGGCTTCTCGATCGACTACCCTCGTGGTTCCCGACGCTGGCATCTGGGCTATGCGCGGTGCTGGCCGGGGCGCTGTTTACGATTGCCGTTTGCTACGATCCGCCGGGCTACCGCGTTGCCGGCGAGGTGCTGGTGGAAGAGTACAACCCCGACCCCGACAAAATCTGGGAGCCGGTCTACAAGCCTTACGACATCACCTGGTACGGGCACGATGCGAACTACAACTACTACTGCATCGCCAACTACAGCGCGAAGTTCTACGACTTCAAGCGCGTGGACAGGCCGCTGGACGAAAAGTTTCTGCTGGGTTGTGCGGTGCTGATCATCAAGGTGCCCACCCGGCCTTTTTCGCAGGAAGAAATCGACTGCATCGTCGGTTTCGTGGAGCGCGGCGGCGGATTGCTGCTGGTGGGCGAACACACCGACGTGTACGGCACCAGCACCTATTTGAACCCGATCGCCCAGCGCTTCGGCTTTCGCTTCCGCTACGATTGCGCCTTTGGCATCGACTCGTTCTTCGATCAGCTTTACCGTCGCACCCTGTTGCCGCACCCGGCAGTGCTGCACGTGGACCAGTTGGATTTCGCCACCTCGGCCACCATCGAGCCGTTTGGCGCTGGGCGGGCGGCGATATTGGGCACCGGGCTGAAGAACCGCATGGCCGATTACCATGTGCGCAACTTCTACCCTCAGGCGATCGACAGCCCCGAAATGCGCTACGGAGCGTTCATCCAGCTTTGGGCCGCCCGATACGGCAAAGGACGTGTGCTGGCTTTCAGCGATTCGACGATATTCTCGAACTTCTGCACATTCGAGCCGGGCAAGGCCGAACTGTGGATCAACATGATCGAGTGGCTCCATCGCCGCAACGATTGGGTCGTGCCGCGCTGGGCGTGGTTCGCCCTCGGCCTGCTGGCGCTGACAGCGGCAACCGTATTGGCCGCCAGGCAGGCCGTCTCGTGGTTCCCGCTGCTGTGCGCCGCGTTGTGCGGCTTCGGACTTTCCGGGCCGACGATACTGTGGTGGTATCACCGGGCAATGCCGCCGCCGCAGCCGCACAGCCCGCTGGTACGCGTTGTCATGGACCGAACCGTCAGCGCCGCGATCCTGCCCAAAAACGGTTTCATTGCGGGCCAGGAACAAGGGTTCGGCATTTTTGAACGGTGGATTTTGCGATTGGGTTACTTTACCGCCCGCCGCAAAGGACTGGCAGTCTTCGGCGATTCACGGCAACCATCTTCGCAAGCTGATGTGGTGGTGATCGTCTATCCAAACCAGCAGCCTTCGCCGCAGTATTTAGAAAGGCTACAGCAGTACGTGGACGCAGGCGGCAAATTGCTGGTGATCGACTCGGCCGACAACGCCGACTCGACCGCCAACGCGCTGCTGGAGTCGTTCGGCATTCAACTGCGCGATCTGCCGCAACCGGCTGGTCTGCTCCAGCCAGATTGGAACTGGCCGCGCGTGCCGGTTTCGCGTGCCCGGGAAGTATCCGGCGGCCAGCCATTTGCGCGCCTGGGCGGCGTCCCGGTTGGAACCAGAGTCAGGCACGGCCAGGGGGAAGTCTGGGTGGTGGGCTTCGGCAACCGCTTCTGCGACGTCAACATGGGCTTTTTAGGTGACGTGATTCCCGACGACGCGCTGATGGAGGTCTTCAACCTGGAGTTCTTGCTTATCGATGCCATCGTTCAAGGCAAACCGAAAGTCCTGCCGTGAGCAACATCCGCTTGCCGTAACCTTTGCAGCATACGGCCACATTTCTACATATCTACATATTCGGCCCATCCTCAGAAGAGACCGGGTAACACGGCTTCCGGCCACCTTTAAGCGATAGTATCTTTGCTTCGTAGCACGAGCTATGTTTGATAGAGGTCTGATTCAACCGCAGGCGGACCATTTAGCGTAAGCGCCGTCCGCGAGCCGTTAAAGTGCACGTGGGCAACATTGGCACGTTCTCGGAGTATGGACCTCTCACTTCGGCCCGCACAAAGCATAGCAACGGAGCAAACAACCGATGGAACACTCGGAAATGCACTGGCAGGAATTGTTTCTGGCATGGCCGAAGGAAATGCCGCGGCGCGGAGTGCTGGTGACAAGCTTCGGCGAGCAGATTCCGTTCTCGGGCTTTCTGGTCAGCAAAGGGTTCCTCTTTATCGAGCGGACCACGCCCGACTCTATCGGAGGCCGCGCGGCAGTCCTGCCGTATCAGAGCATTGCCGGGCTGAAGTTCACCGATCCGGTCAAGCCCAGAGCCGTAGAGGCCTTTGGCTTCGAGTCCACGCCACCGGCGCCCAATACCCCAAGACCTGCTGCGGGTATTGTGTGAGGCTACAACAGCTCGACACAGGGGCAAAAAGGACTTTTATACCGTGCGCGGGCAGGAATGAAGCGTTCTGGCTGCAAGAATATATACCATTTAAACCCGCGCATAGCATACATCGAGGCAACACAGACTCTCGCCGACACGCCGACCGAAGCGACTCAGCCTGGGGTCAATCGCTGGCAAGCTTCCGTCAGTCTGTGGCGGCTAGTGGGCCGTTTACGGACACGCGAGAAGCCTTGGCGGGAAAGGCACCCTCGCGGGCGATTCAAACCCTCTCGGGCACGATCCACGGCGCGCGGTACTGGGAACGTTTGAGCAACCGGTTGGCGTCGGGCGACTGCGGAAAAGTTTCGCTTGCCGGGTCGAACTTCAGTCTGACGTTGCCCATCCGCCAGGCGATGTTCGCCAGATGGCACAGCAGCACCGACTGGTGCCCCTGTTCCACGTCGGCGTTGGGACGCTGACCGGAGCGAATGCACTGGATGAAGTTCTCGATGTGCAACTTGTCGCCCGGGCGGCCGTAGCATTGCTCGATAAGCTTGCCATCGGCGTCGAACGCCTGCCAGCCGCCGCCGTGCCGGCCAAGGTACATGAAGCCTTCGGTGCCCAACAGTTCGATCTTCGTGGCGCAGAACTGCCAATCGGGAAACAGGTCTTCCTCGCGGATTTTTGTGGCGATTTTCTTCATATAAGGCATCCACAACGCCCCCTGGAACAACAACGTGAAGTTGTCGTATTCATACGTTGCATACTGGGTGTCGGGCGTGTCGCGGCCATCCTGGAGCACATATATTCCGCCGGTGTGATTGACGCTTTTCGGCGCCGGCGGGTCGCCCAGGACGAATCGCGCCAAATCGAGTTGATGCACCGCGTCGCCAGGTATCGGGCCGCAACTGAACTCCGCGGTATTTAGCCAGGAGCGACCGGGGATATACGGCAATTTGGCGGCCGGGCCGCACCACAGATCGTAGTCGAAACCTTCGGGCGGCGGCTGCGGGCTGCCCAGCTTCTGCCTGGAGTGCTTCATCAGGTTGTACACGCGCACCAGACGAATCTCGCCCAGTTTGCCCGACCGCACAAACTCCCGCGCGGCCGCGGCGTATGGCGAGCTGCGGCTTTGCATGCCCACGGTGACCACGCGGTTGTATTTGCGCGCGGCCTCGATCATCTTCCGCCCTTCCCAGATGTCGTAAGACATCGGCTTTTCCACGTACACGTGCTTTCCAGCCTGGCACGCAAGTATAGTGCTCAGGGCGTGCCAGTGATCGGGCGTGGCGTTGACGATTGCATCTACGCTGCGGTCGTCGAGCATCCGCCGAAAGTCCTGGTGGAACTGCGCTGGACGGCCCTGCGCTTGCTCGACCACCTTGGTGGCGTAAGCGGCGCGGCGCGAATCGGGATCGCACAGCCAGGCCACGTGAACATCCGCTCTAGCGGCAAACATCGCTGCCAGGCCGGTGCCGCGTCCGCCGATGCCCATCACTCCTACGACGATCTTCTCGTTGGCCGAGACTGCCGGGGCCATGCCTGCCGCAGTCGCGGGAGCCATGCCTGCCGCAGTCGCCGGGGCCATGCACGCCGCGCCGAAAACAGTCGCCGCACCCACGGATGCCTCGATAAACTCTCGCCGGTTGTGATTGCGCATAGGGTTGGTCCTTTCAGTGGGATGGTTAGTGTCTTACGGCGGAAATTGTGCGTGTTTTGGGCGCATGTTTTCGGGTAATCTGGAGGGCCACGCTCCGTCGTGGCCGCATTGGCGCTGGGAATTGGATAGTCGTCAACGAAAACGCAACGGACGCGACCGCTGCGCGTCGCTGCCTTTTGGCTGCGGGCGCAACTTGCGTTAGTTTGCAGGAACATATCGCAGAAGAAGAAAATCGGTTTACCTTTCCGGCAATTGAATACCCATTTGTGCCATCAGCAGTTTCATGTCTTCCCAACAGTCTTTTTTGGCGGCCGGATAGCGGAGCAGATAAGCAGGATGGTAGGTGCAGACCACCTTTGCCCCGCGGTATTTGTGTATCTTGCCGCGGAGCTTGCCGATGGGAGTGCGGGTTTGCAGCAGATTCTGAGCCGCGCATGCGCCAAGGCAGCAGATGAACTCGGGGCGAATGATTTCCAATTGGCCTTCGAGGAACTCGCGGCAGTTCTCGGCCTCCTCAGGCGAAGGCGTACGGTTGCCCGGCGGACGGCAACGCAGAATATTCATGATGTACACGTCTTCCCGGCGCAGTCCGCAAGCGGCAAGTATCCGGTTGAGCAACTGTCCGGCCGCTCCCACGAATGGCTCGCCTTGCCGATCTTCGTCTTCGCCTGGCGCTTCGCCGACGAAGACCAGCCGGGCATACGGATTGCCCACGCCGAAGACAGTCTGGGTACGGTAGCCGACAAGCTCGGCACATCGGCTACAATCGGCCACCCGGCGCGCAAGCTCGCCCAGGGCCAATACTCGCGGATCGTCTTTCGGCAAGTCGAGGGTGGAGCTGCGTGACTGTGCATCATGCCGGACAGCGCGCGTTGCTGGCGTCCTGACGTTCCCTTGCGGCAACTGCGCAGTCTTGCCCTCATGAGGGCAAACCATGGTTGGATTCCCACGCGCGGACGCCACAGTTGTAGCCCCGATTGGCTCCGCTTGCCCGGCGGCAGGCCGGTCCGCAGCCGGCCATCCGACTGTCCCACAGGCACCCAACTGGCCCGGCGCCGGCAACACGGGCAAATGCGTCACGCCAGCCTGCTGGAGGCTCTCCAGCCGCTGAAGAACAATCTTGCGCACTCGGTTGTCAAAACTCATGTTGCCCCTGACCGTCGCAGCACCGGCCCGGCGGCCCGCCAGCCTGCCAAAACCAATCTCACCGCTTGTCTATTGGCACGTAGTCGGTCTTCGGCAAACCTACGTAAACCTGCCTGGGGCGGACTATCCTGCTGCTGGGATCGATATGTTGCTCTCGCCATTGGGCGATCCAGCCAGGCAATCGACCAATAGCGAAACACACCGTGAACATGTTGGTGGGAAAGCCGATGGCGCGCAGCAGAATGCCGCTGTAAAAATCGACGTTCGGATACAATCGTCGCTCGATGAAATACGGGTCGCTCAGCGCCAACTCCTCCAGTTTCCTGGCGATATCCAGCAGCGGGTCGTGCCGCTGCAACTTGGCGAACACCCGATCGCACACCTGCTTGAGTATCTTCGCCCGCGGATCGTAGTTCCGATATATCCGATGCCCGAAACCGTACAGACGGAACGGGTTGGTCTTGTCTTTGGCCATCTGGATGCACTGCTCGGGAGTCATGCCGCCGCTGTGGATCCGCTCGAGCATCTCCACGACCTCCACGTTCGCCCCACCATGCAACGGCCCCCACAAGGCACACACCGCCGCTGCGCACGAGGCGAATACATTGGCCCGGGCGGAGCCGACTATCCGTGCTGTGGTGGTGCTGCAATTCTGCTCATGATCGGCATGAAGGATGAAGATCAAGTTCAGGGCGTCCTCGACCTCAGGCGTCACTACGTACTGCTGGTACGGGATGGAGAACATCATGTGCAGGAAGTTTGCGCAGTACCGCAACTTGGGGTCCGGATAGATGAACGGCAATCCGCAGAATCGACGATAAGAAAAAGCCGCAATGGTTCTGACTTTGCTTATCAATCGGGCCGCCGCCGCCTCGAACGATTCCTCGTCTTCTATCGAAAGGAATTGCTGGTGATAGCAGGCCAGATTGTTCAACGTGGCCGAAAGGATGGCCATCGGCGGGGCGTCGACGGGAATCTGCTGGAATTGCGCCTTCAGCCCCTCGTGCAACAGCTCGTTGGCCGTCAGCAAATCGCTGAAGCGCGTCAGCTCCTCGCGGTTCGGCAGACGGCCGAATATCAATAGCCACGCCACCTCGACGAAATTGGGCTTTTCGACGAACTGCTCGATGGGAATGCCGCGATAGCGCAGAATGCCTTGCTCGCCGTCGATATACGTGATCTCGCTGCGGCAGACCGCCGTATTGGCCAGCGATGGGTCGAAAGTGGTAACACCGGCCGTCTCGTACAGCCGAGTTATGTCGATCGCCCGGGGCCCCTCAGTCCCCTGGATGACCGGTAGTTCGTAACGCTTGCCGTCGATAATCAGCACTGCCTTGTCTGACATCTGTCACCTCAATCGGCGCAAAGGCGCAAAGTAGTTTCCTTCAGCTTGCACAATTCTAAGGGAAGCGAACAGTTACGCAATACTGCCGGTTGGCGCAGAACCGCCGAACGCGCCGGCCGGAGAAATCCCGGGAATGCCCCAGGCCGCTGAGAAACCTTGAACGATGTTGCTATTTCGGCGAGGGCACTCTTGGTGGTAGAATCCACAGCGCTGCGAGAAATCCGGAGATTTGCTTGCTGGGGCCGCTGGGTAGTTTTCCCATCGGAGATGTGGTTGCTCTCCCCTCCCGCAAGGCGATGACGCAAAGGTTCAGGGCATGACCGGGTGGGATATAGCGCTGTTGGCCGTGGCCGGCTACCTGGCGGTTATGGCCCTGATACGCTTGACGCTGCGGCGCCGCCAGCAGATGTACGATGAAATCCGTCGCCAGATCAAAGACAAAGACCAGCAACGCCAGCCACAGCAGCAATCGCAGCAAAAAGCGTCTCAAACGGCCACTCAGGTGCAGTAGCCTGCCTGGACGATATCCGCGGCCGCCTGCCTTAAACGGCCCCGGTTGGCGAACTCTGGCCGCTGTGCATAATTTTGAGCTGAGCCAGAGGAGAGGATTAGTGCCTTGAGGCGGAACTTGGGCGTGTTTTCCGCGCATCTTGCAAGGCAATCTGGAGGGCCACGCTCCGTCGTGGCCCTGCACTGTGCCCTGTATGGAGGGCCACGCTCCGTCGTGGCCGCGTACTGTACCATGGATGGAGGGCCACACTCCGTCGTGGCCGTGTGCGCAGGTGATAGCGGGCACGACCGCAGCGCGTCCCTCCATATAAGACAAGTGCGTTCCTCCATATGAGATAATCGCCTCGCTCCATTTAGTACGACAGCGCTGAGTTACGAGAAAACCACAATATCTTGGGGTGAAAGCGCCAACAGCACCACAACGGGTCCTTGCGATATGGCAACTTAGCGCTGTCGTGTTAATAGCGGCCGCAGGCCGTGTTGGGTATTCTGTCGGAAATGCTATGCCTAAAGACTTTCTTGCCGGTGTGCGGCAACAGTACGATGTGATAGTCGTCGGCGGCGGGCTGGCCGGGTTGACCGCCGCCAACACGCTGGCTCGCGCCGGTCATTCAGTGCTGTTGCTCGAACAGCACTACAAACTAGGCGGACTGGCTAGCTGGTTCCGCCGCCGCGGGGGACACATCTTCGATGTAGCGCTGCACGGCTTCCCGGTGGGAATGATCAAAAGCTGCCGCCGCTACTGGAACGACCAGATCGCCGAGCGGATCGTGCAACTGAAAAACATCCGCTTCGACAACCCGATGTTCACCCTCTCGACTACCTTCGACCGGCAAGACTTCACGCGCTTGCTGACCGGCCGGTTCGGCGTTGCGACGGAGACGGTGGAGAGTTTTTTCGAGACCGTGCGGGCAATGAACTTCTACGACGACCAGAGCCTTACCACCGGCCAGTTATTCGCGCGTTTTTTCCCCGGTCGTGCCGACGTGGTGCGGTTGCTGATGGAACCGATCACCTTCGCCAACGGTTCCACACTAGAGGACCCGGCCATCGCGTATGGAATCGTGTTTTCCAATTTCATGTCTAAAGGGGTTTACACGTTTCAGGGCGGTACGGATGGTCTGATGCGCCTGATCGGCCAGGAGCTTGTCCGCAACGGCGTCGATGTCCGAGTGTGCTGCCCGGTCCACCGAATCCGTGTGCGCCGCGGCTGCGTGCAAGCCGTGGAGGTGGATGGACGGACGATCAAAGCCCGGGCGGTAATATCGAATGCCAATCTGCTCGGGACGATTTTCCAGTTGGTGGGCGAGGAACACTTCGACGCCGGTTTCCTGGAGCAGGCGCGCCAGGTCCGCTTGAACAACTCCAGCACGCAGGTGTACTTGGCTTTGCGGCCGGGCGAGATGATCGACCCAAGCTGCGGAGACCTGCTTTTCAGCTCCACCGCCTCAGGGTTTTCTACCAGTGCCCTGCTCAGCCCACAGGTGACTAGTCGGACGTTTACGTTTTACTATCCGTCGTTCCGGCCGGGCAGCGACCGCTGTCTGGTGGTGGCCAGCGCCAACGCTCGGTACGAGGACTGGGCTTGTCTGTCGGCCGAAGAGTATCGGCTGGCCAAGCAGGAGCTTATCCGCCAGACCATTGATCGGCTGGAACAGTACGTGCCCGATCTGCGCAGCAAACTGGATTGGGTGGAATGTTCCACCCCGTTGACGTTCGCCCGTTATACCGGGCATCTTCAAGGCGCCAGCTTCGGTACGAAGTTCGAGGGGCTGGCCGTCAGCCGTGCCCTGCCGGAACAAATAGCTGGATTATACCACGCTGGCAGCGTGGGGATTATCATGTCGGGCTGGCTGGGGGCGGTCAATTACGGCGTGATCGTAGCCAACGATGTGGATGCCTTTCTGATGAACAACAATTCGTCGGCGCAGTGCGCAAGTCAAGACCAGGAGTTGGTATGAGTCGCGAGCAGATACTCCAGGCGATTCCCCACCGCGAACCGTTCCTGCTGGTCGACCAGTTGGTATCGCTGGGCGACAGCTACGTTGTGTGCGAAAAGACTTTTACCGGCGAGGAGTTTTTCTTTGCTGGTCATTATCCGGCATACCCTGTAGTGCCGGGCGTTTTACTGTGCGAAGCGGCTATGCAGGCCGGCGCCATTTTGCTTTCGCGTCACCTGCCCAACGACGGTCAGAAGATTCCCGTGGTCACCCGCATCTACGATGTCCGCTTCCGCCGCATGGTTCGACCGGGGCAGACCATCCGCGTCGAAGTAGAACTCAACGAACGGCTGGCCGATGCGTTTTACTTGCTTGGTCAAGTGAAGGTCGACGGGCAGATTGCCGTCCGGTTGGAGTTCGCCTGCACGCAAACAGACAAGCAGTAGTCGGACCGGCAAACCCAGCCCCGGCGATAGCTGCGCAGCCCATCGGTCAATCGTGAGGCATCCGGCAGGGTTTTGCTGTTTTTAGCTGCCTTCCCCAGTTTTTCCAGTCTCGCTGACGAGGATTCCAATCGGCGTTGCCCGATACGTCGCGGCCACGTATACTCCCGCCGATTTACTGGTTAGCACGGGCAGCAGTGGCACGTTTTGGCAGAGAAGAGGAAAAAACGTTTCGCTTCGGCCCGTGGAAAGCAAACCCAAAGTGGACGTTGTCCGAGCATCGCTCGGGCGGCAATTGCTCCACTGCGCGCATAAAGTGCAGATGTAAGAAGATCGTCGCCGGTCGGTGTCTTCCCCAGCCCGCGCACGGAGGCGCGAAGCATGTTGGCCCAAAGAATCGTTCCACTAGTTCTATTGCTCATGGCGGCTTTGCTGCACGGCATGGCCTGCTGCCCGGAAAAAGCACACGGTGCCGAGCAGCCGGGCAGCAATCCGGCATGGCGGCCGGCAACCCCAGCCGAGCAAGCGGCAGAGGTGCCTGCCGTGCGTCCGGAAGGACTACCAGCCTCCGGCTCGGTCAATACTCCCAGGACGACTGGCACTGGCACGGCTGGAGCAGCTTCAGGCGGCATTGGTGGTGCGGTCTCGGGCGGTACGGGTTCAACTTCCGGCGCTCTAGCAGGAACAACGCAAGGCGGTGCGCGTGTGGGTCAGTCTGGACAGGCCGTAGCGCGTGTGACGCCCGGCAGCGGAACACTGCCCAGCGAGCACGGCCAGGTGTGGCGGGAATACGACATCAGTCCGTACACCGCCCGCGTTACCACCACCCCACGCCCGGAACAAACCATCGTCGACTGGATTTTGCGGGAAACGGGTTACGAGACGTGGCACGGCGAGGCGGTTGCGGTGCTCAGCGCCAATCGACAGGTATTGCGCGTTTATCACACCCCGGCCGTCCAGGCGTTGGTGGCCGATGTGGTGGATCGCTTCCTTGCCAGTCAGGCCGAGCCGCTGGCCTTCAGCCTGCGAGTGGTATCGCTCGAACATCCCAACTGGCGCGCCAAGGCACATCGTGCCCTGCGCCCGATCGCGGTACAGACGGCCGGGGTGAATGCCTGGCTGCTGGAGAAGGAAGACGCCGCGCTACTGCTGGCCGATTTGCAGCGTCGTTCCGACTATCGCGAGCACGGCTCGCCGCACCTGCTGGTCAGCGGCGGTCAGACGACTGCCGTGACGCTCAGCCGCAACATTCCGTATACGCGGGATGTGGTCTGGCGGCAGGATCTTGCCGGAGGCTTTGAAACCGTGGTTTCGCGCGCCGACGAAGGTTTTGTCGTCGAGCTGACTCCGCTGCCGTCGGTGGATCGCAAACTGATCGACGCGATGATCCGTTGCGAGCTGGGCCAGGTAGAGCGGCTGGTTCCCGTAGTGCTCGACGTGCCCACTCCGGCGGCACCGCGCCAGCGGATGAAGATCGAAGTGCCGCAGATAGTGCATTTTCGATTTCACGAGCGGTTTCGCTGGCCGGCCGACAAGGTGCTGCTGCTGAGCTTGGGGGTAACGCCTTCTCCGGACGGAAAAGGCACTGGCGGAATCGCTTTGCCCTTCGCAGTCACCCCAGGACGAAGCGACCTGCTGGTTGTAGTGGAGTGCAAAGGACAGCCGCGCGACACAGGCCGCAACCCCGCAGCCGGAACACGCGAGGCCAAGACCTACCACGGACGGTATTGAGCCTATCCCGGATAATCAACCGGGCGATATCCCCAGGCCGCAAGCAGGCCGCTTGTTATACTCCGCGTGCTGAAAAGGGGGTCTTTACGGCAAATAAATGACACTTTCCCAAATAGAATGCTTCTCTCTTGGCCAGGTGAAGCACAAACCGAGCGCGACTCGCGCCAGCGGCCACCACAATCCTGACGCTGCCTATCGCCGCAACCAAACACTGTTATGGAGGGACGTGCTGCGGTCGTGTCCGTTCGTACTGGGAACACGGCCACGACGGAGCGTGGCCCTCCAGATCAACTGGAAACATGCGCGCAAAACGCGCACAAGTTATGCCTTAAGGCACTGAATGCTATGTTGCTTCCGATTGCCGCAAGATCAGCGGCAGCTCGATGTACAACTCAGTGCCTTGTCCTGGCGCGGTCGTGATCGAAACCTGTCCGCCCAGCAAACGCACCCTTTCCCGGATGCCGCGCAGGCCGAAGCGTCCCTGGGCGATGTTGTTCAATTCGAAACCCACTCCCCAGTCTTTGACCAGCACCGAGATCTTGTCCACTCCTTCGAACAGCTCGACGCGCACCTTTTGAGAGCGGCTGTGCCGGGCGGCGTTAGTCAAGGCTTCCTGCACAGCGCGAAAGATGGCGGTTTCCAATGGATGGGCCAGTTGCTCTGTTTCCACATCGTGGATGAACTGGATTTCCAGTCCATGCCGCTGCTGAAACTCCGCCACCAGGCAATCGATGGCCGATACCAGCCCGAACTCTTCCAGGGCAGGAGGGCGCAGGCCGCTGATCAACCGCCGGGTTTCGTCGATGGCGGTGCGCAACATCGACAGCGCTGCATTGAAAGCGTCGTTGGCTTTCTTGGGGTCTTTGTCTTCCAGGCGTCGGGAACTTTCCAGGTTGTACAGCGCGGCGGTGAGCTGTTGTGCGAAGCCATCATGAATCTCGTATGCCAGCACCCGCCGTTCGCGCTCGTGCAGGTCGAGCAGATGCCGCAGCAGGCGCTGCTCTTTGGCAATCGCCTCGCTGGCCCGTTTTCGCTCGGTAACATCGGTGCAGATGATCATTGCCTCGCGGCGGGGACCATTGCCGGGCAACGGCACTACTCGCGATAGCCACCAGTGATCGAAAACGTCCTGAACCTCGACTACTTGAATCTCTCCTGTGCTCAATGCCTGGCGGAGCGCCCCCAGGGCAATCTGATGTCCTTCCGGCTTCAAGAACTCTTTGGCGCCGATTACTCCCAGCAGTTGTTCTCTGGCAGCGTTGATGTTCCCGTGGTTGGCGTAAGTAATAGTGCCATCTTCCTGGACGATCAACACGAAATCGGGCAGGTTTTCCAAAAGCAAACGCAGGCGATTTTCCCGCTCGCTCAAGGCCCGTTCGGCCTGGCGGCGAGCGGTGATGTCCAGAAACGAAGTCTGTACGCACACGAGTTGGCCCCTGATGTACAGTGGTGCCGCTGCCAATAGAATCTCGCGCAAGCTGCCGTCGCTGGCCAGCGCCTTGTACTCCCGCGGTTCGAAGTGAGCCGCCCGCAGTGTTCGCTGCCAGTTTTCTCTGGCGCGCTGGCGGTCGGATGGGTCAATGACCGATTCGAAAGTCTGTTGCCGAGCTTCTTCGATGGTGTAGCCGAAAATCTCCAGGGCCTTCTTGTTGGCGTAGACGATATGGCCTTGCGGATCAAGTTCGGCGTAACCGGCGGCCGCGTGCTCCACAAGATTTGCGAACTTTTGCTCGGCGTCGCGGACCGCCTGCTCGGCCTCCAGCCGCGCTATCACGCCGCCCAACTGCGAGGCGATGGTCTCCAGCGCGTGCCGGGAGTTGACGGGAATCTGGTCTTCCCCGCACGATCCCACACCCAGCACGGCGGTCACCCGTTGCTCGTGCTTGATAGGGATGATTCCCAGTGCGGTCACTTTCGTGCGGCCGGAGATGGCAACTGCACGTTGGCTGAAGTCTGCCGGCCGCCCATACACCGGCATCCCCTGTTTGACGACCTGGACGAACTTTGTTTCAGGCCCGAAATAGCAGACTTCCTCCACCACTGGCTCGGCCAGCCCGTCGATGCACATCAGCTTCAGCCCGCCGCTGGCTTGATCGACCTGGTATATAGCCGCTTGATCTACGCCGGGAACACGCCGCAAGGTCCTCACGATGTAGTCGCAGGCCTGGTGCAAATCGGCGGCGGCAGCCAGCCAGACAGCCAGATCACGCTGAATGCGCAACAGATCGGCGGCAGCGCGGGCTTGGGTCACATCGCGGAAAACCCCCAGCAGGCAAGCCCGCCCCTCCAGCGTCAACCGATTGGCCACAATCTCGGCCAGAAACTCGCTGCCGTCTTTGCGGCGGCAGCGCAGGTCCTGTGCACTGCCGACTCGTCCGTTGGCCATCGCATCAAAAAAACGATAGACTTGGTCCAGCTCGTCGGCCGGGTGCAAAACCGCGATGCTGCTGCCTACCAGCTCGCTTTCCTCGTAACCGAACATCCGGCAGGCCGCCCGATTGACTTGCACCAGCCGCCGGGTTTCGACGTCGGCTATCAGCAGGGCATCGACAATGCTATCGTAAATCGCGCGTAGTTGTTGGTGGGACTGTTGCATGGCTACTTGGCTAGAGCTTGGCCAAAGCTGCTTTGCGACCGAACATAGGCTGGCCATTTTGGCCGGTCAGGCTGTGCCAGTGTTTTCACGAAACTGTCCTCAGGCGGTAAACAGTAGTGCTAACGCGGCCTGCGGCCGCAACCAAACGTGGTTCATGGAGGGACGCGCTGCGGTCGCGTCCGCTAGCACTGGGCACACGGCCACGACGGAGCGTGGCCCTCCAGATCACCCGACAACGTGCGCGCAACAGTGCACACATGATACACCATAAGGTTCTGTCGCGCGCGGACACCATAAACATTCTACAATCCGATATTGGTTGTGCCGATGACTTGCCTGCGGTGGGAAATGTTTGCCGCGGCGCAGAAAACTGCCCGCGGGCGCCGTTCCCGACTCCGCCCGTTACGGCCCACTTCTTTGTTGCCGACAGCCACCAATTCAGATGGCCGGCGCAGGCTGTGGCCCGAAATGCCCACGCCTGGTATAATCAGCTCATTGATTGGCAGCCGGTGTCGGGAGTTTGCTGTGTAGCATCGTGCGGCGGCTGCCGGCGGAGCGACAGGTTATGGATCCGTTGCGCCTGTGCCTGGCACTTGGACCAGCGGCGATTTACTTGTTGTTGCTGGGGGCGATCAACCTCTCGCGGCGCCCCCTGCTGGTGAGCGGCACGCGCGATGCGGCGGCATTGGGACTGGCCATTTCGGGTTTCGCCCTGGTCGGACCACTGGAGTTACTGATTCCCGAAGCTGCCTTGCTGTACTGGGGCGCTGGCACATGGCTATTAATGACCGGACTTTATGTGTGCGTGCTGATGCTGGTGCTGTTGCTGTTGCGCCCGCGCTTGGTGATTTATAACATCACCAGCGATCAACTTCGCGCTGTGCTGGCCGACGTGATCGAGCAGTTGGATGGCAGCGCCCGCTGGGCAGGCGATAGCCTGTGGCTTCCCAACCTGGGAGTGCAACTGCACGTGAGCGGATTTGCCGCTTTTCGCAACGTCTCGTTGATTGCGCTGGGGCCGAACCAGAACTACCTCGGCTGGCGACGGCTGGAGCAAGCGCTGGATGCCGCCCTGGCCCGCGTGGAAGTGTCGCGCAATCCGCGGGCGATCGGCCTTATTACGGCCGGGCTGCTGCTGATTTCGGCGCTGGTGATCGTAATCGCCAGGGATCCGCAAACGGTTGCCCAGTCGCTGCTGGAGCTGATCAACTCTGCCGCCCGATCGTTTCCTGGCGGCGCCCGGTAATCGGCTCATGCTAGAGCTGGTCCGATTGCCGCTGGGGCCGATGTTTCGACTCTTCCGGTGCAAGCCGGAAGACGACTCGATATGCCCGGTATCCCTCGGCCAGTTGCCCGGCATACAGCCGCTCGATTTCCGCCCGCAATTGTGCGGCGGTTTGGAATCCATCGGGCAAGGCGTCGGCGTCGGTCAGCTCGTCCAGTCGCACCTCGTCCACAGCAGTGATGCGGATATAGCCTGCGCCGGGGATGTAACTGCGCTGCCCGGGGCGCATGCGCCGATACTTCCACAACCGGATGGTCTGCGTCTTGTGGCCCGAGCGGATGGCCGCCAGAAACTTCTTCTTGAATAGCAGCATGGCATAAACGGTAACGCGAACAGCCGTCGGCTGCAAGCGGCGGACCGCGCTTCGCCGGCCTGCGGAAACGGCGGTGGCCGGTATCGGCCCGGCCCAACGTTTTCAGCCTTTGCCGCAGCACTGTAGTCCGGCTGTGGACGCAGCCGCCAGGGAAAAACTTGCCGCATGAACTTGCCCGGCAAAGAGGCCAACCACCTGCCGGTTGCGAGGGATGGAGGCTTTTTTACAGTCCGTCTGCGTATGCCGTTCGCACCGGAAATGCTGCGGGGAGCTTAGCAGGTTTACCGGCTGGCAGACCGTGTTTCGTCGAGCAACAGCGGCGCAGCCGGGTTTTGCTCAGCGCCGCGCAGCCAGCTTACCGATCGCTCAAGTAGGATGCCCCACCTGGCCAATCCCCTGTGCAGGCACGCCCATGGACGCAGCTCACGGACGAACTGAGGATCGCACTGCCCGGGTCAGCCGCAAACCCATCGCTATGTCGCGTTTGGGCCGCCCAGTGGCATTGCTGGCGCTGATCGCCACGCTGTGTTTGTTGTTGCCCAAGGGGCACAATCCGGGCACAGGCGGAAAAAAGCCATCGGCATTCTCTACCACCGGACATCGTGCGGATGACAGCACCGTCGGCGACAGCCTTAGGCCTTGCGGGAAGTTCTGGGCGAAAAGTAGCGGGGCGCCTTCGCACGAAGGGCCAAACGTCTTAGGCCTCCGGCCGTCGGCCCAGTCGCACCAACCGGCTCTGTCGCCATCCGCCTTGTGGCGCGGTGAATGTTCGCCCAATATGACCGGCCGGCCGGCCCATGCGAGCGATCCGGCTTCCGCAACAGGACGACCGGCCGCTACAAGCGTAGCTTTTGCGGCCGCCACAGAGTTGCTGCCCGACCAGGCCGGTCCCGTGTTGCCGGAACAACTGACATTGCCGGAAGAGCCCGACAATGGTCCGATCTGCCCTCCGCAGCAGTGGCAGTTCAAGCAACCCGGTGCTGTGGCTCAGGTTCCGGCGCCGCAAGAAGTGCTAGCTGCGCCAGCCGACGAAACATCGCCACCGCAATCGGGCGGAAAAGCTCAAATGCGCTTTGTGCCGCTCAGTCCATTGCCCAGCGACCAGGCGCGGCCGCTGGTTCCCGAGCAGACCGCCACCCATCCGCCGAGCACACGGGAGCTGGCAGAACGAGGCGACGCTGAAGGAAGCGATAATGTTGCTATCCCCGAGGATCGGCGCACAGGGACTGGCTTGGAAGGACAGCCACCGGCAAGCGCGGCCGGGCGTACTTCAGGGGCGTCGGAAGACGATTTGCCATCTTCTGCGTTGCCGCAGCCCGAAGCGTCGCCGCTGGAACCTTCCGTCCACTGGGAGGATCGCTCTGAGCAGCTCGAGCAGATCGCGCGCCAGGCCGACCGCCACACCCGGCACGGATTCGAGCTGGCCGATCGCGGGGCATTGTTTGCCGCTCGGGCCGAGTTCATCACGGCGTTGCGTCTGGTGGCCCAGGGACTTGACGCCGAGTACCGCACCAGCAATCACAGTCGCGCTCTGGCCGCAGGGCTGGCAGCCGTGGAAGAAGCCGGCGACTTCGTTCCCGACAATTCCCGGCTGGAAGCGCACCTGGACCTGCCTAGCATCATTGGCAGCCACGTGACGCCGGTACTGAAGAACGCAAACAAGACCGAACTGGCGCCGATGCTTTGCGTGCAGTGTTACTTGAGTTTCGCTCAAGAGCAGTTGGCCGCAGCAGTAGGACGCGAGATCGCCGGATCGATGGCCCTGTGCGCGCTGGGAAAGGTGTACGGCACACTGGCGATGCAACGCAATCCGGCTGCCCGGGCGGCGGAACCAAAGGCGGTGACGTTCTATCAGGCCGCCTTGCTGGTTTATCCGGGCAACTTCATGGCCGCCAACGAGCTAGGGGTGCTGTATGCTCGCAATGGCAATTACGCAGCCGCACGCGCCGCCCTCGAGCATAGCGTGAGGGTCCATCAACACGCAGCCGGATGGCGCAACCTGGCGGTGGTGTACCGTCAGTTGGGCCACGCCGACTTGGCCGCCCAGGCCGCCAGACAAGCAGAGAACATCAGCCGCAGGCAACTTGCCAACCAGCCGAGCCGTTTGCAATCGGGAGGAGTGGTTCAGTGGGTTGACCCTGCCACGTTCGCACAAACCGCTCGCGACGTCCCTGCCGCAACTCCGCCCCCTCCCACTCCGCCGGGTGGCCCGCGCGGACAAGCACCGCCGCCGGCTTCGGCAGGAAAGCCGAGCAAGCCAGCGTTGCCAACGTTGCCAGCGCCGTTGTCGGGCCTGCTGGGGCCGAGCGTGGCACGGCGAAATGAGCAAAACACAGCAAACTCTGCACCGTCGCGACAGTAACACGACCGGTCGCCAACACAGCGGGAGCCGCCAAGCACCAGCGATCAGCATGGCAACACTGACCAGCTTGCTTCATTAGCACAGTCTAGCCAACAAACGGATATCGATATGCACCCGACATTGGCCAAAACATCTCTTATGCACTCCGTTTCAAGCACCACGCAAGCTGTTAGCGCTGGAGTACGGGAAACGATCGACACCGGCAGATGGCTGGTGCCGCCAATGACCTTGATCGCCTTGTGCGGTGTGATCCTGATCGGGCTGTGCCGGCCGGCGCCGTTGACCCGAGACGATCAAGACGAGCTTGCCCAGTCCCAGTTGGCCCCCGCGGGCACTGATTCGCAATCGCCTTGCCGCTGGCAACCGGCTTTACAAGCACTTGGCTCGGATGTCCGGCCGGAAGAGAATGCCGCAGTTGGCTGGCGCAACGACTTGCAGCCCCTGCGCGCCACAGTGCCAGCAAGCGGAGTTGCGGCGACTGAGCACGGTCAGATACTCCTGTGCCAGGCGCTTGGCCCGGCTGCACCTTGCAATATCTGCGCCGTCGATTGTGCCAACTGTAGCAATCTGAAACGCCGCGGTTGGGAAAATGCCCGCGCGATCGCCTGGCAGGCTTTCGCCCAGGGCGAATACGTGGGACACGCGCGCACGGCTCATGTGCCGGAGTACCGGCTGCGGGTAGACGACGAGTTGGACGTGATATACCGGCTGACCCGCCAGGAAATGTCGGCCCCCTATCGGCTCGCCGTGGGCGATGAGATTCGCGTGGAATCGTTCGCCGATGCCGACCTGAACCGCAACCTCATCGTCCAGCCCGACGGCAATATAACCCTTCGCTTGCTCGGCCAGGTGCGTGCCGCCGGCAGAACCGTCCCGCAGCTCCGCGACGAACTGGAAGAAGCTTACAAGAAGTATTACAAGGTGCCGGCCATCACTGTCACCCCGTTGCGGGTGAACATGAAGTTGGAAGACCTGATGGCGGCAGTGGATCGCCGGTATGGCCTGGGCGGGCAAACGCAAGCGGTGCGAGTCACGCCCGAAGGCACGATCGCCTTGCCAGTGATCGGCTCGGTCATGGTCCAGGGATTGACCCTGCCAGAGCTTCAGGAAGAGCTTAACCAGCGCTACCGGGCGCAGGTCGAGGGCGTAGAGGTCATCCCGATACTGGTCAAGCGGGCGCCGCGCTACGTTTACGTGCTGGGAGAAGTGTACAATCCTGGCCGCTATGAAATGACCGGCCCGACCACCATTCTTCAAGCCATCAGCATGGCTGGCAGTTGGAAAGTCGGGGCGCATCTGCGCCAGATCGTCGTTTTCCGCCGCGGCGACGACTGGCGGCTGATGGCCACCATGGTGAATCTGGACGCCGCTTTGCACGGGCGGCAACCCTGTCCGCCGGGAGAAATCTGGCTGTCCGACTCCGATGTGGTCATCGTGCCCAAAAGCCCGATACTCAAAGCCGACGAGTTCATCGAATTGGTGTTCACTCGCGGCATTTACGGCGTGCTGCCACTGAGCGCCACGCTGAACTTCTCCAAGCTAAGCTCGCTGTGATGTCCATGGCCACGGCGGGCAGACGGGGCAAACCGCCTAGCAGTACGGCCGCGAAATCGCACTGCGCTGCCAGCAGCAGGTTGGCCAGCCCTGCCATCTGCAAATCGGCCGGCGCCGCAATTGGGTCCGCCCAATAACGGCGCGCTGCCATCGACGACAACGCCTCCCGTGCCGGTCAGCCGGCGATGTTCTCGAACAGCGGCGTGGAGAGGTACCTTTCGCCGGAACTGGGCGCTACGGTGACGATAACCTTGTTGCGGTTTTCGCGGCGCATGCCCACTCGAATGGCGGCGCAGACGTTGGCCCCAGTGCTGATTCCCACCAGCAGGCCTTCCTCCAGGGCCAGCCGCCTTGCCCAAGCGAACGCATCTTCGTTTGTGACCGTTTCCACCCCGTTGAGCAGGCTGGTATCGAGCACCGAAGGAATGAACCCGGCCCCGATGCCTTGAATCTTGTGCGGTCCCGGTTTGCCGCCGGAGATCACCGGCGAGTCGGCCGGCTCGACGGCGATGGCCTGGAAGCTGGGCTTACGGGGGCGGATGTATCGGGTAACGCCGGTGATCGTGCCGCCGGTGCCCACCCCGGTAACGATCATGTCCACCCGACCGTCAGTGTCTTCCCAGATTTCGCGGCCGGTGGTGCGCTCGTGGACTTCCGGGTTGGCCGGGTTGTCGAATTGCTGGGGAATCCAACTGTTGGGGGTCGAAGCGGCCAGTTCCTTGGCCTTGGCGATAGCGCCGGGCATGCCCTCTTTGGCCGGTGTAAGTACAAGTTTCGCTCCCAACGCACGCAGCAGTGCACGACGTTCCAAGCTCATCGATTCGGGCATGGTCAGCGTAAGCTTGTAACCCCGCGCAGCGGCAACGAAAGCCAAAGCGATGCCAGTATTGCCGCTGGTTGGTTCGATGATCTCGGTTTCTGGGGTCAGAATGCCATCGCGCTCGGCGGCCTCGATCAT
>Ga0308412_1000433_pt1 | contig 21672 bp, 25 predicted proteins | sample HotsprottomLayer_FD_202357 | JGI IMG/M metagenome (GOLD analysis project Ga0308412, IMG submission 202357) | Hot spring phototrophic mat microbial communities from Octopus Spring, Yellowstone National Park, Wyoming, United States -... | ecosystem: Environmental > Aquatic > Thermal springs > Hot...
GAAGGCTGGGCAACCTGCTCAAGTGGCGTAACGAGAGCATTCTGGCCCACGGCAGCCGACCGGTTGGCGAACAGGAGTACGCCAGGTTGCGCGATTATCTACGGGAGTTTGGCCTCGAGCCCGCCCCGGCCTGGCCCCTCTGGTAGGTGCTTGTCGGGGGGGGCTGGCGGGTGTAGCCTTTAGTCAAGGCCCGCTAGGGCCGCACAACCCGGCTGAGTTTTGGTGCCTGGGCGCGTAGTCCAGGCTTAAAGTGGGGAAGTCCGGTGCAAGTCCGGCACTGTCGCGCAACGGTAACGGCGCATTGGGGCCCGCGGGCCACCGCCTGAAGTCCGAATACCTGCCAAAACGCCTTCCTAACTCCCATACCGGAAGGCACCTCTCGCAAGAAGGGGGAGTTTTGGGGAAATTCTACATTTGTAGCGTCCTCACTCCCGAGGGCGTTTTTTTACGCCCTAGAGCGAAGCCGGGTTGGGAAAGGACGCGACATGAGAAAAATCGCTTGGTGGTTGTTAGTTCTGGGCTTTCAGCTTTCCCTGCTGGGATGGGCGCAGTTTCCACGCACCCTGACCGACGACCTGGGCCGCAGCATCACCCTCAAGGACGCGCCCCAGCGCATCGTAACCATGCTGCCCTCGGCGACCGAGACCCTCTGCGCCATGAACGCCTGTGGGCGGCTGGTGGGCGTGGACAACTTTTCCGACTTTCCCGAGCAGGTCAGGCGGCTGCCCAAGATGGGGGGGCTCATCAACCCGAACCTCGAGGCCATCGTGGCGCTCAAGCCCGACCTGGTGATCGTCTCGGTGTACGGCAAGCTGCACGAGGGTTTGGAGAGAGCGGGGGTAGCCAGCTTCGCCGTCAGGCCTGAAACCTACCAGGACATCTTCCGCGTTACGCGGCTTCTGGGCCAGGTGCTGGGCCAGGAGGCCCAGGCTGAGCGGGTCATCGCGCGCATCCAGCAGGAGGTCTACGCCGTCGAGAGCAAAGCGGCCAAGTCCACCGAGCGCCCCACCGTTTACTACGAGATCGACCCCACCCCCTTCACGGTGGGTCCCGACTCCTTTATTGGGGTGCTGATCACCAAGGCCCGCGGACAGAACGTCATCCCCAAGGAGCTGGGGCTCTTCCCCAAAATCAGCCCCGAGCTGGTGGTGCAAAAGAACCCCGAGGTGATCGTGCTGACCCATCCGGGGGCTGCCGACCTGCCCAGGCGGGCGGGCTGGAGCAACCTGGCGGCCATCCGCAACAAGCGCGTCTGCGCCTTTACGGGTGAACAGAACAACCTGCTTTCGCGCCCCGGCCCACGGGTAGCCCAGGGGTTGCAGTTGCTGGTGAACTGCTTCCACCCCGGCCTGCGCTAGGCGTATGCGAAGAGTCTTCCGCTTAGGCGCCGCCCCTTCCGTTTCCGGGGGGTATGGAGGTGTGGCGGGCCGCCGGCTACTGGTGTTTTTGGGCCTGCTGGCGCTGCTGGCGCTGGGGATGGTGCTGGGGGTAGGGCAGGGGGCGGTGGCCATCGCGCCGGGTGAGGTGGTGCGGGCCTTGCTGGGCCAGAGCGAGAACCCCATCGTCACCGAGTTGCGTCTGCCCCGGGTGCTGGCCGCGGTGCTGGTGGGGGCGGCGCTGGGCATCTCGGGGGTGGTCTTTCAGGGTCTCTTCCGTAACCCCTTGGCCGACCCCTACCTGATGGGCGCGGCGGCGGGGGCCGCCTTTGGGGTCACGCTGGCGGTGAGCGCCATGGGGGGGCTCTCGGGCGCCTTTGCCCAGCACGCGGTCTTCACCCATCTTCCGCTCTCCGCCACCCTGTTTGGCTTTCTGGGAGCGTTGGGGGCGGTGGCCCTGGCCCTGCTGCTCTCAGGCGGGGCCAGCCGCACCGGCGACCTGATTCTGGCCGGGGTGATCGTGGCGAGCGTGCTGGTCAGCCTGACCAGCTACCTGATGCTGCAGGACGCCGACCGGGTGCGGGCGGTGTTTGCCTATACCCTGGGCAACCTGGCCTTTGTGGGCTGGAGCGGGGTGGGGTCGCTGGCGTTCTTCCTGCTTTTTACCTTTCCGCTGCTGCTGTCGCTGGGGCGTACCCTCAATGCCCTCTACCTGGGCGAAGAGACCGCCCGCAGCCTGGGCCTGCCGTTGGAAAAGCTGAAGCTGCTGATGATTGGGGCGGTCACCCTGCTGATCGCAGCGGCGGTGGCCCAGGCAGGCATCATCGGCTTTGTGGGGCTGATGGCCCCGCACATCCTGCGCCGCTTGCTGGGGGGGGACCACCACTACCTGCTGCCCGCCTCGGCCTTGGGCGGGGGGGTGCTGCTCTTGCTGGCCGACCTGCTGGCCCGCACCCTGGTGGCCCCGGCGGAGCTGCCGGTGGGCATCCTGACCACGCTCTTAGGCGGGCCCTTCTTCTTGTACCTGCTCTGGCGGGGGAGGCGGATGGCATGAGGGCTTTAGGGGCAGAACGGGGCGCGGGGCCCAGCCGGCTGGGGGCTTCCTCGCTCCTGGCCGACGGGGTGTCCTTTGCCTACCGCAACCGGATAGTGCTAGAGGGGGTACGGCTCGAGCTCCACCCGGGCGAGTGGCTGGCCCTGCTGGGCCCCAACGGGGCGGGGAAGAGCACCCTGCTGCGCCTGATGGCGGGGCTGGTGCGGCCTAGCGCGGGTGTGGTGTGGCTGGGCGGCGAGCGGCTCGAGCGCATCTCGAGCTGGAAGCGGGGCCAGCAGATCGCCTTTCTGCCGCAAAGCGGCGTCTACCCCGAGGACCTTACGGTGGAGGAGGCGGTGGAGCTGGGCCGCACCCCCCACCTGGGCCTGCTGGGGCGGGCCGGCCAGGCCGACCGGGAAGCGGTGGAGTGGGCTATGCAAGAAACCCAGGTGAGCGCCTTCCGCCACCGGCTCTTGCCCACCTTGTCGGGTGGGGAGCGGCAGCGGGTGCTGCTGGCCCGGGCCCTGGCCGCACGCCCGCAGTTTTTGCTGCTGGACGAGCCCACCAACCACCTCGACCTGCATCACCAGGCCGATTTTCTGGCGCTTTTGGCGGGCTTGCGGGCCCAGGGTCTGGGCATCCTGACGGTGCTGCACGACCCCAACCTGGCCCGCCAGGCCGACCGGGTGGCTTTTTTGGCAGATGGGCGGCTCCTGGCGCTGGGCCAACCGGGCGAGGTGTTGACCGAGGCCTTGCTGCAGGGGGTCTATGGCCCGCAGGTGCGGGTGCGGCAGCTCGAGGGCCAGCCGGTGGTGCTCTTGGGAGGCTAGATGCAGGCCAGCTTGAAGGTAACGCCCAGTCTATTGGTGCTCGACTTAGGGGAGGTGCGCCGCCTGATGACCCAGGACGGGCCCCGGCTGGTGCGCTACGTGGCGGTGATGCGGGCGGTGCCGGCCGCCTGCGTGCGCCTGGGGTGTGGGGTGGGGCACGCCCGCCTGATGCGCGCGGGGCTGCCGCCGGGCGAGACCCTCTTGTATACCCTGCCCACCGATCCTTTGGACTTCGAGCAGGAAGGCCCGGTCTTGCGCCTGCCGGGGCTGAGGCTCTACCTCTCGGGGCCGCCAGCGTTCGTCGAGACGCCCTTTTACGCCTGGGTGGAAGGGGGCAGCGGATGCGGGTAGCCAGCCTGGTGCCGGCGGCCACCGAGATCCTGCGCTTCTTGGGCCTGGAGCCGGTGGGGGTTTCGCACGGCTGTGACTGGCCCGGCAAGCCCGTGCTGACCGAGAGCATCCTGCCCAAAGGGCTGTCGCAAGCGGAGATAGACCAGCGGGTGCGCCGGGCGGCCCAGGCCGGAGAGAGCTTGTACCGGGTGCGCAGGGAGGCGCTCCAAGCCCTAGCGCCCGACCTGATCCTGACCCAAGGGGTCTGCGAGGTGTGCGCGGTGGGGCCTGGCGAACTGCGCCAGGCAGCGGCCTGTTTGCCGGGGGTGCCCACCCTCAGCCTGCAGGGCACCCGGCTGGTGCACCTGTGGGACGACCTGCGGCAGGTGGCGGCGGCCACCGGGGTCTCGGCGGAGAAGCGGATCGCTGCGCTGCAAAGGCGGCTCGAGCGGGTGCGGCAGGCCACAGCGGGGCGAAGGCGGCCCCGGGTGGCTTTCTTGGAGTGGCTCGAGCCCCCCTTCCTGGGCGGCCACTGGGTGCCCGACCTGGTCGAAGCGGCGGGGGGAGAGCCTGTGGGGGCCGACCCAGAGGCCCCCAGCTTCCGCACCACCTGGGCGGAAATCGCCGCGCTGGAGCCCGAGGTGGTGCTGTTTTCCTTTTGCGGCTATGGCCTGCGGGAAGCCTTGCAGGACCTGGCCGATTGGCCGATGCCTTGGTTGTCGCAGGGCTGGGTGCTGGATTCGGCCAACTTTTGCGCCCTCACACCCCGGGTGGTGCGGGGGGTGGAGATCCTGGCGGGCATCCTGCACCCCGAGGTCTGCTCAGCGCCGCTGCCCGCCGAGGCCTTGCGGAGGTGAAAGTGCGCGAGCTTTGGCTGGTGCGCCATGGGCAGACCACCTGGAACCTGGAGGGTCGGCTCACCGGCTGGACGGATGTACCGCTAACGCCTTTGGGGGAGCAGCAGGCCCGGGCGCTGGCCGGTTGGCTTTCCCAAGAGCGCTTCGACAAGGTGCTGGCCTCCGACCTAAAGCGGGCCCTCCATACTGCCCGCTTAGCCTATGGCGAACCCCAGGAAGCCTTGGCCGAGCTGCGCGAGCTCGAGTTCGGCCAGCTCGAGGGCCTGCGGTGGGAGGAGGTGCCCGAGCCGCACAAAACCGCCCTGCTGGCCTTCGAGGGCTTCCAGGCCCCTGGGGGGGAGTCCACTAGGGCGCTGCGGCAGCGGGTGTACCGGGTCTTCGATGGCCTGCCCCCGGGCCGCCACCTGGTCTTTACCCACGGGGGGGTGTTGCGGCTGGTGCTGCGCGAGTTTGGGCAGGACCGTTTCCTGCCGCCCTGCACGGTGGCGGGTGTGGACTGGCAGCAGAAGAGGGTGTTGTTCGTGAAGGACGCGCATGCTTTGTAGGGGTGGCCGCGCATGACAGCCCGCCTGATTCTGGTAACCGGAGGGGCGCGGGCCGGCAAGAGCGCTTTTGCCCTGGAGTGGGCCCAGGCCCTGGGGCAGCCGGTGAGTTTTATCGCCACGGCCCAGCCCCTCGATGAGGAGATGCGCCGGCGCATCGAGCAGCACCGCGCCGAGCGACCCCCCGGCTGGGAGACCCTGGAGGAGCCCCTCGAGGTGCCCCAGGCCCTTTTGCGCGCAGGGGGCCGGGTGGTGCTGCTGGACTGCCTGACCCTGTGGGTCTCGAACCTGATGCTGGCCGGGCGCGAGGTGTTGCCTGAGCTGGAAAACCTGCTGGCGGCTTTTGCCGAGACCGACAAAACCCTGCTGGTGGTGACCAACGAGGTGGGCATGGGCATCGTCCCCGATAACGCCCTGGCCCGGCGCTACCGCGACCTGTTGGGGGCGGCCAACCGCCGCCTGGCCGAGGCCGCCGACGCAGTGTATCTTTTGGTTGCGGGCATTCCCGTCAAGGTCAAATCACCCTGAGCCCTATGCTTCGCTATAACGTCCAACCCATCTCACAAGAATGGCTGGCCCGGGCCCGCGCCCACCAGAACCAGCTCACCAAGCCGCCCGGCGCGCTGGGGTTTCTGGAGGAAATCGGGGTGAGGCTTGCCGCGATTCAAAAGACGCTAAAACCGCATTTGGGCCAGGGGGCGGTGGTGGTTTGCGCCGCCGACCACGGCGTGGTGGCCGAGGGGGTCTCGGCCTACCCTGCCGAGGTAACCGCCCAGATGGTGCGGAACTTTCGGGCCGGCGGGGCGGCCATCAACCAGATGGCCCGGGTGGCCGATGCGGAGGTATTTGTGCTCGACGTGGGGGTCAAAGGGTTGGAAGCCGCATCCACCCACAGCCGCAAGGTTCGCGCTGGCACCGGCAACATCGCCCTCGAGCCCGCCATGACCCTAACTGAAGCCGAGCAGGCCCTGCAAGCGGGGGCCGAGATGGCCCACCAGGCCATAGCCCAGGGTGCCACCCTGCTGGCCGCCGGCGATATGGGCATCGGCAACACCACCGCAGCCGCGGCCCTCACGGCGGCTCTGCTGGGCCTGGAAGCCGAGGCCGTCACGGGGCGCGGCACAGGGGTGGATGAGGCCCGCTACCAGAGAAAGCTCGAGGTCGTGCGTGTTGCCCTAGAGCGCGCCCAGGCCCGGCTGGGTGAGCTGCCCCGGGCCGAGCCGCTGGCCCTGCTGGCCGAGCTGGGGGGGCTGGAGATCGCGGCCATCGCCGGGGTCTTCTTGGCGGGGGCCGAGGCCGGCCTGCCCCTGGTGACCGACGGCTTCCCGGTCACCGCCGGGGCCCTGCTGGCCTGCCGCATGGAGCCAGGGGTGCGCGACTATCTATTTGCGGGGCATCGCTCGCTGGAGCCGGGGCACACCCGGCAGCTCGAGGCCCTGGGGCTCCGGCCCCTCCTCGAGCTGGATATGCGCCTGGGCGAGGGCACGGGGGCGGTCTTGAGCTTTCCGGTGCTGCGGGCCGCCGCCGCGGTGATGGCGGGCATGGCCACCTTTGCCCAGGCCGGGGTGTCGCAAGCGGGCGAGCTGTGAAACGTCATCACCTCGAGCAACCATCGGCTAGATGGAGATTCAGTCCAGAAAATACTGTAAGATCAATCCAGTCACGCCCCCGCGCTATAGGGCCCACAAGCGTTTCCGCAGCCAAACCCAACGCCTCCACTGCCGGCAGGTACAGGAAAATGAAACAAACCGACCTCCGAGAAAATCAGGACTACTACCTGGAAAACGGCCTGTACGTGTTCACTGCGGCCTATCACCTGCGGCGCGGGTACTGCTGCGGCTCGCGCTGCCGCCACTGCCCCTACCCCCCGGAGGTGCAGGAAGAGACCATCAAACTGCGGCTCGAGGGCCGTCCGATTTGCACTAAAGAAGAGTTCGAGGCGCGTTTTGGCGAGGTTCTGGTAAAACCTTAAGGTGCGTCCTTTCTGGCTGGCGGTGGGTTTCCTGACCACCTTCCCCGTACCGCACCTGGGCCAGGTGCGCGAGGGTGAGATGAAGGCGGCCTCGGCCTACTACCCGGTGGCGGGCTACCTGATTGGGGCGGTGCTGGCCCTGGTGGCCTGGCTCACCGCGGGGCTGCCCCAGGGCCTGCAGGGGGCCATCCTGCTGGCGGTCTGGCTGGCCTGCACCGGCATGCTCCACCTCGACGGCCTGCTCGACTCCGCCGACGCACTGCTCGCCATGAAGCCCCCCGCCGAGCGCCTGCGCATTCTGGCCGATGTACAAGTGGGCAGCTTTGCCTTTGGGGTGGGCTTTGTGATGCTGCTCTTGAAGTGGCAGTTGCTGGCTTCAAATCCCTCGCCCTGGTTGCTTTTGTGCTTGCCCGCCCTGGTGCGCTTTGCCCTGCTTATTCCTATGAACCTGTTCCCCGCCGCCCGGCCCGAGGGCCTGGGCGCCCGGAGCCGCGAGGGGAGAATCCTCCCGGCCTTGCTGTTTGCCCTGCCGGGCATCTTCTTCTTCCCGTGGGTGGCGCTGACGGCTACAGCGGTGATGCTGCTGCTGGCCTTCTGGGCCGCGAGAAGGCTGGGGGGTGGGCTGACCGGCGACGTGTACGGGGCCCTGGTGGAGCTGGGGGAGGTGGCGGGGCTTTTACTTTGGGTAGTGATGAAGGCATAAATGTGGTTTGTTGGGAGGTAGGCCCATAATCGGGGAAACCACATCTGGAGGCGTAAGATTCGCAGTCGGGTGGCCAAGGTCTGGTTCTTGGTGGGGTTGCTGGCACGAACCTGCAGCGTTTCCCAAATCTGCTAAGCCTTGCGCTGCGACCCCAAAGGCAACGGGCGCACGCGAATTCGATGCGTGTTCATTACCACGATGGCCCCGGTCTCGAGCTCCTCTGCTGTAGCCGCCAGCACTTGCAGCAGGCGCTCTCCGCTGGCCTCGGGGCGCAAATCTACTCCCCGCAGAATCACCACGCTGGTGCCTGCCTCGCGGCTATATGCGAGCAAATCGCCAAAGTCGAGATCGTGGGTTAGAAGCAGGTATCCGTGGGCGGCGGCGAAGCGCAACACCTCGAGATCGCTCGCACCGGCCAGCCCTACTTCCAAGCAGCGCACGGTTTGGTGGCCTCGTTTACGCAAGAACCCCACCCAGCGAGGGGTGAGGTTCATGTCCAGCAGGATTTTCAAACCGCAACCTCGCGCTCCTCGGCCAGAAAGACCGCGTACTCCAGCGCGGCGTCGATGTCTTCCGGCTTTAGCTCGGGGTAGTCGCGCAGGATTTCCGCCGGGGTCTGGAAACGAAGCTGATTGAGGATGGTGCCCACGGTGATGCGCGTTCCCTGAATGCAGGGCCGCCCGCCCATGACCAGTGGGTTGAAGGTAATGCGCTCGGACAACTTCATAAGGCCATGCTATACCAGATTAGCTCGAGAGCGCTCGTCAAAATCATTGAGTCGCTCACAACCTTGATCGCTTTGTCCCACACAGGGGCCTTCCGGGGTAAAGATCACGTCTGTGAAGAGTGAGATAATCTCAGGAAGACTTGCCGGCGATGTCTACGGGGCGATCATGGAGCTGCTGGGGTTTTGGTCAGGGCAATGATTAAGGTGTAAATGTAGCTTGAAATACACATTGGGGGGGGGTAGATCTACATTGAAAGAAACCATTTTTGGAGGTGAATTATGATTCGCAGTCGGGTAGTTTGGGCCTGGTTGATGGTGGGGCTACCGGTACTGGCGGGGTGCTCGAGCCCGCTCCCTGCACTTCAGCCGGGGCGCTCTTACCAAGAGCAGCTCGAAACGCTGCGCCAGACACCGCGCCTCGAGGTCAGCCCAGACGAGGCCACACAAGCCATCCTGCGGGCTGTGAAAGAAACCTCGCCCGAATTCTGGCGGCAGGCGCTGCCGCCGGAGGTTTGGCGCCAAATCGCTCCCGAAGGTAGGCCGGATGTAACCAAACTGCGCCTGGAAGCACCGCTCCGCATCGAGAGCCTGGTTCGTCCTTCCATAGAAGACGTTTTGCAGCTCGCTACCCTGAACCGCCCGGAGGCTCTCAGGATAGCCCAGGCCATGCCCGACTTGGCCCGGACGCAGACAGAAAATCCCCAGGAGTTCGAAGCGCTGGTGGGGCTCATCGCGCTTGAGGGGGCCCGTGCGCTCGAGGTAGCCTACTCAGGTTTCTACGTTTTTCCGGTTCGGCTCGAGGGGGTCGGCTACATCGGCGAGGTGTACGTTAGCCTGACCCGGCTGGAGGGCCGCGCGCCGAGCCTGGCGGCAGCCCATTACCCCACGCCCCGCTCGAGCCTGCCCTACCTGAGCCAGGAGCAGGCCCAGCGCTTGGCGGGCAGTTCGCAGGAGGGACGGCTGGTGAGCCTATTAGGGCTTGTGGAGGGTCTGACGCGCGAAGCCATCTGGGTTTTTGGCGAGGTGGCGGTCAACGCCAAAAGCGCCCAGCGCTACCGGCTTGTTCGTAGCCCAGGGGCCACGGCCCTCAGCGTTCATGCCTCCGGCTTCAGCCTGCCGTATCGGCTCGAGGCGTTGCCGTGAGAAAGTGAAGGCAGGTGGGTTATATGGACGCAGTTAAACAGTACGCCTTGGAGTTTTATGGTAGGGTGGCGCTCTTCGCTGGGGCCTCCATGATGGCAGTAAAAGCCAGCGTGGGTGTGACATCAGGGGCCCAGTCGCTGCGTGCATGGGTCTCGAGCCCGGAATTTCTTTGGTTTTTGTTTGCGCTAACTGTGGGGCTTCAGGCGATTTTTGGGGTCAACCGCAAACTGATCGAACGCCGCCCCGAGCTAACGGGTTTCGTCCACTGGAACTATTTGATACTGGGCCTGATGTATTTTCTGCTTTCCCTTTTCTACGCATTCTTCGTGAAGCCGTCGTACCAAATTTTGCCATGAGCCGCCGCAAGGCACGCAAAAACCAAAGCCGCTAGTTACATGGGGTTGCGCGGCCCTTCAGCGTTGTGCGGCTGGTCTTAGCTTCGACCTGGTGCGGTTGGTCTTGTTTTGGTAGCTCTGCGGTTGCAATAAGGAATACCCCCATCCCACACGGGATGGGGGTATCTCTCAAGCCCCCACGGGCAAAGCGGGCTGGAGGGGTTGGGGGCGATGGGCGCGGTGGGCCAGGGGCCGGGCTTGCAGGATTTCCTGGGCGGCCCGCCGTCCGCTGGCGTAGGCCCCGTGGACGGTGGCGGCCCAGGCGTTGGAGGCGGTGTGCTCACCCGCAAAAAACAGCCGGTTGCCCACCGGTCGGGCCAGGATGCGGCGGGCCTGGGAGGCCCCTACGCTGGCCTTGGAGTAGGCTCCTAGGGTATAGGGGTCGTCCTGCCAGTGGGCCAGCCGGGCTTTGCGGGGGGTGAGGTCGGGGCGGCCCAAGGCCTGGCGCAGGGTTTGCAGGGCGTTCTGCAGGGCCTCTTCCTCGGGCAGGGCCAAGAGTTCGCGGGCTTTGGGGCCAGTAGCCAGGGCGGTCAGGATCTCGAAGCCCACCCCGTGGCCGGCGGCGCTGCTCCACCACTCGTCGGGGTTGTGGCCGGGCACGTACAGCTCCACAATGCCAGGCGGGAAGATGGGCTGCTCGAACTGGAAGAAGAGCTTGACCGCATCGGTCAGGCCCAGTTGATGGATGGCCTGCTGCTTCTCCTCGGGCAGCTCGGGCACAAAGCGGATTTTCCCCGCTTTCAACACGCCCAAGGGAACGGTAATTACGGCCTGGTCGGCCAGGAAGACGCGCCCGTCGGTGGTGAGCACCTTGACGCCGAAGGGGCCCCACTCGAGCGTCTCCACCACGGCCCCCAGCCGGATGTCCAGTGAGGTAGCCAGTTTTATCGCTAGTTAATCGTAGCCCCCCAGGATGCGGTAATCGCCCTCCTCGGCGGACTTGTCGTACAGAAACTCCAGCGCGGCTTGGGCGCTGAGGGTTTCTGGAGCATCGAAGTCGGAGATGTACTCTTGCAGCTTGTAGGGTATTTTCTGGCCGGCTAGCTGGTTGCGCTGTAGATACTCGGCCAGCGACTCCTCGCCCACAGCTTCGGGCCAGTCCACCATCCGGATGTTGTTGTAGCCCAGCACCCTGGAGCCCACCTCGGCAATGGTACGCAGGTTTCCATCTGGCAGGCGCACCAGGGTGTCTTCCTGCTGGTTGAAGTAGATGGTTTGCAGGCCGAATTGTTGGGGGAGGGGGTAGGTGGGAACCTGGCTGCTGTGGATAAATTCCGCACCCAGCTCGATGGGTACCTCGGTAAAGCTTCTATCGGTGCGGATGCGTCCTCCGACGCGCTGTTGGGCTTCAAGAACGGTTACCTGATGTTTCGCCTTTTGTAGGTCTTGGGCCGCAGCTAAACCCGCTATACCGGCGCCTATGACGAGTGTTTTCATGCAAATCTACCTTTTTACACTTCTTGTGACCTTTCTCCCGAGAATTGTTTTGGATGCTCGGGCATCACCCTGCCGACTTAGTCGCTCCATCGCACGGTGGCATACCGTGTGGTGGCAGTTCGTCGTATTGCTTGATGGGTAAAAAAGGGTCTCAAACGCGATTAGCCAACGCTACTGCGAACCTGTGCGTCACCTCCTTTCTGGCTGGCGTTCCCCATGCGGGGTTTTATCAGTGTAGCTCGAGCCGGGTGGGGCCGATGAAGGATTACCCACAATTTGGGCAAAACCTGCATGTTTTGTGATGACAGAAAACCCACATTTGAATCCCAAACAACATAGCTCTTTATTTCCCGAATGGATATTTATGCATATGGCCCCAGCGGCTTGCCGGGGTGGAAAGGAGCCTGTGGCCCTGGGGGTAATCTCGAGGTCGGGAACGCCGGGGTAGTTGGAGCAGGGCTGCTTGGTAATGCGCTTCGCTCGGGGGGTTATTGCGGATGTATGCACCCCTGGGCCGGATGGGGGTCTGGCAGCTTGACCGCACGCCTCGCAGACGTGGCCTCCCGGATGGGAGGCCACGGTGCAGGACACAGCAATCGAAGATAAGGGGCTTCTAGTCGTCGGCGGCAGAACCCTTTCCAACCAGCTTGATTTCGGGTTCCTGATTCCAATCCTTGCCGTAGACCGCCCTCAAGATGATGTATGCGACCAGTCCGGTGATGATGGGCACGATCAGAACCAGTACCCACAACAAAGCGTTGGAGAGGCCTAGGTCTACCTTGTAGCCGGCCAAGGTGCTCATGATGTAGAACATCAGCATCCCGATCACAAAGCTGGTGCGGAAGGGGTGCTGGCTGGGGAGCTCGAGGTAACGCTGCTTTTCTTTGGAGTAATCCAGGAAGGGAATGGCCAAGGCCCCCAGGATGATGACAGTGGGCACCAGGATGCCGCCCCAGAACTGCGGGCCAAAGGTGGCCCCTAGGAACTCAAAGCGCCAGTTGGCGGGGATGATCTGCAAAATCCCGTAAATCCACATGAAGTACCAGTCGGGTTTGACCGGCGGGGTGTTGGCGGTGGGGGGGCCAAAGGCCTGCACCGGGTGGGCCAGGAAGGCCCCGGCGATGAAGGTGGTCACGGCGATGTAGACCAGGAACAGAATGCCCATCATCGCGGCTTGCTGCGGGAAGAGCGGCACCCCCACAATCTTGCCCGGTGCTACCTTTTCGGCGTACTTGGGCTGGGTGTGCTTCTGCTTGATCATGATGGTCAGGTGAAGCCCAATCAGCCCGATCAGGGCCAGCGGCAGCCACAGCACGTGAACGGGGTAGAGGCGGGGGATGGTCTGGGTATTGGTGGGCGAGAGCTCACCGGCAAAGAGGATATCCGAGAGGAGCTTGCCGATCCAGGGGGCTGCGGCCCCAATCTCGTAGCCGATCTTGGTAGCGGTGAGGGCGTAGTTGTCGAAGGGCAGGGCGTAGCCGGTAAAGGCCGTAACAATGGTGAGCACCAGCAGAAACACCCCCACAACCCAGTTCAGCTCGCGGGGGTTCTTGTAGGCCCCGGTCAGGTGGATGCGCAGCATGTGCAGGAAGGCAGCAGCAATCATGATGTGGGCGGCCCAGTGGTGCAGCGAGCGAATCACTGCGCCAAAAGGCAACGAATCGATGTAGAGAATCGAGTAGTAGGCGGCCGGCACCTCCTGCCCGCCGGAAAGCGGACCCGAGACCGGACGGATGGAGGGTTCGTAGTTGAGGGTTAGGAAAATGCCGGTGAGCACCAGGGTGATGAAGGAAAACAAGGTGATCTCGCCCAGGAAGAACGAGTGATGCACCGGGAAGGCCTTGCGAAAGGCCTTAGCGTATAGCTTTCCGATGCCTAAGCGGTCGTCTAACCACTGATACATACTTCCTCCCTATACGTCTGCGCCGGGCTGGCCCAGAAACTCACCTGCCACCACCACCCGGCCCCCCTCCACCTTGACCGGTAGCTGAGGCACGGGTGCGGGCACGGGGCCAGCCACAACCTTGGCCTGGTTGTAGATGTCGTATTTGCCGCCGTGGCAGGGGCAGAGCCAGGTGTTGTCTTGCCACTGGCTCACGGTGCAGCCCAGGTGCTTACAGACCGCCGAGTAAGCCAGCACCCCCTCGGGCGAGGCGTGCTGGCGGGTCTCGGGGCTCATTTTGGCCGGATCGGCCAGGATAACCATGATGGTGTTGGTGATCAGGTCTTTTTTAACCACGTTCTCGGGGCTTTTAGGGAAAGCGATGATGAAGGGGATTTTTTCCCGTTGAGCAGCCCGCAGGTCGTCCAGGGTAATCTCTTGGTCGGCTTTGGGGCCGGTGGCAAAGACCAGGGTGTCGCCCACCGCCACCGGTTCTTTGCTGGGGGTTTTTTCCTCCCGCGGTACCAGGCCCATACCCACCCACAGGGTCGAGAGCACCGCGGCGCCCGCGCTCACGCCGATGGCCGCTTGCAGGATGGCCCGGCGGGTGGCGTGGGCCTGGGGGTCTTCGGGATGGTGGTGGGCAGTGGCTTCGTGATCGGCCATGTTCAAATCCTCCAAACTCCTCTGCTACCAGGGGAAGTCGCCTTTTTCCTCCTCGGCGAGTACCTCCTCTTGCATGAAAAACTTCTTGTAGATGGCAATAAGTAGGGCCAGGACGAGCATCATCGAAGCGAACACCCCAGCCTGCAGGGTGGTGGCGTTGTAGTAGCCGATTTCGGGGTTGTTGGCAAACACCAGGGTGCGCACGAAGAAGCCGGAGAGCATCACCAGCAGAATCGAGAGCACCACTCCGGCCACCATCGGCAGGCTGCTGGGCTCGGGGTTGTGGGTGCCGGGGCGCAGTTCGGAGCCCTCGAGCCAGTTGCTCATAAGCCCGATAAAACCGTACAAAAACAGCACCACCGCGAAGGCCATCAGCCCGATGTTGCCCACCGTGAGGTGGGGCACCACCCCGGCCTCGTGCACCACCCGCATCCGGTCGTTGAGGTAGGCCATCAGAAACAAGGCCGCCGAGAAGACCAGGGCGAAGTAGGGAACTACCGTGTCGTTGCGATACATCTCCCCTCCACTTTAGCGGGCCGCCTTGAACTCATCGGGGGTGACGCCGCCAAACTTGTTGCTCCAGCTATTTTTGATGTAGGTGGTTACAGCCGCCAGCTCCTCGTCCGAGAGCTGGGCGAAGCCGGGCATGCCACCCTTGCCCTTGAGCAGGATGTTGATGGTGTAGGCCTTATCAGCTACGTTCTTGCTGCCATCGAGGGCCGGGAAGACGCCCGGAAGGCCCTTGCCGGTGGCCTGGTGGCAGCCGGCGCAGTTGGCGCTGTACACCTGCTCGCCCTTGGCTTTGAGGGCCTCGTCCACTGCTGCGACGGGGCCGCCGTGGTCGCCCCCGTGTTGGCCAGCCTCCTTGGTGGTGGGGGGTTTGGCGACCTCCTCGAGGGTCTTGTTGGTGACCCCGGTAGCCGCAAAGAAAAGCCAGACCCCCCCCAGAATGGCGGCGGTGGCAATCGCCGCGCCCAGCCCGGGGAAGCGCTCGCGGGCGGGCTTGATATCGGGGTCGGCCACCCGCAAGGTGACCTCCAGGGTGCCCGAGACCTCCTTGCCCTCCTCGAGGCCCTCCAGCAGCATCCCCGGGGTATTGGCGACCTTGAAAGGGATCTCCTTCACTTCCCTAGCCCCGTTGTTGTAGTGGGTAACCACTCGAAGTAGGTGCTCCCCATCGCTCAAGGAACGGGTGTCGTAGGTGACTTTGAAGGGGGGGTGGGTGAGCACCTGTACGGGCTCTGCGCTGCCATCCAGATAGACTTCGATACGCTCAATCGGCATTGCTCGATTCCTCCTGGCCAGACCCACTTGAGGGCTGGACGCTGCTCCCAAGACTACCAGAAAATTAGGGGCCTTGGCCCCTGTAGCTCTAATCATAAGAATCTTTAGAATCTTTCTGGGGGCAAATGTCCCTGTTGCTCACTGCAAAAATGAAGTCTTTAATGCAATTTAGGACTAATGCAAGCTTTCCTCGTTTCTGCCGGGCAACCTTTTCTACAAAAGGAGATCGGGCGTGCTGGGCGACCAACGACCTCAGGATGAGCTGGAGAGGTCGGGGTAAAGGGTGCTCGGGCACAGGTTGGGAGGGCGACCCCTATGCTGGAGGTGTGGCGGTTGCAAACCGGGGCGAGTCTGAGGCAACCGCATTTGCGAGGCGATGTTTACATGGCCAGTCCCTTGCACTGGGTAAGTCCCAGCAATTCACCCAGTAACGACTCGCAGATCGATTTGGACTTCATTGTAGCTGCGCCACACTCAGGCGCACGCCAGCCTCGCCGCCCGTTACCTCCAGGGCCACGGTACCGTCGAATTCCTTGAGCAAATCCCGCACCCAGGCCCAGTTCAATGTGCCGCGCCCGCAGGGCAGGTGCTCATCCCACTCGCCGTGGTTGTCATGCAGATGTAAATGTAGCAAGCGATGGCTTAACAGGCCGTGGTATTCTTGGGGGCCGCCCGGGCCTCGCTGGATCAAGGCGTGGCCCACATCCAGGCAGAAGTTGTAGCGGGGATGGGCCTCTAGCAGTTCTAGCAGTTCAGATGGGGTTTCCAGAAGGTCAGCCTCGTTAAGGCCTAAGTTTTCCAGCGCTACCGGAAAGGCGAGTTCTAGCTGCTCAAGCGCTTGGTGCATAAGCTGGTAAGCATGTTTCACCGCCTCAGGTAGGCGCAGCGGAATTTGACCGGTGTGCAACACCCCGCAAACTGCGCCAATCTCGGCTCCAAAGGCGATGGCCCGCTGGGTGCGTTCGAGGGAGAGGCGTTGCATTTCCGGTACGAACGAGGTTATGTTCCAGTCCACAAAGGGTAGGTGTACGGTAAAGCCCACCCCAGCCGCCCGGCCCATCTCAGCCAGCTCGCGGGCCTTGGGTAGCCGGGGGTCCATCTCGTGTTGATCGTAGGCGATTTCCAGAAACAAGCCCAGGCTCGAGGCCAGCTCGAGGGCTTGACGATAGCCCAGGCCAGCGGTAAGGGGACTAAAACCTAGCCTCATAAGAAAAACCGCGTGGATTATACCGCGGCGCTTCGAGAGCTAGGGCGTTGCGCGGGGGAGTATAGACGCCCTTGGTGCAGCGCCACCTACTTGAAAGCGGGCTGGCCAGCCTTGGAACCATCTGCGAAGGGTGCGATAGACAGCGTCAAAACTCCTCGTCCCACTCTATTATGGTCTCGCTGGTGAGGCCGGGGTTGGGCTTGGCGCTGGCCCCCGCTGCTGCGGCGGTGGCGGCCCTGTGGCTTTGTCGCAGGGGGGTGCGCTGGTTTTGCAGCAGGCCAAACTGGGCAGCAATACCGCGCAGGCCAACGGTGGCAAAGATGATCACCAGGAACACCGTCAGGCCCCAGAACAACTGGGCCACCAGGTTTTGTTGAATAGAGAGGTGGCTCAGGATGCCCAGGGAGGGCAGCCGTCCGTAGCGCCCGTCGGACAAGATAGAGCCGATATAGGAAAGGCCCTCCATCATGGCCGGTAGCAGCAGGAAGAAAAAGGCCAGCCCAAGGAAGCGCCAGTAGATGTTGCGCCCGCCAAAAGTAAGGGTGAGCAGGTAAAGCGGCAAGAAGGCCAGCAGCCCGGCTAGGATGAACACAAAAGCCCGGGGAATGCCCAGCGTGGTTTGTAGCAGCCAGACTTGCACATCGTGGAAGATGCCTAGGCTTCGGCCCTCCAGAGCCAGGCCGTTATCCAGCAGCTCCCCTGAGAGCACGGTAAAGTCGCTGGTGCGCAAACCCACGGCGTTTTCGGCCAGGGCGAAGACCTGGCTGGTACGCCGGGCCAGTTCGGGCTTCAGGGCTTCAACCAGGGGGGCTATGGCCGTCCTGTAACGGGCATTGACCTGAGCTAGGGTTCGGCGGGCGGTGTCGGTCTGGCCGGTTTCGGCCTGGGCCTGGGCCTCCAGCAGGCGACCGCGCACCTCGAGCAAAGCCCGTTTCCAGTCATCGATGCTGTAAATGCCGGCGCCTGTGAGGCTATCGGCCACCCGTTCCAGCGTGCGGCTGTCCTTGATCAAGAAGCGCAAATCCCCCAGCAGTTGCTGGTAGGCGTCCTGGGTCGGGGCCGCTTGGGCGGGGGGCGCAACGGGGGTTGGCCTGGGTGCTGCCGCGCGGACAGCTGGCTGGGTTGCCGCAACCCGGGCGGGGGCTGCTTCCCTGGGCGCAGGAGGGGTGCGGGGGGCCTCTAGGCGAACCCCCCCTGGGGTCGGGGGGGTTTGGACGGAGGGGGTGGGTTTACTTCGTGGCTGGCTCTGGGGGCTCGAGACCGCTTTCAAAAAGTTCTGGGCCTGGGCCGCCAGCGCCTGTGCATCGGCCTTAAATCCACTTAGGTTGCCGCTGGAGATCTTGCCCAGGGCATCCACAAATCCTTTGGCGCTAAGGCCCTTGGCGCGGGGCGAGTCCTGCACGATCAGGTAAAGGGCGTAGGCCCGGGTGGCCTCGAGGTAGGCCTGCACAGCGCTGGTCTGGACCTGGGCCCGCTGGAGGGCGTTGGTGATGCCCTGGGCGTAGGTGCGCTCAAACAGGCGGCGCAGCCCATCGAGGTTGTTGGCAGCAGCCAGGGTCTGGGCCTGGGCTTGCAGGCTATTTGGAAGGCCGCTGGCCGAGAGCACTTTGGGCAGCAGGCGGCTGGCCTCGGCACCGTTGCCGGCTGCGAGGGCCTTGAAGTAGTTATCGTAGAGGGCCTTGCCCATAATGGCCTTGATGATCTGGACCCGGGCCTCGAGGTCGGCCTTGCTGCGACGGGCCAGGGCCTGGCGGGCATCGGCCAGCGACTGCTGCACCCCCTCGCGCAGCACCGGGGCTAGCTCGCCAGCCCCCTTGCGGAAGTCATCCTCGGCTTTGGATAAAAGCTCCAAGGCCCGCGCAGGGTTGCTGTTTTGCAGGGTGCGCACCTGATCCAAAGTGGGTGCAAGCTGGTCGTACAGGGTAAGGGCCGGGGTGGCCCAGGCCAGGCTGAACAGCGCAATTGTTGCGAACCAACCCTTCATGGTCATAACCTCCTATTGCTCGGCGCCCACCTGGAGGGCTTCGATCCTGCTCATACGGTACAGCAACTGCCCCAGATTGGCCTCTTTGCGCGTGAGCACAGCCAAGTAGCCTTGGCCTAAGGGGCGCAGCACCAGCTGAGCTTCCCTGAACACAGTGTAAAGCAGCCGGTAGCTACCTTTGCGGTCAAGTAACCGGTGCGCGGTCGAAAGCAGGCCCACCAGGCTTTCACTGTAGCTTCCCAGGCGGCATTCTTGCCCGTAACTAGACTCCAGTACCACCGCCAGCACCCCCTCGCCCCGAGCCAGCTCCAGCACCAGGCTCTGGCGCTCCTGCTCGCTTTGCAGGTTTATGTACTTGCCCAAATCGGCGATCTCGAGGGTAGGTTCCTGCGGCGGCTGGGGTGGGGGGGCTGCCCTGAGCTGCTGCACCAGTTTTTGTAGCTCTGGCAAAAGACCGTTCATCGGCAGAATGCCCTCGAGTTCTCGCTGCAAAGACCCCTCAATGAGTTCGGCCCAAGCATGCGGCCCTAGTAGGTCTGGGGGCCGCTCCCCCAGTGCCCGCTTGAGCAAGCTGCTGGCTGCCAGCGGTGAGATCAGCTGTGAGAGGGCCTCGATGACTTTTTGCTCGGTGTTGTTCAATCCGCCTCCAGAGGTGGTGTGCGGGCTAGAAAGATCCGGCCCGAGGAAGATAGGAAGATTATAGTGAAGTACTTGCCAAAACACGGTTCATCTTGTACCATGCCTGTTGCCTGCTCGAACAGGCTCTGCTCTTTGGGGCATCGTCTAACGGCAGGACTACGGATTCTGGCTCCGTCAATCGTGGTTCGAATCCACGTGCCCCAGCCAGATTTATCTCGAGGAGCTACCACCCACCGCGCCCTGACCCAAGCGCGGGGCGGCCCCGAGACAATCCTAAACCGGCCCCATCGACTAGCGGTTAGGTCACCGCCCTTTCAAGGCGGCGGCAGGGGTTCGAATCCCCTTGGGGTCACCAAAACGCCCTCGGTTTGCACCGGGGGTTTTAGCTTTGTGGAGATGCGCTCAGCCAGGGCCATGCCACCGGGCTTGGGCCCCCCAAACACACCCATGAACCCGTTAGAGAATCCCCTACGTCTGCGCCTCACCTGGGGTAGCGCCCTGGGGTTGTTTATGACCGGGGTTATCAGTGCGGCGGTAGGGGCGGTGATTCCGCAGTGGCAGACCGAGTTTGGCGTGGGCCCCGAGCTGGCCTGGTACTTCAACCTGTTTTTTGTGGGGGCCTTGCTGGGCATCTTTTGGGCCAGCCGGATGCGCCGACGCCACCCCTGGCTCCCCTTGGCCCTGCTGGCCGAGGGGCTGGGGCTGCTGCTCATCGCCCTGACCCCCTGGATGGGCGGGGTGTTTGGGGCGGCTTTGCTGCTGGGCCTGGGGGTGGCGGTGGCCAACTTCCACTGCAATGCCCTGCCGCTCGAGCTGTACCGGGGGCAGCTGGCGGTGCTCTACCGCGTCAACACCGCCTTTGGGGTGGGGGCGGTGCTGGCCCCGTTGCTGATGGTGGGGCTGCCCTGGCGGGTGGCCTATGGGGTGCTGGCCCTGGTGGCCCTGGCAGCGGCAGCCCTGCTGTGGCAGGCCCCGGCGGCCCGGACGCAGAGCGGGGCCGAGGGCCCCAAACGCCCGTCGGCGCTGCTACCTTTTGTGCTGCTGGCGGCGGTCTCGTATGTGGCGGTGGAGCTGGTGGTCTCGAGCTTCTCCGGCCTCTACCTGCGCCACCTGGGCTACGACCCCCGCTGGGCGGGGGTGTTGCTCTCGCTGTACTGGGTGGGTCTTACGCTGGGGCGCTGGCTCCTGGCCGAGTTTGTGGCCGCCAACCCCCTGGCCCGCCTCACAGGGCTTCACCTGGGGGCGGTGCTGCTGGCGCTGTGCTATTTTGTGCCCCCCCTGGCCTGGCTCTTTCCCCTGCTGGGCTTCTGGGTGGCCCCCACCTTTCCCACCCTCTATGCCTTTACCGAGCGGCACATCGGCTATGGCGGGCTGGCCCTGTTGTTCTACGCGGCGGCGGTGGGCAGCAACCTGATTCCGGCGGCTTTTGCCCTGCTGCCCCAAGCGGCGCTGGCCCCCGGTATGCTTCTGGTGGTGGCGTGGATGACCGGCATGACCTATCTGCTCTGGAGAAAAAGTGAAGCTCAAGGCCCTGCTCTTCGACCTTGACGGCACCCTGGCCGATACCGACCGCCTGCACGAGCAAGCCTGGCTCGAGGGCCTCGCCCGCTACGGCCTGCAGGGCGACCACACCTTTTACCAGACCCAGATCAGCGGGGGCCTGAACCCCGAGATTGTGCAGCGGCTGTTGCCGCAGCTTTCCAGGGCCGAGGGTGCTGCTTTTCTGGAGCAAAAAGAGGCCCGCTTCCGCGAGCTGGCCTCTGAGGTGCAGCCTCTACCGGGCCTGGGGACGCTATGGGACTGGGCCCAAAGCCAAGGGCTGCGCCTGGCCCTGGTGAGCAACGCCCCCAGGGCGAACGCCCAGCACCTGCTGAGGCGGCTCGGGTTGGTGTTTGACCACATTGTGCTATCCGAAGACCTGCCCGCGGGCAAGCCCGACCCGCTGCCCTACCGCACCGCGCTACATCAGCTTGGCATCGGCCCCGGCGAGGCCCTAGCCTTCGAGGACTCACCCTCCGGGGTGCGCTCGGCGGTGGGGGCCGGTATCCGCACCGTGGCCCTGACCACCGGCCACCCCGCCCTTGCGCTGGCAGAAGCCGGGGCTTTCCTGTGCATCCCCGACTTCACCGACCCGCGCCTGTGGAGCTGGCTCGGCAGGGTGGGCTAGTAGATCCAGGGAATCAGCTTTTTGACCCGGCGGCGGTAGCTTTCGTACTCGGGGAAGCGCTCTTGTAACCAGTGCTCCTCGAGGCTGGCCTTGCGCTCGAGCAAAGCAAACAACAGCCCACACAGCAAAACCGTCCAGGGGTTCAGGTGGGCCAGGCTGCTGCCCAGCGCCCACAGCAGCAGCCCGCAGTAGATGGGATGCCGCACCACTCCATACAGCCCCTGCTGCACCAGATAACCCCCCGGCTTTGGCCTGGGCAGGGCAGTCAGGTTGCGCCCCAGCTGCCAGGCCGCCAGCAGCAGCACCCCCAGCCCCAGCCAGGACAGCCCCCGCCCCAGCCAGGTGAGCCAGGATGGGCTAAGGGAAGGCGTGAGCCACAAGGCCAGCACCAGCAGACCCAGCAGAGCAAACTGCCCCACCACATACCCCTCGCCCCGCTCGCCAAAGCGCATGGGTACAGGATACAGGGGTTGGGGTGCATTTGGGGCTTTTGAGATT
>Ga0308412_1000440_pt1 | contig 21520 bp, 15 predicted proteins | sample HotsprottomLayer_FD_202357 | JGI IMG/M metagenome (GOLD analysis project Ga0308412, IMG submission 202357) | Hot spring phototrophic mat microbial communities from Octopus Spring, Yellowstone National Park, Wyoming, United States -... | ecosystem: Environmental > Aquatic > Thermal springs > Hot...
CGGGGGGGTGGGGGTGGGGGTGGTCAAAGGCCTGGTGGAAAAGGGCTACATCGGGTTCGTGCAGGTAGAACCTGCCCCCGAGGTGGCGTCGGCGCGCGCGCTCGAGCCCCTGGCGCTGCCGTGGGTGCCGGTGCGGCTGCAGGGGGGCCGGCTTTTGGAGCGCCTGCGGGCGCTGGCGGGCCTGGCGCAGACCGGGCCGGTCCTGGTGCTTTTTCCCGAGGTCTCGCTGCTCAAAAGATGCCAGCCCTTTTTCCCCGGTGCGCTGATCCTGCACGGCGAGATGAAAGCCGAGGAGCGCCGCCGGGTTTGGGCCCGGGCAAGCTCCCTGGAGGGCGTGGGAAAATGGGTACTGGCCACCTACCAGGGACTCTTGTTGCCGCTCGATTTCGAGCGCATGGCGGTGGTGGAGGAGGCTGCCGAAGCCTACAAGCTGCCGGGGGGCTCGAGGGCCTTTGTGCCACGCCTGGCCCGGCTGCGGGCGCAGGGGCTGGGTGTGCCCATTCACTACTGCTCGAGCGTCAACAGCCTGGAGGTCTGGGACGAGCCAGCCTACCTTCTGCCCCCGCCCAGCCCACGCCTCCACCTGCTCGACCTGCACCGCGAGCGGGGCTGGCCTCTTAGCGGGGCAGCCATTGCCCTGCTGCAGCAAGTGCAGGAGAAGAACCGCCAGGCCATCGTGCTCTCGGGCCGACGGGGCTATAGCGCCGTGCTACGCTGCAAACAGTGCGACTGGAAGGCCATGTGCCCTAACTGTGCCCTGCCTTTGCGCTATCACAAAAGCGGGCGGCGGGGCTTCTTGCAGTGCCACCAGTGCGGCCACGAGGAGAGGGCCCCCGACCTGTGCCCCAGCTGCCAGTCCGACGTTTTCGATCCCAAGGGGCCGGGGGTGGAGTGGCTCCTGGAAACCCTGGCCCAGCGCCTGCCCCACCTGCCCCGTTACCGCTACACCGCCGACGCCAAGGACGACCTGCGCCCTTTGCTAGCGGGTGAACCGGGGGTGCTGGTGGGCACCACTGCTATACTGCGGGGCCCGCTGCTGCCCGAGCTGGCGCTGGTCCTGCTACCCTATGCCGATGGGTTTGTGCTTCAGTCCGACTTTCGGGCGGCCGAGCGCTACCATCGCCTCCTGTGGCAACTAACCGACCTGCACCCGCGTCGCCGCCCCCTGCTAGTTTTGCAAACCTTTGAGCCAGGTCACCCGGCCCACAAGGCCCTCCAGGCCGCCGACCCCCAGGGCTTTATGGACAAGGAGCTGGCCCTGCGCCGCGCCTTGGGCTATCCCCCGGCCAGCCGGATGGTGAAGCTCGAGGTCGCCCACCCCAAGGAGCCGGTGGCACGCGACGCCATCTACCAACTGGCCCAGGCCCTCCAGATCCACGCCGAGCCAGGCGAACTTCTGGGCCCGGCCCCGGCCCCGGTGGCCCGCCTGCGGGGCCAGTACGTGTTTCACCTGCTGCTCAAAAGCTGCGAGACGCGAATCCGAGCCCTGATGGCGCACCTACCCCCCATTCGAACAGCCCGGTTTAGGATAGACCCCGACCCCCAGAATTTTGTGGATTTGCTGGAGGACTAAGGCTAAGGTACGGACCGCGGCCCTTAGCCCGAGGCGATGAGGGCAATGGCTGCCAGCGAGAGCAGCACCCCTGCGGTCTGGGGCTGGCTCAGGCGCTCACGCAGCAGGCTCCAGGCCATCAGGGCGGTAAAGGCGGGGTATAGCGAGGAAATCACAGCGGCCACGTCCAGCCGCCCGGTCTGGGCCGCGACCAGAAAGAGCACATTACCCCCGGCATCCAGCAGCCCAGCCAGGCCCACCAGCCCCAGGCTGGCCGCAAGCCTAGCCTCCCTCCGCAGCAAACCCAGCCGCCCCACCAGCCCGAGCATCAGAGCGGCGGCGGTGAGCTTGGCCATGGCCGAGGGCCAAAACAGGCCTTCCACCCGGTGGATCAGGACGAAATAACCACCAAACCCCAGGCCAGCCAGGAAGGCAAAGACAAGCCCCCTCGAGGGGCCGAGGCCACCTTCAGGGCGGGCCGACAGCCAAACGCCCAAGAGCCCAACCGCAAAGCCCAGCTGTTGCAGCGGGGTAGGAAAGCCCTCTAGCACAGCCCCTACCAAAGCCGCCAGCCCAGCCCCCACCACCCCGGCTATCGGCGCGGTCAGGCCCATCTGTCCGGCCTCAAAGGCTCGGTACAAGAAGGCCAGCCCCATGCAGCCCGCCAGCCCGGCGCTCACGCTCCAGGGGATGTCCTGGGGTTGAAAGGCCTCACCGCGCAGCAGGGCTAGCAGGGTGAACAGCAGCAGGCCGGTGGCGTGTACCAACAGGGCGATCAGGTAGGGGTTGAGCCTGCGGGAAGCCACCCCCCCGCTAAAGTCGCCTGCGCCCCACGAGATAGCCGAAAGCAGGGCGAAGGAAATGGCTAGCAGTTCAGCGCTCACGACAGCCAGCATATACCAAGGCTGGGCAGCCCCCCGCAAATGCGCCCTGTGGTCTTGAGCCGGAGGCTAGCGACCTTTAGCCTGTAACCGGTGCGTCTTTTGCGCTTGCGGCAAAAAAACTTTCGAAACCTAGCCACCTCCCTTTTCGCGCCAGGGCCGGGCCTGACCACCATTGTGGGGGGCAACGCCCAGGGCAAGACCAACCTGCTCGAGGCCATCGAGCTGGCCCTGGGAGGTGAGCTGCGCAACGGCCTGGCCGAGCGCATCGCCTTTGGCCATAGCGAGGCCTGGCTTTATGCCGAGATTGAGACCCAGTTTGGTAACAGCCGCTTGGAGGTGAAGCTGAGCCGCGAAGGCCGTGAACACCGGCTCAACGAGGCCCCGGCCTCGCTGCGCGAGCTAGCCCAGCTGCCCGGTGTGGTGCGCCTGGGCCCCGACGACCTGGAGCTGGTGCTGGGCCCTCCAGAGGAACGGCGCCGCTTTTTGGATCTGCTACTTTCGCGCTTTTCAGCCCGCTACCGCGCGATGCTGAGCCAGTACAACCGGGCTTTGCAGCAGCGCAACGCTGTCTTGAAAAGCAGCTTTCGTGGGGGTGCAGCGGGCGGAATCCAGGCCGCCATCGGCATCTGGAACCACCAGCTGGTCAGGTACGGCAGCGAGATTCTCGGCTTGCGCCGACGAATGCTGGCCCGGCTGGCTCCCCTGGCCCGCGAGGCCTACTGCGAGCTCGCGCCGGGCGAGCTAGGCCTGAAGCTGTCCGAAACCGCCGATCCCGAGCGGTTCTTGCAGGTTCTGGAGGACAACCTACCCGACGACCTCCAGCGAGGGGCCACCAGCGTAGGCCCCCACCGCGATGACCTCACCATCCTGCTCTCGGGCCTCGAGGCCGCCCGGTTTGCCAGCCGGGGCGAGTGCCGCAGCATCGCCCTGGCCCTCCGCCTGGCCGAACACCGTCTGCTCTGGCAGCACCACGAGGAGGCCCCACTTTTGCTGGTAGATGAGTGGCATAGCGAGCTGGACGTGCGGCGGCGAGGGGCCTTGCTGGCCTACGCCCAGAGCCTGCCACAAGCCATTCTGGCCGGCCTGGAAGCCCCGGGCGTGGGGGCGGTGGTCGAGATTGAAGCCGGGGTCTGGAGCCAGCTGCCATAGTCCAGTCCCGCTTTGGTGGGCTGGGCAGTAGCCAAGGTCGGCTTTTTTGCCTAGCCTGTAAGGGATGTCTAGGGCCAGACCCTCCGCCGAGATCGTCGCCAAAATTCTGCGCCAGAAGGGCCTCAGCCAAGGGGTTCAGCGGGGCCGGGTGCTGGCGCTGTGGCCCGAAATTGCGGGGCCAGCCCTGAGCGAGCTTACCGAGGCCGAGCGCCTGGAGGACGGGGTGTTGTTCGTCCGCGTGGCTGACCCGGTGCTTGCCCACCAGCTGACCTACCTGCGGGAAGAACTCATCCTACGCTACCAGGAAAAGCAGCCAGGCTTGGTGCAGGAGCTGCGGTTTCTGGTAGGGGCTGAGAAAAAGTTTAGGCCCAAAAGCGAGCCTCCAGCGCTGCCCAGGCTCGACCCCGAAGAAGAGGCCCGGCTGCAAAAGTTGGCCCAGCGCTCCCCCCAAGAGCTTCAGGGAGTGATTCTGCGGGCCGGAAGGGCTATACTGCAAAGACAAAAAGAAAACCCCCACCCGCCCTGCCCCATCTGTGGCGGGCCCAGCCCAGAGCACCCCTGCAAACCCTGCCAGACGCTCCTGGCGACACCTGCTGTGCAGCGCGAAGCGGGACGCCTGACCCGCTTTCCGCTCAGAACGAGCCTCGAGGGCGAGCCCCTACAAGCCGCCCGCTACCTGGCCCAGCAGAGGCTCGAGGCCCAGCTGCACAACCTGCTACCTCAGGTGATCCAACAGCCCGAACTAATGCCCATTCTGCAAGATACCGCTAAGCGCTACTTGCAGCTTCGCACAGGCGAAAAAGAGGTGCGGGCCCACCGACACTTGCTACCCCCGGCGCTGGCTTCGCTGCTCAAGGAGGTATGATGGAGGTACCCGCGTTTTTTCCCTGCTTTGCGCCGGGGATTCGCACAAGGCGTACCGAGCAACCCCATTTGGAGGAAACATGGCAACTGAAACCAGACCCAAAAGCGTTGGTGGTGACAGCAAAGTGAAGGCCGGTCTCATCTGGTTCAACGGGCAAATGGTGCCCCAGGAAGAAGCCAAGGTCTCGGTACTGACCCACGCCCTGCACTATGGCACCAGCATTTTTGAAGGTATTCGAGCCTACGAGACCCAAGAAGGCCCCGCCGTCTTCCGCTTGCAGGAACACACCGAGCGCTTCTTTCACAGCGCCAAAGTCATGATGTTCGAGCTACCCTTCAGCCCCGAACAGATCAACCAGGCCATCCTGGAGGTTATCCGGGCCAATGGCTACAAAAGCTGCTACATCCGCCCGCTGGCCTGGATGGGGGCCCACAGTTTGGGTGTAAACCCCCTGCCCAACAACCCCGCCGAGGTGATGGTGGCTGCCTGGGAGTGGGGTACCTACCTGGGCGAGGAGGCCGTGCGCAAAGGGGCCCGGCTCATCACCTCGTCCTGGGCCCGCTTCCCGGCCAACGTGATGCCCGGTAAGGCCAAGGTGGGGGGCAACTATGTCAACAGCGCCCTGGCCCGGGTGGAGGCCCAGCAGGCCGGGGCCGACGAGGCCCTGCTGCTCGACAAGGAAGGCTTTGTGGCGGAGGGATCGGGTGAAAACATTTTCTTCTTTCGCGGTGGCGTGCTGTACGCAGTCGAACACTCGGTCAACCTGATGGGTATAACCCGCGATTCGGTCATCACCATTGCCCGTGACCTGGGCTACGAGGTGCGCGAGGTGCGGGCTACCCGCGACCAGCTTTACATGGCCGACGAGGTGTTCATGGTAGGCACCGCCGCCGAGGTCACGCCCATCTCCTACCTCGATCACCGGCCCATCGGCGCGGGCCGGGCCGGCGAACACACCATGAAGCTCAGGGCCGCCTACATGGATGTGGTACACGGCAAAAACCCCAAATACAAAGCCTGGCTGACCTACCTCCAATAAGGCTACTTGCCAGCCTGGACTCATCGCTGCAGGGCACGACCTCGTATTCCCCGGCGCACCGACCAAAGTGGGCGTGAGGCTTTGCCAAGCCACCCAGGATGTACACTGTTGACCGGTGAAACCGCTCTCGTTGTTGTTTCTGACGCTGTTCAACAGTATTTTGGGCCTATCGGTTCTGTTTCCCATTCTGGGTCCGCTTTCGCGCGAGCTGGGCTTGAGCGAGGTGCAGGTCGGGCTGTTTTCTACCGGCTATGCCCTGATGCAGTTCCTCCTGGCCTCCTACTGGGGGCGCCATAGTGAGGTGATGGGGCGCAAGCCCATCCTGCTGGTGGGCATTTTGGGCTTCGCCTCGAGCTTCTTCTTGTTCGCCTTGTTCGCCTGGCTGGGCTACCAGCAGGTGCTCTCGGGCTGGGGGCTGTTTGCTTTCCTGCTGCTCTCCAGGCTGCTGGGTGGGGCCTTTTCCTCAGCCACCCTGCCCACTGCCCAGGCCTACCTGGCTGACATCACCCCGCGCGAGCAGCGCACCCAGAACTTTGCCATCCTGGGGGCTGCGTTTGGCCTAGGAGTGATTTTTGGCCCGGCCATTGGGGCTGGCCTAGCGCGCTTTGGCTTGCTGACGCCGGTGGTTTTTTCGGCTGGTCTGGCCCTGCTGAATGCGCTGTTTGTGTGGTGGGTTTTGCCCGAGTCGCGCAAGCCCCAGGACCGCCCCCCAACCTCCCCCCGGCTGGCCTGGACCGATCCCCGCATTCTGCCCTTGCTGGTCATCGGGCTGAGCATCAACCTGGCCTCCATTGCTATGGAGCAGACCGTGGCCTTTTTGTACCAGGATCGCCTGGCCCTAAGCCCCGCCCAGACTGCCCAAGCAGTAGGTATAGCCCTGGTGATTTTTGGCGTGGTGGGGGTGCTGGTGCAGGGTTTCTGGGTGCGGCTGGTCGGGTGGCCGCCCAGGGCCTTGCTAGGCCTGGGTTTGCCCCTGTTGTTGCTGGGCTACCTAGGCCTGGTATTTGCACCTAACTTTGTCTGGCTTACGTCCTCACTGGTGCTGCTGGGGTTGGGCTCCATGACCAGCCCAGGTCTGACCGCGGCCCAGTCGCTGGCGGTTTCCGACGACGAGCAGGGGGTGGTGGCGGGCCTATCCAGTGCCGCGCAGGCCCTGGGGCGCATGCTGGGGCCGCTGCTGGGTACCTCTTTATACGGGCTTTCCCCGGCCTACCCCTATGTGTTTTCGGCGGCACTGATCGGGCTGGCGCTTTTGCTCTTTCTGGCCAGGCCGCAACTGGCCAGCCCGCGTTAGCGCCTTTACCCCACCGGCAGCCCCGCTTCTTCCAGTAACTTCTTCAGCATCTCCAAGTTCACCAGGGCATGGCCTTTGGTGGTGTTGTTGAAGATAAACCAAACCTGAGTCAGGGCCTCGAGCTCCAAAGCGGCCAAAAGCGAGCGCACCCAGAAGCGCAGCTCTCCTTCGCTGTAGCGGTAGTCGTGCCGTTCGGACGGGTCTTTGCCCTCGTACCACTTTTCCTTGTTGCGCCCCGAGAGTCGAATGTAGGCAATCTCGCCGGTGATGTGCAACCGGTTTTTGGGCAGGCCCGGTAGGGGAGGGTAGTCGGTGCTAACCCAGATCAGGCCCGCCCTGCGAAAGGCCTCGCGCACTTCGTCGTTGTCCCAGGAGACGTGGCGAAACTCTACCGCCAGGCCGCCGGGTGCCAGGGTTTTGTTGGCAAAGCGTTGGGCTAGCTCCGCCAGATACCTGCGGTTCTCGGGGGTGCGGTGGAAGCGCTGGGGAAACTGGGCTAAAAAGGGCCCCAACACCCCGGCTTGGCGCAGGGGCGCCACCGACTCAAAAAGCCGCCGATAATCCCCGTCGCTGGCGTTGCGCTGGTGGGTCATGCCCTGGTGAATCTTGATGGCCCAGCGCACCCTCCCTTCGCTGCGCTTTAGCATCCCGGCGAAGGCCTTGAGGCCGGGTATGTTGTAGAAGGACGAGTTAAGCTCAATGGCGTTGAAGTTGCGCGCATAAATCGAGAGCCAGTCAACCTTTTTGGCCTCGAGCGGATACAGGAGACCCACCCAGTCCTCGTTGGTGTAGCCGCCGGTGCCCAGATAGATTTCCACGCCATTTATTGTGGCACGAGCCCAAACCGCCGAACTGCAAAAGCGCGCCACCCGAAGGCAGCGCGCCAGCAAAAGAGAACTACTCTACCGTGACGCTCTTGGCTAGGTTGCGGGGTTGGTCCACGTCGCGACCCAGACACACCGCGGTCTCGTAGGCCAGCAACTGCAGGGGCACCACGCTCACCACCGGGGCCAGCAGGTGGTGCACCCTGGGCACATAGATGACGTCCTGGGCAAATTTCTTCACCTCAGTATCGCCCTCGCTGGCCACGGCAATCACCCGCCCGCCCCTAGCCCGCACTTCCTGGATGTTAGAGACGGTTTTTTCGTAGAAGGGGCTTTGCGTGGCGAGCACCACCACCGGCAGGCGTTCGTCAATCAGGGCGATGGGGCCGTGCTTCATCTCGCCGGCGGGGTAGGCCTCGGCGTGGATGTAGCTGATTTCCTTGAGCTTGAGGGCCCCTTCGTAAGCGGTGGGGGCCTGGATATGCCGCCCCAGGAATAGGTAATCCTGGGCCTGGTGGTACTTTTGCGCAATCTGGGCCACGTGGGGGCGTTGCTCGAGCACCTCTTCTACCAAGCGGGGCAATTTACGCATCTCGTGCAAAACCTCCCGGGCTCCGCTTTCGTCCAGGGTGCCCTTGGCCCGGCCCATCCAGACTGCGACCATCGCCATGGCGGCCAGCATGGCGATGTAGGCCTTGGTCGAGGCCACCCCGATCTCGGGCCCGGCGTGGATGTAGAGGGTGTCGTCTACATCGCGGGTGATGCTGCTGCCTTTGGCGTTGATGACCCCCAGGGTGCCCGCCCCCTTGCGTCTCGCCTCGCGGATGGCCTCCAGGGTGTCGATGGTCTCGCCCGACTGGCTGATGCAGATGGCCAGGGTTTTGTCGTCCGCCACCGGGTCGCGGTAGCGGTACTCGGAGGCCACATCAATCTCCACCGGCACGCGGGCCAGGGCCTCCAGCAGGTACTTGCCCACCCAGGCCGCATAGTAGGCCGTGCCGCAGGCCACGATGTGCACCTTGTCGTAGCGGGTGGGCTCGAGCTTGAGGCCCAGCTCCACCCCTGCTTCTTCCTCGCGCAGGCGGCCTCCCAGGGTGTTTTCCAGCACCCGCGGCTGCTCGTAAATCTCCTTCAGCATGTAGTGGGGGTGCCCGCCTTTTTCGGCGGCCTCGAGGCTCCAGTCCACCGTTACCACTTCTCGCTCCACCGGGTTGCCGGCCAGGTCGGTTACCCTTACCCCCTCGCGCTGCACCACCGCCATATCGCCATCGTGCAGGAAGATCACCCGGCGGGTGTAGGGCAGCAGGGCCGGCACGTCCGAGGCTACGAAGTTTTCCCCTTCTCCCAGCCCGATCACCAGTGGGCTCACCGTGCGGGCCACCACAATCTCCTCGTGATCCCGGTGAGCCACCACCAAGGCGTAAGCACCATAGGCCTCCGCCAGGGCCAGCCGCACGGCCTCTACCAGATCGCCCCGGTATTTCTCCTCAATCAGGTGGGCCAGCACCTCCGAGTCGGTCTCGGAGCTGAAAGTGTGGCCCCGGGCAATCAGGCCTTCCTTGAGGGGCAGGTAGTTTTCGATGATGCCGTTGTGGATGACCACTAGCTCGCCCTTCTCGGTGGCGTGGGGGTGGGCGTTGGGGTCGGTAGGGGCCCCATGGGTGGCCCAGCGGGTGTGGCCCACCCCAAACTGCCCGCTCAGGCGGTGCTCTTTCAGGGCATCGGCCAGCACCTGAAGCTTGCCGGCCTTTTTGACCACCTCGAGGTGCCCGTTTACCTTAACCGCAACACCCGCCGAGTCGTAGCCGCGGTACTCCAGGCGCTTAAGCCCGTCCAGAATTACATCCGAAGCCTCTCGAAAACCGACGTACCCTACGATTCCACACATCTTCACTACCTCATTCCTAAACCATAATCCAGCCGATGGGCCGACCCGGCGCAATTTGCACCAAATCCCGCCCTACCTCCCAGCCGCGGCTGGGTGTTTTGCTGACCGAGGTTCTATCTCACTCGAACCCTGCCCTTTGGTTGTCCGGCACTCGCGTATCCGGCTTTCCCTTCGAGCTTGACTGACCCCCGGGGGCCAGCGGAGAGGGTGGGGTTCACACCCTGGCGGCATCCGCGGAACGTTTCGATCTTTCGCAGCTTACTGCTTATCTCTGGTACAGAGACCGCCACCTCGTAAGGTCGGGGAGGGTTCTACGCCGGCTCGTCCGACCCCCTGCGCTCCTCGCTTTGTAATCTAGCCTCCTTTCTAGGGCTTAATGAACCCCTGAACATTCTACGACTTGTCTGTCTGAGGGCCTGTTCATACTTGACAGCCCGATAAACACACGGGTATGATGCCCGCGGATGTGCAAGGTGAGAGTTTTTTGAGCCCTATGGGCGGGGCCACCTCTCGCCTGGCATCCGCTGCGGATGTGGGAAATGTGGAGAGGAAACACGGTAACTCGCCCCACAAAAAATCCCCGCGCCTCCGCAGCAACAGGATTCTTGCGTGGCATCCATCTGGGCGCCATGCAAGAGTTTGAGGAGGCAAAATGAAGAAGAAGCTAGTAGTCTACTTGGCTGGGCTGCTGACCGTGCTCGGTCTAGGCTTCGGTCAGGCGCAGTTCTCCGACGTACCCGCCGGGCACTGGGCCAAAGAAGCCGTCGAGCGCATTGCAGCCTGCGGTCTTATCACGGGCTTCCCCGACGGAACCTTCCGTGGTAACCAGAACCTGACCCGCTACCAAGCCGCCCTGATCTTCCAGCGCTTGCTCAACGAGATTCAACAGGGTGGCGAGTGCGTGAGGCGGGAAGGCGGCTTGAGCGAAGAGGATCTGACCGCCATCCGCAACGCGGTGCAGGAGCTGGCCGCCGAGCTGGCCGCCCTGGGCGTGCGCGTCTCGGCCCTGGAAGACAACGCGGCTTCCAAGGACGATATCGCTCGCCTCGAGGCTGCCATTGAAGAACTCAAAGCCATGAAGGCCGAGCCTGCTCCGGCCCCCGGCCTGGATGAGGCCGCCATAGCCGACCTGGCCGACCGTGTGGAGGCTGCCAGCGTAGCCGCCGACACCGCCTTGGCCCAGGCCCAGGTGTTGGCCGAGCGCCTGGATAAGCTCGAAGGCGACCTGGCCACCCTTAGGACCCAGCTGGAAGCCGATGCCGACAGCATCCGGGCCCTCAACGAGCTGGCCGTGCTGCTAAACCAGGACGTGCTCAGCTTGCAAGACCGCGTGACCGCCCTGGAGAAGCAGTTGGGCGACGTGGACTTCGACAGCTTTGCTAGCCGGGAGGATCTTCTGGCCATCCAGGAGTTCGCCACCGCCCTGCGCAGCGACCTGGTGCGCCTGGCCGACCGGGTGAGCGCCCTGGATACCCGAGTGGGGGCGCTGGACCGGCGCCTGACCGAGGTGGAGGCCACCCGCCCGACCCTGACCGGCTCGCTGCTGGCCCGCTACGGCTACCGCTTCACCACCGGGGCTAACTTCGACATCGACCGCCTGTTCCCCAACATCGCTTTTGCAGGTGACAACGATGATCCTGACCTTTCCGGCCAGGGCGATACCTTGGCGCAGGCCGACCTGACCTTCGGCATCAGGCGCACTCCTGGCACCGGCGCAGGCTTCAACCTTTCTGAGGCTACCGCCACCCTTCGCCTCTCTGGCGACAGAGGCGATCTGCAGGTACCGAGTAATGCTGTGGTAACCGCCACACCCCCACGTCTAAACGAAGCAATACAGCTACGTGCCTTCAACGTAGCAGGCAACGTGGCTGGCCAGCCCGTTAGCCTGCGCTACACCGTCTCAAACACCTTCCGCTTCACCACTTACTTCCTCAACAATGATAAGGACGCCGCTGGCCGGGGTGTGCTGGTCACCGCCAACCTGACCCGCGCGCTGCTCTCCCCTAACTTCACCATCGCGCTAGGCAGCGTGGTTTCCAACGCCAACGCGGCAGACCGCGACTATTTCGGTATCCGCGGGGTCATCAACCTGCTGGGTCTTAAGGTGGGCATCAGCTATGCCGAGAACGACCTGCGCGGCACCACCACCTTGGCCCGCCGGGCCCTGGTGGGTGCAGACCTGAGCGGCAGGCTGCTGGGGCTGCTCGACCTGGAAAGCGAGTACATCAGCTCCAGAAGGGTAGACACCGATGTTGCCAGACCCCTCTTCTACGCTCAGGTAGGTGTTAGCCTTGACCCCATCAGCCTGCGGGCAAACTACCGTTCCATTGACCCTGGCTTTGCCAATGGGAACTGGACCGATGCTGGCCCCTCGGCTGATCCCTTTGGCCTCTCGGGCAACGATACCGACCGCCTCTTCAACCCGGCGAATGCGGGAGAGGGCTTTGGTGTGATTGCCTCGGCTGCGCTGGGCATCATTGGGGTTAATGGCTACTACGACAGCCGCGTGCCCCAGCTCGCTCAGACGCCGAACACCACCGCCTTTGGGGTGGGCGCGACCCTGGGCCCGCTGGCCGGGTTCAGACTGATCGGTTACTTCAACAACGCCAACACGGCAAACGCGGCCCAGTACTCTGTGGGTAACACCTACTCTAACCGCGGCCCGGACACCCGTGCCCCCTTCGGAACCAACTTTGGTGTACGGCTGGCTCACGACGGGAAAGCTTCCGGTGCCCTGATCAGCGGCCTGGACCTGGCCTTCGAGTTCCGCAACTCCGACGGTGCTAATGCGACCTTCGGTTCCAACGGCACCCGTACCGACCTGGTGGGTGAGGCCAGCATCGCGCTGCCTTTGGGCTTCATCACCATTACCCCCAACTTCCGCTTCCACGGCTACACTGCGGCAACTACCCCGGGCACTGAGGTTAACTACACCACCATCAAGTTCGGTGTGCAGGCCAGCACCCAGCCGCTCTTCTTCGGCCTGAGCCTGAACGGTGCCTTTGCCCAGCGCAACACCGACTTTGCTGCCGGCACCGATGCCAGCGAGACCCTCATCCGCGTGGGCCTCTCCCTGGCCGACTTCCTGCTGCCTGGGGCTACCCTGAGCGTGGATGCGGCCCAGGTGACCGGCACCGGTGTGGGTGCTTACACGAGCCGCAGCGCAAATACCCCCTTCGATACTGTCAACGACCGCCTCTTCAATGGGCCCAACGCCAGCTTTGGCCCCGTTGCACCTGTCACGGGTGATGGTGGGGTGCGCGGTATCCTGGCCCGCTATACCTTCGCCGGCTGGGGCGTCTGGTTCGGCGTCTTCGATTTCGACAGCAACGCCACCGACTTCGCCACCATCGAGAGTGTGGGCCGCGCCTTCCGCATCTTCTACGAGCTTAGGTTCTAAGCGCTACTCAAGTCGGGGCCCCGCCCAGGCGGGGGCCTTTTCCTTCATAAAATGTGCCATGTAGAAAACAACGCCTGCGTTTGCACGCTAGGCTATAAGGTGTGTTTCGCTATCAAGGCCCCGAGCCCAGAGGCGACCAGCCCCAAGCTATCGCGGCCCTGACGGAGGCCTTACGCGATGGGGAGCGCTTTGTAACCCTTTTAGGCGCGACCGGTACCGGCAAGACCGTGACCATGGCTCAGGTTATCGCGCAGTTGCAGCGCCCGGCGCTGGTGCTGGCCCCCAACAAGGTGCTGGCCGCCCAACTGGCCGCCGAGTTCCGCGAACTGTTCCCGGAGAACGCGGTGGAGTTTTTCATCAGCTACTACGACTACTACCAGCCCGAGGCCTATGTGCCGGGGCGCGACCTCTACATCGAGAAGGACGCCGCCATCAACCCCGAGATCGAGCGGCTGCGCCACTCCACCACCCGCAGCCTGCTCACCCGGCGCGACGTGATGGTGGTGGCCTCGGTCTCGGCCATCTATGGCCTGGGCAGCCCCGAAGACTACAAGAACACGAGCCTGATCGTGGAGGTGGGGCAGGAGCTTCCCCGCGAGCGCCTGATCGAGCGGCTGGTGGACTTGCAGTACGAGCGGGGCGATTTGCAGCTTATGGCGGGCCGCTTCCGGGCCAGGGGCGAGGTGCTCGAGGTCTGGCCGGCTTACGAGCAGGAGCCCATCCGCATCGAGTTGTTTGGCGACACCATAGACCGCGTAACGGTGGTGCACCCGGTGACGGGCGAGCGCCTGAAAGACCTACCGGGCTTCGTGCTCCTGGGCGCCAGCCACTACGCCACCCCAGAGTGGCGGCTGAAGCAGGCCATCGCGGAGATCCGCAAGGAGCTGGAAGAGCGACTAAAGGTGCTCGAGGCCGAGGGCAAGCTGTTGGAGGCCCAGCGGCTCAAGGAGCGCACCCTCTACGACCTCGAGATGCTGGAGGTGATGGGCACCTGCCCCGGCATCGAGAACTACAGCCGCTTTTTGTCGGGCAAGGCCCCCGGTGAGCCGCCCTACACCCTGCTCGACTACTTCCCCCAGGACTACCTGGTCTTCCTGGACGAGTCGCACGTGAGCGTACCCCAGCTGCGGGGGATGTACAACGGCGACTACATGCGCAAGAAAACCCTGGTGGATTACGGCTTCCGCCTGCCCAGCGCCCTGGACAACCGCCCGCTTAAGTTCAGCGAGTTTCTAGAGCGGATGGGGCAGGTGGTCTTCGTCTCGGCCACGCCGGGGCCGTATGAACTCGAGGTCTCGGGGCGGGTAGTGGAGCAGATCATCCGGCCCACCGGCCTCTTGGACCCCAAGGTGACGGTCAAGCCCACCGCAGGCCAGATTGAAGACCTGATGGGGGCCATCCGCACCCGCGCCGCCCGCGGCGAACGCACCCTGGTGACGGTGCTGACGGTGCGCATGGCCGAGGAGCTGACGGCCTACCTGGTGGAGCACGGGGTGCGGGCCCGCTACCTGCACCACGAGCTCGACGCCTTCGAGCGCCAGGCCCTGCTGCGCGACCTGCGGCTGGGCTACTTCGACGCCCTGGTGGGCATCAACCTGCTGCGCGAAGGCCTCGACCTGCCCGAGGTCTCGCTGGTGGCCATTCTGGACGCCGACAAGCAGGGCTTTTTGCGCTCTGAGCGCTCGCTTATTCAAACCATTGGCCGGGCGGCCCGCAACGTGGGGGGCGAGGTGTTTCTCTATGCCGATACCGTCTCGGACTCCATGCGGGCGGCCATCGAGGAGACCAACCGCCGCCGGGCCGTCCAGGAGGCCTACAACGCCGCCCATGGCATCACCCCCACCACCGTGCAAAAGTCGGTGCGCAAGCTGGTCAAGCCCGAAGACTACGAGGCCGAGGCCGTGGAGGCTGTGCTCCACGACCCCGCCCTGCTGCAAAGCTTGCTCGAACAGCTTGAGACCGAGATGTGGGCGGCCTCCGAGGCCCTCGACTTTGAGAAGGCTGCCTCCCTGCGCGACCAGATGCGCAGCCTCGAGGCCCGCCTCAAGGGCCTGCCCGAACCCACCACCGCCGGGAAGAACAGACGCCGCCGGCGGCGCTAGCCGATAATTTCTTCGGGCTTGAAGAAGATCCCGATCTCGCGCGCAGCGCTCTCGGGGCTATCCGAGCCGTGGATGACGTTCTCGTCTACGGTGGTGGCAAAGTCGGCGCGGATGGTACCGGGGGCCGCCTCCCAGGGGCGGGTAGCGCCCATCAGGCGGCGCATCTCGGCGATGGCCCCCGGGCCTTCAACCACCATCGCCACCACCGGGCCGCTGGTGATGAAGTTGACCAGCCCCTCGAAAAAGGGCTTGCCCCGGTGCTCGCCGTAGTGGAGTTCGGCAGTCTCGCGGGGAATGAGCATCTTCTTCATCGCCACAATCTTGAAGCCCTTGCGCTCAATGCGGTTGATGATCTCACCGGTGAGGCCCCGGCGCACACCGTCGGGCTTGACCATGATATAGGTGCGTTCCATACCGCAGAAGAGTCTACACGCTCCAAGTTATTTGCAGAAGGGCGATGCAGCAAAAACCCTCCCCTGAACGGGGAGGGCTGCCAGCCGAGCAGGATCAGCGGTTGGCCGGGGTGGAGGGTTTGTTTTGGTTGCTGCCTGGCTGGTTCTCGTTGGTTTTGGGCTCTTCCTTGGGGGTGAGGGCGGCGAGCACTTTTTGCAGGTTGTTTTCCACCTTGGCGGCCTTGCGCACTTCCTCGGCCCATTTCTGGGCGGCCTCGGCCCGGCGGGAAGCCAGCACCTGCCGGCGGGCCTGCTCCTTGACCTCCTCAAAAGGGCGCAGGATTTCGGACTTGCGGTCCTTGACGATGAGCACCTGGTAGCTCTCGTCCTCGAGCTTTACCACCTCGCTGACCTCACCCAGCGGCCCCTCGGGAAAAGTGCCGCGGGTCAGGAAGACCAGCCGGTTGGGGATAGGGGGCATGGTGCCGGGGCTAACCACGCCAAAGTCCTGCACGGTGCCGCTGTTGGCCTTGGCCAGATCCTCGAGCTTGCCGCCCTTGAGGGCCGCAGCTCGGAAGGCATCGGCCTTGGCTTTGTCTTCCTTCTTGAAGTTCACCGCCTGTACCTTGGCCGAGGCTGGAATGGTGAAGTTGGCCAGGTTGGCGTCATAGTACTTACGTACCTCAGCATCGGTGACGGTAATGTTACGGGTTTTCCACTGCTGGGCCTGGTTGACCAGATCGGACTTGGAGCCGAAGAAGGGCTGGCCCAGCTTCTGGGCCGCCTGGTAGATGGCCTCCCGGTTGATGAGCTGTTCCAGCGTCTGCGGCATGAAAAACTGCACGGCCAGCTCCCCCAGCCCCTGCTGCACCAACTGGGGCACCTGGGGGTTGGCAAAGACCGCCTGGGTCACCTCGGAAAGCTTGATTTCGGTCTCACCAACCTTGGCGACCACAGGGTTCTCGAACTTGAGCGTAGATCCCTCGGCCCACTTGACGACGGCCTTGGCCCGCAGCTCTTCGAGGTAGGCCTCCAGCGCCCCCTGGCCTTTGACACGCTTGGCGTCTTCCTTGACCCGGTCCCGGACTTCTTCAAATTTCACATCGGTCGCCGGCAGATACTTCTCTACCTTCACGATGTAGAAACGGCCTCCAGCCTCAATCGGCTTGCTAATCTGACCATCGCGTAGCTTGAAGACCACATCGGCCACGGCGTTGGGGAAGACCACCCGGGTTACGGGGCCGGGCTCGCTCTGGCCGGCCTGGGCCCCCAGAGCCCCACCCTGCTCGGCGTTGAGCTTGGAGTTGGCTTTGGCAATGGCGGCGAAATCGGCGCCAGGGGCCGTCACCTGGGCGTAAATTTTGTCGGCGGTGGCCTTGTCGTCGAGGACAATCTGACGGGCCTGCACCCGCTCCTCGTTTTTATACTGCTCGCGGTTCAGCTCGAAGTACAGCCGCATCTCCTCTTCGGTCGGCTCGGCCTTTTTCTGGATTTCCTCTATGCGCTTGTTGATGCGAATCTGGTCGCGCAGCTCGTTGCGCAGCTGCGAGTCGGTGTAGCCCACCTGGGTCAGGAAGCGGTCGTAGTCTTCCTTCTTTCGCAGGCCAAAGCGCTCTTTGATGGTGTCGAGCTCCTTTTTGAGCTCCCCGCCCGAGACCCGGATGCGGGCGGTATCCTGCAAGAGCGCGGTGGTCACGATAAGCCGGTCGCCAAAGTTAACCTCGGCTAGCTTCCCTAGCAGCCCCTGGGGGTTGGTGCTTAGAATGGGGTCGTTTTGCCGGGATCGGGCCAGCTCGAGCTCATACACCGGTCGACCGTTTACGGTAAGTTCGATTTTGCCCTGGGTGCTGCGCTGGCCCTGGGGGGTGAACAGCAGAATTGAACCTGCCACAAAAGCCAAGGCCAGAACCCCGAAGATAACTGCAACCACCCTTTTGTTGATTCCAAACACTTGACTGCCTCCTCTATACGGTGCTACCCTTCTCCTTGCTTATGCACCCGTAGCTCAGTGGATAGAGCGTTCGCCTCCGGAGCGAAAGGTCACAGGTTCGAGTCCTGTCGGGTGCGCCAGTGTTTTGGGGTCGGGGTTCACCCGGCCTCTCAGGTAGCATCGCCCACCGAACTCTTTGTACCCCGATAAGCTAAGACCCGGGTTAAGCATCAGCGAACCTACACCAAGGGGCGATTGTAGCATAAAAAGCTTATTGGCCTGTATGCACCCCAGCCACTTTGCCCAGCCCAGCAGCCTGCAGGAGGCCGCAGGGTTGCAACGTGCGCTGGCCGAGAGGGTGGTCTTGCAGGGCGACCCTGGCCAGGCCCGCTACATTGGGGCCCTCGATGCCTCCCACCCCACCCGCTTTTCTAAGCAAAAAGGCCCCTCGGTAGCGGTGGCGGTGTTGTGGGATCGGCAGACCGGGGCGGCCCTCGAGGTGGCCTGGGCCGGGCTAGATGAGGCCGAGCTATTTCCCTATGTTCCAGGCTACCTGTCGTTCCGCGAGGCCCCTTTGTACCTGGCCGCCCTGGCCCGGCTGGCCCGCGCCCCCGAGGTGCTGCTGGTAGACGGGCATGGGGTGGCCCATCCCAGGGGGCTGGGCATCGCCGCCCACCTGGGGGTACACCTGAACCTGCCGGCCGTTGGGGTGGGCAAAACCCTGCTCTTCGGTAGGCCAGAGGACGGGCTGCCGCCGCAGGCGGGTTCGGCGGTTCGGCTGATGGATGGCGAGAGGCAAATTGGCTGGCTTTTCCGCAGCCGCAGCGGGGTTCGGCCGCTGGTGGTCTCGCCGGGGCACCGGGTGGGGATGGAGGAAAGCCTGGCTTTTGTGCGCTCGCTGACGGGGAAAACCCGCCTACCCGAGCCCCTGCGCCTGGCCCACGCACAGGCTGGGGTCAAGCGGCGGCTAGGGGGGTGATGTGAGGTAAGCACACGCCGGGCTACCTCCGGCTATGGTCTTCCGGCTACAAACGGGCGGAGCAAAGGGGATTTCACTGCGCCCATAACTCGGAAGAGCGCCCTATAATTTTGCAACAAAACCGACCGATCGAGGAGGCCCTATGCAGTCCACCATGATGGATTTTCCCCTGACCCTCCCGCACCTGCTGGAGCGGGCCGGCCAGCTTTTCCCCAAAGAAGAAATTGTGACCCGCCTGCCCAACAGGTCGCTGCATCGCTACACCTATGGCGATTTCTACAAGCGTTCGCGTAAGCTGGCCTCGGCCTTGCAAAAAGCCGGGCTGCAGAGAGGGGATCGGGTAGCCACCCTCTCCTGGAACACCTACGCCCACCTCGAGGCCTACTTTGGCGTGCCGGTGGCCGGGGGGGTGCTGCACCCCCTCAACCTGCGCCTGCACCCTTCCGATATCGCCTACATTATCAACCACGCCCAGGACAGGTTTTTGATCGTAGATGACGTGCTCTTGAAGCTGTATGAAGCGGTAAAGGAGCAGGTCAGGCTGGAGAAGGTGATCGTGGTGCCCCTCTCGGGCCAGCCGCTGCCGGAGGGCCTGGTGAACTATGAGGACTTTCTGGCTTCGGGGGAGGAGAATTTCGCCTACCCCGAACTGGGCGAGCTCGAGGCCGCCGGAATGTGCTACACCTCCGGCACCACGGGCAAGCCCAAGGGGGTGGTCTACTCGCACCGCTCCATCGCACTGCACAGCCTGGCCTCGGCCCTGCCGGACGCCCTGAACCTGGCCAGCCAGGACGTGCTTTTGCCGGTGGTGCCCATGTTTCACGTGCTGGCCTGGGGGCTGCCCTATACCGGGGTCATGGTGGGCAGCAAGCTGGTGCTGCCGGGGCCGCACCTCGATCCGGAGAGCTTGCTGGAGCTGTTCGAGTCGGAGCAGGTGACCAAGACCGCTGGGGTGCCCACCATCTGGCTGGGGGTGTTGCAAGCCCTGGAGAAGGCGCCCTCCCGCTGGAAGCTAAAACCCATGGAGATGGTGGGGGGGGGCAGCGCGGCCCCCGAGGCCATGATCCGGGCCTTCGACCGCCTGGGCCACACCGTGCTGCACGCCTGGGGCATGACCGAGATGAGCCCTTTGGGCACCGTCAGCCGGCTCAAGCGCCACCTGCGGGGCGACCCCGCCCTCGAGTACCGCTACCGTGCGCTCCAGGGCCTGCCCGCCCCCTGGGTGGAAATTCGCGCGATGGGCGAGCAGGGCGAGGTGCCCTGGGACGGGCAGTCGCTGGGCGAGTTGCAGGTGCGGGGGCCTTGGGTGGCCCAGAGCTACTACAACCTGGAGGAAGAGGCCAACAAGTGGGAAGACGGCTGGTTTCGCACTGGCGACGTGGTGGCCATCGACCCCGAGGGCTATATACGCATCGCCGACCGCACCAAGGACCTGATTAAGTCCGGGGGCGAGTGGATCAGCTCGATTGACCTCGAGAACGCCTTAATGGCCCACCCCGCCGTCAAGGAGGCCGCGGTGATTGCCATCCCCGACCCCAAGTGGGACGAGCGCCCCCTGGCGGTCATCGTGCTCAAGGAAGGGGCCAGCGCCACCCCCGATGACCTGACCCAGTTCTTGCAGCCCAGGTTTGCCAAATGGTGGCTGCCGGATGCCTATGTCTTCGTAGATGAAATCCCCCGCACCAGCACCGGCAAATTCCTCAAGTCTAAGCTGCGGGAGCAGTTCAGGGACTACAAAGCCAGGGAAGCTTCGCCCTGATGAAACCTCGCAACCCCACGGCCGCTTGACGGCAAAAGTTGTGTGGACATTACACCCTCTGCGGGCATGGCCTCCCAACGGCCAACGCGCTGCATAGTACATAGCGAGGATTGAGGTAGCCAGCCGAAGCTAGCTTTGGCACGGATGAGCTCGGGTTTGTGGCGAACACAGCGCCGGTCGGGGTCGGCGGAGGTTGGGTTGACGACCAGAGACACGGTGTTCTCGGTACAGACAAGCTCGGGGGCACAGGGTGGTGTGCCAACCAGCCTTTCACCCTGTTGCCATCGCGGCGAAGACACCAGCCAGAATCAGGAACCCACTCTGGCCAGTCCAGCGAAAGATGGAGGTGTTTACGCTGGGCCACCGGGCCATGTAGTCCCTTAGCAGTTCATCCCCGCGGGTGCGGGGAATACCGCTCGGCTGCAGCGTCAATGGCGGCGGCCCGCGGTTCATCCCCGCGGGTGCGGGGAATACGTGCGTGCGGGGGTTGCGTGCGTATGGCGTTAGCGGTTCATCCCCGCGGGTGCGGGGAATACCTGGTGGAGGTGCGCAATGGCAGCTAGATGCCCGGTTCATCCCCGCGGGTGCGGGGAATACGGCCTGCGCTATTGTTGCCTGCAACGCCGCCGCTTGGTTCATCCCCGCGGGTGCGGGGAATACTCGCGAGGATGCGCGCTGGTGCGCTTGACGATGCGGTTCATCCCCGCGGGTGCGGGGAATACGACGAGTTTGAGGTCGGTCGGCTGGCCTACGAGCGGTTCATCCCCGCGGGTGCGGGGAATACTCAAGCGGGCGCTGTGGGTAGTGGCCGCAGGGCGGTTCATCCCCGCGGGTGCGGGGAATACTTCCCAGGCGAGCGCACATCGCCTGCATATCGCGGTTCATCCCCGCGGGTGCGGGGAATACGAGAAGGCCCTAACCAAGCAAGCTATATATACCGGTTCATCCCCGCGGGTGCGGGGAATACACTCCCTTCAGGCCCAGGGCCCTGCACACCCACGGTTCATCCCCGCGGGTGCGGGGAATACGTCTGTATGTTCTCGTTGTAATCCCAGGCGAACGGTTCATCCCCGCGGGTGCGGGGAATACGCTTTTGATGCGCACCTGTGCTAGTGCGCTATCGGTTCATCCCCGCGGGTGCGGGGAATACGGGAGGAGAAACGGCCGGCAGGTGGAGACCATCGGTTCATCCCCGCGGGTGCGGGGAATACTCCTGAAGGACCACGGAGACATGCACCTGGACCGGTTCATCCCCGCGGGTGCGGGGAATACGGCCGGGCCCCGAGCTTCAAGCGCCGCCAGGCCGGTTCATCCCCGCGGGTGCGGGGAATACTTGTGGGCATTTAGCCATCGCGTCACACGGCTCCGGTTCATCCCCGCGGGTGCGGGGAATACTCTCCCCTCTGATGATTTCCCGCGCTGCCCACGGTTCATCCCCGCGGGTGCGGGGAATACGCTCACCC
>Ga0308412_1000445_pt1 | contig 21431 bp, 22 predicted proteins | sample HotsprottomLayer_FD_202357 | JGI IMG/M metagenome (GOLD analysis project Ga0308412, IMG submission 202357) | Hot spring phototrophic mat microbial communities from Octopus Spring, Yellowstone National Park, Wyoming, United States -... | ecosystem: Environmental > Aquatic > Thermal springs > Hot...
AGTATGCGGAGAAAACCTTACCAAACTTCCTTCTCCGCAAGAGGAACTCGCCAAATGAGGAATAAGAGGTATGAGAAAGGGGGAGAAAAAGGAGCATGTGTTCTGACACAAAATTCTTGACACTATCGGCCTGGTAGGCAGGGTACCCTTAACCTTCCGGTTTTCTTTGCTTCGACAGCGACATAGCCTTGGAGCGATGATCTGGTTTAAAACCGTATCCAGGTGACAAGCCTTCGGGACTCTCAAATAAGCTTGGAGTGAATTTGGGGGTGATGAACGAAAGAAGCGAAGTTTGGCGTGGTAGAGAAGGGGAGTGAAGGACGAAAATATAGCCGTTTTTGGTTTTTAGGGGTAAAGAAGGTGTCCCACATGATGTGAACCTATACAACACATTGACAAATAGGCCGTTATTTCTTATAATTCCGGCAGTAAAATATACTTCTTCAGGGCAGGGTGAAATTCCCGACCGGCGGTAAGGAGCGAGAGCTCCAAGCCCGCGAGCAATCTTTCGAGATTGTCGATCCGGTGAGAGTCCGGGGCCGACGGTAGAGTCCGGAGGGAAGAAGAAGTGAACGGTTTCCTTGAAGCCCTGAAGGCGTAAGCTTTCAGGGCTTTTTTGTCCTGAAGAGGGAAGAAAGGAGAAGTGTGTGGTGAAAGAGAAGCGTTTCATCTATGCCGGGACTCTGGGAGGGTTATCGCTGGTTTTGAGTCTTCTGGTGCATTTCCCTCTTATTCCTCAGGCTCCTTTTTTGCTCTATGATCCGGGGGCAATACCGATTCTGGTGGCCAGTTTTAAGTTTGGTCCGGGGTTAGGAGTGGTATTGTCGGCCGTTGTGGCTACGCTCTTTATGCTTATTGCCGGAGAGGCTGGTCCCTGGGGATTGCTGATGAACTTTTTAGCCACGGGAAGCTACGTTTTTCTGGCGGGTTGGTGGTATCGACGCCATAGAAATTTGCAGGGAGCCATTATGGGTCTGGTGATGGCGCCACTTGCGGTGACGGGGATAATGGTGCTCGCCAATTTAGTGATTACTCCCATTTACCTTGGGGCGCCACGGGAAGTGGTGCTGAAAATGCTCCTTCCCGCAATTATTCCTTTCAATCTCCTGAAGTGGGGAGCGATGAATGGAGCTATCACCTTCCTGATCTATAAGCGGATCAGTGCTTTCCTGGAGAGTCCCCTGGTAGAGAGAGCCGGAAACGAGATTTGAGAACTCTATAGAGAGGAGAAGGACTTTCATGCGGAGTCCTTCTCCAAAGCCTCCCAGAGAATTTTGGGCTACCACTCGATGGCAGGGGATGAAAAGGAGGAGGAGATTTCTCCCCAGGGATTGTCCCACTGCTCGGGGAGCTTGTGGGACACCAACGGTGCGGGCGATTTCGCCATAAGTTCTGGTGCTTCCATGGGGGATGGAAGCGGTGGCGATGAGTACTTTCTGGGTAAAAGGAGGGTAAATTTCCAAGAAAAAGGGGTAGGTAGACAAAGCGGTTTTTTGGCCTTGAAAGTAGCTCTGGATAGGTGCTTCAAGGAAAAAGGGGTCGTTCCTTTCTTCTTTGAAGGACGCAAAGAGTGGTTGACATTTCTGCGCAAAACGAGCAAAAGCCTGTTCTTTCTCTTTGCAGGGCAAAACGAAGGAGACCAGTTTCTCTTCTTGCCAGCTCAGGATACTTATTCCCAAGGGCGTTTCGATCCATCGGAAATGGAGTTTGTCTTTCATGGTGCTCTTTACTTCTTTCGGTTTGTCGGTATAATTATTGTATTATAAACCTTTTTGAGCTCAATATGAAAAGCCGAGGAAGAGAGCAAGTAGTTCTTATGCCGGGCTAAAGAGAGCCGGGGGAAGGTGGAAGCCTGGTGCTACGGGTAGGAATGAATGGGTCTTGGAGGCGTGGGCCGAAAGAGTAAGTAGGCTTCACCGGATTCTCCGATAAAGGAAGAGAGTGGAGTGATTAACTCAAGAAGGGTGGCACCGCGGGTTACCCCTCGTCCCTGAGGCGAGGGGTTTTTTATTAATGAATTAGATACAAAAGGGAGGCGAAGGAGATGAAAAGGTTAGGTGTGTTTCTCGTGGTGGTGCTGGTCGTCATGGGGTTCGTGAGTTTCGGCGTGGCGGCGGAAAAGGTAACCATTGGGATTATGCAGATTATCGACCATCCGGCTCTGAATGCGGTTCGGGACGGTCTGAAAGATGCCCTGCAGGAAGTGTACGGTTATGTGGAAGGTGAAAACATCGTCTATGATGCTCAGTCTGCCCAGGGGGACGTGGCCACTGCCAATACCATAGCGCGGAAGTTTGTGGCCGCAGGAGTCGATGTGATTGTTTCCATTGCTACACCCACTTCTCAAGCAGCGGCCAATGCTACCAGGGATATTCCGGTGGTGTTCAGTGCGGTTACCGATCCGGTAGCGGCGGGGCTGGTGAAAGATCTGGAAAAACCCGGAGGGAACGTGACTGGGATTTCCGATATGACTCCGGTGGACCGGCAGATCTATCTCATCAAATTTCTCTTTCCCAACGCCAAAAGGATCGGAACCCTCTATAATTCCGGGGAAGTGAACTCGGTGGTCACCAACGATCTGGCTAAAAAGGCCTGTGCGGAGAATGGTCTGGAGCTTCTTGAGGCTACCGTTACGAGCACTGCCGATGTGGCTATGGCGGCGCAATCTCTGGTGGGAAAGGTGGATGCCATTTACGTTTCCACCGATAACACCGTGGTGAGCGCTCTGGATGTGGTTGCCAAAGTGTGTCTTGACAATAAGATCCCTCTGGTTCTGGCCGATCCCACCACGGTGGAGAAGGGAGCACTCTGTGGCCTGGGGTTTGATTACTATCTCCATGGGCGGCAGACTGCCGATATTGTGGTCCGGGTTTTAAAAGGGGAAAACCCCGGTGATATCCCGGTAGAATTTGCCAGGAAATTAACCTTGCTGGTGAATACCAGAACCCTTGGTGCTTTGGGACTGGATGCCGAAGCGATGAAAGTTACCCTGAACCAATTCCTGGATGATATGAAGGCCAAAGGGGTGGAAGTGGCGCTGAATTTTCTATAAGTATATGGGGGGCTTGTCCCCCCTTTAAAGGGAGGTTTCTCTCATTCGGGATTTTTTTCTTTACAGTGCGCAAGAGGGTTTACTCTTCAGCATCCTGGCTCTGGGAGTTTTTATCACCTTCCGGTGTCTGAATTTTCCCGATCTCACCGTTGATGGGAGCTACCCCTTGGGAGCAGCTATCTTTGCACTCATGATGTATCGAGGATATGGTCCCCTGGTTGGGGTGCTGAGTGCTCTCCTTCTGGGAGCCCTGGCCGGTCTTTTTACCGGGGTTCTCCACACCGTTTCTCGGATTCCGGCGCTTCTTTCGGGCATTCTCACCATGATCTGTCTCTATTCCATTAACCTCCGGGTGATGGGAAGACCCAACATTTCACTCTCCGAAAATCTGGGTCACCGGACCATCTTCGTAATCTTGCGGGATGCCTTTCCATCCATTCCCGAGGTCTATGTACGTTTTGTTTTTCTTCTTCTGCTCCTCCTTTTTTTGAAGATTGTGGTGGACCTCTTTTTACAAACCGAAATCGGTCTTTCTGTTCGGGCTACCGGTGATAACGAGACTCTGGTGGAAACCCAGGGAATCGACCCCAATCGAATGAAGCTGGTAGGGATTGCCCTTTCCAACGCCCTGGTGGCGTTATCGGGGGCCATGTTTGCCCAGTACCAGGGTTTTGTGGATATTAACATGGGCATCGGAATGGTGGTTTCAGGACTTGCTTCGGTGATCGTGGGCGAGGTGTTGCTGCGGGGAAAAACCATTTTCGTGGTTACGCTCCAGGTTATCCTGGGGGCGGTGGTCTACCGGATGGCTACTGCCATCGCCCTCAACTGGGGGTACCACATCGGCTTTAAGCCTTACGATTTGAAGCTCTTCACCGGGATTCTGGTGATCATCATTCTCTCTTTTCCGGTTCTGAAAGAGAAGTTTGGGAGGAGTAGGTAATGCTGAAACTGGACAGGGTCAACAAGTATTTTTTCCGGAATTCTCCTGACGAGCGCTGGGCCATCCGAAATTTAAGTCTCGAAGTCCAGGACGGCGATTTTGTAACCATTGTGGGGAGTAACGGGGCAGGAAAAACCACCCTCCTCAATTTGATTAGCGGTAGCTATTTTCCCGATGAGGGGCGGGTGACGATCGATGGGGTGGATGTTACCCATTTACCACCTCATCGGCGGGCGGTTTATCTGGGAAGGGTCTTCCAGAATACTTCGCAGGGGACTGCGCCCTCTCTGACCATCGAAGAGAACCTGGCCATTGCCTATTTGAAGGGGAAGCGCAAGGGCATCCGTATGGCGCTCAATGAAAAGATGCGGGGAATATTTAAAGAGAAATTAGCCGAAATCGGGCTTGGTCTGGAAAAACGCCTGAAAGAGCGGGTGGGGCTTCTTTCCGGAGGACAGAGGCAGGCTCTGGCTCTGCTCATGGCTACCTTGAGTCGGCCTAGGATTCTACTTCTTGATGAGCATACCGCCAACCTGGATCCCAAGACCGGAGAGACCATCATGGAACTCACCATAAGGCTGGTAAGGGAGAACCGTCTCACCACCCTCATGGTTACCCACAATCTCCAGGATGCCCTTTCTTTTGGAAACCGTACCCTGATGATGGATGAAGGGGAGGTGGTTCTGGACGTAGCGGGAGAGGAACGAAAAAAGATGACCATCCAGGAACTCCTGGAGCAGTTCAACGTTCGGAGGCACAAGACCTTTGCCGACGATCGAACTTTACTCTCTTCATAAAAGAAAGGAGGAACGAGTATGGAAGAAAATCGCATTATATTGAGTGAGAAGGAGATGCCCACCGTCTGGTACAATGTTCTTGCCGATTTACCTCGACCGCTTGATCCACCCCTGCACCCTGCGACCATGCAGCCGGTGAAGCTGGAGGACCTGGAGCCCATTTTTCCCAAAAGTCTCATCGAGCAGGAAGTAAGTACTACCCGCTACATCGATATCCCTGGGGAGGTGCTCGATGTTTATCGTTTGTGGCGCCCCACGCCTCTGGTGCGGGCGAGGAAACTGGAAGCCTTTCTCCAGACCCCGGCGCGGATTTATTATAAGTATGAGGGAACAAGCCCGGCCGGAAGCCACAAACCCAACACTGCTGTAGCTCAGGCTTACTATAACAAGAAGGACGGCACCAGGAGATTGACTACCGAGACCGGAGCCGGTCAGTGGGGTTCGGCTCTGGCGATGGCCTGTCAATTTTTTGGTTTGGAGTGCACGGTATACATGGTGCGGGTGAGCTACGAGCAAAAACCATATCGCCGGGTGCTCATGCACACCTGGGGAGCAGAAGTCTATCCCAGCCCCAGTAACCGCACCAAAGCAGGAAGGGACATTCTCGCCCGGGATCCGCAATCACTGGGGAGTCTGGGAATTGCCATCAGCGAAGCTATCGAGGATGCCGTGACTACCCCTCATTCCAAGTACAGCCTGGGAAGCGTTCTCAACCATGTCCTCCTCCACCAGACTATCATTGGTGAGGAAGCGAAGCTGCAGCTTGAGAAAGCAGGCGAGAAGTACCCGGATATCGTGGTAGGATGTGTGGGAGGAGGAAGTAATTTCGGAGGAATCGTCCTTCCCTTTATACGTGACAAAATTAAGGGCGAGAGGAGCTTCCGGGCCATCGCGGTGGAACCCACGGCGTGTTCGTCGCTTCTTCGGGGACGATACGAATATGATTATGGAGATGTGGCGAAGAATACCCCGCTTCTCAAAATGCACACTCTGGGGCACGATTTCATTCCCCCTGCCATTCACGCCGGGGGGCTGCGTTACCACGGTATGGCGCCGATTGTGAGTCTCCTCTATGATATGGGTCTTATAGAAGCCCAGGCATATAAGCAGAATGATGTCTTTGAGGCTGCAGTAACTTTTGCCCGGACCGAAGGACTGGTGGTGGCTCCGGAAACGGCTCATGCCGTCAAGGCGGTGATTGAAGAGGCGAAAAGATGCGCCTTGAGTGGTGAAGAAAAAGTCATCGTCTTTAACTGCAGTGGTCACGGGTTCCTGGATCTGGGGGCTTATGAGCTCTATCTGACCAAGAAACTTCCCGACGTCAACCACAACGGTTAGGGCATGATACAATAAGAGAAATTGCAAAAATAGGGGGTGGAAACGTTGTACCTTTTGGGAACGGATATCGGAACCCAGGGAACCAAAACGGTCATGGTTACCGAAAAAGGAGAGTTTGTGGCCGATGCTTTTGTGGAATACGATGTGATTACTCCCCGTCCTTCCTGGGCAGAGCAGTGGCCTGATGTGTGGCTGGATGCGGTAGTGAAAACTGTAGCTCGCTGTATCGAAAAGTCCAAGGTGAACCCCAAGGATATCGCCGGGATAGCCATAAGTGGTCTGTATGGTGGTTCCGGTGTTCCGGTAGATAAGGACCTGAAACCCCTGCGGCCTTGCCTGATCTGGATGGACCGTCGAGCAAGAAAAGAGACTCAGTGGGTCAAGGATAACGTGCCCCTTGAGACTATCTTTGGGATCACCGGGAACTACGTCGACTCGTATTACGGGTTCACCAAGATGATGTGGATCCGGAATAATGAACCGGAGGTCTGGGAAAAAATCTACCAGTTCGTAACCCCCAAAGATTACGTGGTTCATCGTCTCACCGGGGTTCTGGCGACCGATTACTCTTCGGCCGGAAATATCGGGGGGGTTTTTGATATCCGGAAGCGGACCTGGTCAGATGAAATGTGTGACATCCTGGGGATTCCCAAAAGAATGCTCCCCGAGAGAATTTGTCGCTCTTCGGAAATAGTGGGGAAGTTGACCGGGGAATTTTCTCAGAAGACCGGGCTTATGGAAGGAACACCGGTGGTAGCCGGGGGAGTGGATGCTCCCGTGGCCCAGCTGGCAGCAGGGGTTCTCAGTATGGGCGAGCATGTGGCTATGGCCGGAACTTCGATGTGCTGGGGGACGGTGCACCAGGGACAGTACCTGACACCTTTCCTGGTGAGTTTCCCGTACGTGGTCTATGATACCGAACTCATCTACACCTTTGGTGGGAGTGCCACCTCTGGGGCTCTGGCCCGCTGGTTCCGAGAACAGTTCGGGATGTACGAGAAAGAAGTGGAGAAGAATACCCGGATTCCTGCTTACACCCTTCTCGAACTCCAGGCCCAGAATATCCCTCCAGGAAGTGAGGGCCTCATTGTTCTCCCGTACTTTATGGGAGAACGTTCCCCCATCTGGGATCCTGATGCGCGGGGAACCATTCTTGGGCTTTCCCTGTATCATGCCAGGGCCCATGTCTACAAGGCGATGCTTGAAGCGGCAGCTTATGCGCTGCGTCACAACATGGAAGAAGCCATTAAGGCAGGGATGCAACTCAACCCGGAGTGCTGGATTGTGGGAGGTGTGGCTCGTTCTTCCTTCTGGGTGCAGATTTTTGCCGATATCACCGGATTTGATATGAAACGTCTGGCCAAAGACGTGGAAGCGCCCTTCGGTGATGCTTTCCTTGCCGGGCTGGGAACCGGTGTGATCTCCCGCCCGGAGCAAATTAAAGAGTGGGTGACCTTCCGACCGGTTATCAAGGTAGACGAAGAGCGTAAGAAAGTCTACGACCGGTACTATGCCATTTTCCGGGAACTTTATGAGAATACCAAAGGGGTCATGAAGAAATTGGCCGATATGTGAGGGTGGTGGCTTGAGTGGACCTTGAAGCGTTGTTTGCTCTGAACTGTGGCATGTATGTGGTGGCATCTTCGTACGAGGGTAAGATGAACGGTCTCATCATCAATGCCCTGGTACAGGTCACCGCCTTTCCCCCCCAGATAGTTGCCAGTGTCAATAAAGAGAGCTTGACTGTTTCTTTGATTGAAAAGAGCGGTTACTTTTCGGTCTCGGTTCTGGAGCGGGAGACGCCCTTACAGTTCATCGGGCTTTTCGGCTTCCGAAGTGGTCGGGACGTCGATAAGTTTTCTCAGGTCAAATATTTCCTGGGGAAAACCGGAGCGCCGGTCTTACGTGAACATACCGTGGCGTATCTCGAAGCTAAGGTGGTCTCCAAACTGGATGCCGGAACCCATGTACTCTTTCTGGGGGAAGTGGTGGAAACAGAGTTCATCAATCCGGAACTCACCCCCATGACCTACGGTTATTACCGGGATGTTAAAGGGGGAAAGGTTCCCCGGACGGCGGCGACGTACCAGGCGAAAAAAGAGGAGGTCACCGAGCACGCTGCCCGATGGCGCTGCAAGGTCTGTGGATATATCTACGATGAACGTTTTGGTGACCCTGATTCGGGAGTTCCCGCGGGAACTCCCTTTGAGAAGCTTTCCGAAGACTGGGTTTGTCCCATCTGTGGGGTGGGTAAAGACCAGTTTGAGCGAGTGTAGCAGGAAAAGGAAGAGCCTTTACGGCTCTTCCTTTTCCCAGTAATTTCGGGTAGGCAGGATATCTTCCACGACCTTCGGCTGGAGCTTTTCAGAATACGGTGCGAAAAAGGCCTGTTGGGAGAGATATGTTTCTTCGAACCGTTCTATCCAGGACCGCAAAAGAGTCAGAGGGACTGCCAGGGGGATAGTTCCCTGGCGAAACTGTTCCAGAAGATGTAGGAAAAACTGCTTTTCTCTGGGGTGCAAATTTTCCTTAAAATATCCCAGGGCGTGATAGAGGACGTTAATGGCTAATCTCCGGTTCATGGCTCTTTTGAGGGCTCGGTGGAGATGTGTTTCGTACTCCCGGATCACCGAAGCAAAGTCGTTTTTCTGCGCGTTGGCCACGATTTTTCCCAAAATCTGGGATTCACTCTGGTGATGGGCCATGAGGAGAAGTTTGTAACGGGTGTGGAAATCCACCAGTTTTCCCATGGTTCCGCTGGCTTTCACCTCGGTAAATTCACTTAAGGTAAATATTTTTTGCAGGAAATGTTCGTAGATGGCCATATTTTCTAAACGCCTTTCGGTTTCTATGGCTAAATGGGGGTAGTGGGTGAACGCCGCTTCGGCGAAAAGGCCGTTACCATGCTCAAGAACCGTGCCCTGAGCGGTGTGAATCTTGACATCTTTCAGGCCACAGGAGGGAGATTTCGCCTTGAGGATGAATCCCTGAACGGCAAGACTCGAGAGGAAAGAGGTTGCGAAGGTGGTCATCTTTTCGGTGAGGTTTTTACCGGTGGCTTCCTGGATTAACTGTTTTTCACCGTCTCTGAGGACGATTCGTACCGGTTGTCTGGGGACTCCAAGACCGATCGCTACCTCCGGACATACCGGAATGAACTCGACTTCCTCTTTGAGGTTTTCCACCACCTGGCTGGGGATGATGGACCCATCATAACGGCAGTGATCGAAACCCAGACACTTACTTACTACCACCTTCGGTTTCATGCCCATTCCCCCTTTCGATCCTCTCGATATATCTTTCTATAACGCCTTTTTGCTTCATGGCACCCAGTCCCATGTAGCGCACTTTTCCAAAAATGGGGCGTTCCTGAAAAGCCCGGTCGTGCTTTCCAAAACACCAGGCGATTCCGGCGAAACTGTTGGGGTCTCTCCCGTCCAGCGCATATTTGTTGTTGAGGAAAAGAGCAATCTGGAAAGCTTCTTCAGGGTCTTCGCTCCACTCCAGGATTTTCTTTCCCCAGTACATCCGCACATAACCGTGGAGTTTCCCCGTCAAAAGAAGTTCCCTTTGCGCAGCGTTCCAGAGGGGGTCGTGGGTTTGTGCTGCTTCGAAAACTTCTTTGGGGTAGTGATATTTGCGAGGATCTCTCCGGTGTTTCTCAAGGGTTTCTCTGGCCCAGGAGGGGAGGCACAGGAAAGAATCGTAGACGGGATTATAGAAGACAAAATTCGCAGCCAGCTCGCGCCGAACGATGAGTTCTTCAAGATAGACTTCTTTTTCTTCTTCTTTCAGGGGAGCATTGATGATTTCGCGAACAATAAAGAGGGGTGAAATCTGCCCGAAGTGGAGGTACGGACTCATTCCGGAAAGTCCATCCTGTGAGGGATCGTTCCGTAACTGAGAGTAATGGGGAAGCTTTCTCTCGATGAATTCCCGGAGTTTTCTTTTGCCGCGGCTTGTTCCTCCCTGGTCGGGAAGGAGGGTAACGCTTCGATCCACCGCAAGCTGCTCCAGAACCTTTCTCGGTTCGGAAAGATTCAGTTCCCAGGGGAAAGAAGGGAGATTCAAAGAGGGATGATGAGGTTTTTCTTCCGCCAGGGGCACGAGATAGCGAGAAAGGTGCTTTTTAATTTTGGGACGGATGGTGTAGGCTCCATACTCTTCGTGCGTCGAAACGACCTCCACAGGAACTACCACTTCGCTCTCCACCTGCCACAAGGGACAGGGAATTCGAGCGGCGACTTCTTCGCGCCATTGCCGTTGAATTCGTAGATACCCCCGATCGGTGACGAGGCACACGGCTTCTCCGGCTACTTCGATGATTCCCTCAGGAGGGTGAGGAGAGAACCGCACCGCCATTTTAAATCCTCTCTGTGCGAAATCATCCTGTACCTCTCTGAGTCCTTCCAGGAGAAACAGATAATGACGGGCATTCGCTTCTGGAAAGCGATCGGTAAGGATAAAAACGATGAGCAGAGGCTTCTGGAACTCGTTCGCCTTTTGAACAGCGTACTCCAGGGCGTGATTGTACTCTACCCGCTGTGCCGCCTGCATCCAGTAAACGACATAACGACCGCTCCGGGGTGGTTTTTCGTTCAAGCACTGCACGCGTTCTTTCTGAATCATAGGGATATTGTATCGCTTCTCTCCCTATAGAGGAAGTTACCGTTTTTCTGGATTATTTTTTGATTTTGTGTTTCTTGTGGAAAGAATATTTGGCGATAGATGAGGGATATCCATGGAACTTTTTTTCCTTCCGGAGGAGACGATTTGAAAAATAGTACCCATCGTTTTTCTGAATGGGTAACGGAGAAATCGCCTTAGATTTCTCGAAAAAATGCACTGCTTATTGGAGAAGGTGTATCCTCGGCAAAAACCGCATTGGAGATAAGCACGAGCGAACCCGTAAGCCCCCTTATCTACGTGATATAATTCTCACATCACCAAAACAAGGAGGGCGGAGCGAATATGCGATACTCGATATTTGTTCTGGCTGTTCTTTTTGTTCTTGTGGCATTTCTTCTGTCAAGCTGTTCTCAACCTACCACCTCTCAAGAAACCCCCACCCCAATTGCTACACCAGTCCCCATCTCTACGCCAACGGGTTCGGTTCACAACCTCACACAGGACAAATACTATGCTACCATTCAGGCAGCCATTGACGATGCTCGGAACGGTGATGAGATAATGGTTTCCCGAGGGACCTATAACGAAAATATTGACTTTCGGGGAAAAGATATACTCCTTCGAAGCGAAGACCCGGGAAACCCCTCGATTGTAGCCACAACCATTATTGACGGAGGTGGGAGGGGAAGTGTCGTTACTTTCAAGCAGGGCGAGACAAATCGAGCAGCTCTGATGGGGTTTACCGTCCGGAACGGGAGCGGCACTTTAACTTCTTTTGGTTACAGCGGTGGTGGCATTTACATCGATAACGCTTCCCCCGCCATCATGTCCAACATGATCAAGGATAACCATGCCTTTGATGGTGGCGGTATTTATATACATGGACAGTCAAATGCAGGAATCCTCTCCAATATTATCGAAGAAAACATCGCCTATGGCTCTGGTGGTGGCATTGCTGTGGAAGGTTCTTCTTCCCCCACCATTCTTGGCAACACCTTCAGATATAATCGAGCTGTATTTGCTGGCGGAGGCATCTTTGTTGGTGTCTGGGCCAACGTGGAAGATATTATGGGTAATTATTGGCTCCGAAGGAACTGTCCCCCTGCTGGCGCCGAGGCAAATGGTGTATGGACCTATCAGAGTAACACCTTCTCCGGAAACCTTCACCAGAATGGACAGCCCACTGCTGGCTGTCATGTGTACTTTTATTGACCCTTCTCCCTGTTCCGAAAAGGAGTAGGGACTTCCACGCATCTCTAAAGCTGATTTCCGTTTCGAATCCGTTCAAACTTTTCGGTGCTCTGTGAACCTTCTCGCTCGGTCTTTCTCGCTACACACCCCAGAGGTATATTCTTGCCCACCCTGTGCGACTTTATTACCGTTCCTCGAAAGAGAAAGGGAAGCTCTGTCCGGCTCTCCAGGATTTCAAAGATCCTTCGCGTGCTTTGTGTTCTGGTCGCTTGAGTTTTAAGTCCGGCCGGTCAAGGCATCGGTCACATCAAGCGCCTGTGAGCAACCCCACCGCGGTTTCTACTGTTACCTACCAAAAGACCTATTCGCAGAATCTCGGTCCTTTTTCACCTTGCTGTTTGTTTCATCAGGCGAAAAACCTTCTCTCTGATTCATAAAAAGCCAGGGGGTATGAAGCGGTATTTTTGGTTTTTTCCGTACCAGCTTGAGGTGGTATAATATTGAGAGCGCTATCTAAGGAGGGCATGCAGGATGAGAAAGGCGCTCCTTATCTTTGGTCTTTCCTGGATTATTCTCTTTTGCCTTCTTGGGGTGTACCTTGGAGTCGGTTTCACCGCTTATACCAGAGAGGCTCGGGCTGCTCTTGAAGCTCAAGACTTCTCCCACTTTCTCGAAGTACAGACCTCCTGGAAACATAAAACATCTGCTCACGCTCATGCGCTCTGCCTCTCCTTCCTCACACTCTTCCTCGCTCTCCTCATGCTCCATATGGTGCTTTTCTGTGAAGATGAAGGTTGTTCTTGGAGTTTTCCTCATCGTTGGTACGGTGCTTGCAAGTCTCTTCGGCTGGATCCATGTTCCTCCGGTTATGCCTGTGGGAGACATCCTTGTCATTCTGGCAACGATTCTGGCGCTCTGGGGGATTCTGCGCACAAAAGTTGAGGGATGATTGAGGGATTGGCGTAAATGTTATCGGAGGGGATAACAGGAAAAATAAGCCCTTCCTGGAAACACCGGTTTGAAGATCGCAAGAGGAAAAGAGGCTTTTCCAGGTGGTGGAAAGGCCGGTTCGTAAACCGGAGAAAAAGAAAAACAACCCCGAAAAAAGCTGGCACCCTTTTGTCAAAGGCGAAAAAAGTTCCAGATTCCCTGCCAAGCTGATCTCTGTGGAAAAGGTCGGAGTATCTGCATGAGGGAGGCGAAAAAAGAAGATACAGGCAGCAAATGAAGTCTTGGGAGGATTTTTTTCAAAATATTCCCCCAATACGTCGAGGCCATCCGATTCAATGTACCCTCTTGACAAAAGGAGATGGGAGTTCTTACAATAGAACTGGTTTAAACAATTGTTTTGAGCAAATGTTCAGGAGGGGTTCTTTGGCGAGGGTAGAAGAAAAGGAACTGCATCTTCTGTATGAAATTGCCCATTTGTACTATGAGGAGGGGCTGACGCAGGAGCAAATCGCTCAGCATACCGGTTTTTCCCGTTCCCGGGTGCAGAGGCTTCTGGAAGCAGCTCGAAGAGAGGGGGTGGTGGAGATTCGTCTGGTTAACCCTTCTCTCTCTTTTGCAGAGCTTGAACAGGAGCTCGAGCAATGTTTTGCGCTCAAAAAAGCGATTGTAGTGTATAGTTCACCCCATTCGGATTATTTGACTCGACGAAGAATCGCCATGGCTGCAGCTCACTACCTGGAATCTATCGTGCAGGAGGGAAACGTAGTTGGTATTGGGTGGGGGCGAACGGTGTATGAAACATTGCGATATTTTCATCGAGAAGTGTCTCTTACAGTGGTACCACTGGTAGGCGCTACCGGTCAGACGGAGTTGGAATTTCAGGTAAACGAGCTTGCCCATCAGTTTGCCAAGAGAACGGGAGGACATTTCGTACCTTTTTATGCCCCGGTTCTCGTGGATACCGAGGAGATTGCTCGCACACTTTCCTGGGATCAGAGCCTTCGAAGGGTGGTGGAGGTCTGGGAGAAGCTCGATGTAGCTGTAGTGGGGATGGGGGATCCTCGAATGGGAAAGGTTCCGGTGCCCCAATTTTTCTTTAGCGACCCGGTTTCATCGGCGATACTCAGAAAAGAAAGCGTGGTCGGGGATCTTCTGTGTCATTTCCTGGAAAAGGATGGGATGCTCAGCGACCCGAATTTTGACCGGAGGGTGATGAGTGTTCCTCTGACCAGGCTCCAGAGGGTACCCTATGCGATCGGGGTAGCCGGTTTAAAAGAGAAAAAAAATATCCTCCGAGCTGTCCTGCGCGGGGGATATATTAACGTGCTGGTGACCGATGCTGAAGCGGCTCAAGCCGTCCTCGAAGAGGAAGGAAAGGGGGGTGATAAACGATAAGCAAACGGTAAAAAATATGGTTTAGGTAAGAAATTCTCTGCAAAATCAAAAAAGGAGGAGTGAGTCATGCGGCGTTTGTTGTGGATTGGTCTTTCCGTGTTTGTGGTCCTGTGTCTCTCGGTGGTATATGCGGATATGACGCTGACCAATGCGTCAGGGGAGTCGATTACCTTTACTGACGAGGAATTGGGAACCATCATCACTTCGGGTGAAAAGCCTTTTGAAGGTGTTACCATCACCATCACCGTGAACCAGGGAGGTCCGAAGGGTGGTATTTCCGGTCCGCTCTATGAATGGCGGGATGTGTGGGAGAAGCTGACCGGTGCCAAGCTCAACATCGTGGAAATCCCCTATGCCGAACACTATCCGAAAGTAATGACCGATCTTCTTACCGGAACCGGTCAGTACGACGGGTTTATGATCGGTTCTGACTGGATGGGAGAGCTGGTAGCGGGTGAGTATATCGTCCCCATCAACGATTACATGAAAGATCCCCGTTTCCCCAAGTGGGATCCCGATTCCCTGCCTCCTTCGATCAGAAACCTCTATACCTGGGGTGATACCTGGTATGGTCCTTTGAACGACTCTGACGGTCAGGTGCTCTACTACCGTAAAGATATCCTCATGAACCCTGATTACCAGGCGAAATTTAAGGAGAAATACGGGTATGAATATAGTGTTCCGCCCAAAACCTGGAACGAGCTCTATGATATCTCCGAGTTCTTCAACGGTTGGGACTGGAATAACGACGGAGAACCGGATTCGGGTATCGTAATGCACCTCAAGGTCGGTGCTCAGGGGATGTATCACTATGCCTCTCTCTCGGCTCCGTTCTGCATTCTGCCGGGTGAAAAGGTCGATAAGTACCACAACGTTTACTGGTTTGACCCTGAGGATATGACCCCCCTCATCAATAGCGAAGGCCATGTCAAAGCTTTGGAATTCCAGTTGAAGCTGGCTAAAACCGGTCCGGACGCTCAGGTAGCCTGGAGCCTTGGAGAAGCCTGGGATTACTTCTTAAGAGGCAAGGCCGTCTTCACCTTCTCCTGGGGTGACGTGGGGTCTCTGGTGCAGGATGAAGCCCGTTCCAAGATTAAGGGCAAGATGGGTGCTTCGATACTTCCGGGCAGCCTCGAAGTCTATGACCGTTCTCAGGGGAAGTTCGTGACCTTTGAGACCCCGAATGTCTGGGGAAACACCACCGGTGGTTCCTGGCACGGTGTGATTTCGGCGCTCTCCAAGAATCCGGAAGCGGTGTACCATCTCCTGGCTTTCCATGCCACCAATAAGATCAGCCTCTGGAATGTACAGCGTGGGTGGACAGGAGTCGATCCCGGTGCGAAATTCCATTTCCTGCCTCCTTATGGGACTGCCAGCCTTGATGACTATGTGGCCAATGGTTTCAACCCGGATGATGCTCAGGAGTACTTGAAAGCGTACTACGATAACTTCTTTGCTCCGAACATTGCTCCGTACCTCCGTATCCCCGGTGGTAATGAGTACTGGGTAGCCCTGGATCGACACCTCTCCGAAGCTTATACCGGCCAGGCTTCCGCGAAAGAAGCTCTTGACCGGGTGGCCCGGGATTGGGAAGATATTACCAACCGTTACGGGCGTGCCGAGCAGCTCAAGGTTTACCAGGAATCCATCGGCTATACGAAGTAATTTGAGTTTTCAGGGGAGGCCATGGCCTCCCCTGAAAGGGGGATGGCGATGAGTTTAAAAAACAGATCCGTCAAGTATTCGTTTATCCTTCCAGCTATGTTCTGGGTTTTGGCTTTTACCATTTTTCCCCTCTTTTATTCTTTTGGTTTGAGTTTTTTCCGGGTACGCCTGGGTAAACCGGCCACCTTTGTAGGACTCAATAACTTTGCCCGTCTTTTGCAGGACTATAAACTGGGGAATTCTCTGCGTGTTACCCTCCTTTACGTGGCTGTGACCGTCTCTATTCAGGTTATCCTGGGAATCCTCATTGCCCTCCTTTTCCATCAGGAAATGAAGGGGAAGTCGATTTTTAGGGCCCTTCTGATTTTACCCATTTTCTGTACCCCAGTGGCGGTAGGGTATCTGGGGTTAACCGTTTTTTACGAAGAGGGAGGACCGATTAACAGCATTCTGATGCGGTTGTTTGATTTAAAAATTCCCTGGCTTTCTCACCCCTTCTGGGCCTGGATAGGAGTTTTACTCCTTGACATCTGGCAGTGGACCCCGTTCTGTTTCCTGGTGGTTTTGGCCGGCTTACAATCTCTGCCCGAAGAGATTTACGACGCTGCCTATATTGATTCCTCTTCGGAGTGGGAGATTTTTCGCAAAATCACCTTTCCCATGATCCAGCCGGTGGTAATTATTGTTCTTTTGTTGCGACTCATCGAGTCTTTTAAGATTTTCGATGTGGTTTATAGTCTCACCGGTGGGGGTCCGGGAACGGCTACCGAAGTGTACTCGCTGTACACTTATCGAACCGGTTTAAAGTTTTTCGATTTCGGCTATGCTTCGGCTCTGGGGTATCTACTCTTGGCCATGGTGATGGTGATTGTGAATCTCTTCTTCCGCAGAGTTCGACAAGTTTACGAGTGAAGGGAGCACGTCCATGGGAGTGGTACGGAAAAAATCAAAGGGACTCGCGGTGGTGCGGTATGTTTTGGTTACTATCGTTATGGTGTGGGCCATTTTTTTAATCTACTGGGGGATCGTGACCTCTCTCAAACCTCCTGCCGAGACGTTCACCATTACCGGGATTTCGGTGCCCTTCTTACAGTTTCGTCCAACCCTTGAGAACTGGCGTACGGAATTATCGACCCGGGAGAGTAGGTTTACGCTGACGAACAGTGTTATTGTGGCCGTTTTTGCCACCCTGGTCGCTATGAGTTTGGGAGTGCCGGCGGGGTATGCCCTGGCTCGTTTCCAGTTTCGGAGGATGAAGAATCGGGATCTTACAGTATGGTTTCTCTCCCAGCGGGTTCTGCCGCCGGTAGTGGTGGTGATTCCGTTTTTCCTTCTCATGCGCACCCTTAAGCTTCTCGATACGCAACTGGCCCTGATCCTGATGAATGCTACTTTTACTCTTCCCTTCGCGGTGGTTATCAGTCGTCAGGCTTTTCAGGAGCTTCCCATCGAACTGGAAGAGGCTGCTGCCGTGGATGGGTGTTCAGATTTGACCGCTTTCTGGAGGATTGCCTTTCCCCTGGCAGCACCCACGCTTGTAGCAGTGGCAGCAATATGTGTGGCGTTCACCTGGAATGAGTTCCTTTTCGCCTTGTCCTTAACCTCTCTGAAAGCGAAGACCTTTCCGGTATACCTTGCGGGGGCGGAAGACACCCGGGGAGTGCAGTTCTGGTTTATGGCTACCCGTGCCACTTTGGCTCTGGCTCCCCCAACGGTTCTGGCGCTTCTCATTCAGCGCTACATTGTCCGGGGGCTCACTTTTGGAGCGGTCAAAGGATAAGATTACTCAGGTTGGTTCTTCTTCCTGGGTGTTCAGGATTTGCTTTCGTCGATAGTGGAATAATAGACCCTTGAGAATTCCGGCCACAGGGATGGCGATGATGAGCCCTAAAGCGCCGAGCAGTTGTCCGCCGATCATGAGGGCGATGAGGACGGTAAGGGGGTGGAGACCCATTTCTTTGCTCATGATTTTGGGGGTTACCAGGATGCCTTCAATGAGGTTAATGACTCCAAAGAGGGCTACCACCCCGATGATAATCCAGATGGATTTGGTGCTGGCAAAAATGAGGGCGATAAGGGTTCCGACGATTGGTCCCAGGTAGGGGATGATGTCGGTGATTCCGGCGATGACTCCGATAAGGAGGGGGAACTCGATTCCCAGGGCTAAGAGTCCCACCGTGGCGGATACGCCTACGAAGAGGGAAAGGATCAGTCTTCCCAGAACGAAGTTTCCCAGAATGCGATCGATATCGCGCAGGATGAGCACGAATTCCCGGCGTCTCTCTGGAGGGAATAGTTTCACAAAAGATTTACGGATTTTTCCGGCGTCTACCATAAAGTAATAGAGAGCAAAGGGAGTGACGACCAGGGCAAAGAAAAGTACCGTCATGAAAAGAGAGATGAAATTAAAAATGTTTTTGAGAACGCCGGCGAGGTAATTTTGCAGGTTTTGCGAAAGGTTATTGAGGAATTCTTCCATGGACTTTGCCAGATTAAGGTCGGGGTAACGCTGGTCGAGAACGCGAGCAGTTTCGATGATTTTTTCTGCGATTCTTGCCGTGTATTCAGGAGAAGAGGCGGTAAATGATTTAAACTGCGAAATCACTTCGGGGATGATCAGAAAAAAAAGTGTCAAAGCAAAGATGACAAGACCTACAAAGATAATGGTGGTGGCCGTTTTCCAGGAAAGGCCCAGGCGGTTGAGATACCGGGCTACGGGTACAAAAGCATAGGCTAAAAGGCCTGCCAGCGCAAAAGGCGCCAGGACGTTGCAGAGAAGATACACCAGGTATAAAATGATGACCCCTAAGGTCAGATAGTAGAAATTTCGCAGTATTTTTTCCTGAGGTAGGAGCAATTTTCTTTTCCTTTCTCTGGATTTGTGTATAATATTCTATGATTTTTTAATCCATCTGACAAGGACTGATGCCAGAAATGCTCGAAACACAGACGGTAACGGTTATCATTCCAGCCTATAACGAAGCTATCCGGATACCTAAGGTTCTGGAAGTGGTCTGCAGAACCGATTTTATCGATCGGATTGTGGTGGTCGATGATGGTTCTCATGACAGGACCTTTGAGGTTGCGCAACGATTTCCGGTAGACGTCATCCGCCATGTTCGAAACCAGGGAAAAGGCAAAGCTCTGGCATCGGGGATTCGTCGTTATCCTGAAAGCGATCTGTATCTCTTTCTGGATGCGGATCTCATCCATCTGCGAGACGAGCATCTTCTGGCTCTGGCCGAGCCTCTGGTTCGATATCCCTTTTTGAATATGACCATTGGGGTCTTCAAAGGCGGGAGAGGTTCGAGCGACCTGGCCCAGAAGATATTTCCCATTCTGAACGGCCAGAGAGCGGTGCGAGGGAGCTGGGTGCGGGAGTTGCCGAACTTTTCCTGGACTCGTTTTGGGGTAGAGGTTTTCCTCACCAAGTTTGCCTATGATTCGGCAGCAAACGTGGAAATGGTTCCTCTTTGGGGTCTGGCGCATTATCATAAAGAAGAGAAGTACGGTCCCTTTATGGGGTTCTACCATCGGGTAAAAATGTATGTGGAAATTTTCCGGGCCTATGCTCTGTACGAAAATAAAGTCAGAATTCCGGAAAAAGTGGTCGATGAAAAGGAGGTACGGCATTATGTCCGAGTGTAACTTGAAGGCCAACCTGAGCCAGTGTACCTGTACGTATCTTTCCTGTCATCGTCGGGGTAGATGCTGTGAGTGTGTAGTATATCATCGTTCTCATGGAGAACTTCCCGGGTGCTTTTTCCCCAGAGAAGCTGAGCGAACCTATGACCGCTCTATCAGGAAATTCATCGAAGTCTGCGGTGATGCATAGCTCATGGAAGTGGTAGATCTCACTCTCCCCCTTTTTTCAGGTTGTCCTTCCTTCCCGGGACAACCACAGGTAACCGTCTTTCCCTGGCACGATATATCTTCCCATGGACATAGAACGCACGTCTGTTTCATGGCGGACCACACCGGCACCCATGTGGATCTTCCGGCCCACTTTCTTCTGGAGGGAAAGACCGTCGAAGCGATGAATCTCGAGCGGTTCATAGGTAGGGCTCTGACCTTCGATGTTTCCTCTCTGACCGGAAGAGGCGTTATTCGACTTTCCGAATTTCAGACTTTTTTACGAGAAGAAGAGATGGAAGGAGCCATCATTCTTCTACATACCGGCATGGATGTGCTCTTTGGAAAAGGGGAATACTTTGAGAAAGAGGTGGGTATTTCAGAGGAAGTGGCCCGATTTCTGGTGGAAAAGAAAATAAAAGGGGTAGGCATCGATGCTCCCAGCATCGACCCCTACCCCTTCGAGGTTCATCGGATTCTTCTGGCTCATGAGATTCTCATTTTTGAAAGTTTGACCAATTTGAAAGCTCTGGTAGAGAGAACTGCCACCTTTTTCGGGGTGCCCCTGAAACTGACCGGCTGTTCCGGTTCTCCCATCCGGGCTTTTGCGCTCAGGGAGTAACTTTTGGAAGTCGGGAACGAGCTTCCCGAAGCCAGTATTGGGCTTTACTATCCTTGGGTTGGAACTGGAGGTATTTTTCCAGGGCCCAGACGGCGTTTATATAGTCACCCACATTGTAGTTGGCTATCCCAAGCCAGTAGTAAGGTTTGTCGAAGCTCTTATTTGCCTGAATAGCCATTTTAAAAAGCTCGATGGCATCATAATATTCCTTGTTTTCGTAGGCTACCATTCCCCGTTCGTAATTTTCCCAGGCTTCTTTACCGTACTGTTTCCAGTTCTGACATTTTTTGAGGAAGTAACGCGCCTGGCTATTGTCCGGCTCGAGTTCCACCACTTTTTTCCAGGCCCATATGGCTTCATCAAGCAGATTCTCTTCCTGATAGGTGCGAGCTAACCAGAACCACGCCTTAGAAAAGTTGGGTTTGGTGGTGACGGCTTCGATAAAGAACTGTACCGCTTCGCTTTTTCTACCCACCTGATAGAGATTATAACCCTGATCGAACATCACCTGAGCGTACCCTTCCGCGGATACGTCGAAACTGTAAGTGGACGTCTCGGTATCAATGGCCAGCACCGGGCTGACAGCCATTCCCCAAAAAACCATGCTCAGAATTCCTATGATCATCCAAATTTTCATCTGGCAAACCTCCCTTTCGTTATTATTGTATCATATTCTCCCCAAGCCTTTCCTGCACAGTGGAAAGAGATTTCATTATGAATTTCTTTTGTTTAAATTTTGGGTTTACTTTTGAGAAAAAGTTGTTCTATAATATTTATGCATACGTTTTCATTACCGTAGGGGAAGGGGGTATGACCTTGTCAAAAGCAAAGATTTCCATTGGTAGTTGGGCTTATGCCATCGGTCCCTATAAACTTTCCCCCATTGTCAAGACAAAAAAGAGCCCTTTTTAAGTTTGGTCTCCTCCCTTTCAGGGGTCATATTTATCTTTGATGTTGCGTCCCTCTTCTTAGAATATACCTCCTCAAGGGTTTTGT
>Ga0308412_1000452_pt1 | contig 21236 bp, 18 predicted proteins | sample HotsprottomLayer_FD_202357 | JGI IMG/M metagenome (GOLD analysis project Ga0308412, IMG submission 202357) | Hot spring phototrophic mat microbial communities from Octopus Spring, Yellowstone National Park, Wyoming, United States -... | ecosystem: Environmental > Aquatic > Thermal springs > Hot...
AGAATTTCGATGAGTCAACGCGGGCTATTGACAATAAGTGGGGATTGTATTAACTTAAACTATCTGGCTTGCATAGCAGGTATCTGTGTTTTCTGGCTACGTGAAGGGGAAAAGAGTTCTGCGTCTTCAGAGTGCTGTTACGATTACTTGTCTGTACGTGCTTCCTGAAAGCGGTAACCCACTTTCTGAATCCGGGCCCAGGACGGTAACACGGGTGGTTTATCGTTGATAAACTCCAGATCAATTTCTTAACAAATGGGTTTGAAACAGAACCCGGAGGACCATTCAATATGGCGAAAAAACTGTATGTCGGAAACCTGAGCTATAGTTCCGACGAGGCCGAACTTCAGAATTTATTCTCTCAGTACGGCGAAGTCACTTCGGTGAACATCATTACGGACAAAATGACGGGCCGGGCGCGAGGGTTTGGATTCGTGGAAATGGCCACAGAAGAAGGCGCCCAGGCTGCCATCCAGGCCACCAACGGCATGGAGCTACGCGGCCGACAGCTTCGCGTGAACGAGGCATTGGAACAGAACCGCGAAAGAGGGAACCGCTCCCGAGGACACGGCGGGTTTGGCGGCGGTGGGTATCGGGATCGGTATTAGAAGATAGTACTGAATCGAAGGAAAAGGCCGGGCGGGCAACGACCGCTCGGCCTTTTTTTTGTTATCTATAGGAAACGCCGAAAAGAGCGGTGGGCAAGAGATGGAAGCCGAATCGAGCTACACTGAATGGAGTGGTTCTGGGAAGAGTGGCGCTGGATAACCATTGGCCTCTTTTTTTGTGCCCTCCTTAAGGCGTACCTGGCAAGGGTAAAATTCCGGCAATTGCCTCCCTAAAATCAAAAGTGTTGTCCAGTTAGTGGTTGAAGGTATCCGTGATCTCGTCTAACAGGCGGATGTATCCGTTGAGGAACATCGTCTTGAAGAGCATGACAGGCCCGAAATCTGCGAACTCTTCCAGTTGCATGCCATCCTCTTCATAGGCTCTCCGGAATCCAGGAAGCTTAGCGGATAGTTCCTCTACCACTTCCCTGGGTGTAGGAATGTCTATCCGTTTTTCCACGGGAGGATCTAACTGGATCAACTCCTCCGCGGTACTCCAATTGATGGTAATATGGAAATCTCCTCCGACAAAATTGGTGAAATGGCTCAAATTTCTGGCCCCGCCTCCCAACAGGGTCCCCGGAAGGTTCCGTTCTTTAAGCACCCGATATTCTTTGCGGGCAATGATCGTTCCCGCCTGGGAAAGTATGTTTGGATCGATCAAGATGTGTTCATTTTTTACGATCTCCGCAAAGTACTGATCGAAAATCCCCGTAATGTGGGTGACATAGAAAGGCGGATGGTTTCCGGTTTTTTTGGCTGCGCGGCTATATCGTTCACAGATATGAATTGCCTGGGAAAGGGAGAATATCTCCGTTGCACAGACGGGGATATTCCGTGCCACAAGCTCTTCGATTGCCTCGCAACCACCAGCGATGACGGGAATTTTCGCCATGAAGTTCTTCCCCAACTTGGAGAACTCCAGGTGGGCTTTTATCGTATGATCTGTATCGTAGTCTTTCCGGGGATCGTCCTGAATCGTGACATATCCTTCTTTCCCATTACTCGCCTGATATAAGGGAAAGAATCGATCCAGGATCCTTTTGGAAACATGTTTGATCACCTCGATAGCGACCTGGTCTACAGAGGCGCTGCGCATCCTGTGCAGGGTTTCTTTGATGATTCCTTTGATGTACTCTGGTTCGCTCTGGAGTAGCTTGGAACAGTAGGAAGGATTGGTGGTGCAGTTGATAGCACCCGCTTGAATCGCCTTTTCCAGATCGCTCCCAGAGGGGTTGTTGATCCAGAGCCTTGTGGGTGTTGTGGCATGGACCCGATAAAAGTAACCGTTCATGGTTTTCTCCTTATGAATACAATGGAAGTAGTCATACAGCCAAATACTCCTCGATAATGGAAAGGATATCCGTGTCAGCCGGTAGCCCTAATTTCTCGGCACGTTCGGCATGCATCACCTTCGGCCAGGTGGCGATAATGGGCTCAACCGAAGGATCCGGCTTAAAGGTAATTCGACCTATCGTGTACTCTTTTACCCCTTTGCGTTCGGCAGCTTTCTTCGCTCCCTCCTGAACCGCGGTTGCAATTTCCTCCGCAGAAGGGGAAATCCCTCTACCATTCACCGTTCGGAAATCTCCTAAAAGGGTTCCTTCGATCCTGCCTAAAGCCATCAATGTTGCTACAGCCGTTTTAATACTCACTAGGGGGATGCGTGTTTCCCTGGGGACCGGGCACACGTAATCCGTACCCGAAAGGGGTTCCCGGATCATGTTGCTCGCATATCCGCTGAGGGCTGTATTGGGGACATCCCGAACAATGACCGCGGGGAACCGTACTCCGCGACCATCGATGAAGAGTTTTCGGGTATAGTCGTTCAATAGCTGCTCACCCACTACTTTGGCTACCCCGTAACTGTTTTGGGGATGCTGGAATGTCCAGTCCGTTACCTCCGGAGGCATGTCCTTCCCCCCGAAGGTAGCGATGGAGCTGGTGAACACAAAAATTGGCCGGTTACCTTGCAGTCGGCAAGCTTCCAGCAGGTTCAAGGTGGCGTACACGTTCACCCGCAGACCTAGCTCGAAATTCTGTTCCGCGCCTCCGGATACCAGTGACGCAAGATGAAAAACCAGATTCACCTCGGGAGATACGAGCTTACGGGTAAAGGAAGGATCACTGATATCCCCCTGCACAAACTGGATCCGGTCCCGTATCGCATCCAACCTGGAACTATACACCTGATCTGTTAGAAGTAGATGAGTGTCTGGTTCCTCTTCCAGAAGTCGAAGGGCTAGCCGGGCGCCCAGGAAACCACTGCCGCCCGTAATCAGCGTTCGATTTATATTTTTGTGACTCATACTAACACTATGGGGACAAAAATCGCATTTTTGCAAGAAAAAATGAAAAAATCGGCCATTTGCTATTGACAAAGAAGAATGAAAAAAGTAGCTTACGTCATCTGGCTTGCATAGCAGGAATCTACAGTTTTCTGGCTGCGTGTAGGGAAAAGAGTTCTGCCTAAGGTCCTTCCTTAAAGCGGTAAACCATTTCTGAAACTAAGACCGGGATAACGTAACGATGGTTTATCGTTGATAAACTCCAGATCAATTTCTTAACAAATGGGTTTGAAACAGAACCCGGAGGACCATTCAGTATGGCAAAAAAATTGTATGTCGGAAACCTGAGCTACAGCTCCGACGAGGCAGAGATTCAGAACTTGTTTTCTCAGTATGGCGAAATCACTTCTGTGAACATCATCACGGATAAAATGACGGGCCGGGCACGTGGGTTTGGATTCGTGGAAATGGCCACGGAAGAAGGCGCCCAGGCAGCCATCCAGGCCACCAACGGCATGGAGCTTCGCGGCCGGCAGCTTCGCGTGAATGAGGCAAACGAACAAAACCACGACAAAGGTAGCCGTTCCCGCGGACGTGGCGGGTTTAGCGGTGGTTTTCGGGATCGGTATTAGAAGATAGTACTGAACCGATAGTATAGTAACGATCGAAAAAGAGGCCGGGTGGGTAACCATTCGGCCTTTTTTATGTTCTCGTATCGAACCCGTTGCGCAGTACTTTTTATGGGCAAAGGCCCTATATCGGTAAGCTGGGATGTCGAAGATCTCGTGTAACGCCTTGCTTGGAGCGTCCAGCGGGATATGGTGAAGAGGCGGCGCCGTGTATATTCTTCTATGATCCGGAGGTTTCCTATCCCCCTGCCTGTAACCGTTTCAGGATTCGAAGGTAGTCTTCCTGGGTGAGGATGGGGACATTGTCCTTGTTTGACCCATTGGCAGCCGCTTTTTCGGCAATGAGGGGAAAATCGGATTCGGGAACTGCGAAAGACCTGAAATCGGGTAAGCCTACCTGCCGGGCAAGATCTTTAACCAAATGCACGGTGGCCTGTGCCCTTCTGCGAACAGATTCCTGCGTCTCTCTGATTCCCCGCGTATCGGGCGCTGTAGGGGAGCTTTTCGGGATAGAAACACCTCTGGGAGGTGTCGAATAGACCCCCATGGCCTGGCCCAAACGGGCATACCGAAGGATGTTCGATTCGAGGCAGTACTCCATCACATAGGGTAGGCAGACAGCGTTGCAGACCCCGTGGGGCAGGTCGTACATACCGCCCAGGGCTTCCGCGATGCAGTGTACCGCCCCGACATCCGAATGGCTAAAGGCAATTCCAGCCAGGAGGCTTCCTAAAAGTACGTCCGAACGGGCTTCCACATCCGTACCCTGTTGTACCACTCGGGGGAGGTGCGATGCCAGGAGTTCAACAGCGTATAGAGCGCAGGCATCTGCCAGTGGTTCCGATGCGCTGGAGGTATAGGCCTCGATGGCATGGGTCAACGCATCCATCCCGGTGGAAGCCGTCAGGGGGGGAGGCATGGATAGGGTCAGTTCGGGATCCATCAGGGCAATTTTCGGAGCGAGGAGAGGGGATTTGACTGTGAACTTGAACCTGGCCTTCGTATCGGTAATGACGGCACCAAAGGTTACCTCGCTTCCCGTACCGGCAGTGGTGGGAACCGCGATAAGGGGAAGGGGTTGATGTCCGATTCGGGAAGGGTTCTCGTAGTCCCGAGGTTTACCGCCGGATACTGCCAGAATCGAAACCACCTTCGCGCAGTCGATGGGACTGCCTCCCCCAATGGCCAGAAGACAATCCGCCTTCGCCAGTCGGGCGGCTTCTGCTGCTGCCTCTACGTTTCTGTCCTTCGGGTTCGGTTCCACGCCACTAAACACATCGACCTCGTAGTCTCGTTGGGTAAGGAGTGTCTTCAGTTGCGCGAACCAGGAGAGTTTGGCTACCCCGGTATCGGTGATGATGAGGATCCTTCGAACCCCGGCCTCCTTCAGGAAGTCGGGTATTTTTCGATGGCTCCCGATGCCATACTCGATCCGTGTGGGAAGAATGAAGGAGAAAGAAGCATTCGAGTTGATACCTTTGTTCATGTGTTCTATATAGCATGCCCAGATTCATCTTGGAAAGGCAGAACAGGCACAGACTCACCCGGCCACTGCCATGTCGTATTGATCAAAGTACCATGCATTCGTCGACCCTCTTTGCCTCTATCTCCACAAGTTTCGGGGTACTAAGCAAATATTACCAGCTATTCCAGCAGATGCTCTAGCCGCGTCTGCAGGACCGCAATCATATGGTCACACTGTACTGCTTCCGTCCGACTTCGGTTGACAGGGGGAGGTTGCCCTTTTATATTGCTAGGGAAGCCTTTAGGGGAAAACAGCAAGCCCCAGAGGCAGGGAAGCAGATGGGGTCTGGTGGCCCTCGCGGTCTTCAAAACCGTCGGCCGCTTTACGCGGTGGTAGGTTCGATTCCTGCCTCTTCCGGATATGGAAAATCCCTATTCCTCCATCCCTCAAGTTTCCCGCCTGCTGGAAGAAGATCGAATAAAACGATGGTTCCCCCTGTTGAGTCGGACTCTGACCGCGGAAACGGTTTCTTCTACCCTGGAAGAACTGCGAAAACGGGTGCGGGAAACTGGGTCCCCGGTTTCCTTGGAAGAAGCGGTTCAAGCGGTGGCAGAGGCCTGCTGGAAGCTACACAGAAAGCGGATCCAGCGGGTGTTGAACGGAACTGGGGTGATCCTCCACACCAACATGGGTAGGAGCCCCCTGATTCCTGATGCCTGGGATGCGGTACGGGATCTAAACACCGGGTACTCCAACCTGGAGTTGGAACTCCAGACAGGGAAACGGGGGATAAGGAGTGGGCTGATTCCGGAACTCCTCCAGATTCTTACCGGTTCTGAGGCTGCCCTCGTGGTGAACAACAACGCAGCAGCCGTACTCCTCGTTCTTTCGGCACTGGCCAGGGATCGGGAAGTGATCGTTTCCCGGGGACAGCAGATCCAGATAGGAGGCGGGTTCCGGATCCCGGAAATCCTGGCCCTCTCAGGGGCAAGACTGGTGGAAGTGGGTACAACCAACATCACGACCCTTTCGGATTACCTTTCCGCCCTCACCGAACGAACTGCCCTCGTGCTGGTAGTGCATACCTCAAACTTTCGGATCCGAGGGTTTGCCTCCCACCCTTCGGTAAGGGAACTGACCTCCCGGTTGCCTCCAACGGTGGGGCTAGTGGTAGATCAGGGATCGGGAGTCACCCGGGAACGGATTCCGGGGGAAACTCCTATCAGAACCTACCTGGAGGAGGGGGCACAGCTGGTTTGCTGCTCAGCCGACAAGGTGTTGGGGGGACCGCAAGCGGGGATCGTGGTGGGTAGACAGGAATGGATCCAGCGATTGAGTAAGCACCCCCTGATGCGAGCGTTCCGTCCGGGGAAAACGATCCTATCTCTGTTGGAGGAGGTATTGATCCGGAGGGTGGACGGGTTTTCCTATACCGAATCGGTCTATTCGATTCCTCTGGAAGATCTAAGGAGGTTCGGTCGAAAGATCCTGAAAGGGATTCCCCGGGAGGTGGCAGATCTGGTAGGCGCTTTCGGAACTACCGGAGGAGGGAGTGCGCCGGATGAAAAGTTCCGTTCCCTGGCGATCGAAATCAGGACAGAAGAGAAGCCCGAAACCCTTCTTCGCCGCATGCGGGATCTGCCGTTACCCTTGATAGGAACGATCGAGAATGGGAAAGCGCGGCTGAATCTTTCCACCCTCTATGGGGAAAACCCTGTGGAGGTACGGAATGCCTTACTCGCTGTGTTGAACTTGCCCGAAGGGGCTGGGCTTCAGGAGCGTGGAGAAGTGCAGGAAGTTAAGAATCCGGAAAATCCTCTGTCCTAGAGGGAATGCCCCTGAGGAAGGGTAGGATTTCGATGATAGATTTCTATCCCTTTTACCACCGGCGGATCGCCCGGGGTCATTTAAAAGGGGAGGGTATATGCCAGTGGTAGGTACGGCAGGGCATGTGGATCACGGAAAAACTCTCCTTGTCACTGCGTTGACGGGGGTGGATACCGATCGGCTACCCGAGGAAAAAAAGCGGGGGATGACCATCGATCTGGGTTTCACCCATTTCCTGGATCCCGAAGGTCGACCGATCGGAGTGATCGATGTACCGGGGCATGAACGGTACATCCGGAACATGGTAGCGGGTGCCTGGGGGGTGGACTGTGCCCTACTGGTGGTAGCAGCGGACGACGGATGGATGCCCCAGACAGAAACACATGCCCGGGTGCTTTCGGTGTTTGGGGTGAAGAGGATCATCCTCGTACTGAACAAGATCGATCTGGTATCAACCGAGCGGCTGGATGCAGTGGAAGAGGATGCCAGGAAGCGTGCCGAAACTTTGTTCGGATACCCCGTGCCGGTAGTTCGAGTGTCCGCTAGAACCGGAGAGGGGGTGGAAGCACTGAAGAAAAGGATCGTACAGGAGCTTGGGAAAAACGCACCGCCCGAATCCACGCTTACATCCCCAAGCCCACTGGAAGGCAGGATGTATATCGATCGTGTGTTTTCCTTGAAAGGAGTAGGGACGATCGTAGCGGGAAGTTTGAAAGATGGCTCCCTACGGGTGCATGATGAGCTTCTCCTTCTACCCCGGAAGGAGCGTGTACGGGTGAGAAGGATCCAATCCTACCACCGCGACCTGGAAGAGGTAAGGGCCGATGAGAGTACCGGTGCAGTTCGGGTGGCGCTGAATCTGCATGGAATCTCAACCCTCCCTGATCGAGGTGACTGTTTAGTTCCTTACAGGGAGGATGTTCCAGGGAGGGGAGGAGAACAGGTTGAACGCCGGCTGGAGGTGCAAAAGGAATTCCTTGCGGTGGGGTACCTACAATCCTACCTCAGGGCGAAGCAGGAAGCAGAAATCGCTTTTGGCACGGCCCATCAGAAAGTCACTGTGTATCGATTAGCCGGGCATGACTCACACATACGGGATGGGTTGGACAGATTGCAGGGTGGGAAAAAAGGTAGTTCTACAGAAGCAGAGAGCACTAAATCCATTGTAAATTCAGAAGGGTTCGTATGTGGGCAAGTAGGCGTGCCTCTTCGGTTGGTTCTGGATAAGGTAGCATTTTTTCGGCAGGGTGATCGATTCCTTCTTATACGAGCAGGGGGAGCCGATATCCTGGGTTGGGGAACGGTCCTCTGGGCAGGGAAGACTACTCCGAAAGAAAGGCACAGGGTGGTGAAGCTCTTCCTGGAGGGGGAACGGCTCCCTGCACCTCCGGATGTGGAAAAGATATTGAAAGGGAAGGAACTGAGGAGAACCGAGGCATCTACCCGAGCGTTACAGGAAGCGAATGGTCAGGCCCGGCTCACCTCAGGTGCTCCCCAACTATCCAGCAGAGCTTTGAAACTGTACCAGGAGATTCAAGAACAGGGTGATACACCGTGGGAACTCAAGCCGGGTGGAGGCAACGCGGTGCGGGAAGATATCGACCGGTTGTGCAAAGAGATAATGATTCTTCCCCTTGATAGCTCTCTGTATCTGGTGACCCACGCATACCGTAGCCTGCTCCATCGAATCCTGAAAGGCCGTTCCGTGGGTTCTCGGCTCACGATCGGAGAGGCGAAAGAAGCTACGGGTCTATCCCGGAAGTACATCCTACCCTTCCTGAACCGGATGGAGCGGGATGGCTGGGTGAAACGGTGGGGGGACGACCGGGTGATTTGCCGAGCATGGGATGAAGGTCTGGAAGGGAAAGCGTAGGAGGAGAAATACAATTTACTCGGGGAGCTATAGTACTTGAAGGGGGTACGGGGATTCCTTACCTCCGGCGTATTACGCTTTTTCATGGATAAGTCTCTCTAATTCTCCTATGTGATCGGCGTCTCCATGGGAGCCTGCAATACGGCCAATTATGTTACCCGGCAACCCGAACGGAACAGAATCGTGAATGCCCGGTACCTGCACGATCCGAGATACCTGGCTTACCTTCGACTTCTGAGGGGCGGGGAACAATTTCGAGGGAGGCTCTTGATGGATGGCGGACTCGCCGATTCCATCCCTATTGGGAGGGCATTTTAGGATGGAAACGAAAAGAATGTGGTTGTGTTGACTCGCGAAAGCTCCCATAGACGCAGGAAAAGAAATCGCCCTGCCAGAGGCCAGGGCGATTTCTCTTTTATACTAGCTTGCAATGGGTGATCTGTTATTCTCCTTTCTCCCTATTTCACCAGTTGCCAGACCGTGTAGGCTACCACGCCTAGGATGGCAATAGAGCCTACTACCAGGTACATATCAGGGTCATCCCTCCAGGGATTTTCCCCTGACCATGGAGAACCGCAGCTCCCAGAATGTAGAAAGCCAGGGTGGCAAGGGTATAGATCACCATAGCGATGGTGGCATCCATATACATGACCCGGAACCATCCTTTTGCTCTCCGGTACCAGGCTTCCGATCCATCGAAGGGACCGGTGTTGGCGGCGTATCCCTTTTCGACGCACCAGTAGGTATACTGCACGATCTCATCCCCTCCGATTCCTGTGATACCGAAGGCCCCAATAGCCGCAAAGGCAGCTTCCGGAGGCATTTTGAAGGTCAATCCGTTGATGATATCGGCCCAACTGTACGCGTACTTGGTGAATAGGGTCAGGATGGCCATCCCGATGGTAAATATAACGAACAATACCACCAGCACAGTGGAAACTTTTTCGATCCTCTTGTATTTTCCCGTAGCCAGCAGCAAGACGACACTGATGGCGATGAGAATAGACCCCAGGTTGATACTGAATCCGGGTATTGCAAGTTCGATACTTTGAGAGGTAGACCCGATGATTCCTCCGAATTGGATGAACTTCGCAATCAACATGATCAACCATGCCCATACTGCCCATCCCATGAGAAGTCTGGGGCCGGGCATCGTATTCCAGAAGGCCAGCATCGGTTTCCCTGTGGTAATGGACATCTTGGCCATCTCCAGTTGGAGGATGATTTTCAAGGCACAGCTCAAAATGATGGTCCATAGGGTGACGAAACCGGCTTGGGCTCCTAGAGCGGTGGTGGCGATCAATTCTCCCGAACCCACAATGGAAGCCGTGACGATGATTCCAGGGCCGATGTATTTCAGTCTTCCCATGAATGTAGTCGGCGGCTCTTTCATCTTGTCCGATGCAAAGGCAACATACGTTGTCAGATATCAGCGTAAGATCCACCTTGTTTACTTGTCAAGGAAAAGCGTATGAAGGCAAGGAAGCCTTTATCTTGAACGCCGACTTCCCCGCTTTAGGAAGGACAATAATAAGGAACTATTGGGTTAGAGCGCTCTTGCCCCTTGGGGGGTATTCTTTTTTTTAAAGGAGCAGTATACTGCCTGAACTTTATGTCTATGAGGTATAGTATGAAAAAATGGATTCTACCCATTGGGATGTTTTTGTTGATCATTGCGTTGGGAAGCTGTGAAAAGAAGCCGGCTATCGAAAAAGAAAAACATGTGACCTTTCACTACAAGGGTACCCTGGACGATGGAACCGTATTCGATTCCTCCGAAGGGAAAGAGCCTCTTCAGTTCATCTACGGTGTAGGGCAGTTGATCCCCGGCCTGGAAAACCAGATGAAAGGAATGAAAGCAGGGGATAAAAAGACCATCAAGGTGAAAGCGGAAGATGCCTATGGACCGTATCGGGAAGATTTGGTGGTTTCTATACCAAGAAAGGATTTCCCTGCTAACATCAAACCGGAAATCGGGATGCAGTTGATGGCTCAGACTATGTTTGGCCCTGTCCCTGTCCGGATCAAGGACATGAATGAAACGAGCATTTTCATCGACTACAATGCTCCCCTGGCAGGGAAGGACCTTACCTTCGATATCGAGATTGTGGAGGTTAGAAACTCGACTGCCGAGGAACTCGCTCCTTTTAAGAAGGCTGAGGAACAGACCCAGTTGCCAGGAGGCACCCTTCCGCCCGTTCCTAAGGCTGAGAAATAAAACTTACCTGCGTGCGCTGTCTCATGGTTGTAGCGTACTAAACCCGCGGAGTTTCTGCTGGAATCGGGTATAGGGTTTTTGTTAGATTACTGTTTAAGAATTGAAATTTAGAAGGGGTCTGTGAGGTTATGGCAGATGCCCCTTAGCAAGATATTGACAAGTGTGCAAAAATATCCTAACTATTAAAGTGGGTATAGAAGCCTGTCATTCTATATCAAGGTTCGCTGGGGTGAGGCTCGCAGGACGTCGACAGGGACATCTGGTATCCTGTGCCGCCAGAGAACCCTCGCCCTAAGGCGGTAGTTCCGTCTTAGGGTTTTTTATTACAAAATTGATTCCATTGTTTGGGGAAAGACACCAAGCTTTCGTTATATACCATCAACGCTTTAGTAATTCTTTAACCTCGGCCTGCGATTTTTGAGCATCAATTTGTTTCGATACATTTCATAGAGTTTTCTACCCGACGGATACTCCTGGATAAGTTCGAAGCCGTCAAGCGAGTCCGGATTGTAAAGCCGGACACTTCTACAGCCCGCTTTGTCAGCAAAGGCTTTAAGGTCTCCTAGGACTCCATGTTGTAGGCCGTCTGCGTATTGGTGCGATATACCGTCTCCCAGTACCCTGATTTGATGGTGGAACCGTCCTCTTCAGCAAGGGCCCGCGCATCCTCCCAGGCCTGCTCGAACCCTTCCCCCTTATCCAGCGCGCTCACCAACAGCCCCCGCACCGCCTCGATGTAGTCGCACTGGGTAAGCTTCGCCAGGGTAAAGGCACGGAAAGCAAGCTTGGCCCTTAATGCTATCCACTTGGATTCTCTCAAGCTGACTCGGTTTTTCAAGAACTGAAACGGTTACTGCATAGCTAAGGGGTGGTATTCAGGAGAATGTTTCCCCAGCGGTATCCCCTCCTACCTGTAGTCCATTCCTGGTCTATGTATCTACAGAGTACGGGCAGCTATTTTCTTCTCTAAAAATATTCCCAAAAAAACACATTTTCGTTCAATAATTAGTATTCCTATTGGATTACTATTGTATCGATCAATGCGTAATAAATAGGGAGGTGCTGTATGAGGTATCATCAATTGGCAATCTCAAAACCCGAAGAACTGATCTTTGGTCGTTCGCTAAAACCAGTCCGTTCAAGACGGGGGCTTATTATTGGAGCGGGGAAAGTATATCCTGAGTTAAATTTCACCCTGCCTCCTATGGCTCTAACGGATGAGACTTTCCCAGAGGTACGAGAACAGTATATAGGCATTGTAACCGATGCGCTAGCACGGGCAGTGGATCTCCATATGGAGGGCCTCGTATTGGAGTTCGAGACTCTCCTGGAAATGACCTTGCGCCCTGAATGGGGGGTGGAGTTGGTGACGGTGATGAACGAGGTGTGCGAAGAGTTTTACCAGAAGTATGGATTGCAAACAGAGATCCGCCTTACTCCCAACGATACGCGAGATTTCGAACGACCCGTACGAATGCGAACCAGTCGGTACCTGGAATCGATGTTCAGGCTCTTTGAGGAAGGAGCTCGAGCGGGAGGTACGTTTCTATCCATCGAGAGTACGGGTGGGAAAGAAATGTGCGACGAAGCTCTGGTGAACTGCGATACTGCCGGTGTGGTGTTTGCCCTCGCGGTCTTGGGTGTTCGGGATATGCATTTTCTGTGGAAACACATTGTGGAGATCGCCCAGCGCACCGGTTCGATTCCGGGGGGCGATACTGCCTGCGGATTTGGGAATACGGCCATGGTGCTGGCGGAGAAAAAGTACATCCCCAAGGTGTTTGCCGCCATGGTTCGGATCGTATCGGTAGTCCGTACGCTGGTAGCCATCGAGGAGGGAGCAGTGGGACCGGATAAGGATTGTGGGTATGAAGGACCTTTCCTCAAGGCCATCACTGGACTGCCTATATCGATGGAAGGAAAAACCGCCGCCTGTGCCCACTTTAGCCCTGTGGGAAATGTAGCGGCGGCGGCAGCGGACCTATGGTCCAACGAGTCAGTTGCCAATACAAAACTCTTATCGGGGATGGCTCCTACCGCGTACCTGGAACAATTGGAGTACGATACACGGCTGATGAATAGGGCGATCGAAACGGGTACTGCTCCTATCCTCCAGAAGCTCTTTGTGGAAAGCGATATCCACCTGGATCCCCAGGCATGGGTTCTCTCCCCCGACGCAGTAATAGCCATATCGCAGGAAATGGTACAAGCGAAGAACCCGGTGGAGGCTGCGGTGCGGGGGGCTCAGAAAGGGATGCAGATTTTAAGAGAAGCCCACCGTAGCGGATCCCTTCTACTGGAAGAACGAGAGGTAGAGTGGTTGTCTCGGATCGAAGAAGACTTGGCCGGACTTCCACTGGATGAAAGCGGGCTCACTGCCCAGGTGGAGCCTTTCTTGGATCCCCAGAAAGTGATCCTGAGCGAGTACGGGTTGTAACTATACGTAGCTGCAAAGAATTCTGTTTCGACACCTTGTAACGGCGGGAAGTGCCCGCGGAACGTTGTATCCAACCGAATTTTTTAGGTTACCTTCCTTTGGATCAGAACCTTTCCTGCCCACCGGCCGCTTCGGTAGTATAGAACAGAGATCGCAGTTCCTACCACCCAGCCGGTGGGCATAGACCACCAAATACCGGGGATTCCCCAGAGTGTGGAGAATAGGATCGCTGCAGGCACCCGAATGATCCACATCGCCAGCAAGGTGGTGAGAAAGGGAACCATCACGGCTCCGGCTCCCCGGATCACGCCGTTGGTGATGAACATCAGGGTGAATACCAGATGGAAGGGAGCGATGATCTGTAAATACTCGGCACCCGTGCGAACCACCTCCGGATCCTTACTGAAGAGTCCGATCAGTTCATTTCGGAAGATTAGGAATAGGATGATCATAATCCCCACTATGCTACACCCGATACGCAACGCAGCCGCGTATCCGGCCCTCACCCTATCCGGTCGACCAGCCCCCAAATTTTGACCCGCAAAGGAGGAGACTGCCAGGCCGATATTCATCGCCGGGAGGGCCGCAAGGGAATCGATTCGGGAGGCTGCCGTGAACCCGGCCATCACGGTAGCCCCAAAGCCGTTTACGATGGCAGTCATGAACATAATTCCCAGGGAAACCAGGATCTGTTGAGCTCCCGTGGGCAGACCGAGGGTGAGGCTCAAACGGAACAAGGAAGGATGGAACGAGAGACGCGCGAAGTTGGTCCGCAAAACCGGGTGGGTACGATTGAGGTATAGGATGGATCCTATAACCGATACCCCCTGACTTATCACAGTAGCCCAGGCGACACCTCTGGTTCCCCAATGAAACCGAATCACGAACAGAAGATCGAGGCAGATGTTCAGCACCGTAGCGATGATCAGCATGTAGAGGGGGGTTTTCGAATCTCCCAATCCCCGGAGGATGGAACTTACCCCGTTGTAACCCATCATTAGAAGGGAGCCCCCGAAGATGATACGCAGGTAGGAAGCTGCAGGCTCAAACACTTCCGGGGGGACCTGTAAAGTGTGCAAAAGAGGTTCTGTCCAAAGAATTCCGGCAACACTTAAACCGATCCCCATCCAGAATAAGGCGATATAGGTAGTATCGATGAGGGACCGCACCTTATTCATCTCTTTTGCCCCGTACGCCTGGGCAATCAGGATATTGGCCCCCATGGTAAGACCTGTCATGAGGGCAATCATGAGAAATATCACAGGGAAGGAAGCACCGACTGCTGCCAAAGCTTCCTTTCCCACGAAGTTCCCCACCACCCAACTGTCCACCATATTGTAAAATTGTTGGAACAGGTTCCCGATCAGCATGGGAACCGCAAACCGGAGAATCAAGGGGCCCTCAGCGCCTTTAGTCAGATCTTGCATGGTAGGGGCGATAGTACCGAGGAAACCCGCGGGGTGTCCAGTAACAGACAGAAGTTAGGAAACAGGCATTCAAGGCGGAGCTTAGGCGAGGACTGATGTGCTGTAACAAGTACGACCTTCGAAGGAATCCTTCTCGGGGAAAGCGGTTTTCAATTTAGTGGGCAGTGCATTGAAAACCGTCTCCGAAATAGCAACGCAACCAGGCTTCGCCCATTGCTTTTCTAGGTGGGCTGCGTAGTTGATTACATCGGAGATGATCTTACCCGTGTCGAGGTTGAATTTGATCCTACCGCAGTCGAGGCCTATTCTCAAGGAAAAATCTTCCGCTATGGGATAGTCCGGTGACAGTTGAAATACCATGAGAGACCGTTGGATGTCCAATGCACACAGCACTGCCCGGATTTCATGGTCCTTGAAAGTCATGGCCACCAATCCCCCATCCCCCGCCCAGTTCCAAATTCTCCCATCGTAGTGCTCCAAAAGGTGATCAAGGAAGGACGCGAATTTGAAGTAAAGTTTTTCCATCATTTTCTGGCCGTGAGAGCGGACAAGGTCCGAGTTCTTCACTATGTCTATGCTCATGATGGTGCAGTCGTAGATCTTGTCGTTTTTTAGAGCCCCCCAGTTCTTTAGTCGTGATGAATCCTTACCCGCAGGAACGATCTTTCCACTTTTGAAATCATACTGATACCCGCGTCTGGTCATGGAAGTAAGGAAGGATTCGAGTCTTTGTAGCTCCACCGTTCGGTTCAAGAAGAATTTTCCATCTAGCCCCGCGACAAACTGCATCAGCCGAAGAAGCCCTCCATTACGGTCGGATCCCATCGTATCACAGAGAATGAGGGCCGCTTTGCGGCTGGAGATGGTGATGTGCCGTTCCGTACCGGAAATGGTGTAATGATCGTACTTTTTATCCAGGAGAAAACGACCTATTTCGTTGATTTCTTCGGGTTTGAAATTGGTTGCCAGCAACTCCACGAATTCGTTCTTCAGCACGTCGTCGATCATAGTTCACTATTCTACAGCTTTATGGAGATATCCGCAAGAACGATTTTTATGGAGTTAGTTGTGCTTACCTTGTATGTTTGCATTTTATGGTTTGAGTTTCTATACTGAGGGATGTGGCTCTTAAGATCACCTTTCTAGGCGCGGGAAGCACCATTTTTGCCAAGAATGTGTTGGGCGATTGCCTGTTGACTCCTTCCTTACGGGAAGCGGAAATCGCTCTGTACGACATCGACCCTGTACGGCTTACCGATTCTCTCCGCATGTTGGAGGCCATCAACAACACGATGAACGGGAGCCGCGCCCGCATCTTTGCCTACTGCGGGGTCGAGGAACGGCGAAAGGCACTGGCCGGAGCCCGATTTGTGGTGAATGCCATCCAGGTAGGGGGGTACGAGCCTTCCACGGTGATCGATTTCGAGGTACCGAAAAAGTATGGGATTCGGCAGACCATTGGGGACACCCTGGGAATCGGGGGGATCTTCCGGGGGTTACGAACGGTCCCGGTTCTTTTAGAAATCGCTCGAGAAATGGAAGCGGTGTGCCCGGGAGCATGGTTCCTCAACTACGTGAACCCCATGGCCATCGTGACAGGTGCTTTGCTAGAGGGAAGCGGGGTGAACATCGTGGGACTCTGCCATTCGGTACAGGTATGCGCGCAGACTCTTCTGGAGGATGTCGGACTCGATGTAAAAGAAGAAGCGTTGAACTGGAAGATCGCCGGCATCAACCACATGGCCTGGCTACTGGAAATCACGGAGCACGGCAAGGACCTGTACCCAGAGATCAAGCGCAGGGCGAATGATATCCTGGAAAGGCAGGGAGCGGGGGGAACGACCAGGTCGCCGCATCCTGACACGGTGAGGCTCCTGATCCTGAAGCACTTCGGGTACTATGTGACGGAATCCTCCGAACACAATGCGGAGTATACCCCCTTCTGGATCAAGTCCCACCGACCAGAATTGATCGAGCGGTATGGGATCCCTCTGGATGAGTACCCGCGTCGCTGCCGGAAACAGATCGAAGATTGGGAAAAGCAGAGGGAAGAGCTTACCCGTAATCCTTCTTTGAGGCACGAGAAGAGCCGGGAGTACGCTTCCTTTATCATGAATGCGATGGAGACAGGTGTACCTTTCAGGATCCATGGGAATATCCTGAACCGGGGACTTGTACCCAACTTGCCTTCTAATGCGGTGGTAGAAGTTCCCTGCCTGGTGGATCGAAACGGGGTGCAGGGAACCTATGTGGGGCCCTTGCCTCCCCAGTGCGCCGCCCTCAATCTCACTAATATTAATGTGCAGCAATTGACCATCGAAGCAGCCTTGACCCGAAAACGGGATCTAGTGTATCAGGCAGCGTTCCTGGATCCCCGGTGTGCCTCGGAATTGACACTGGATGAGATACGCTCCCTCTGCGATGACCTCTTCGAAGCCCACGGAGCATGGCTTCCCGCCTATACTTAAGGGTTGATGTTCGTACCAGTCAAGAGAGAATAAAACTCCCCATGACTCATTGGTTTATACAGGTAGTAGCCTTGCAGGATGTCGCATCCCCAGGAACGCAGAAGCTGACATTGAATTTCCGTTTCCACCCCTTCGGCAATGGAAACTAGGCCGAAGGAACGCGCCATCGAAATGATCGCCAAGGCCATCGTCTTGTCATGGTTTCCAGAACTCAAGTCATCGATGAAGGATTTGTCAATTTTCAAGGAATCGATGGGCAGTGCTTTCACGTAAAGAAGGGAAGAATAGCCCGTTCCAAAATCATCGATGGCAAATCCAATCCCCAGAGTTTTCAATTGCTTGACGATATCCGCCGCTTGAGCGGTGTTTCGGATGAACAAGGACTCTGTCAATTCCAGAATAAGGAAGCGGGGATCTAAATGTGACTGTTCCAAAGCCTGGATGGTTTGTTCCACGATTTGCCCTTTTTCGAATTGCCGGGGTGAAATATTGACGCAGACCCGGACAGGCAGCCCCTCTCCAATCCATTGGGCGGCATCCTTGCACGCTCGTTCCAACACCCATTGTCCTATAGGAACGATCAACCCAGATTCTTCTGCGACTTCCAGGAACTCGGAAAGGGGACTGAGTCTGTTTCCCTGGTTAATCCGTAACAGGCATTCCACTCCTACGACTTTGAAGCTCTTCTTGTTATCGAGACTTTTAGCATCTAACTGAGGTTGATAGGCCAACTCAAAATGTCCCTCCTTCAAGGCGGAACGAAGGAGGGTTTCGACTTCGATTCTTTTCTTGCTGGATACTCCGCTTTTACCGGACACTAACCGATACTGCCCTCTCCCCAACGTTTTTGCCTCATACATCGCTGCATCCGCGTATTGAATCAGCTCTTCCATTGTTTGACCATCGAAGGGATACAGGGCAATACCTACACTGGTTCCAATGAAAAGTTCTAGGGAATCGATTTTGAACGGATCCTTGAAACTGTCGAGGATCTTCTGGGCTACCGCGCTGGCATCCTTCGTTCTCTCTATAGATTCCAAAATAATGGTGAACTCATCTCCCCCGAGTCGGGAGACGGTATCTTCCTTTCTCAACAGATTGGTAAGACGGTTGGCCACTTGAACAAGAAGAGCGTCGCCTACCTGATGGCCGTATCCATCGTTTACATTCTTGAAGTGATCCAGATCCATGTACAGGAGGGCGATGCGGCTCTTTCTTCGTTGTGCACGGGCAATCGCGCTTTTGAGTCTATCTTGAAAGAGAACTCTGTTGGGCAACCCTGTGAGCGAGTCGTAGTAGGCTAGTTGGTTCAGCCGTTCTTCGATACTCTTCAATTGGGTAAGGTCCAGGAAGAATCCTACCCGGATATCCTTCAATGTCTCCATGCTGAACCAGATGGGGCGGTCAGTGCCATCCTTATGGATACATCGTATCTCCCCTTCCCAGTGAGCTGCGGTCTTGATCTGTTGCCAAGAAGTATGAAGAAGTATATCGTCGATCCTCCTGCCGAGGAGTTCTTTCTTTTCGTATCCCAGTATGCGGGTAAATGCCGCGTTAGTTTCCTGTAAGAGATCCTTTGAATCCATGATCAGAACCCCTTCTGCCATGTTTTGGATGATGTCTCTATAGAGTTGGAGTTCTATCGTTCGATTCTGCACCTCCTGTTCGAGGGATTGATTGAGGATTCTAAGAGTCCTGAATAGCCGATTGGAACTGAAAAATACTGACAGAATGAGAACAGTGATGAATAGGAAGAGGAGGCCTATCAGATGAATGGAACTGCCCCCCGCTGTGGAGTGTTGCCGGGGGATAACGATAGCACAGAGAAACCTTATCTCCCCGTTACAGTCGGGGATTCCTTTGGATACACGAATTTGCTTGTCCGATATTTCCCATTGAGGCTCTTTTGGGGGGAGCGGGTTCCCATTTATGAACGGCTGAAGCTCTATCGGCAGTCCTGCCAATTCTTCCCAATCCTGCAGTACGCCTCTGTCTAATTCTTTCCCGAAGATGAATCTTCCTATAGGAGGACCAACACCATTGTTTCTAGTAACAACTTGAGAGGACAGGATCATCGGGAGGTTCTCTAATAGGTAAAGGCCTGAAAGAATAGGCGACGGGGCAAAAAAGGGGCTTCCCCATTCTGCGGCATTGGCAGGCCAGGGAATAGTCTTCCCCAAACGATGGAAGGCATAGAGAAGCCACCCCTCCTTGCCATAGAGGGCCATGAAATCGATATCAAGATTTCCCAAGCTCTGGGAGGTAAAATTGATCTGGCAGAAATCAGGATTTTCCCCTTGAAGGTATGCCCATGTATCATCCCACTGGGCGTAGTCTTTGGTAGTGGATTCGATGGATCGGATCTTATAGCGAATGATGTTTTCAACTCTGCTTATGCTTTTAAAAGCTTCCGATTTTTCGATTCGAATGTACTGGGATTCAGCGAACAGGATGTACACGATGAGAAAGACGCAGGAGGCGAGAGCGCTCACCAGTAGGACAAATAGAGCGGTGCGATATGGTACAAGTACTTTTTCCATAGACGTTTATACTTTAAATACTATGAATCCAGGGCTGTTTTTCAAGCAATTGAGTCTGTCAGTTTTGTAAGGAACTTGTCGAAGCGATCCAAATCCTGATGAATCGATTCAGTCAATTGGTCAAACTTTTTTTGCAGGAAGATAAGTTTGTCCCAGTCATAATCGACGTCGAAATAGTATCGCTTAAAATGTCGGAACTTGAGGAACTCTAAAGCAAGGTAGTATGATTTTTCTGAAAGGACCCTTTCACGAATCCCCTCGAATCGTACAGTCATTCGCTCCAATAAATTACGGTGCCACCTGTTCGGTTCCAACTGATTTTCAAAGTATTGGGATATTCGAAGAAAAATAGTTTCCAGACAGGTATAGTAACGCTCAAAAAAATCCGCCAGCACGATACCTATGTAGAATCCTTTATCAGAATTATCCAAAGGCATGGAAAGAAGGAATTCCTTATATCGGCTTTCAAATTTTTTGAGAACCTGGCGATGGGTATTAATGGTGTCTTGCAGTATCTTAATCCGTTCTCGGGTATTCATTTAATTTTCCGACCCCTTTTTAATATTTCCCTTCTGTATTCTTCGGGTATTTTTTCTAACTGTACAATATCCAGTGGAAAAGAAGTTAGCTTTTGAACCTCCCCTAACAGATGGAAGAATATCTCCGGGTCTTCTATACCCTCTACTGCTATATCAATATCAGATATTTCCGAAAAGTGTTCTGCCTCAATGAGGGATCCCCATTGATAGATAGCTTTTGGGTGATAATTTTGATCAATAAACTTTACAATCGCGTCGAAATCTGAGCGCGCAAGATCCAACAACGCTTTTTGGCGTGCTTCTTTTTCCATGAGGATTTTACGCTGGTAATGAGCGGCTTGCTGATAGTCGAATGGTTTTTCCCCCATTGCGGCTCCCGCCTGTATATTAATGGGGATACATGTTTCGTTTCAAGGGCTATGAAGGGTTAGACGATCAGATCAATTCAACAGGGGAACACGGGGAGCTTTTCCAGGTAGATGAGATCTTCCCCCGGATACCCCGCTTCCTCCAGAAGGACAGCCGCTTTGGCGATCACTTTGCAGCCTGTTTTCGTAAGAAGAGCTTCAAGTCCCTTAATGGATCCGCCGGTGGAAACCACATCATCCACAATACAGACGTTGCGGCCCCGGATTCGCTCCACATCCGGGCCGTCCAGGACCAGGAGTTGTTCCCCCGAAGTGGTGATGGATTTCACTTTCTCAATCACTGGATTCTTCATGTAGGACTTAAGGGATTTTCGTGCCACGATGTAGTTAACCTGCAACAGCTCGGCCAGGCAGTGGGTGAGGGGAATGGCTTTCGCCTCTGGGCACACCAGCACATCGATCTCGTAGCGGGGAAGTGCGGGATGTTCGTACAAAGCGCGGGCAGCGCGTTGGATCAGCTCTGTATCACCCAGCATGACGAAGCTGGCA
>Ga0308412_1000454_pt1 | contig 21140 bp, 25 predicted proteins | sample HotsprottomLayer_FD_202357 | JGI IMG/M metagenome (GOLD analysis project Ga0308412, IMG submission 202357) | Hot spring phototrophic mat microbial communities from Octopus Spring, Yellowstone National Park, Wyoming, United States -... | ecosystem: Environmental > Aquatic > Thermal springs > Hot...
CCGGGTGAACCTCATCCTGCTGGTCCACAACCTCATCCGTAGTCGGGTGCTCCTGAAGATGGCTGGAGTGGAGTTATGAGGTAGCACACGAAGGGATGAGATAAATGCGCCTATCACACCCTTCGCAGATATTGCCTCCCATCCAGGAGGCAACTGTGCTGTGCAGAACACAACAATTCAAGTTGTGAGCGGCTCAATAAGTGCAAAGAGTGCTCTAACCTGGGTTTGGGTTTTCCTATTGCTTTGAGCAGCCATGGCCTGGCTCAACGGCACCAAGCGCTGGGGCACGGCGCTGGCCCAGCGGAGCGGGGGTGGGGTTGGGGGTGGTACTCTGAGTAGTGTAGTCGGCAATTACACAGCTTCAGACCATTATTTGTGTTCCCTTTTTGAATTGTACAACAGATGTGGTGTTGTAATCTTTGTGTATATTTTGCTTTCCGTGTAAAAATTTTCATAGTAAAGGCTGCAAAAATAACACCGTTTGCCCTAACCTGGTATCCAAGGAGGAAGCATCATGGAGACCGCCCTGATTGAGGCCAGCAGCGCCCCTGTAGCACAGCACCCCAGGTCGAGCCGCCTGATCCGTCCCGCACGCCTGATCCTCAGCCGTCCTCCCACCAAGAGCTCCGTGAAGGCCATCTGGGATGGCTTCCGCCTGAGCAGGGCCTGGGGCGAAGCCCTGGAGACCTACGACCTGACCCACGAATAGCTGGCTGTCAGGGCCTAAGAAACGGCGGGGCGTGCCGGCCGTTTTCATGCAAACAGCCAAACTTTAGCTGACACCCATGGTGGGCTCGTTGCCAGGCCTCCACTTGATGGTGCAGCCAATTACGTTGGCCTCGGTAACAGGGGGCTCCTGCCCCTGTACCAGGGCCGACAACACCCAGTCTAGGGTATGCTCCCGCACTTCGGAGGGGTCTTTGGGGGCGTCGTTGACCCGCCCATGGTAGCAGAGCTTACGGCTCTGGTCGAAGACGAAGACCTCAGGGGTGCGCAGGGCTTTATAGGCCTTCGCGGTGGCCTGGGTCTCGTCGAGTAGGTAGGGGAAGTTGAAATTGTGCTCCTTAGCGAAGGCCTTCATGGCCTCGGGTGCGTCCTCAGGATATCGCGCGTAATCGTTGGGGTTGATGCCCACGAAGGCCACCTTACCCCGGTATTTTTCGGCCAGCGCTACAATTTCCCGGATAGAGCCCTTGACGTATGGGCAGTGGTTGCAGATAAACATCACCACCAGAAACGGCTCGCTAAAGGCCGAAAGCCGGACATTCTGACCCAAGAGATCGGGCAGCTCCGCATCGATCAAATCTGCGCCCAAGGGTAGCTGGTCGTACTGAAGCATGGCTTTATGCTAGCGAACTTCATGCCACCAGAACAAGTCGGGCCGAGAAGTGCAGAACAATCACCCCTAGCTCACTCTTCTGCTCCATTGGGCAGCTACATAAGCCACCCTAGATCCTCTTCCTTATCTATATCGACCCCCACTTCAGCATAGGGGGTGATCAGCGCCCTGGCCGAAACCCCGATAATCTGCGAGACCCTGGCCTCGAGCCCGGCAATATCCGCCTGGCCCAGCAGCACCTTGAGCAAGGTGCCAAAGCCAATCATCTGGGCCAGGGCCAAGGGTTTCTTGCGCAGCGCCAGGGCCTGTCTGAGCAGGGGTAGGGCGGTAAAGAAGAGCCGTTTTTCGATAATAACAAGGTTACCCCCGGTAAAAAAACCCTCGCGGATGCGGGCATAGGTGCGGCGCATCCCAGGGAAACGCTGCTCGATGGTAGCCTTGGCGACGATGGTGTAAACAAAACCCGCCGGGGGCGCATGTTCCAGCACCCAGCGCACCGCTTCTTCCCGCAAAAAGGGCATGTCCCCGGTGGCAACCAGAACCCTGTCGCCTCGGGCGGCCTTGAGGCCAGCTTCAAGATTAGCCAGCAGACTGCCCGTATCGGGCAGGGCCACCCTGGGCGGGGGGCTCAAGGGTATGGATAGCCCCACCAGAACCACTTCTAGCCCAGCCTGGGCCAGCGCCTCGAGGGTGTATTCTACCAGCGGACGGCCCCGGTAGGGCACCAGGGTTTTGCTGGCAACGCCAAACTTTTGTGCTAGGGGGTCGTTGGCGTGGCCCCCGGCCAACACAATCGCTTCCACCGGCCTAGTTTACTCTTCGTTGCCTGCCTCTCTTTACCCAGGCCCCACCAAGCGATACCCTGGAGCCTGTGGACGATCTGCTCGAGCGGTTGGGAAATTACCTGGTCTGGCGCATCGGCAAAGCCGAAGGTGAGGAGGTGCTGGTGGTGCGGGTTGGGCTGGCCTCCGCAGCGCCCGAGTTTAGCCACCTCGCACGCTTGAGAAACGTAACCGATGAAGAGATCGAGCAGCTGGCGAAATCCGGCCAGCTACGGGTTGAGTGGGTCAACTGATGATACTGGAAAAGTCCTTCCATCTGCGCCTATCCGAACCACCTGAGCATCTGCTCCAGCCCGAGCGGGTGTTTGCCGGCAAGCCTCCTTTTGGCGAGCTAATCCGCCAGGACACCACCCTCCAGGGCCACCTGGTGGCCGAGGCCCCGCTGTTCGGGGAAATCCAAATGCCCTTCCATAGCCGCATTCACCCACAGGGCCGGGCCGCCCGCCTCGAGGCTTTACCCTTACCTGACCCTCCGGCTTTCTGGGCCGAACTCGAGGGACACGGCGAGGTGGTGGAAGGGGGGCTGGCCTACCAGCTCACCCTTCGCATCCATGCCTCCTGGCCCCAGGGCGAAAAATGGGGCGGACGGGCCCTAAGCCGCTTGGCCGAGGCGGCCTTTGAGCGCAACGTGCAGCGGGTGCTGGAGCGGCTGGCCCAGACCTAGCCCGCACTTTATTGGCCTGAGACATATACTAACTAGCAGTCGGAGGTAAGACCATGGTCGAGGTACGCTATTTAGGACATTCAGCCTTGCTCATAAGCGACGGCACCACCCGCATACTAGTAGACCCCTTCCTGACCGGTAACCCCAAAGCGGCCCTCGCAGCCCATCAGGTAGAAGCCGACCTGATTGTGCTGACCCATGCCCACGGCGACCACTACGGTGATAGTGTGGCCATTAGTCAGCGCACCGGGGCCCCCATCATCTCCAATTACGAGATTGTCAGCTACACCGAAAAACAGGGGGCCAAGGGGGTGGGTATGAACCTGGGCGGCACTTATAAGTTTAAGGGTGGCTGGCTCAAGTGGTTCCCCGCCTGGCACTCCTCCTCCTTTCCGGATGGAACCTACGGGGGGCTGGCCCAGGGGTTGGTGCTCGAGCTCGGCGGCCGGCGCATTTACATCGCGGGTGACACCGCTTTGTTTAGCGATATGGCCCTGGTCTCCCAGCACAGCCCCGACTTGGCCGTTCTGCCCATCGGCGACCATTTCACCATGGGGCCAGACGATGCGCTAAAAGCCCTCGAGCTAACCCGCGCCAAACAAGTTTTACCCGTGCACTACAACACCTTCCCCCCCATCGCCCAGGATGGTGCAGCCTTTGTCCAGCGGGCCGGCCTGCTGGGGGTAGGCGGGAAAGCCCTGCAACCGGGTGAGCACGTAGCCCTCTTGTAACCGAATCCTGTGTTGCATTAGCCCAAAACCCTGCGACCCTCATGGACTATCGCCAACTCACCCGACAACACTTTAGGCTCGAGATGCTTTTGGGCTTGGGGCGGTCATCCCAGGTTTACTTGGCCCATGCCCCCGACGGAACCAAAGTCGCTCTCAAGGTGCCGCGCCGGGAGGTACGCACTGACCGGGCCCTTACTGAGCGCTTCGCGCAGGAAGTGGCCTTGTCGCTCACGCTAAACCACGCCAACCTGGTGCGGGGTCTTTCGGGACGGCCCGAAGGGGAAGGGGCCTTTTTGGCCCTGGAGTACTTCGAGGAAGGTACCCTCGAGGACAGGCTCAAGAAAGGTCCCATCAGCCAGCAAATGGCCCTCGACTGCCTATGCCAGATCGCCCAGGCCCTCATCTACCTGCACGAGCGCGGCGTTATCCATCAGGACGTCAAGCCATCCAACATCTTCATCGCAGGCACGCTCTTCAAGCTCGGCGACTTTGGCGTAGCTAAAACCCGCAACAACCCCAAACCCTTGGAGCGGGCCGGCAGCCCCTTCTACATGGCCCCCGAGCTATTCCTGGGCGAACCGGCCACCCCCGCCTCGGACGCCTACTCGTTCGGGGTGATGGCCTTTGAGCTGCTGGTGGGCAAGCGACCTTTTGTGGGTGAAACCCTTGAAGAACTCACCCATGCCCACCTGTACAAGCTGTTGCCCTCCACCAACCTGCCAGCCCACCTCGACCGGATCGTGCGCAACCTTCTGGCCAAAGACCCTGCCATTCGGGCCACCCCCAAAGCCTTCATCCAGGTTGTGCAAAATCCCCAGACCGAGCCCTCCCCCAACAAAAACACCTCAGTAGAGAAGCCTGCTAAAGGCAAGGGGCTTTTTGGGTTGTTTCGCAAACGCTAACAGCCACTCCGCCCTCGTGACGCACCCGGCATCCCAAAAGGCTGCGCTCGGCATTCGCGTGACCGCTTTAGGGCTTCAGCCGATAAACTATATTAGCAAGCAAAGCGAGGCCCCTTATGAGCCAACCCATCTGGTTTCCATCTGACACGTATAAGCATGGCAGCCATATTGAAGCCCTGATAAAGCACCTAAACCTGGATAGCTATGAAGCGCTGTACAGCTTCAGCATCCAGCGGCCCGAGGCTTTTTGGGAGGCCACCCTAGCGCTTTTGGGCATCGAGTGGTTCCGCCCCTACCAGCAGGTCCTGGACGTCTCACAAGGCCCCCAGTGGCCCCAATGGTTTGTGGGGGGACAACTCAACCTGGCCAACAACGCCCTGCGCCATGCCAGAACCCGACCCACCGACCCCGCCCTCCTGTGGGAGGGCGAGGATGGGACGGTGGTACGGCTGAGCTACGGGGAACTCGGGGCCACAGTGGCCCAGGCCGCCCATGCGCTTAAGTCCTTGGGCCTCCAGAAGGGCGACCGGGTGGGCCTCTTTTTACCCATGCTACCCGAAACTGCCATCAGCGCACTGGCGCTGGCCCAGATCGGGGCCATCTTTGTTCCCATCTTCTCAGGCTACGCCGCCGAAGCAGCGGCCACCCGCCTGCAGGACGCCGAGGCCAAACTGGTCATCACCGCCGATGGCTTTTACCGCCGGGGCGGTCGGGTGCACCTCCTGGACAACGCCCGCGCCGCCGCCGCCCTTTCGCTCAGCGTAGAGAAGCTCCTGGTGGTACGTCGTTTTGGGGACGTGGCCCTGGCCGAAAACGAGGTGGCCTGGAATCAGGTCGTCCCGATCCAACCTTCGACTGCGCCTTTCGAGCCCATGGACAGCATGGATCCGTTCATGCTGATCTACACCTCCGGCACCACCGGCAAACCCAAGGGCACTGTGCACTACCACGCGGGCTTCCCCCTCAAGGCTGCGCAGGATATGGCCCATCTGTTCGATTTGCGCCAGCACGAAACCCTGTTTTGGTTTACCGATATGGGCTGGATGATGGGACCATGGGCTATTCTGGGCGCCCTGACTATCGGCGGTGCGGTGCTGCTGTACGAGGGCGCTCCCGACTACCCCGACCCAGGCCGCCTGTGGGCTATCTGTGCGCGGCACAAGGTCACCCACCTGGGCCTATCCCCTACCCTGGTGCGAGCCTTGATGCCTCTGGGCGACGATTTCGTGCGCAATCACGATTTATCCAGCCTGCGTATACTGGGCTCCACCGGCGAACCCTGGAACCTGGAGCCTTACCTGTGGTTCTTCAGAACCGTGGGCCAAGGCCGTCTGCCTATCATCAACTACTCGGGCGGCACCGAGATCGGCGGCGGTATCCTGGGCTGCACGGCCTGGCGGCCCATCAAGCCCATGGGCTTCAACACCGCTGTGCCGGGCATGCACGCCGAGGTGCTCGACAGCACGGGCCAGCCGGTGCGGGACGAGGTGGGCGAGCTGGTTGTGCTGGCACCCTGGCCGGGCCAGACCAAGGGATTTTGGAAAGCGCCGGAGCACTACTTAGAGGCCTACTGGAAGCGCTTTGAGAACATCTGGGTGCACGGCGACTGGGCCGTTTTAGGTCGGGGTGGGCACTGGATAATCCAAGGCCGCAGCGACGACACCCTCAAAATCGCTGGTAAGCGGGTGGGGCCAGCCGAGTATGAGAGCGCTGCGGTTGAGCACCCAGCCGTAAAGGAAGCCGCGGCCATCGGCGTCCCCCATCCTATTAAGGGCGAGGCTGCAGTGGTGTTTGTGGTTTTGCGGCCAGGGCAGGCCCCCAGCCCCGACCTCGAGCAGGCCATCGGCGAAACCATTGCCCACCGCCTAGGCAAGGCCCTCAAACCCGAGCGCATCCTGTTCGTGCCCGACCTGCCCAAAACCCGCAACGCCAAGGTGATGCGCCGGGTAATACGCGCAGCTTTCCTGGGCCAGAACCCCGGCGACCTATCGGCCTTGGAAAACCCCCAGGCGGTGGAGGCCATCCAGCAGGTAGCCCGGTAGAAAGAATCACCTTATCGCACTCTTCACAGACGTTGCCTCCCATCCGGGAGGCAACTGTGCTGTGCAGGACGAACAAATCAAGTTGTGAGCGGCTCGATAATTGTGAAGAGCGCTCCAGCCAGCAAAGTTCGGTGGTGCGGTCGTGGGCGCCTCGCTGGGCAGACCATGGCTAAAGAAGTCGCTAAAAAGCCCGACCCGTGGCTTTGGTTAGCATCAGTCTGAGCTCGTGTGGACTGGTCGCCGAGCCTTCGGCGTCCTCGAGGCTAATGCAGCCCTGGTTGTAGAGTTCTACCAGGTGCTGGTCAAAGGTTTGCATCCCGCGCAGGTTGTCCTGTATCATGGCATCCTTGATCTGCGGGGTTTTGTTTTCATCCTTGATAAGGTCGCGCACAAAGGGGGTGGCCAGCAGAATCTCGAGGGCCAGCACACGACCATGACCATCGGCCCGCGGCAGCAGGCGCTGGGAGATGATGCCCAGAAGGGACTCGGCCAGCAAAATGCGGATCTGCAGGTGCTCGTGTAGGGGAAAGAAGTCGATGATGCGGTTGATGGTGCGCACCGCGTCCAGGGTGTGCAGGGTCGAAAACACCAGATGGCCGGTCTGGGCGGCCATGATGGCCGCCTCTACCGTTTCACGGTCGCGCATCTCGCCAATCAAAATCACATCCGGGTCTTGCCGCATGGCGTACTTGAGGCCCGAGCTAAAGGAGTCGGTGTCGACCCCCACCTCGCGCTGCACCACCAGGCTTTTTTTGTGTTTGTGCAGAAACTCGATGGGGTCTTCAATGGTGACGATGTTTTTGGGGTAGTGCAGGTTGATGTGGTCTATCAGGGCCGCCAGGGTGGTGGACTTGCCTGAGCCGGTGGGGCCGGTGATGAGCACCAGGCCGCGCTCTTTAGAGGCCAGGTCTTCCATCACCGGGCGTGGCAGCCCCAGCGCCTCAAAGCTTGGGATATTCTCGGCTACCACCCGCATCACCAGCCCGAAGCTACCGCGCTGGTGCAGCAGGTTGCAGCGAAAGCGGGCCAGCCCCGGTACGGTATAAGCAAAATCCATTTCTTTTTTATAATCCAGCTCCTCTAGCTGAATCGGGTTCAGCATGCTGCGCACGATGGCCTCGATGTCGCTGGGAGAAAGGGGCTTGCTGCCAAATGGTTTGAGTTTGCCATCTATGCGCACAGTTGGCGGCGCTCCAGCTTGCAAGTGGATGTCCGAGGCGCGAGCCTGTACCATGCTGCGCAGCATTTCGGCGATGGGAGCAGGGGTTTGCGTGGCGCTCATTTGAAGGCTCCTCATTATAGTGGGTTGGACTCATGTCCACCGACAGCCGCGGCTGAGCCGTCATTATGATAAGTGCCAGGCATGCATTTGGTACAGCTGCGCGGTTGGTGTCCAGGCTAAACCCACGCCATGAGTATAGAGCACCCACAAGGGTATAGCCGCCTTAAATGAACAGGGCCAGAGGTCATTTTGGGTAGAAGGGCAAGGTGCACAGGCCGATTGCCCCAAGCAGGGCCGGGGCCTTAAACTCGAGCACATGGGCAAGAAGCGCCGGGAGGAAAAACTCAGACGCAAAGCGCAGCAGCGCGTGCCGCTCACAGGCCGGGATATGCTGCGCATTTTTCCCAGCCTGCTCTTGCGGGCTTTCGTGGTGGTCATGCCCCTCAGCCTGCTTATGACCATTCTGGGAAGCAACGGGGTCACACTGTTCAACAATTTCTGGGTGCAGATGGGGGCCTATCTGGCCGCTTACATCGTGTTCAACAGGTTCATCTTTGGCCCCATCCGCAACTACCGTCCGGCCCAGGCCAACCCACCCAAGAAGCCGTAGCGAGGGGAGCTATATCCGCTTCGCGTCAGCCCAGAAGCCTTCTAAGTCGTAGTACTCGCGGGCTTCGGCGCTCATCAGGTGCACCAGCACCGGGCCGTAGTCGAGAAGCACCCAGCGCGGGCTGGGGCCCTCGACCCTGTTGGCCCGGATACCCTCATCTTCCTGCAGTTTTTCGCGCACGGCTCGCTCGAGGGCCTGCAGATGTGGCTGAGAGGTTCCGGTGGCGATCACAAAGTAGTCCAGCGAGTCGGAGACGTTCGTTAGGTCCAGCGCCACCACGTTCTCGGCCTTCTTGTCTTCCAGGGCTTCTTTGATATGTTCGATTAGGGTTCTAGGTTCAATGGTTTTGACCATTCGTATCTATTGTACACGATGGGCCGGGGCTATCTAACCTCGGGGATGTACTCGAACTCGTGCTGTCCGAAGCGCACCGTATCACCCGCCCGCACCCCGTGGGCCTGGAGGGCCTGCTCCACCCGGTAGCGTCTGAAGAGCGCTTGCAGGTAGCCCGCCGCTTCCATCAGGTCGCCCTTGAGCCGGTTGAGGTGGCGCTCTACCTGGGGGGCCTCGAGCTCAAACACCCCTTCTTCTACCTGGGTCACCTTGATGTAATCGGCGGCCTGTGGCCTAGGTTTGGGCGCTTCCAGTTTGGGTTTGGGCGCGGCCTGCACTAGGGCAAACAGCGCCTCTACCAGCTCGGCTAGCCCTGCACGGGTCTGGGTCGAGATGGGCAACACTGGCAGGCCGGTCTGGCTCAGTTCATCCACCAGAGACGCTGTTTGGTCTGGGGTCAGCAGGTCGATTTTGTTGAGGGCCAGGAGGGCCGGACGCCCTAGGAGCTCGGGGTTGTAGGCCTGCAGTTCAGCCTGGAGCGTGCGCAGGGTGGGCACTGGCTGGTCGGCCCCATCAAGCACATATAGTAAGACGCGCGTCCGGGCGATGTGGCGCAGAAACTCCAGCCCCAGGCCTTTGCCTTGGGCTGCCCCCTCGATGATGCCGGGGATGTCGGCCATGGTGATGCGCTCGAGGTCGCGTTCAATCACACCCAGGTTGGGCGAAAGGGTGGTAAAGGGGTAGCTGGCAATTTTGGGATGGGCGTGGGTCAGAGCCGCCAGCAGACTGCTCTTGCCCGCGTTGGGGTAGCCCACCAGCCCCACATCGGCCAGCAACATCAGCTCGAGGCGCAGTTTTCGCTTTTCCCCTTCCTCGCCGGCCTCGGCGAAGCGGGGTGCCTGGCGGGTGGGGGTCACAAACCGAGGGTTACCCCAGCCCCCCCTACCGCCCCGCGCCGCCACGAAGGTCTGGCCTTCCTCCACCAGGTCGGCCAGCAGCTCGCCGGTCTCTGCGTCGTAGACCCGGGTTCCCCGCGGCACCTCGATGATCAGGTCTTTGCCCGACTTACCAAAAAGCCCTTTGCCCATCCCATGCTGGCCGTCTTCGGCCTTGTACACCCGCTTGGACAGGTTGGAGAGCGAGTCCACCTGGGCCAGCGCCCGCAGGATGACGGAACCCCCGTCGCCCCCGTCACCGCCATCGGGGCCCCCTTTGGCGATGTACTTCTCACGCCAAAAGCTGATGCAGCCGTCGCCCCCGCGTCCGGCGGCCACGCGGATCTCGAGCACGTCCCTGAACATAAATCCAATCAAAAAACCGAAGGCTAAAAGCGCAGGCTTCAGCCTTCGGCCCAAGGTGCGATTAATCGCTCGCCTGCGCGGCCTCCAGAGGCCTGACCCGCACAAATCGGCCCATGCGCCCCTTGTCGGCGAACTCCACCACGCCATCGATCAGGGCGAACAGGGTGTAGTCGCGGCCCTGACCCACGCCCGCACCGGCGCGGAACTTGGTGCCGCGCTGGCGCACCAGCACGTTCCCGGCCTTGACCACCTGGCCTTCAAAACGCTTGACACCTAGGCGCTTGGATTGGCTGTCGCGCCCGTTTTTAGTTGAACCCAGACCCTTTTTGTGTGCCATAGTGTGCTCCTTCGGGGCGCCGATAGCAGGTTGTCATGGCGTTGTGCTAGGCGCGAATCTCCTTGACCAGGATCTCGGTGTAGGGCTGGCGGTGGCCCCGCTTGCGACGGTACTGCACCTTGGCCTTGAACTTGGCCACCACTACCTTTTTGCCCTTGCCATGTTCCACCACCTCGGCCACCACCTTGGCGCCAGGTACAGTGGGGCTGCCGATAACGGTCTTCTCGCCTCCCAGCATCAGGGCCTCGAACTCCACCGTATCGCCGGGGTTGGCCTCGAGCTTCTCCACGCGCAGCCTGCTACCTGCTTCTGCGCGGTATTGTTTTCCACCCGTTCTGATGATTGCGTACATAATCACACGCTCCAGCTGGCCGTTCGGGATGCAGGCGCAATCCAGCCAAACGGCTCAGGCCTTTTGACCCAGCCGACAAATAACTATAGCGGCTACGGTCAAATGTTTCAAGTGTTGGCGGCTCTAGCCGGGCTTGGAAATTTCCCTAAATATGGTAGGCTCTGTGTTGCGGACGGGCAGGAGTTTCCCTAACCTGCTCCCGCCCTCGGTGGAGGCACAACTTTGGTACGCACAAGCGCTATCGCAGATTACGCTGAAAACGTGCGTCGGCTGGTTAAGCCCGAGCGCTACGAACATATCCTTCGGGTGGCCGAGCTAGCGGTTCAGATTGCCAGGGCCAATGGCCTTGACCAAGAGAAAACCCATCTGGCAGCAATTCTTCACGATGCCGCACGCGACCTCAGTGTCAAGCGCTTGCTGGAGCTAGCCCCCCCCGAGAACGAGATTGAGCGCAACCACGCTCTGGCCCTGCACGGACGGGCTGGCCGCCGGCTGGCCCAGGAATGGGGTGTCGAGGACGAAGAGGTGCTCGAGGCCATCGAGGGCCACGTCTATGGGGTGTGCCCCGACCACAAAATCGGCATGGCCATCTACGTGGCCGATGTTTCGGAGCCGGGCCGGGGGGTTAACCACGACATCCGCGAGATGGCGCTGAGTGGAAGGCTCGAGGAAGCCTACCAGAAAGCTGTCCTCTGCAAGGTCAAATACCTGACGGGTAAAGGCATCGAACCCCATCCGCGCACCTGGGCGGCCTATCGAGCGCTGCAACAAAAGCGCAGCCGCACTTGATTTGTTCGTCCTGCACAGCACGGTTGCCTCCCGGATGGGGGGCAACGTCTGTGAAGAGTGCGATAGCGCTGCCGCAGCCCACCTGATTTTGTAATCTAATGGTCATGGCGCAACCGCCTGGATCCCACCGCAGCAGGTCGGCTTTGCCGAGCTATGTGCGTCGCTCTGGGCCACGACCCTCGCTCGTTTTGCTGGGGTTGGCCCTGCTAACCCTGGCTTTTGCCCTGGCCTATGGGCCAGCGCTGCAGGAAGCGCGGTTGGAGTGGTTTACTGGATACCAGGAAGGAAAGCCCCCCGAGGAGCTCAGCTTGGTGGTGGCCGCTCGCGACACCGAATACTGCGGTTACCATACCGCCTGCGGGCCGGGGCTCCGCACCGACACTATCCTCTACGTCCGCCTGCGCGGCTCGGAAGCCACCCTGGTGGCCATTCCCCGCGACCTGCGCTACAGCGGGGAGACGCCCCGAGGCTACTTCGAGGGCAGGATCAACACCATCTACGAGCGGGGGGGCGGGGCCGAAGGTCTGCGCCTAGCAGTGGCAAACCTGCTGGGGGTGCCAATAGAGCATCATGTGATACTGACCTTTGAGGCGGTAATGAGGCTGGTGAACGCGGTGGACGGGGTGGAGGTGGTGCTGCCCTATCCCATGAAGTACACCGACCGAGCGGCCGGCCTCTACATAGACTTTCCAGCGGGCCTGGTGCACCTGGATGGCAAGGATGCGGTCAAATACATGCGCTTTCGCCGCTGGGAGGGTGCCGACCTAGGCCGGCTGGATCGCATTAAGGAAGTGATAGGCCTGGCCCTACACAAGGCCCAAAGCCCCCGCTACTGGCCGCGTCTGCCGGGGGTGGCCAGCGCGGTGTGGGACTCCCTCGAGACCAACCTTTCCCTGAGCGAGGCCCTGCGCCTGCTGCCCAGCCTGCGCAGCCTGACCCTAAAAAGCGCTACCCTGCCCACCCTGGAAGCGGGTGACTACTTGATCCCCGACCAAGCCGCTATGCCTTCCTTCATCGCCGGGCTTCTGGGCCGCACAACCAACAGCGAGGCAATGGCGCGGTTGGTGCAGGCCGAGGCCCTGGGCCTGAAAACCCTGCTGCTCGACCAGAGCGGCAGTGGGCTGGGCGAGCGCTACCGACAGGGCTTTATCGAGCTGGGCATCCCTCCCCCTGAAATCCGGGTGGGGGAGGTGGGGGGCTCGAGCGTGGTGCTGGTGCGCAGTGGGGTTTCGGTGGTGGGCCGCGAATCGCCGGCTTTCGAGCTGGCCAAAGACTACGCCGACATGCTGCATCTGCCGCTCCAGACCCGCATCCGCCTTGAGCCCCAGGGTTACGATGTGGTTATCGTACTGGGGCCTTCACGCTAGCGCTATTCGTTGGGCAGAGGCTCCTGGTCGAGATCGAAGGCGTAGTACAGCCTGAGCGGATGCGCCTCAATTACCCGCAACACCTGGCCGCACTCCGGGCATTCCACTTCGAGGCCCACCCAGGGGTTGGGCACCTGTATCATCTCACCGCAGTCCGGACAAATTGCAGCTTCCAGGGTTGCCATACCTAACCTCCCAGCGTCCTCTGCTGAGCCTTAGCAAAACGCTCCGTCCTGAACAGGCTCAGTCGAGCGGCCACCTTTGTGGTGGGGTCGCAAAAATCAGTCTACCAGGGTCTGCCGATTGGTTGGCGCTAGACTATAATCGGCTGTATTCGAGGCCATCCTATGGCAACCGCGACCCTATCCCACACCCACCCGCTGCCGGAGCGCAACCCCGGTACCCCCTTCGACCCCGGCGCCCTTGAGGGCGCTTTGGTCAACAAAAGCGCCGTTGAGCGGCGGGCTGCCACCCTGCCCACCCGCCGCACTGTCAAGAAGGCCTGGCAGGCGGCCTGGCTGTTGCACGCCATCAAAACCATCGACCTCACCACCCTCTCAGGCGACGACACCCCTGGCACGGTGCGGCGCCTATGCGCCAAGGCCCGCCAGCCGGTGCGCCCGGAGCTGCTGCGCGACCTGGGCGTGCCCCATCTGCAGCTCACCACCGGCGCGGTCTGCGTTTACCACGAGATGGTGCCCACCGCCGTGGCGGCCCTCGAGGGCTCCAGCATCCCGGTGGCCGCCGTCTCCGCGGGGTTCCCGGCAGGCCTTAACCCGCACCGCCTCAAGCTACAGGAGATCGAGGCCTCGGTGGCCGCCGGGGCCAGCGAAATCGATATCGTCATCTTACGCCACCACGTTCTGACGGGCAACTGGAAGGCCCTTTACCAGGAGGTGCGCGACTTCCGCGAGGCCTGCGGCCCGGCCCACATGAAGAGCATCCTGGCGGTGGGCGAGCTGGGCACCCTCAAAAACGTCTACAAGGCCAGCATGGTCTGCATGCAGGCCGGCTCCGATTTCATCAAGACCTCCACCGGTAAAGAAGCCGTCAACGCCACCCTGCCAAGCGGCCTGGTGATGGTGCGGGCCATCCGGGCTTACTATGAGCAGACCGGCCATAAGGTGGGCTTCAAGCCCGCCGGGGGCATCCGCGCGGCCAAGCAGGCCCTGGACTGGCTAATTTTGATGAAAGAGGAGCTCGGCCACGAATGGATGCAGCCCCACCTCTTCCGCATCGGGGCCAGCGCTCTTTTGAACGATATCGAGCGGCAGCTCGAGCACTTCGCCTACGGTCGCTATGCCTCGATGCAGTACCAGCCGCTGGGTTAGCGTCCAGGAGCCCCCATGACCCTCACAGAAATCATGCAAACCCTCCCCTATGGCCCCGCCCCCGAGGCCGCCAAGCCCGCGCTGGACTGGATAAAAGCCCATAAGGGCCGGTTCCAGCTCTTCGTTGCGGGCAGATGGCGCGCCCCCGCCAGCCAGGAATGGTTCGCTACCATCAACCCGACCAACGGCCAGAAGCTAGCTGAAGTGGCCCAGGCCGGCGCCGCCGATGTGGACGAGGCCGTCAAGGCGGCCCGCAAGGCCTTTGTGGGCTGGAGTCAGACCAAGGGCCATGCGCGGGCCCGCTACTTGTATGCCATGGCCCGCCAGATTCAGAAGCAGGCCCGCCTGTTTGCCGTGCTGGAAACCCTGGACAACGGCAAGTCCATCCGCGAGACCCGCGATATCGACATTCCCCTGGCAGCCCGCCACTTCTACTACCACGCCGGCTGGGCGCAGCTCATGGAAAGCGAGCTGGCGGGCTATGCGCCGGTGGGTGTGGTGGGGCAGATTATCCCCTGGAACTTTCCCCTGCTGATGCTGGCTTGGAAGATCGCGCCCGCGCTGGCTATGGGCAACACGGTGGTGCTCAAGCCCGCCGAGTACACCCCCCTCACCGCGCTCTTGTTCGCCGAAATCTGCCAGAACATCGGCCTGCCGCCGGGGGTGGTCAACATCATCACCGGCGACGGCAAAACCGGCGCAGCCCTGGTGGAGCACCCCGACGTGGACAAAATTGCCTTCACCGGCTCCACCGAGGTGGGGCGCCTCATCCGCCAGGCCACCGCCGGAAGCGGCAAAAAGCTCTCGCTCGAGCTGGGGGGTAAATCGCCCTTTGTGGTTTTTGAAGATGCTGACCTGGACAGCGCGGTGGAGGGCGTGGTGGATGCCATCTGGTTCAACCAGGGGCAGGTCTGCTGCGCGGGCTCGAGGCTTTTGGTGCAGGAGGGCATCGCTGAAAAGATGTGCGCCAAACTCCGTGCCCGCATGGAAAAACTGCGGGTGGGCGACCCGCTGGACAAGTCGGTGGACCTGGGGGCCATCATCGCACCCGCGCAGCTAGATAAAATCCGACGGCTGGTGCAAAAGGGCATAGAGGAAGGGGCCAAACTCTGGCAGCCGAGCTGGGCCCTCCCCGCCGAGGGCTGCTTCTACCCCCCCACCCTCTTCACCGACGTGGCCCCGGCCTCCACCATCGCGCAAGAGGAGATCTTCGGGCCGGTGCTGGCCGCCCTCACCTTCCGCACCCCGGAGGAAGCGGTCCGGCTGGCCAACAACACCCGCTACGGGCTGGCCGCGAGCATCTGGAGTGAGGACATCAACCTGGCCCTGGATGTGGCCACCCAGATCAAGGCCGGCACCGTCTGGATCAACAGCACCAACCTCTTCGATGCCGCCAGCGGCTTTGGCGGCTACCGCGAAAGCGGCTTCGGTCGTGAGGGAGGCAAGGAGGGGCTGTGGGAGTACGTCCAGAAAATCAACCCCTCCGGCAGCGCCGCAGTTGCAAAACCGAAAGCCAAGAGCCGCAGGGCGCGGGCCAACGTCGCGCCAACGGCTCTCGCGCTACCCGCCATCGACCGCACCGCCAAGCTCTTTATCGGCGGCAAGCAGGTCAGGCCCGACGGCGGCTACAGCAAGGCCGTCTACGCCCCAAACGGAAGCCTAATCGGCGAGGTGGGGCTGGGCAATCGCAAGGATATCCGCAATGCGGTGGAAGCCGCTCGTGGGGCCTTTGAGGGCTGGCGCAAGACCACCGCGCACAACAAGGCCCAGGTCCTCTACTTCCTGGCCGAAAACCTCTCCCAGCGGGCCGAGGAGTTCGCCCGTCGGCTCGGTGAACAGACCGGACAAGACGGCAGGGCCGAGCTCGAGGCGGCCTTGGAGGCCCTGTTTACCGCCGCAGCTTGGGCCGACAAGTACGAGGGCCTGGTGCACCCCACCCCCATCCGCAGCGTGACCCTGGCCATCCCCGAGCCCATCGGCGTGATGGGCATTCTCTGCCCCGACGACCAGCCCCTGCTGGCCCTGGCCCGCCTAGCCGGAACCGCCCTGGCCATGGGCAACACCCTGGTGGTGGTGCCTTCGCCGCTGGCCCCTTTGAGCGCCACCGACTTCTACCAGGTGCTGGAGACCTCCGACATCCCCGCCGGAACCTTCAACATCGTCACCGGCGAGCGCGACGAGCTAGCCCTCACCCTAGCCGAGCACGACGACGTGGACGCGGTCTGGTATGCCGGCCCGCGGGCGGGGTGGGCCCTGGTGGAAAAGGCCAGCGCTGGCAACATGAAGCGCACCTGGACCCTGCCCCCCAGCGGCCCGCTGCCCGACACCGACGAGATCCTGCGGCAGGCCACCCAGGTCAAAAACATCTGGGTTCCTTACGGCGCCTAGGGCGTAGGGTCGTAGCGCGGCTGAGGCGGCCAGAGGGTCAGGCGGGCGGTGCCCATCAAAAAAGCCAGCTTGAACCAGTCCCACTGGGTATAGAGGACCAGAAAGGGGCCGGGGCGGGCTCCTTTAGCAAAGCGCCGCAAGTCGGCCTCGAGGCTGGGCAGGCCCAGCCGTTTGCGCTCCTGCGCCACCACCTCGAGGGCCTCCGAGGGCCACTCCCCCAGACCGCCCAGGCCAAAGGTGGCAAAAAGGGTGGGCCTACCCTCGAAAGCCCGCGCCCGGTCCACAATGTGGGCATAGGCCCGGGGATCGGCCTCCCCCTTTTCCACTGCCGCCCGCATCTGCGGCAGGGCCTGCTGGCGCAGTAGGGGGTCGTCGTCGGCGTGGGCCAGCAGCACGGCCGCCGCGAAAGCCCCTGCTACCCCAACCACCCGCCTGCCCGGCCAGCCGCTTCGAATCGTCTCCCAAAGCAGCTCTCTGGAGGCCTCCGCAGCCGACAAATAGCCCCGCACCAGGGCAGGCTGGGGCTGCGGGTACCCGCGCAAGGCCGCATGAAAAACAAAGGGCGGGGGCACGCCTCTGGCCACGGCCTCTTTCTCGGCTGCTTTGAGCTGGGCGGCGAACTCAGGCATGCTGCGCTTAGCCCGCCCGACCGCAAGAATCCAATCCTGCTGGACAAAAAACAAACGCAGCAACTTGCCCCGCAGCTCCCAATTCATAAAAAACTTCGCCAAATGCAGGTCAAAGCTGGCCCAGGCCTTGCCTTCAACCGAGCGCCCCCTCAAAACGCAGCAACCAGTGCTTGATACCTTCCCGCCCGGCAAACCCGCCCAGGCGGCCATCGGCGTGGATGACCCGCTGGGCCGGAACCACCAGGAAGAACGGGCAGGCCCGCATACCTGCCCCGACCGCCCGGGGGGTGAGGCCGCACAAACGCCCCATCTGGGCGTAGCTACGGGTTTGGCCCGCGGGGATTCGCCGCACCTCTTCGTACAGGGCCACCCGCCTTGGCTCGAGGCCACTATAGTCCAGGGGTACCTGCAAAAAAGTCTCGCTGCTGCCGGAAAAATAACCCTCCACCCGCCGGGCCAGGTCGTGCAGCAAGGGGTTGGGCCGCTCAGGCAGGCCCTCGCCCAGCACCATCAGCTCCACCGACAGCAATCCCTGCGCGCTGGCCCGGGCAAACAGGGGGCCAAGTGGGGTGGGAATCAGCAGGCTGTACATGCTTGGCGATGCTCCTTGCGCCCGGCCTCAGGTGTGGGCCATCTTGGCCCGCTTGGGAGCTTCTCGGGCTAAGGCGCCTTCCAACATCAGCTTGAGAAACTTGGTCATTTCGTCTTTGAGCTTTCGTCCGGGGGTATAAGCCGCCCAACGCAGGGCTGAAAGCAGGTACACGTCGGCAATTGAGCGGGAGATGCGCTCGAGCGACATATCCTGCCGCAGCTGGCCCCGCGCTTTGAGGGGGCTGAGAATTTCGGCGATCAGGTCGCCCAGGGGCAGGGTTTCGAAGGCGGCTTTGGCCCGCTGGGGATCCGGGTTCAGAAGCTCGTAGGCCAGGGGTGAGAGCAGCACCCGCTCGCGCTCGCTCACCTCCGCTAGGCGATCCCATAGCCGGCGCAGCACCTCGAGGGGCGGCTCACCCTGGGCCAGTTCTGCCAGGGCTTGCTCGCGCAGCTCGCTTAGCAGTTGCGCGCCGAAGTCGAGCAGAACGGCCTCTTTGTAGGCGTAGTAGTTGAAGAAGGTGCCCCGCGAGACGTGCGAGGCCTTGGCGATGTCGGTGGCGGTGGTCTGGTGAAAGCCCTTCTCGCGAAAAAGGTTGATGGCGGTACGGAAAATGCGGTCTCGGCGACGCTGCTTTTGCCTTTCCCGAAGCGTGAGCATGACGAGATTGTACCCGAGTCCAATAAAATGCGCTAGTCGGCCCCTGGTCGGGGATATCTCCTCCTGGGCCATCTGCTTAGCCTCAGTAGAGCGGCTTCCAGCTCGAGCCCCCGTATGGCTCCAACGGCAGCCGGATTCGATAAGGCCGCAAAGCGTTGTACAGTAGTCATCTGCTATGCGTCGTCGTTCTAACTCCAACCGACCCCGAGCAGGCCGCCGCGGCGACCGGCCGTGGCTCTTTTTGCTGTTTTTAGGCATGGTGGGCTACCTGGTCTGGGATGCGTATTTTCGCCCCATTCCGCCGGTGTACAGATCTGCCGGGGGCCTCGAGCTGTATTTTGCCCCTCGGCAAGGACGCGAGGCCAAGGCCCGCCTGATCGGCCTGATCAGGGCGGCGCAAAACCGGGTCGAGGTGGCGGCGCTCGAGCTAGAAGACCGCGAGATTGGGCAGGCCCTGGTGGAGGCCGCGGCCAGGGGCGTAAAGGTGCGAATGCTCAACGACAGCGATTATCGCCGCGAAACCCGCGAAAGTCTGGGCGTGCCCGGCAACGACCCCGCTCGCTGCGAAACCCTGCGGCAGGTACAGGTCTGCTACGACAGCCGCCCCAACGCCCTGATGCACCACAAGTTTGTGCTGATAGATAGCTGGGGGGTCTGGAGCGGCAGCGCCAACCTGACCTGGAACGCCTTTGAGCGCAACAACGAAAACAGCCTGTGGCTTCCTGTGCAAGGCTTGGTACAGCTCTACCGGGCCGAGTTCGAGGCCCTTTTTGCCGGTCAGGAAAGCGGCCTGGGCCGCTCCGAAAGCTTCCAGCTCGGCGATACCGAAGGCACAGTTTACTTTAGTCCGGCCGGTGGTCGCGCGGCCCGAGGCGCTATCCTCGAGCTGCTGGGGCGGGCCAAGCGGGAGATCTGGGTGGCCGCTTATGTTCTGACCGACATCCGCATCATCGAGGCTTTAACCGATGCCCACCGACGCGGGCTGCAGGTTCGGGTGGTGATCGATGCGCGCAACCTGGAAAACTCTAAGGAAGAGATCCTGCAGCAGGCCGGGGTGGACGTGCGAAGAGACGGCAACCCCTATGCCATGCATCATAAAGCCATGGTCGTAGATGGTGAGTGGGTGGTTACTGGCAGCTACAACTTCACCAACTCCGGATTTGGGCGCAACAACGAAAACCTGCTCATACTGCGCGACCCCGACCTGGCCCGGCGCTACCGGGACGAGGTGGAGACCATCTGGCGCGCCGGGAACCGCCTATGAACAACCTCCCAACCCTGATTCTGGCTTCGCAAAGCCCGCGCAGGGCCGAGCTGTTGGAACGGCTGGCCCTGCCTTTTGAAACCCGCCCCGCCCATATCGACGAAGAAGCCCTGGGCCACCTCGAGCCCGCCCAGATGGCCCAGGAGCTGGCTGCGCAAAAAGCCAAGGCCGTCTGGCAGCCAGGGCAGTGGGTGCTGGCGGCCGATACCGTGGTTGCCTTGGAGCAGGAAACCCTGGGCAAGCCCAAAGACATTCAGGAAAACAAGGCTTTTTTGCGTCGGCTCTCGGGCCGCACCCATACGGTCTACACTGGCTTTGCCATCGTGAAGCCGGACGGTTTTTTGCACCGCGAGGTCGCCCCGGCCCAGGTTACCTTTCGCCCTTTGCGGGCTTGGGAGCTCGAGTGGTATGCGCGAAGCGGCGAAGGGCTGGACAAAGCAGGGGGGTATGGGGCCCAGGGGCTGGGCATGGTTCTTCTGGAGCGCATCGAAGGCGACTTCTACACCGTGATGGGCCTGCCCGTGAGCCGGGTCTGGCAGCGCTTGTACGAGCTGGGCTACTTCGGCCTCGAGCCCGACGAAAAGCAGTAGTCACGGGGGGAGGTTAGGAGAGCCGGGCCAGGTTTTCGCGGATGCGCTCGAGCTGGGCCTGCCTTTCAGCCAGCCGCTCCCGCTCGGCCTGCACGACCTCCGGGTCGGCCCGCTCGGTGAAGCCAGGGTTAGCCAGCTTCTTCTGCCCCTGCTCGACCTGCTTTTCCAGCTCGAGCATCCGCTTGCGCTGCCGCTCCAGGAAGCCCGAAAGGTCGCCCTCGGGCTGGAGATACACGGTGGTGCTGGCAGTCGCCTGGGCGATGGCCTTCTGGGGCACCCCTAGCACAGGCCGGGCTTTGCTAAGGAAGCGGAACAAAGACAGGTTCTCCATCACCAACTCGGCCCCCGGCCCATCCAGATGCACCACGATCTCCTGCTGGGGCGCGAGGCCCAATTCGGCCCGCAGGTTGCGGGTGGCGGTAATGGTAGCCTGCAAGGTCTCGAAGGCTTTTTCGGCCTCGAGGTCGCGTTCGCCCACCGCCGGCCAGTCCTGCAGGGCCAACTGCTTGGTATCGCCGGTCAGGGCTTCGTAAAGCTCGGAGGTGATGAAGGGCATGATGGGGTGCAGCAGCTTCAAGAGGGCCGCCAGGGTAGACTCCAGGGTCTGCAAGGTGGCCCGGTTGCCCTCGCGTAAGGCCGGCTTGGCAGCCTCCAGGTACCAGTCGCAGAACTCGCTCCAGACCAGCTCGTAGACCAGCCGGGCGGCGCGGCCCAGGTCGAAGGCCTCATAAGCCTCGGTAATCTCGGCGATGCCCCGGCTAAGGCGCGAGCGCATCCAGCGGTCGGCCAGGGTCAGGCTCTGGCCTTTGGCCTCGGGCACCTGGCGGAGTGCGTCCTTGTTCATCAGCACAAACCGCG
>Ga0308412_1000456_pt1 | contig 21041 bp, 19 predicted proteins | sample HotsprottomLayer_FD_202357 | JGI IMG/M metagenome (GOLD analysis project Ga0308412, IMG submission 202357) | Hot spring phototrophic mat microbial communities from Octopus Spring, Yellowstone National Park, Wyoming, United States -... | ecosystem: Environmental > Aquatic > Thermal springs > Hot...
CCCGGCGGCGGAGCTTGAAGGGGACCACCGGGTTGGTCTCCAGCTCCCGCAGCTGGGCCTCTTCCTCTGGGGTCAATCGGATGCGAAGGGGGGCAGGCATGTGGATAGTTTAATGCATGGGCACTTACAACCTGCACATCCTAATCCGCTTCGAGATCGAGCTGGCGTTGCTGCGGGGTGAGCTGAGCCTGGATGAGGCCCCTGAAGCTTGGGACGCTAAGTATCAGGCTTACCTGGGGGTGCGGGCACCGGAGATCAAGGACGGTTTGATGCAGGATGTGCACTGGTCGGCGGGGCTTATTGGCTACTTTCCTACCTACACCTTGGGCAACCTCTACGCTGCGCAGTTTTTTGCCCGGGCCGAGCAGGAGCTGGGACCGCTAGAGGCCCAGTTCGCCCAGGGGGCTTTTGGCCCTTTGTTGGAATGGTTGCGCAAAAACATCTACCAGCAGGGGAGCCGCTACTGGCCCCGCGATCTGGTGCGCAGGGTAACCGGTCAAGACCTAAACCCGCAGTTTTTGATCGACTACCTCCAGCGTAAATACACCGCGCTGTATGAGGTCTAAACGTGCAGCTTTGACTTACAGCGCCTGCGGTCATCCTGTGCTAAGGTAGCCTCATGGTTGAGCGCGTATATCTGGCCAAACCCAGGGGTTTTTGCGCTGGGGTGGTGATGGCCATCGAAGCGGTGGAAAAGGCAGCTCGGGAACTGCGCGACGAGGGCGAGCTAGTGGTGTATCACGCCATCGTCCACAACGACGTGGTGGTCCGGCGCTTGCAGGAGCAGCACAGGGTACATTTCGTCGAGGATCTAGCCGAGGTGGAGCAGCTACGCGAGGAGCTCGCCAGCAAAGGAAGGAAGCTTGGCGATACGGTGGTGTTCTCGGCCCATGGGATACCCCCCTGGCTGCGCAGCGAGGCGGCCCAGCGCAATCTGCATCAGATCGACGCCACCTGCCCCCTGGTGACCAAAGTGCACAGCGAGGCCAAGCGCTACGCCAAGGAGGGCTATTGGATTCTGCTCATAGGCGACTCGGCTGACCACCAGGAGATCAAGGGAACCCGTGGCGAAGCACCGGAAAGAACCATTTTGGTGGCGGTGCATACCCATTTGGGGCGCGATGAGCGCCTGGCCGACCCCCGCACGGTCGAGGTGCCCGATCCTAAGAAGGTCGTGGTGCTGACCCAGACCACCCTTTCGGTGGACGATACCCTGGCCACCATCGAGATCCTCAAGCAGCGCTTTCCTGAGCTGGTGGTTCCAAGCCGCGATGATCTCTGTTATGCCACCAAAAACCGCCAGGATGCGGTCAAAAATATTGCCCCCTACGTGGATCTTTTCCTGGTGCTGACCAGCCGGGCCTCCTCCAACGGGATGCGGCTACTGGAGCTGGCCCAGAGCCTGGTGGGTCGGGCCGAGCGCATAGACACCGCACAGGATATTCAGCCCGATTGGCTCGAGGGGGTGAGAACGGTGGGTATCACCTCGGCGGCCTCTACCCCGGACGATCTGGTGCAGGAAGTGGTGGCCTATTTCCGGCAGCAGAACCCCAGCCTCGAGGTCATCGAGGAAGGTGAGTGGGAAGATATCGAGTTCCGCCAGCCAAGACGCTTATCGCCCGAGGAAGTTCTGGCAGGCAAGATCTAAGCTCCAACATGGACGCCCCTTCGCTTGCTCCGCACCCCCACACCCTGTCGGTTGCGCCTATGATGGACTGGACCGACCGCCACTTTCGCTTTCTGTTGCGCCTCATATCCCGGCGGGTGCGGCTTTACACCGAGATGGTGGTGGATCAGTCCATCTTGCTGGGAAACCGCCCCAGGCTGCTAGACTACAGCCCCGAAGAGCATCCGCTGGCCTTGCAGCTGGGGGGCTCGGTGCCGGAGAAGCTGGCTGCGGCGGCCCGGATTGGCGAGCAGTGGGGTTATGACGAGATCAACCTCAACCTGGGTTGCCCTTCGCTGCGGGTACAGGGGGGTGGGTTTGGGGCCTGTCTGATGCTCGAGCCCGAGCGGGTAGCCGATTGCATGGCCGCCATGCGGCAGGCTGTGCGGATTCCGGTCACGGCCAAGCACCGGCTGGGCGTAGACGAAGTTGAAGACTACCGCTACCTGGCCCGCTTCATCGAAACCCTGGCCAGGGTGGGGGTTGAGGTCTTTATCGTCCATGCCCGTAAGGCCTACCTCAAGGGGCTCTCCCCCGCTGAGAACCGCACCATTCCGCCCCTGCGCTACGAGTGGGTTTACCGGCTCAAACGGGACTTCCCCAGCCTCACCATCGTGCTGAATGGGGGGGTGCGCACGCTGGACGAGGCCCAGGCCCACCTAGCGCGGGTGGATGGGGTTATGTTGGGGCGGGCTGTTTACGAGAACCCCTTTGTGCTCGAGCAGGCCGATGCGCGACTTTTTGGCCTGAATCGCTCACCGAGCCGGCTCGAGGTGGTCCGGGCCATGCTGCGCTACAGCGAAGCCCAGCTCGAGCAGGGAACACCCCTGTGGGCCATAGCCCGCCACATGCTCAATCTGTTCAAAGGGCAGCCGGGAGGGCGCTTTTGGCGTAGGTTGCTCTCGGAACGGGCTGCTCGGCGGGGGGCCGGGGTCGAGGTGTTGCACGAGGCCCTCGAGCAGGTGCGGGTTAAAGCCGAGCGGCAGGCGGATAAAGCCCTTGCGGCGCGGTGACCGCCGGTACTGGGGAAGAATGAGCCGTGCGGCTTCAACTGCTCGAGGACGAAGCCGGTCTGGTAGGAACCCCGGTGGCCCTCCTGCGAGGCGAGCGCAACCCAAGCCATCGCTTGGGCCAGGGGCCTCAGGTAGTGGGCCAGGACGAAGGGGATCACGGCGCGGATGCGCCCTACCGTCCCCACCACCCTCCGCCCCACCATGGCCAGGCAGTGCACCCAAGGCAGACACCGCTGGCCAGGCATGGCCCGGACCCCCTGGAACTGGAGGAGGGGCAAGCCCTGTACCTGGAGCTGCCTCTTCGAGGCCCGGGGGGTCAGGTCGTGCAGGCGGCCCGGGGTCAGGTTAGGCGCTCGAGGCCAGGGAAGTAGGCCCGCTTGCTGGGGTCTAGCCCGCACCGGGGGGCACGGGTGTTTGGGAGGGCGTCCAGGGCGCAGGGCTGCTGGGGCTTTTTCATGCTTGGGGAGGGGGGGCAGTAGCGCTGGGCGGGGATAACCGATGAGGCCTGGGGGTTCATGGTGCTGACCCGGGGCCTGGCGGCCGCCCTGGTTTGCGAAAGCAAGGCGGCCAACATTTCTTCAGCCCCGGGAATGGGTAGCGGCTTGGGTTATGTGTCCATGCGCGCGCTGCAGGTACTAGAACAGACCCTGCTGGCAACGGCGGCCCGCCGGCAGCTTCAGGGCGAAAGCCTGGTGCTCATTGACGTTGCTGGTTCTATACAGGCAGAGCTCGACCCGCAGAGCGAGGCCACCCACGCCCTGCTGGCAGCGGTGCCGGGGCTGCTGATCGGCCAGCGCATGGAGGGGCCGATCTGGGACCACAGGGCCCTGCCGATGCCCTGCCCGCCCGAGACCCTGCTGCTCCAGCTGGTGGTGTGGGCGCTGGTCCAAAGGGGGCGGGGTCAACAGCTTGGCTGATGAAATCCGGGGCTTGCAGCAGGCCTGGTTGAGAGCCACCACGAGCGCAAGGGCTGCGTGATGCACACTGCAGGCTCTGGGCCCGGGGGGAGGGCGTAAGGCGCATCAGGGCCGGTGAAACTGGGAGCCTGTAGAAGACTCCCTGCAAACCGTCCTCGACTTGGCCGAGGATTGCTGGCGCCATGGTTGGGATGCTGAAGAAGAGGCGTACACTGGCGATTAGAGCGTGCGGGAGAGCCACACCTGCTTCTGGCTATCTTCGCTACCCCCAGTGCCGCCTGCGCAAGGCTTCCAGCGCCCGGCGCTAGGTGGTGCGCACCGGGGCCCAGCGGTAGATTCCCTCTACGTTCCCACTCCACACCTTCTATGAGCGGCTCGAGCCCCGGCTCCTCCAGCTCGAGCTACACTTTCTCGACACGGCGGTGCGGTGGGTGCCCCTGCTTCATCGCCGACCAGCGAGACCCCACTACTGGATTGAAAACCTGGGCTTGCGCGGCTTCGCTTGAGCGAGAAAGTCTGCTTTGGGCGGTAGACTATAGAGCAAATGACCGCTCAAACCGCCGAGCTGGCTTTAGAAGTCCGGGCTTTCCTGCAAAGCGAAATCCTGCCCCTCGAGCCCATTTTCCTCAAACACGGCTTCAAGGCGGTACTGCCCGCCCTGCAAAACGTGCGCCAAAAGGTAAAGGCCAAGGGCTGGTGGCTGCCCCCCCTGCCTCCACCCCATGGCATGGGCCTGAGCCTGCGCGCTTTTGCCCGCCTGAGTGAGGAGCTGGGCCGAAGCCCCTTGGGGCACTACGCCTTCAACACCCAGGCCCCCGACATCGGCAACATGGAGGTGCTGCTCAAACATGGCACTCCGGCGCAAAAAGAACGCTTTTTGGAGCCGCTGGTGCGGGGTGAGGTTCGCAGCTCCTTTGGCATGACCGAGCCGGAGTACCCCGGCTCCAACCCGGTCTGGATGAACACAAGAGCGGTGATGGAGGGCGACGAATGGGTCATCAACGGCCACAAGTGGTACACCACCGGCTTTGAGGGCTCGAGCTTCTGCATCGTGATGTGCATCACCGACCCCGATCACCCCAACCCCTACGCCCGGGCCAGCCAGATTATCGTGCCCACCGATAGCCCAGGTTTAAAGCACGTGCGCAAAATTTCGGTGATGGGCGAGGTGGGCGAGGACTGGATGAGCCACTCGGAGATCCGCTTGGAAAATGTGCGGGTACCTCGGGAGAACCTGCTGGGCGCGCGGGGCAAAGGATTTGCCATCGCCCAGGAGCGGCTGGGGCCGGGGCGCATTCACCACGCTATGCGCTGGATTGGCATCGCCCAGCGCAGCCTCGAGATGATGTGCGAATATGCCGCCCGGCGCGAGCTTTCTCCCGGCCAGCCCCTGGCCTCGCGCCAGGCCATCCAGCACCTGATGGCCGAGTCTAAAGCCGAGATTCACGCGGCCCGGCTGATGGTGCTGGACGCCGCCGAGAAGGTTGAGCAGCAGGGGGCCGAGGGGGCTCGAGTGGAAATTTCGCTCATCAAATTCTTTGTGGCGGGCGTTTTGCAAAGGGTGCTGGATCGGGCCATCCAGGTGCACGGCGGCCTGGGGATGTCCGACGACCTGCCCATCTCGTTTTTCTACCGCCACGAGCGGGCCGCCCGCATCTACGACGGGGCCGATGAGGTGCACAAGAGCGTGGTGGCCCGGGCGCTGCTCAAGGAGTATGGCCTGGAGGTTTCGCTCTGAATGATGACCGATCAACCCACCCAGGTTCGGCCCGGTGAAGAACTAGACACCGCCCGGCTGCAAGCCTACCTGCTGGAGCATCTTCCGGGCGCTAGGGGTAGCCTCGAGGTCTTGCAGTTTCCCAGCGGTTTTTCCAACCTGACCTACCTGCTCAGGCTGGGCGAGCGGGAGCTGGTGCTGCGCCGCCCGCCCTTTGGGGCCAACATCAAGACCGCCCACGACATGGGGCGCGAGTACCGGATTCTCTCGGCCCTCAAGCCGGTATACCCCAAGGTGCCCCGGCCCTTGCTGTACTGTGCCGACGAAAACGTACTAGGGGCTCCGTTTTATGTGATGGAGCGCCTGCATGGGGTGATTTTGCGCACCCAGCCCCCAGCGGGCCTGACCCCCGAGCGCATGCGAGGGGTTTGCCAGGCGGCCCTCGAGGCCCTGGTCGAGCTGCACAACCTGGACTATCAGAAGGCGGGCCTGGGGGATCTGGGCAGACCCGAGGGCTATGTGGAGCGGCAGGTGCGGGGCTGGGCGGAGCGCTACCAGAAGGCCCGCACCGACACAATCCCCGGCATGGAACGCGCGATGGAGTGGCTGACCGCGCACATGCCCCCCGAATCGGGTGCAGCCCTGATCCACAACGACTTCAAGTACGACAACCTGCTGCTAGACCCCGCCGACCTCACCAGGGTGATGGCCGTGCTGGACTGGGAGATGGCCACCCTGGGCGACCCCCTGATGGATCTGGGCACCACCCTGGGCTACTGGGCGCAGGAGGACGATCCACCGGGCCTCAAACGCTTTGGCCTGACCCACCTGCCCGGCAACCTCAGCCGGGCCGAGCTGGTCGAGGCGTATGCAGCCCGCACAGGTCGAGATGTATCCCACATGGTGTTTTACTATGTTTTTGGCCTGTTCAAGGTGGGCGTGATCATGCAGCAGATTTATGCCCGCTATCAAAAGGGACTCACCCGTGATGAGCGCTTTAGGGTGCTGATACACCTGATTGGTGAAATTGGCCAGAAGATTCAGAAGGCCATAGATACCGGTGGAATCTGACCGAAGGCGGACTTAAGGGCTATAAGCGCCCTTCAAATCCCGCTCACGACCCGACTGCTTCATCCTGCACAGCGAATTAGCTCCTGGATGGGAGGCTACTGGACACCACAATCCCCCAAGCAACCTACGCTATGCGACCTTGCCACCTCGATAGACCAGCAGCACCCACAGCAAGATATGCAGGCCCAGGGCTGCACCAGCTAGAACAAGCCCCCAGCCGTTGCCCTGGCCTCGCAGCCATATCCCTCCAGCAAAGGCCAGCAACACCATAAGGCCCCAACCCTGGCTATAGGTTGGACTTCCGGGGAAGAAAAGCTGTACCGCGCGCCGCCAGACCGGGTTGTCGGCAACGCTTTGGGGCTTGGGGAGGAAGAAGCAAAGCAGGTGGTAAAGCGTGAGTAGAAGAATTGCCACCGCAATGATCCAGGCCCACAGCAGACTGGGCCAAATGGGCAGGTCGCGCCAGGTGGCCAAAAAGTCCGAACCCAGCCCCTGCAAACCGCTCAGGCCTATCGCCGCGGCGATAATTCTGGGCGTTGGAACGGCCTCCCGCACCACCCCAGCCTCGCGATAAACCGATGTCCAGAAGTCGCCGCCCAGGCCCAGGGCCTCGCGCGCGGCTGCAGAGGAAGGCGACCTCTGATAGGCTCGCGCCAAAGCCTCAGGGGTGCCGCGTCCCAGCAGGACGTAAGTCCAGGGAGGGGCTTCCTGGTACAGCCGCTGAGCTTCGCCAGGGTTGTCTCTAGCCTGGGCGTAGGCCAGCAGGCCCCGCAGAGGTGCGGTGTTGGCGAAGCTACGAAGGGCTTCCTGGGCTGCGCTTGAGCGCAAGGTGCCCCGCGTGAGGCTGTCCTGGGCCAGAATGGCCTCCGAGCGAGCCATGAGGCCCCATCCCAGCAGAGCAAAGGCCGCCAGCAGAAACAAAAACAGCAAAATGGTGCGTTCGCCGATGGTGGTGTAGGCCAGGACGCTGTGGCGCAGGCGCAGTAACGGATGCCGCACCCAGCCAGCCAGCCAACCCCCGCTGGGGCGCAGCCCGCGTAGCTGGGCCGGTAGGTACATAAGGGTCAGGTACAACAATATCAGGCCATAAAGCCCCAGCAACGCCCAGGTCACGGAGGCCATGCTGGTCGAGGTGAAGGGGGGCTTCCAGCTAGCAATCTGCCGCAAAGCTTCGCGGTAGCGCTGCCCCAGATCGGGGCGACCCTGGGCCTCGAGCCAGCCGACCTGCTCCCAAAGCACGGCTTCGGCGCCGGGGACCTGGGGCAGGTACTTCAGAAAAAAGTCCGACCAGAGCAGGCTTTGCTCGAGCCCCTGCTGGCGTGCAGCCCGCACCTGTACCAACCAGGGGTCAAGCCAGCGCATAACGCCTGGCCCCCAGGCCAGCTCGGGGCGATGGCCCCGCTGTAGCAGATCCCGCCCGATGGCCTCGAGGTCCCCTGGGCCGATGCTGGTAGCCCGGAGGCTGAAGTAATACCAGTACGGGCGGTTGGTAGAGGGGCTCTGATCGAGCGCGCTGGCTCCGGCTGCGCTGATCATGTCGAGGTACTCACGAATGACGGCCAGGCTTTCCCATCGGCCCTCGTAGGGTTTGCCCGCAAAAGCCCCAAGGCCCAGCCGCTGGCCGTCCTCCAGCAAAACCGTCAGCTCGGCATCGCTCTCCAGCGCCCGAACCTCCCCGGGGGGGTAGTGCTGGGCCACCACTTTGGGCGCCTGCAGGTCTATCTCCAGCACCAGGGGGCCTCGAGCGATAAAAGCCCGCTGACCCAAAATCTTTGGGCCCAGCCACTCGCCTTTGAGCGGCAGCTTCCAGTTACCCAGCACCAGCCCCTCAGGGGTTAGAGTTGGCTGCGCGGTTTCGGGCCGGTTCGGGGCCGCAGATACCGGAGGGGCCGGGGCAGAACGCACCCGGGTCTGCGCCTGTATGGTTCGCTCGCCCACCTGGATGCTAAATGTGTACACGCCTTCTGCCGGGGGCGTCCAGGAGGTGGCTAGGTTGCCGCTCAAGGTCTCGAGGTCCACTTCGGCGGTGGTTGTTTCTGAAGCGATTTTGAGGGTGTAGCGGCCTGGGGGAAAGTCTGCTCCTCGTATTGCCAGGGCCTGCCCAACCCGGGCCTCGGGGGACACGGTCAGGCTTTGCGCCAGGGCCATGCCAAGAAGAAGAACGCCCGCTATCCAGCGCATGGTGCCATTTTATTCTACGGCCAGGTTGGACCGTACTGTACTATACTGAAGCTCAGGCCTACCGCGGGTAGGCCGATGGGGGCTTTGTTCGATGTCAGACAAAAAACCGGTATACCTCACTGCAGAAGGCAAAGCGCGGCTCGAGCAAGAACTCGCCTATTTGAAAACCGAGAAGATGCAGCAGATTGCCGAGGAAATGGGTCGGGCCATCGCCGAGGGCGATTTGCGCGAGAATGCTGGTTACGACGAGGCGCGGCGGGCCATGTGGCAAAACAACAGCCGCATAGCCGAACTTGAGGACATCCTGAGCCGGGTGCAGATTGTGGAATCGGGCAACGGCGTCCCCACCGAGGTACAACTGGGCGTAACGGTAGAGCTCGAGACCTCCACCGGCCAGCGCATGAGCGTGACCATGGTCGGAAGCCACGAGGCCGACGTGTTCAGCGGCAAAATTTCCAACGAGTCCCCCCTGGGCCAGGCCCTGATGGGCAAAAAGGTGGGCGATGAGGTTCATGTGAAAAGCCCCAAAGGCAGCCAGACCTACGTGATAGTGGAGCTGATGTACGCGTAAATCGGGTTGTGGCAGGGCAAAAGTGGGCTAGGTCGGGCGCTTGGCCCCAGATGCCTACTCCGCTTGGCGCTCTGGTACTCTTGCCTTAGGCTGGTCAGATATGCGGATTTTAGTAGCCAACGACGATGGCATCTTTTCCCCCGGAATCAAAGCCTTGGCCTTCTCCTTGCGCGAGCTGGCCGAGATCAACGTGGTGGCCCCCGACGTGGAGCAGTCGGGCGTGGGCCACAGCATCACCTTTCGTCGTCCTTTGCGCTTCAAGCACACCGCCTCGGCAGGGTTCGGCGAGATTCCGGCCTACCGCGTAGACGGAACACCCGCCGATTGCGTGGTGCTGGGCAGTCGCTTGCTGGGCTGGCCGAATCTGGTGGTTTCCGGGATTAACATCGGGGTCAATATGGGCCTGGACCTGACCCACTCGGGTACGGTGGCGGCCGCTTTGGAAGGGGCCTCGCTGGGCATTCCTTCAATTGCTTTCAGCCTGGATGCTTCCGGCGAGGAGTTGCGCTTCGAGGAGGCGGCCCAGTACGCTGTGCCGATTGTGCGCTGGGTTCTGAAACACGGTCTGCCCGACAAAACCCTGCTCAACGTGAACTTTCCCAACCGAACACCGCAGGGTGTCAAGATTACCCGCCTATCCACCCACCGCTACGAGGACTACATTGTCAAACGGGAAGATCCCGATGGGCGGCCTTACTACTGGGTGGCGGGCAAGCCCACCGCCGAGTTGGAAGAAGGCACCGACTACTGGGCGGTTCAGCATGGCTTTATTTCGATTACGCCCATCTCGCTCGACTACACCAACTATGCCTTTGCAGCCGAACTCGAGCGAAAGTTCAGGGTGCACACTCCCAAGAAGCCCCAGAGAACGGCCAGGCCCTAAGGGGCCCTGGGCCTTAGCAGCCGCGGGACGGCTCAGGCCAGCTGGGGGTGGGGGGCCGAGGCCTTTTTGAGGGAGATGCTGAAAACGGAGCCTTTGCCTGGCTCGCTTTCGGCCCAAACACTGCCCCCATGGGCCTCTACGATCGAGCGAACGATGGCCAGCCCTAGCCCACTGCCACCCCGTGCGCGGTCCCGAGCCTTATCAATTCGATAAAAACGCTCAAACAGGTGGGGAAGGTGCTCTTTACTGATGCCCTCCCCGTTGTCTTCCACCCGGAGGACAACCCGCTCGGTTAGGTCGAGCGCAATTAGCCTGATATGCGTGGAGTTGGCTTTGATGGCGTTGGAAACCAGATTGGCAACGACCTGATGAAGACGTTCGGGATCCCCCAACACCCAGACGTTGTCGGGGGCCTGTACCTCAATGAGGCCCTCAAAGCTCTTGCCGTACTCCTCTTCAATCTCGTTGAGCACGGTCTTCAAATGCACTGAACCCAGTTCAACCCGCCAGCTCCCGCCGGTTTTGGAGAGCTCGAGCAAATCCCCTACCAGCTTTTGCATCCGCTCAGATTCGCGCTTGATGATCTCGAGGCTCTCGCGCTGTTGTTCTGTGATTTGTGTTCGCCTGAGCAGGTAGTTGACATGCCCTAAAATGGCCGTTACCGGGGTTCTTAGCTCGTGGGAGGCATCCGCCAGAAAGCGGCCCTGGGTCTCCCAGGCGCTTTCTAGCCGCGAGAGCATGCGGTTGAGCGAGCTGACCAGCGAGGCCACCTCGTTGTGGCCCTCGAGCTCAGGTAGCTTTTCGGGCTTGCTGCTGACCTGCTCAGCTTTTTTAGCCACCCATTCGAGGGGCTCGAGGGTCTGCCGCACCAGTCGAAAGGCCAGCCAGCCGCCAAATATGAGCACCAGCAGGGCGGTGGCCGTGTAAGTGCGGGCGAAATCGTTCAGGGTGCTCTGGATGCCCTCGGTGGACTTGCCCACCATCAAAATCACAAGCTGGGGGCCCTGGGGAATTCCGGCGATCTCGGTTAAGAGCCGCTCGGCCCGTACGCGCAGGGGAATCTGGGAGCCATCCGGGCGTACCAGGGCTGTCTGGGTATAGAACCCGCCCGCGCGCAAAACCTCCTGCAAACCCCTCTCCGAGAGGGCCAGGGTGGCGTTCCCCATGGCCAGTGAACGGGCGATGGGAATGGCCGCCCCTTGCAGGATGTCGCTGGGGGTAGGGTTGGGGAACGGCACCCACAGGGCCTGGCCGTATACCGTCAGCGGTAAGCCCTCCAGGCTACCCTGCTCACGGATGAGGCGCTGGGCGGTCTGGGAGGTCTCCACCAGCTCCCGGCGCAGGTTGTCGTAAAGGGTGAACTGCAAGCTGCCGTATACCGACCCCCCAATCAGCAGCAAGGAAAAAGCCAGCAGGGCCAGCGTGAGCAGGGTGATGCGGGTGCGAAGGGTCATGGGAGTACCTTCAGGGTCGCACAGAGATACCTCTATGCCGGAGTTGCCGCGCTCGCCTTGCAGACAGGCCGGCGTTGCTCTGGCCGAGCATCGGGTGTACCATTCTAGACCCAATCTAGGGAAAATGCTCAGGTTGCGCAACCGTGCGCCCATGCCCTCATCCGTGGGCAGCCGGATGGCAGATCGCGTACGCAGCGCTTGCTTGAAAGCTAGGGTGGGCTGCCCTGAGCGGAAACAAAAGCCCCAGATTGTTGCCTTCGGCGGTCATTGCTCGATGTCTAATCTTCGCGCAGCACGTAGCCCACCCCCCGCACGGTGTGGATCAGGCGGCGCTCGCCGGTGCCCTCGAGCTTCTTGCGCAAGTAACCGATGTAGACGTCCACCACGTTGGAGCCGCCCTGGTAGCCGGGCCAGACCTTTTCCTCGATCTCGAAGCGGCTGAACACCTTACCGGGGCTTTTGGCCAGCAGCTCTAGAAGTTCGAACTCTTTGTTGGAGAACTCGATGCGCCGCCCCGCCCGGTAGACCTCGCGGCCCTCGAGGTTGATGATGAGGTCCGAAACCCGAATTTCGCCGGTAATGGCCGGGGTTACCCGGCGCAGGTGGGCGCGGATGCGGGCCAGCAGCTCTTCGATGCTGAAGGGCTTGACCAGATAGTCGTCGGCCCCGGCGTCCAGGCCCTCCACCTTGTCCTCTACCCGATCTTTGGCGGTGAGGATAACGATGGGCACATTGGAGGTTTTGCGAATGCGGCGGGCTACCTCGAGGCCATCCATCACGGGCAGCATCAGGTCCATCACCACCAGGTTGGGGTTGGTCTCGCGAAAACGTGAAAGCCCGGTGATGCCGTCGTAGGCCACCTCGGTGCGGTAGCCCTCGGCCTGAAGCTCGAGCTCGATAAAGCGGGCGATATCTTTTTCGTCCTCGACGATCAGGATCAGGGGTTGTTCCATGCCTTCCATAGGAGCAGGGTAGCCGGATTTCTCATGAGAAACATGGCTAATCTACTAAGAAATAACTCAGATTAACACTTCGAATGAGACCGCCAGGGTCTGGCGCGGTGTGCTAGAGGCGCAGATGCACCACGGTTACGCCGTGCCCCCCCTCGTAGGGTACGGCGTCGTGGAAATGCTCCACCCGGCGGTCGCGCTTGAGCATTTCGCGCAGGGCGTTTCGTAAGGCCCCGGTGCCTTTGCCGTGCAGCAAGCGAACGGGGGTGGTGGCGGTGGCCTTGGCCTCGGCCAGGTAATCATCCACGGCCAGCAAAGCCTCTTCTACCGTAAGACCCCGTAGGTTGAGTTCGGAGGTGATTTTAGCTTTGTGTGGAACGCGCCCTGCCGATCTGGGGGCCTTAGCTTCTTCCTTGAGCGCTAGTCGCGCCAAGGGCATGCTGAGCCGCAGCGCTCCCATTTGCAGCACCGCTTCCTGACCCCTGAGTTCTACGATGGTGCCCTGGCTGCCATACTCGGGTATGTCCACCACCGATCCCACCTGAAAACCCGCCTTGGGCGGCGCGGTTTTTTCGGGGCGTTGGTAGCGGCTGCGGAGCTGGATGAGCTCTTGCAGGGCCTGCCCCTGTCCCTGGGTTTTGCTGCGTTCGCGGGCTTGGCGGATGCGTTCTTGCGCCTCTTTGACCACCTGCTCGGCCTGGGCTTGGGCCTCCTCGAGCAGCCGTTCTTTGTGGTGTGCCAGTTCGGCTAGCTGCTGGGAAAGCTCTTGCTGCAGACGGGCGGCTTCCTGTAGCTGGGCCTGGGCGGCCTGGCGCTGGGAGCGCAGGCGTTCCCGCTCGGCCTCGAGCGAGGCCAGCAGGCGCTCCAGCCGTCCCCCTTCGGGCCCCAAGAGGGCCTCGGCCCGCTCGAGCTGCGCCCGCGGGAAACCCAGCCGCCGGGCGATCGAGAGGGCGTAGCTCTGCCCCGGCGCTCCCACCATCAGCTGGTAGGTGGGGCGCAGGTGCTCGAGGTCAAAGCGCATCGAGGCGTTTTGCACCCCAGGGGTGTCCTGGGCGAAGGCCTTGAGGGGGGAGAGGTGGGTGGTGATGAGCCCACGCACCCCCTGCTGCAGCAGCCCCTCCAAAAAAGCCTGGGCCAGGGCTGCACCTTCCTCGGGGTCGGTGCCCGAGCCCAGCTCGTCGATCAGGGCCAGGCTGTGGGGGGTGGCCTTTTCCAGCACCTCTTTGAGCCTAAGGATGTGCGCGGCAAAGGTCGAGAGGCTTTCCTGGATCGACTGCTGGTCGCCAATGTCCACAAAAAGCCGATCCGGGAAGGCCAGTTCTGCCTGCTCGGCGGCCACAAAAAGCCCGCACTGGGCCATCAGCACCGCCAGGCCCAGGGTCTTCAAGAGCGCGGTTTTGCCGCCCATGTTGGGGCCGGTGATGAGCAGGATCCTGCGCGTTGAGGTGAGCTCGAGGTCGTTGCTAACAGGATTTGCAATCAGGGGGTGGCGGGCCGCCTTCAGCCGGTACAGCCCCTCCTGGTTCAGCCGGGGCCGCACCAGCCCCCAGTCTTCGGCCAGGTGGGCCGCCGCCCGGGCCACGTCGAGCTCGGTGAGGGCGCGCAGGGTTTGGTCGAGCTCAGGGTCGTGGCCCAGGAGGGCCGACAGCTCGAAGAGCACCCGGTTGACCTCAGCTTCTTCCTCGAGCCTCAGGCTGGCGAGCTGGTTGTTGAGGGGCACTACCGAGGCGGGCTCGATGTAGACCGTGAGCCCCGAGTCAGACTGGTCGAGCACGATGCCCGGCAGTTTGTGCTGGTGGCTGGCCTTGACCGGTATTACAAAGCGCTCGCGCCGAAGGGTAATGAAGCGCTCCTGGATGGCCTCCGGATGCCGATCCATGAGCGAGTACAGCCGGTCTTGAATTCGCTCGCGCAAAGGGTTGACCCGCTGGCGTATCTCCCGCAGCCTTGGGGTGGCCTCGTCGCGCACCTGGCCGGCTTCGTCGAGGCACTCCCGGATGCGCTGCAAAAAGAAGGCGTGCTCGCCGATGCGACCCGCCAGTGCCTTGAGGTGCTCGCCGGTCTCCAGGAGCTCGTGCTTGAGAGCAACGGCGGCCTCGAGGCTGGCCGCCACCGCCCGGAGCTGGGGCCCTTCCAGCCTAAGCCCCTCCCGCGCCGCGGCCAGGGCCGGGCGCAGATCGGAGAGGCCTCCCAGCCGGTAGGGGTAAGCCAGGGCCTCGGCCACGGTGGCCTGCTGGGCCAGGGCCTCCTCGAGGGTGGCCTTAGGTTGCAGGGCTAGGAGGGCCTCTCGCCCCATGACGGTAGAAGCCCGCTCGGCCAAAGCCTGGCGAACCCGATCAAAGTCCAGCGACTCGCTGACCTCGAGCATACCTAACCCAAAGAGCCAGTATAGCCCAGGAAAAGCCGGGGGCCACAGCCCAGCTCGAGCATGGCTTCCTACTAGGCTCGGTCCTATCAGGTTCGATGGTCCCGTGACCACCTGACAAACCAACCCCGCCAGCGGGATACCCTGTTTTGGCCGAGCGCAGCGAGGGGTGTGGCCACCAAAGGAATCGAAAAGGTCGCTTCCTTGACGATCAATCCGAGACCAGGCGAAAGATGCCCAGGCCCGCAACGCGCGTAGGGCCCTGCAAGCGCTCGCCGGTCAACAAGTTTTCGACCGGGGGCAGCCGCACCTCGGTGGGTTCTAAGGCCGCGTAGACCCAGACCTCTTCCCCCTGGTACAAGCGCTTGAAGGCCAGCAGTTTTTCCGAAACCTGTAAGGGCTGTAAGCCCCCTCGGCGCAGGGCCGGGATGCTTTTTTTGAGCCGGATAAGCGTCTTGCACCAGGCCAGCACCTCGTGGTTCCACCGCGATGAATCCCAGGGAAAGGTACCCCGGCACATGGGGTCGCCGTTCCAGTCGTGGTAGGGGTTGGTCTGGTCGAGCCCGATCTCGTCGCCGTAGTAGAGGCCCGGTGTGCCGGGGAAGGTGAGCAGGAGGCCCAGGGCCAGCTTGAAGCGCGCCACATCCCCCTTTAGCCGCCAGAGGGCCCGGGGAATGTCGTGGCTGCTGATCAGGGTGTACATGCTCTGGCGCAGCTGCAGCGGCAGGGCGCTATAGTGGTCCCACAGGGTGTCCCAGAGCTCCTGGGTCGAGACCGCCACCTCCCAGCCGTACACATTCCTGCCCGATAGCCACTCCATGAGGGGGTTGGCAAACCCAGCGTAGTGCATAGCGCCATCCAGGGTGTGGGCCCTTAGCGTGGGCAGGGTGTCGAAGAACAGCTCGCCGAACACGAAGGCCTGGGGGTTTTCCTCTATGCTGTTGTGTTTGATCAGGCGCAGGATTTCGGCGTTGCGGCGGTCGGTGCCCCCTTCGCCGATCTGGTGGGCCACATCCAGCCGCCAGCCATCGGCCCCCTTGCGCAGCCAGTGCCGCACCGGGGCGTGGGGGCCATCAATCCAGCGCTCGAGGGCCAGGGGGCTGGCGTAATCCAGCTTGGGCAGGGTTTCGGCCCCAAAGAAGGCGGCATAAGAACCGTCGGCATAGAAGGTAAACGCTTTGGCCTCGGGCGCGGTGGGGTCTTGCAGGGCTTTTTGGAAGTCGGGGTGGGTGTTGCCGATGTGGTTGAACACCCCGTCCAGCACCAGCTTCATACCCCGCTGGTGCAGGGCGTCCACAAGCCGCTCGAAGGCTTCATTGCCGCCCAGGTGGGGGTCTACGTTGTGGTAATCGCGGGCGTCGTAGCGGTGGTTGGAGCCCGAAGGGAGGATGGGGGTCAGGTAGAGGGCCTCGACGCCCAGCTCCTCCAGGTAGTCGAGCTTCTCCAGGATGCCCTCGAGGTCGCCCCCATAGTGCTGGATGGGTCCCTCGCCCGGCCCGTGGCTTAGGGGTTCATCCCATTCCTTGCGCACAATGGGCCGGCCCATGTACAGCCATTCGCCGCTCTGGGGGTCGTTGTGGGGGTTGCCGTTGCGGAAGCGGTCGGGAAAGATCTGATAGAAGACCGCCCCCACTGCCCAGTCGGGCGCGGTGGGCTGGGCCAGCAGGTGAAAGAACTTGTCGTAGCGGGGCATGGCCCCGCGCAGTCCACCTGCCGTCAGGTAGGCCTTCGCCTCGCTCAGAAAAAAGCAGTAGCGCAGGGGTGAGGTGTGAAGCGGCAGCCGGATTTCCAGCCCCCCCGCCACCCTTTTCATCGGACGGCGCTCCACCTCGCCGTAGCGCTCGAGAATCAGAAAGCCGCTCTTGGCCGGTGTGCGCAGGCGCAGGGTGATCTCCTGCCCCAGTTCGGGCTTTAGAGGATCCACACAGAAGGGTTCCCAGTCGTGGTAAGGCATGGCCCAAGACTAGAGGCGGTGCGCCCAAAAAGCTAGGGTGGGGGCCGTAGCCAACGGGTTTCCTGGGCCAGGGTTTTTGCAAAGCGGGGCCTTAGGATGGGCAGAGAACGCCACTCTTCCAGGGTAAAAACCAGGGCTTCGGTGGGAACGGGTAGTTCCTCGAGCGGCAACTGAAGCACCCGCGCCCAGGCGGGGGAAGCGGCTTCCTCCAGCACCAAAATTAGATCCAGGTCGCTGCCAGGGCCTGGCTCGTTGCGGGCATACGAGCCAAAATAGCCCACTGCGAGGAGTCCGGGTAGCTTTAGGCTATCGATCCACTCCACCAGGGCGCTTTCGACTTCATCCCGCCCCGGCCATCTGTGCACGGACGTATTCAAGAATCGCTTCGGCATACGAGACTGCCTCCTGGCTTTGCAGAGGGCCATAGTGCTCTGCGGGTGCACCTTCCGGGAAAGCATCGGGGTAGCGCGTGGGGATGTAGAGCGCGTCCAGGTAACGGGCTTTCTCAATCAGCTCTGCCGGCGCTGGTTGGGGCAGCTCACGCAACAAACGGGCGATGAGCTGCCCCCAAGCCTCCTGCCCTTGCCTCAAGTGGAGCGCCTTCAGGGCTTTTTCGGTGGCTTGGTGAGCGGCAAAGCAGGCCCACTCGTGCCGTCCGGCCGCTTGAGCGACCTTGCTCATGTGGAGGTCTTGCTCGGCTTGTAAGAGCCAGTCTGGCGCTCGATTCACCCTTGTATTTTATGTCACTCCTTCACCGAGCCAGCGGTATACCCCGAGACAAAGTAGCGCTGGAAGCCATAGAAGGTCAGCAGAATGGGCAGCGAGCCCAGCACCGAGGCCGCGGCGAACAGCCCCCAGCGGGTGGAGAACTGCCCGGTGGTAAAGTTGCGCAGCCCCATCCCCACCGTCCAGGAATCCACGCCGGTCAGGAACAGGTTGGCCACGATAAACTCCGAGTAGGTGCCCACAAACTGCAATAGGAAGATGAACACGAACATCGGGGCCGAAAGCGGCATCAGGATTTTGGTAAAGACCTGCCACTTGCTGGCCCCGTCGATCAAAGCGGCCTCCTCCAGGCTCTTGGAGATGCTCTCGAGAAAACCCTTGTACACCCAGGTGCCAAAGCTGATAATCCCCCCCGAGTAGGCCAGCACCAGGCCGGTAAAGGTGTTCAGCAGGCCCAGGTTCGAGATCAGGATGTAGGTCGCGACCAGGCCCAAAAACCCCGGGAACATCTGGATGAAGATGAATACCAAGAGCATCGAATAGCGGCCCGGAAAGCTGAAACGGGCAAAGGCATAGCCTGCCGTGGCGGTCAGCAGCACGGCCAGAATGCCGGTAATTCCGGAGACAAATAGGGTGTTGCGCACCCACAGCATAAACTTGGCCTCGGTGCCCTGGCCGGTGAACTGTGCAGGGGAGAGGAAAATAACCAGGATGAAGCTCAGCAGGGCAAAGGCCGTCAGGCTTTGTCCTTGCAGCCTACCCCAGCGGCTATCGCTTTGGTCGTCGCCGATGATGCGGCGGTAGCCGGCCAGTATCAGCACCAGCAGCAAACAAAGCGCCGCTACAGTCAGCAAGACCGCTTGGTAGGGGTAGAGCACGAAACCATCGAATAATTTGATGTAGTTTTCCCAACTGAGCTGGGAAAAGTCCGGTATCACTCGAGCCCGCACCAGCAGGTTGTCGCTGGCAGGGGGCAGGATACGGTACAGGGTGTTGCGGGGGTCGAAGGAGGCCGCCAGGATTTGCAGCACCGGGTAATAGGCAAAGACCAGCACCAAAAACATGAACAGATGCGTGAGCCCCTGGCCAAAGAGCGGCCAGAAACTGCGCTTGCGGCCCGCCCGCCTATTGCCGATGAAGGTGACCAGCCAGGCGTAGGCCAGAATAAGGCCGACGATGACCAGAAGGCCGCCTAGGGCATAGACCCAGCCGTTTTCAACGCGCACGAAGCCAGGGGGGATATTGGGCTGGATGCGCGCCAGGAGGTTGGGGACATAAATGAAAAGCAGCCAGGCCGCTATCAACCCAAACAGGGCCCAGCCGAGATAACGCCCAAGCGCAGCCATCAGCGCACCTCCTTCAAAGCGCCGGTGAAGCGAAAGTTGATCAGGCTAATGGCCACGGTGAGGAAGAAGATCAGGATGGAGATGGCCCCGCCCAGGCCATAGGCCTGTCCTCCGTCGGCCTGGAAGGCGGTTTTATAGGCCCAGGTGATGAGAATATCGGCGGCCTGAGCGGTGGAGGGCCGGCCTTCGACCCCCGGCTGCGCGCCCATCAGGTAAATCAGGCCGAAGTTGTTGAAGTTGAAGGCAAAAGACCCCAGCAACAGGGGAATGAAGGGCTGACGCAACAGGGGCAGGGTGATGCCGGTGAGGGTTTGCCAGCCGCTGGCCCCGTCAATTTTAGCGGCCTCGTACACATCCTCCGGGATGGTGGAAAGCGTCCCCAGGGTGGCCGTCATCCAGTACGGAAAGCCTAGCCACAAGCTGATCAGCAAGGCCGACACCTTAAACCACTCAGGGTCGGTGAGCCAGGGAATGGGATAAGCGCCCAGCAGCCCTAGCAAGCGGTTGATGGGGCCAAACTGCACGTTGAGCATGGCGGTGAAGATCTGCACGCTGATCACCACTGGAATGGCCCAGGAGATGATCAGGGCCGTGCGGTAAAAGCCCCTTAGAGCCAGGTTTTTGTTGTTGAGCAAGAGACCCAGGGTGAGGCCAGGGATGGCGCCCACAAAAACCGCGCCGACGGCAAAGATGATGTTCCAGAGCAGCACGGGGATCAGAACGGTGCCAGCCCGGCTGAAGATTTCGACGAAGTTGCGGAAGCCGATAAAGCTGAACTCGTTAATTTTGTACACCAGTGTGGGCGCAAAAGGTGGGGGGGCGGTCAGGGTGATGGTGTCGCTACTGGCCTGCTCGACCCGCATGCGGGCGCGTTGGGTACGGGTGGTAATTTCCAGGGCTTGGCCCGCACAGTCGGGTTGGTCGCAGCGCAATAGTTCGCGGGCGTTGCCATCCACGAATAACCGCCGTCCCTCGACCCGCACAATTGTAGTCTCGGTGGAGCGGTCGGGTTTGCCGTTGCGGATGCCGGTGTAGTCGGTGAAGGCATAGTAGACGGTCAGGATGATGGGAAATACGGTGAAAGCCAGCAAGAAGGTGATGGCCGGGAGCAGGTAGTACCAGTCGGTTAGGAAAGGAAACCTACGCCCCAGCAGCACCAGGATCGGGATGAGAACCAGTGTGGCAAAGACCAGGATCAGGTAGCCCGGATATGCGCTGTCTATGGGCCTAGGGAAAGCCGCCTGCAGGGCCCAGAACATGAGCAGCCCAAAAAGCGTAGCCGCGATCAGGGCCCCTCCCAACAGCCCGATAGCGATCAAAAAACCTCGAGCGCCTGGTGGGGAACGATACATAGGAGACCTCCGTCGTGGGTATTGGCTGGGCTGGGCCCAGCCCAACCACCTGTCTCAACGCCCTCAGCATATAAGCGACTTGTTTTGTAACTGGACTTACGCGGCCTCCACCTGCACCGGTAACAGAGGGCTCAAATCCAGGCTCAGCTTACCTGCGATGAGTCTCCGTCGGCATTGGTAGAAACTCAACCCCAGCCCCTCCCGCTGCCGCTCGATGAGCCCACAGGCCACCAACCCCAAGGCCAGATGGGCCAGCAGCCTGGCCCTAGGCCAGTGCCGATGCCCCGTCCACCCCAGTTCCCGCTGAAGCCCCCGGAAAATCTCCTCGATTGCTCGCCGAAACCGGCAGATCTCCCTCCGCGAAGGTCAGGCCCCGCAGCTTCCCCGTCTGCACCCAACGGGTTCCCCCATGCCTCCTGCGCTGAACACCCTCCAGCACACGGTTAGACCTGAGCCTCGTGACAGAAGACCGGCCGTGGGCATGGAGCCACTTCGCCGCGTACCAGGCGTCAAAGAGCACCCCCTCCGGACGAAAGCCCGCCTCCCGGGCCCACTCCAGCCGGGCCGGGGCCAGGTCCGGCCTGCTCTCTTCTTCCCCGAAGCAGGGCAGGAAGGCCAGGGGAATCCGCCGTTTCCCCTCCGTCCAGGCCAGCGCCACCAGGGACAGCCCAAACACCCAGGCCCCCGTGGAGGTGTCCCGGGCCCTCTGCAGGCTCAGCCTGCCTGATGAGGACGTCATCAAGGAGGAGGTAACCTCGGTTCAGCCCCCCACCCCTTTGCACAGCTCCGGGGAGCGTTCAAAGCACAGGGCCCGGGGTTGGTTCAGGGCCCGGTAGAGGGTGTCGTGAGCGAAGTCCTGGCCCTCGGCCATGGCC
>Ga0308412_1000468_pt1 | contig 20743 bp, 15 predicted proteins | sample HotsprottomLayer_FD_202357 | JGI IMG/M metagenome (GOLD analysis project Ga0308412, IMG submission 202357) | Hot spring phototrophic mat microbial communities from Octopus Spring, Yellowstone National Park, Wyoming, United States -... | ecosystem: Environmental > Aquatic > Thermal springs > Hot...
CAGGCCGTGTTTATCGGCCAGAGCCTTGAGCTTGGCCTCGTTGCGGCCCACCAGGAGGACCTCGGGCATTATAGTTTCCTCAGGCCCCAGCCTTACGCCTCCCTGCCTGATGATGGCCAGCAAGGAACGTTCAAGATGCTGGTTGGCGCCCATCCGCCCAGTAACGCCATTGAGAATTATTCCCACTCGATGGACTGGCACGGCAACCTCCTTTATAAACAGCGGAATGGTTGTTCTACTCTGGGCGGGCACCAATGGCGTGTTTTCGCACCAGAAAACCCGTCAATTCATCCCGCGCTACGCATAAATTGAAGGAAGCACGTCAAATCGCGGCGAGTCTGCCGAGTGCCGCTCGGGCAGCCCTGGCTGGACACCGCAGCAGACTTCCAACGTCAGCCCACTAACACGGCCAACAGACTTTCCGGCTGCGGCGGACTTACAAGGGTAAATGCCGCCGGGCGGCTCGTCAACCGTGCCGCTTTCCCAGATCAGCGCCCATCGGAATACGGACGCATTTTCGGAATACCGACACTTTCTCGGTTCATCATAGATCTTGCCGGCGGGCACCCTTGACCAGCAATACCTGCTGGGGAAAATGGCAGAAAGCACAGCGGCAGCGCTGGTTACCTTCGAGCGGATTTTCTTTTCCGGGCACACCTGGCCGATATTGAAGCTAAAGACTGTAGATGTCAGGCCGAGATTGAACATCACGAGGGAAGTCACTTGACGACCGACGGGCCGAGATCGGCTGCATCAGCACAGGCGGCTCAGACCGTAGCTGCCGTGGACATCGGCACCAACTCTCTGCGGATGGTGATCGCCGAAGTAACGCCCGACGGACGCACCGAAGTCCTGGAGCGCTTGCAGCGTTCGGTGCGGCTGGGGCAGGATACTTTTCGCCGGGGACGGCTGGGGGCCGAGAGCATGCGCGCGGCGCTGGCTGTGCTCAAGGACTACCGAAAACTGCTGGATTTGTACAAGGTATCGCGCGTCAAGGCAGTGGCTACAAGCGCAGTCCGCGAAGCCAGCAACGCCGATACTTTCCTGGATCGCATTTTTCTATCCGTCGGTTTTCAGGTCGAGGTCATCGACACTTCCGAAGAAACACGCCTTACGGTCTCCGCGGTGCGCGAGGCGCTGGGCGATGCGCCGATGGAACAGACGCTGATCGCCGACGTGGGCGGAGGCAGCACTTTGCTGGCCGTCTTGCAAGGTGGCCAAATAGTTGCCACCCAAAGCCTGCGCCTAGGTTCTATACGCATCCAGGAAATGCTGGTTACCAGCGAAGACCCGCCGCAACGCTCGGCCGAAATCCTCCGCCAGCATGTGGCCAACGTGATCGACATGTCGCAAGGGGCCTTGCCTCTGGGTGCGATGCGGGAACTGATCGCCGTGGGTGGCGACGCGCGCTTCGTGGCCAGCCGCATCGGTCGGCCCACCGGGCTGGCGGCACTGCTAAGTATCGACCTTGTTGAGTTCGACAAGTTCGTGGATCGCTCGGTACGGTACACGGCTACCGAACTTGCCCGCCGCCACGGCCTGCCCTTCGCCGAAGCCGAAACGCTCAACGCCGCCTTGCTGATCTACCAGGCCCTGCTTCATCGCACGCAGGCCGAAAGAATGCTGGTCTCGCACGTTTCCATGCGCGACGGCCTGCTGCTGGAACTGGCCCGCGAAGTCACCGGCGGACAGGACGACAGCCTGGTTTCCGGTGTGATTCTCTCGGCAATGACGCTGGCCGAAAAGTTTCATGCCGATGCGGCGCACGGGACGATCGTGGCTGAACTGGCCGTGCGGCTGTTCGACCAGTTGCAGGCGGATCATGGACTGGGACCGCGCTATCGGTTGTTGCTCCGCGTAGCGGCACTGTTGCACGAGGTGGGAGGGTTTTTGAGCAACCGGGCGCACCACAAACACAGCGAGTACTTGATCGCCAATTCGGAAATCTTTGGACTTACCCGCAGCGAAGTCACGCTGGTGTCGCTGGTCGCCCGCTACCATCGCCGCAGCCCACCGCGCCCCACCCATGCCAGTTTTATGGCATTGCCCCGGGAGCAACGGGTGATCGTCAGCAAGCTGGCGGCGATTTTGCGCGTGGCCGATGCGCTGTCGCGGGGACGGGTGCGTACGGCAAAACAGGTAGCCATAGAACGTCGCGAAGACGAGTTGATCCTGCAAGTGCCCGGCGGCGTAGACCTCACCCTGGAGCGCCGCTCGCTGGCGGCCAAGGGCGACATGTTCGAGGAAATCTTCGGCCTGAAACTGCGCCTGGAAGAAGGATGATAGAGTCTTACGTTGATACCATGTGCTTGCGGTGCGCACAGTTTGGAGAAAAACCTGGAGGGCCACGCTCCGTCGTGGCCGCCTGTGCGCTTGTGGGTGCACGGCGATCGACGAAAGCACGACGTACGCCAGCGCCGCGCGTCCCTGCCATTGACGCAGCCGGAAGGCCGGTTAGCGTTGGGGTTCTCTTCGTCGCCGCAGCGCGCCGCTGCCATGCCCACAACAGCGCAAGCTTCGTGTGCCCGATGGGCTGCGCAGCGCGAACTACCTCGGTTGTACTTGCGGAGTTGCACGTCGATGGGCACAGATTCTCCGGCAATCTCCGGCAATCAAATGAACAACGCAATCCGCTAGCCAGCAGTAAGACATTCCGGCGGTAAAGCGAACGATGGGCAAGAACTCACTGAAATCGCCAGAGTTGTATATCAACCGCGAACTGAGCTGGTTGGAGTTCAACGATCGGGTATTGCGCGAAGGGCTGAGCAGCGAAGTTCCGTTGATGGAACGGGTCAAGTTCCTGGCCATTGTGCTGTCGAACCTGGACGAGTTCTTTCTGGTGCGTGTGGCCGGCCTGATGCGCCAGCGTGCAGCAGGCATCAGCCGCCGCGACCCGGCCGGATTGACGCCCAAGGAACAGCTTTCGGCCATCGCCGCCCGGGTGCGGCGGATGCTCGACGAGCACGCGCAGGGGGTTCGCGAAGCGCTCGAGCAGCTTGCCCAGCATGGTCTGCGCGTGTTGCGTCCCGAGCAGTGGACGCCCGCGCAGCGCAGAGTGCTGGAGTCGCATTTTGCCGAGGAGATTCTGCCTGTTCTGACCCCGCTTGCGATCGAAGAGCTTTCTCCAAGACCGCTGCTGCCCAGTCTGCAATTGTTCGTGGCCGCCTTGATCGCCCCGGCCGCGCCGATTGCTGAGTGGGGCTCGCCGGCGGCGGAAACGGTCGGGCTAGCCTACGACAACGCCTCTGTTGACGGCGCAGGCGGTCCTGTCGATCGTGCAAGTGGTTCTGTCGGTCATTCCGATCTTGCGAGCGGTTCTCCAAGTGTCGCAAGCGATTTTCCTGATGGTTCAGGGGGCGAAAGCAGCACCTTCGAAATGCAGCGCCAAGCCAGAAGCGAAGACCCTGCCCAAAGCAAAGTCCAGCAGCCGACAGCCAGGCTGGTCGTGGTGCCTGTTCCTACCCAGTGTCCGCGCTTCTTGAGCCTGCCAGGAGAAAGCGAAGTGTGTTTGGCGCGGATGGAGGACGTGATTGCGGCGGGCTGCGGTCTGCTGTTTCCTGCCTCCAGGGTCAAGGCGACGGCCGTGTTCCGCATCACCCGCGATGCCGACGTCAGCGTCGACGCCGAGGACGCCGAAGACCTGCTCCGCGAGATGGAAGAGGCGGTGCTCCAGCGGCGGCGTCGGGCTGCGGTTCGTCTTACGATCTCTGCCAACGCCCACCAGCGGATCAAGAACTGGCTGAAGGACTGGCTCGGCCTGCGCGAGGAGGAGGTTTACGAAATCGACGGTTTTCAAGACGCCGCCGCGCTATGGGAACTGGCGGCTCAGCCCGGTTTCGACAAGCTCCGCAATGCCGACTGGCCCCCGCAGCGCCCGCGCGACCTGATCGGCTGGGACGACCTGTGGGAGGCCGTGCAAGATCACGATGTGTTGCTGTTCCATCCATACGAGAGCTTCGACCCGATTGTCGAGCTGCTCGAGCAGGCCGCGGCCGACCCCAATGTGCTAGCGATCAAGCAGACCCTGTACCGCACCAGCGGCGATTCTCCGGTGGTGCGGGCGTTGCAGCGGGCCGCTCAGCAAGGCAAAGAAGTAACCGTGCTCGTCGAGCTGCGTGCCCGCTTCGACGAGGCCCGCAACATCGCCTGGGCTCGCCGGCTGGAAGACGCCGGTTGCCATGTGATATACGGTGTGGCGGGGCTGAAGACCCATGCCAAAGCGCTGCTGATCGTGCGGCGGCAAGGCTCGCGCATAGCACGCTACGTGCATCTGTCCACCGGAAACTACAACGAACGCACCGCCCGATTGTACTCCGACATCGGGCTGCTGACCTGCAACCGCGACATCGCCACCGACGTGGCGGCATTCTTCAATCTGCTGACTGGCTGTTCAGAGGCCGTGGGCTGGCGCACGCTGTCGGTGGCGCCGGCCGGATTGAAACAACGCTTCCTCGACCTGATCGACCGCGAAATCCAGGTTTCCACGGCCGACAAGCCAGGCTTGATCATGGCGAAGGTCAACTCGTTGCAAGACCCTGATATGGTGCGGGCGTTGTATCGGGCAAGCCAGGCCGGGGTCAAAGTTATGCTGAACGTCCGCGGCATCTGTTGTTTGCGGCCGGGAATCAAAGGCGTTTCGGAGAACATCGAAGTCCGCTCGATAGTCGATCGCTTTTTGGAACACGCCAGGATTTTCTACTTCCATAACGGTGGGCACGAAGAAGTGTATCTGAGCAGCGCCGATTGGATGCGGCGGAATCTGGAGCGCCGCCTGGAGATACTGTTCCCGGTGCCCGACCCCCGCCACCGCCGCCGCCTGATCGACATCCTGCACACCTTTTTCGCCGACAACCAGAAGGCCCGCTTGCTTCAACCCGATGGCAGCTACGTACCCGCTCCGCGCAAAGGCCCGAAGGTCCGCGCCCAGGAAGTCTTTTTCCGCCAGGCCGTGGCCGAAGCCCGCGAGACCGAAAAGGCCGCCGCCGAGTTCCAGCCGCTGATCAAACCGAAGGATTGAGCAGCGCTATTCTAGCTGCGCAATAAGCCTCGCACACCAGTCGACGCATTGCTCAAGAATCTGCCATGACAATTGATAACTTTGCCAGGATAATGGCGTGCCGAGCGGCACTGCCCACAGCCGGTCAATCGCCTGGCGTGCTGGTAGTCGTTGCCGGCTCAGCACAGCGCAACTCCCGGGAGGCGAACAGCCAGGTCAGCACCATGTGTGCCGGCAACACCACTACCAGCGGCAAGCCGGCCATCACCGCCGCAAAGTACAGCCACTGCGGCACCCAGGTTTGCGGCTGTTGCTGGCTGAAACCATAGACATAATTGACGTTGACCGGCTTGTGCGGAGCTTCTGGCGGCGCAGGCGGAGGCGGAAAACAGCAATAGCAGATCGTCAATATCACCCAAGCTACCGCCGTCCACAGCAGCCATGCTCGCCGGTGATAACCCAGCCGGGCAACCAGCCAGACCAGCAGCACGGGCAACCAGCCGTGGAACAAAGACAGCGCCCGGGTGTGCAGCGGGATGGCCGTATTGAACATGTACCCGGTCAGCCCCGTCAACCGCAAGCCCACCAGTTCGGCGGTGAAGTCCGCAATCCATACCACTTGCGGAATGAGGATTCCCACGGCCGGCGCCGAGGCCAGCAAGGGGCTTTCCAGCCAGATGGCAACCAGGCCCATGAACAAAGCCACATCGCAGAGAAACAGGAAATTCGTCGGCCCGTATGTTTGCCAGTAGCACGGCACGAACACCAGCACAAAGCCGGTATAGGCCAGTTTTAGCCAAAGGGGGATGCGTCTGCCGTCGGGCGGCGGCCAAAGACCGGTCATGGATGTGTTATACGAGGTACTTCCGTGTGAGTGTAACATTGCCATGTATGGCGCGCGGCCGTGGTCACATCAACAGGAGGTTCCGATGAACGCAGCACCGCACGGTTGCTAACACCAGCCGACTAGCATCGCCTGCGGCGGCAACCCTGTCAACTCTATTGATCTTCGCGAAACGTAGTGACCGGCTGATGTAGTGCCTTATGGCGGAACACGCGCGTTTTGCGCGCATGTTTCCGGGTGATATGGAGGGCCACGCTCCGTCGTGGCCGTGCTCCCAGGTCCAGCGGACGCGACGGAGCGCGTCCCTCCATTTGGTTGCAGCCACAGCCCGCCTTAAGCTTTTCCTAGTTGTCCGTGTCACCAAGTATTGCGAATGTCAATAATCACAAATCGGCCTCTGGTGCCTTCGGCCGCAACCAAATAGTGTTATCGAGGCACGCGCCGCGGTCGCGTCCGTAGCGCTTCGGTCGATGGCCCATCGAGTCAGCAGCGCCGAACACGGCCACGACGGAGCTTGGCCCTCCAGGTTCGGCGCCTGCCCGGCAATGTCTTCTGGAGGGACGCGCTGCGGTCGCGTCCGCCTCGTGCCACTGCTGGCGTGCCCAGCAGTGCAGATTGGCAAGTTCGAGACGGCCACGTCGGAGCGTCGTCCTCCAGATCGCCCAACAACATGCGCGCAAATTGCACACATTATACGCCGTAAGACCCTGTCAGCCTGTGCCATCCGTCGCAGCGGCATTGCTGCTGGCCGGGGGCTGGTCCACAACTCTCCGCTTGGCAGCGCTGTCGGTGCCGGGGACGATCATCGGGCTGGGCGAATTGGCCTCGATGATGTCTTTCAGCTCTGCGGTGTCGATAGTTTCCTTCTCTATCAACCGTTCCGCCAGCGCCTCCAGGGCTTTGCGCCGCGAGGTCAGGATGTGCCGCACTTTCTCCTCGGCCTGCTGGATGATGTGTCTGATCTCCTGGTCGATTTCTCGCGCGGTCTGCTCGCTGTAAGCGCGATGCCGCAGCAAGTCGTCGCCGGTAGAAAGAAACATCGGCCGACGCCCCTCGTGGTAGCTTATCCGTCCCAGCCGGCTCATGCCGAACTCCATGACCATGCTGCGCGCGATCTCGGTAGCCCGCTCCAAGTCGTTCTGCGCACCGGTCGACAAGTCGCCGAAGACCAGTTCCTCGGCCACCGAACCGGCCAGCAGGACTTGGATACGGCTGAACAGCTCCGACTGGGTCAGCAGGTAGCGATCTCCCTCGGGACGCTGCATGGTGTAGCCCAGCGCCGCCAAGCCTCGGGGGATGATCGATACTTTGTGCACCGGGTCGGTGTCGGGCAGGCTGTACGCCACCAGAGCGTGTGCGCTTTCGTGGCAGGCCACCCGCTGCTTCTCCTGCGGCTGCATCACCCGTTGTTTCTTCTCCAAACCGGCCGTCACGCGCTCCACTCCCTCGATGAACTCTTCCATGGAGACGGCCAGTTTGTTTTTGCGGGCGGCCAGCAGTGCGGCCTCGTTGACCAGATTGGCCAGATCGGCGCCGACGAAGCCGGGGGTCAGCCGGGCGACTTCCTTCAGATCGACCGATTGGTCCAGCCTTACTTGCTTGGCGTGGACGTGCAGGATCGCCTCCCGGCCGCGCACATCGGGCCGATCGACCAGCACATGCCGGTCGAAACGGCCCGGCCGCAACAAGGCCGGATCGAGCGTTTCCGGGCGGTTCGTGGCCGCCATCACGATGATGCCGCTGTTGGAATTGAAGCCGTCCATTTCCACCAGCAGGGCGTTGAGCGTCTGCTCGCGTTCGTCGTGGCCGCCGACGACGCTCATGCCCCGGGTCTTGCCCAGCGCGTCCAGTTCGTCGATGAACACGATGCACGGGGCTTTGGCCTGGGCCTGCTGGAACATATCGCGCACCCGGGCTGCACCCACGCCCACGAACATCTCTACGAAGTCGGAACCCGACAGACTGAAAAACGGCACCCCTGCTTCGCCGGCGATGGCTTTGGCCAGCAGGGTCTTGCCGGTGCCTGGCGGGCCGACTAGCAGCACCCCCTTGGGAATCCGCCCACCCAGCACCTGATACTTGGTTGGTTCCTTGAGGAAATCGACGACTTCGCGCAGTTCCTCGACGGCCTCGTCGATGCCCGCCACGTCCTCGAAGGTCACGTCGATATCTTCCTGGGCGTAAAGTCTTCCCCGGCTGCGTCCGAATGCGATTGCCGAACCTGGGCCGCCCATCCGCCGCATCAACAGCAACAACACGCCGATGAACAACAGCGTAACCAGCAGCATGGGCACGTAGTGCCGCCATCCGCTGGGAGCCTTCTCGGCGCGGATGTCGGTAAAACCTTTTTCACGGGCCAGATCGAATAGCTTGTTGTTGTCGGCATCCAGGCCCCAGCGCGGCGTGCGGAAGGTCACCGTCTCGGAGGCGTTATCGGTCTGGGCAGCCGGCGAAATCACCTGCCGGTTCACTTTGCCGGTTATTTCCTGCGGCCCGAACTTCAACTCCGAGAGATTCCAGTAGCGCACCACTCGACGACGGTTGCCCTCGCCCTCGGTTACTTCGATGAACGCCTTGGGGTTCTTTTCCGGCGCGCCCTGTTCGATAAGCTCGACCAGCTTGCCATAGCCGATCTCCACCTGCGCCCCGTCGTTCATCAGCGCCACCAGCAAGACTACGCCCGCCCCAAATATCAGCAGATACCACCCCAGATTGCTGCTGACCGGCGGCGATTTGCGCGGCGGGGTGGTGCGATTGCCCTCGGGAGGCTTGTCGGTGCTCATGGGTCAGCCCTCTTGCCTGTATTGAATATTATACCCCCAGCGTCGGACGGCCGTCGGCCCGCACAGCAGCGAATTCTCGTCCGCGGCAACGAATCAAAACCATGACACCGCTGGAGGATGGGGCGGAACGAAAAGCTGCCTATTGGTCGGGGGGCGCAGCGCAACGGGTTGCATCGCACCGCGCCGCGTGCCACTGCTGGCAAAGCCCAGCAGCGGCGGGGCCTGTCCAAGCGGCTATGGGCTCCGTCGGTAATTCTCCGTTGTCCAATTGGCTGGCACGTCGTAGTGAGCAGGTTGACTCCGGGTTCGCAGTCGATTGGCTAATCTTGTCGCGATTGCTACAATGGCGGCATGAAGGAGCAAGTCAAGATTGGCCGAGCCACGCTGATTTACGGCGATTGTTTCGAGTGGCTTGCCGCTCTGGGGGAGAACACGCTGCACGCCATTGTGACAGACCCTCCCTACGGGCTGAAGGAGTACGATCTTGACCAATTGGAGAAGCGGGCCAACGGCAGCGGCGGAATCTGGCGCATCCCTCCCTCTTTCGACGGTCACACCCGTGCCCCGCTGCCCCGCTTTACTGCCTTGAACGCGAAGGAACGTGCCCGGCTTCGGCAATTCTTCACTTGTTGGGGCCGATTGGTTTGTCGGGCGCTGCGGCCCGGCGGCAACGTTTTCATAGCCACCAATGCATTCCTTGCGCAACTTCTGTATGACGCCCTGGTTGAGGGCGGTTTGGAGTTTCGCGGGCAGATAATCCGTCTTGTGCGCACGCTTCGCGGCGGCGATCGGCCGAAGAACGCCGAGCATGAGTTCCCCAATGTTTGCTCGATGCCAAGGGGCTGTTATGAGCCTTGGGGCCTGTTCCGCAAACCCACCGAGCTAACAGTTTCTGAGTGTCTGCGGCGGTTTCAGACAGGGGGATTGCGCCGGTATCCGGACGCACCGTTCGAAGACGTAATACCCAGCGAGCGCACGCCGCGCAAAGAGCGCGACATCGCCGACCACCCGAGCCTGAAGCCGCAGTCTTTCCTCCGTCGCATCGTGTACGCGGCGCTGCCGCTGGGTGAAGGCGTGATTGCCGATCCTTTCATGGGCGCAGGCTCTACTATCGCCGCTTGCGAAGCGGTGGGCGTGCAAAGCATCGGGGTCGAGCGCTGTCGCGAGTATTTCGAACTGGCCCAACAGGCGATTCCCCGTCTGAAAGCCGTCAAGACGCAGGCTGACGCGATCGTAAGTACAGGCGCTCGGCTATTCTGATCGGTAAATCCAGTTGGTTTCCATTTTCTGGCAGCCGCTTTTCTTGACGCGGGCGGTAATTGTACGCCGGCTAGTTTCAGACCGACCCGAGAACGCCCAGTCTCCCTTGGAAAGCTGCGCTCCGATTACTTTCAGGAATCGAAATGGTCTAGGGGCATTCCCGAGGCTGGCGTCTCGGGGATTGTTAGCGTCGAAAACGAACACCATCAGCCAAACGTTCTCGGGGTTGTGTCCTTGCCAGCCGCTTGTGTACCGAGAAGCTTTGATTTCGATCCCCTCCGGCGCGTGCTGACAAGCGTTGCCCGGATATCTGCCAGCCGGCAGAAGATCGGGGTGACCGTTGTGGTAGGCGTTCCTTGCCAGCGTCCGGCAGAACTTGGGAATTGTTGCGGATATGAACTCCCCCACCACGCCGGAGAAGTTCGCTGGCATAAGCAGCGATTCCAGCCGGGCCAGTCCGTACCTGTTCAACTGCACGTTGATGAACCCCAAGAAGTCGAGGAATTCCGCCATCGCTTTGTGAACGTGGACTGTTGTCAGGCCATACGGCAACACGGACTTCTTGTTGAATCCCAGCGGATTCAAAGGTACGGGTGTGCAAGCCTGGAATTCGTCCATAGTGTGTTGCAGGGGGGTGCTTTCCGCAGGCCTTGCCGCCGGGCGAACTGTACCGACGGCCGACGATCTGGGCAATACTGTTTTCTGGCAGCCACCACAATCGCAGAATTGCGCAATCCAGACTACACCCTATAGCCAGTAGTACCGCGCCAGCCGCTTTCCTGCTAGAATCTGCGGCGCTGGGCGCGGGGCATAATTCGTGTACCGCCGGCAGAAAACTTGCTGGTTTCTGGTATCGCAGCCGCAGGCATGAACAGGATATTGATCCGTAACGGCCGGGTGATCGATCCTTCGCAGGAGATCGATCGCGTTACCAATCTGCTGATCGCCGACGGGCGCATCGCCGCCTATGACGTGCAGCCCGGCGCGGACGAGCTGGTTGTCGACGCCTCGGGCAAGATCGTCGCCCCGGGGCTGATCGACATGCACGTGCATCTGCGCGAGCCGGGCTATGAGGAAGACGAGACCATCGCCACCGGAACGGCGGCTGCCCTGGCCGGCGGTTTTACCTCGGTGGCGTGCATGCCCAATACCGATCCCCCCGTCGATACTCAAGCCGCCGTTGAGTTCATTCTCGACCAGGCGCAACGGGCCGACAAGTGCAACGTGTTCGTGATCGCCTGTGTCAGCAAGAATCGTGAAGGGAAAGAACTGGCCGAGATCGGGCAGTTGGTCAAAGCCGGCGCGGTAGCCTTCAGCGACGACGGCGTGCCGATCGGCGATGCCGAGCTGATGCGGCGGGCGTTCGAGTACTGTCTGATGTTCGACAAACCGGTGCTCAACCACGCGGAAATCCGCGAGCTGACCCAGTCCGGCGTGATGCACGAGGGGTTGATTTCCATGATCCTGGGGCTGCCGGGCATACCTGCCGCCGCCGAGGACGTGATGGTCAGCCGCGACATCGCCCTGGCCGAAGCCACCGGCGGCCGCTTGCACATCTGCCACGTATCGACGGCCAACAGCGTCGATGCCCTGCGGCGAGCCAAGAACCGCGGCGTGCGCGTTACTGCCGAAGCTACGCCGCACCACTTCACTCTGACCGACGAGTGCCTGCGCAGCTTTGATTCGAACTTCAAGATCAACCCTCCCCTGCGCGGGCAAGAACATGTCGATGCCGTGATCTCTGGACTGATCGACGGCACGATCGACGTGATTGCCAGCGATCATGCCCCCCATGCCAAAGAAAAGAAGATGCGGGAACTCGACCAGGCCCCGTTCGGCTGCGTGGGACTGGAAACGCTGCTGGGGCTGGTTGTAACCCGGTTGATAGTTCCGGGACATCTCGACTGGCCTGCCGCGCTGGCCAAAATGACTATCAATCCTGCCAGAATACTCGGCATTCCCAAAGGGACTTTGAAGATCGGCGCCGACGCCGATGTGACGATCATCGACCCGGATGCCCGATGGGTCGTCGATCCCGCTCAGTTCCAATCCAAGAGCACCAACACGCCTTTTGCGGGGATGGAATTGACCGGTCGAGCCGAGATGGTGATCGTCGGCGGACGCATAAAATACCGGCGGAACTGAACTATTGGGCCGCCGGCGCGTGCTGGATTGCGGCGAGCGGTCCCGACTGCCTCGCCCCGAAGGTGCGCAGACTGCAACGGTCGGACCGCCGGTAGCTGTTATACTTTCCGCGGCCAAAAACAAGTCATTCTCTCGGCGAAAAACACGTCATTTCAGCGCGTACGGAGTATAAACCGTTATACCCCGGGCAGTAATACCGCGTTTTCCCAGGAGAAAACCAGTCAATTGATCCCACGCGAAGCATAAAACACTGTGCGCGGTTGTACCTCGATCAGGCGGTGGCAATTGTGCCGTTGGCACGCTTCGGATGCAGCAGGGGTGTTGCGACTTGTGAATCGTTTCCAGGCCAGTGGTGGCCGCTGCCGGGGCCATCGTAATCGTTGTTGGGGGGACATGCTATGGGCAAGCTTTCGAGTCGTCGGCTGAAGAGTCGTAATCGGCTTTATGTGGGGCTTTCCGTTGCCAGCCTGCTACTGTTTTGGGCTGCTGAGGCCATTTGCACGGCAAACGGTTCCGACAGCCAGCCGCTGACAGACAATCCCGGCAGCAGTGCGTCGTCGGTGACCGCCGGCCCACTGAAAGGTTTGCCCAGCCCGGAAGGACCACACATCGCGAAAATCAAAGCCTTGGAAGACGGCAAGTGGTTGAAGCTGGGTGCGCCAGCGCCGGATCCGAAATGGGGCCGTGCCCGGGGGCGCTCTTGGACGGCCGTAATGCCCTTGGCACCCGAGCTGCGCGGGGCGTTCTTGTTTGCAGAAGGGCAGCACGGGTACACCAAACCCGACGGCCATTACATGGACGATCTGTGGCTGTACGACATCAACGCCCATCGCTGGATATGCTGCTATCCCGGGGCAGACACCAAACGACTGGCCTTGCACAACGACGCCGATGGCTTCGAGGCCGACGATCAAGGGCAGCGCATCCCCGTGGCCTCCCAGGTCCACGGCTACTCGATGAACACATACGACACCGACAAGAAGCGGTTCATGAGCATGCCGAACACGCACCCGTACTGGCAACGGGCGATACCGCAGCGGCAGACGTGGCTCAAACCGCCCCCGGCCGACGCCAGCCCCTGGCTGTTCGATACGCTGACCGGTCGCTGGGACAGACTGAGAACCGGTACCGCCGGTCCGCCCAGCGGGCACGGCGACACGCTGATCTATTTGCCAGAGCGCAAACATGCATTCTTCCTGCACCGCAACCAGCAAGTATGGTACTACGACGTGCCGGGGAATCGTTGGAGGCAGGCCCAGCCGGCCGGACCGCCGCCGCCCTGGGGCATCGATGCGGTCAGTTGTTACGATCCGAAGCGTCAGCGGATCTACATCGGCGGTGGGAGCTATCCGGTTGCGCCATCCAGCACCCATGCCTTCTGGATCTACGATCTGAAAGCCGAGCGCTGGATAGACCCCCAGCCGAAAGGCAAGCCTTGCAAAGGCTCGAACAGTTACCCCACCAAGAATGCGGTGCTGGTTTACGATTCGGCCAGCGACAAGGTGCTGCTGGTCTTCCACTCGCACCACGACGACACACCGGACAAGCTGGGCGTGTATGTGTACGATCCCGATGCCAACCAGTGGCTAGACGATCCGCTACCGGTCCCCGACGAGCTGGGCCGAAACCGCCAGGCCAAAAACGGCTTCTACGATCCGGAGCTTAACGCGGTGTTCGTGCATTCGGCCGGCGATAGCGACGACAATAGCACGATGTGGGTCTTTCGGTATCGCCGGGGCAAATGACCCGCTCGCAGCGTTGCGGCGGCAACGCCCGACGGCGCAGGTTGCCCGATTGTCCGATCGGCGCGACGAGCGATGTATTGCCCGATCGACGAGAGGTGCCGTATAATAGCCCCCGTCCTGCGGGTACGAATAATCCGGCGGTGCGGCTATTGGCCCGGCGGAACACATTTGGCTAAATCAAGGCTCGATTCATCATGTCCTCATACGATGAGCCGGGACCTCGCCTGCGTCCCAACTCGCTCGAGCTGAACTGTCCCTATTGCCAGGCACGTTTGAGCATTTTGCCGAGCCAGGCAGGGGCAACGACCATTTGCCCGCTGTGCGGCGGCAGGTTTCAGTCCCCCTTGCCGACTGCCCTATCGCCGGTGGGATCACAGTATTACTCGCAGCAGGATGCCCTGGTACGCGAGTTTGCCAGCAAGAAGATCGCCGCCGGGGTTTGCGGCATCTTGCTGGGCCCGCTGGGCGTGCATAAGTTTATTCTCGGTTTTGTAGGCACGGGTATTTTGATGCTGCTGGTGTCGGTGTTCGGGTTGTGCCTGTATGCACTGCCCACGATGGTCATGGGGATCATCGGACTGGTCGAAGGGATCATTTACCTGACCAAAAGCGACGAAGACTTCTACCGCAGTTATGCAATCGAGCGACGCACCTGGTTCTAGTGGTTCTAGCGGCCCAGATGCTATGACGTACATCAGCGATTGTCTGCCGCGCAGCCCCGAGTTGATGTCGGTTCACGATACCGCGCTGCTGGTGATCGACGTGCAGGAGCGGCTTGTGCCGGCCATCGCGGGCCACGAGCTGGTCGTGTGGAATTGCGGCCGACTGATTGATGGCGCCAGACTGCTCGGCCTGCCGGTCTGTGCCACCGAACAATATCCCAAGGGATTGGGGCCGACGGTGGCAGAACTGGCCGACCGGCTCAAACAAGTCGACGGGATCGGCCAAATCCCTTCAAAGCTCACCTTCAGTTGCGGCGGCTGCCCGGAACTGTTCGAGAAGCTGCGGCAGCACCAGCGCAGCAAAATTCTGGTCTGCGGCATGGAGACGCACGTCTGCGTGCAGCAGACAGTGCTGGATTTACTTGCCGACGGCTGGCGGATATACGTGGCCGTGGACGCGGTGGGTTCGCGCTTCCCGATCGACCACGAAACGGCACTACGGCGGATGGAGTCCTCGGGAGCGACGCTGACGACTACCGAAGCGGCTCTGTTCGAGTGGTGCCAGGCGGCCGGCACCGCCGAGTTCAAGCAGATCAGCCAACTGGTGCGGCAGCAGCCCCCGAGCGCCTCCTCCGGCGGCACGCGAATTGGCCAGTGATAGCCGCTGTGGTGGTTGCAGGCAAAAGGCGCCGATCTGCCGGAAGCAGCCCCGCCAGAAGCTGACCGTGCGTTCGTCATGCTAGCTGCACTTTCCCAAAAATTATGTATCGACATCAAGAATTCTTGGGAAACCGGAAGGTCGATCCCAACGATGCCCTTTTTCCAACTCGTTTTGAGCGTCTGCACTTTCCCAAACAATGATGTACCTACATCGAGAACTCTTGGGAAACTCGAGGGGCGATCCCAATAATGCCCTTTTCTAACCTGGTTTTGAGCGTCACTGGCCTCAAGAAACTCAAGAAACCACAGGAAAAACAGCGTCTTCAGCCTCCGGTTTTCTGACAAAGTGCAGTCTGATGACTAAACGCAATGCAAAACAGGCCTCGGATGTGGAGAACGACTGCTGACCTGCTGACCCATTCGCCGAAATACCGCTTGACACCTTCTGCCACCGCAACCAGCTTCGCGCCGCTGCAAAAAATTCTCCAAACACTGCTAGTGGCGGTACAGGGATAAGTTATCTAGTGGAAAGTACGGTGAGGGCGATTTGGCGCGCGGCGGCCCTTCTATCCTTATTTACCTGTTTCGCTCGCCCTCACCCATCACCCCCCCCCTCCCACGTGCGGGAGAACGGAGTTTTCGGTAGCCTATGATCGGCGCATTTCGCGGAAGGCCTCGGGCCGGATGCGCCGTTGGATGTCGGTTTCCAGCACGCCGAAAGTCTGTTCGTGCCGCTGGACGGCCATCTGTAACACAGCCAGCAGCCGTTTGGCGGTGTAGAAGTTCATTATAAGACGCTGCGTAATCTCGATTTTTTCGCCCGGCGGCCCCATTGGATTCTTGCTCAGGCCGAAGTCCACTATCAGTTCCTCGGGCGTGCCGGTCACTCGGCAAAAGTTGGCGTACGAAGCCGCCACTTTGGAATCGTCGATTTGCACTTGCTGACCGGGTGGTTGGTCGCCCGACGGCGCGGCCGGCTGAGCAGCGGCAGCCCGACTTGCCTCTTGTTCACTTGCCAGTGCTTCATTTTCGCTTTCTGGATTGCTCATATCGACTCCCATGAAAACCATGCACACTAAATGGTAACTGTTACTGACTGGACTTCGACTACCTTACTATCGACCTTCGCAACAGGTGGCGACAGCGACCGGTGGAATAAAACCCATGGTAGCCGGCCGCTACCTTTTGCTAGACTCAATATAATTACTACTCGACGCCCGTGCCGCTGTAGCCCACGGCTAGATTGCGGGCACCCATTTTACACTAGTTCAAAGTAACGGCTGAGGTCAGACCGGTGGTGCGATTATAGCCGAGCGGCAGCTCACCACAAGCTTCCGCGTAACAGTTCACAGCATTAAACCATTTTCTTGTTTTTCTTTAACACTTCAGCCGTTTGAAGTTGATAGTGGATAAATCGGGGGTTATATATCCAATTATTTTGGGCACGACAACACGCATGGCGGCTTTGTCGGAAAGTCTGCTGGATGTTCTTCGCAGCGGGACGTTGACCGAACAGCAGCCGCGGATGATCTACGCGCATGTTCCGTAGGGGGTGGTCTTTGCGCTGTTGGAGTTGACCAAGCAACTGCAAGAGCAGCGGACGCCAATGGCGGCCCATTTCCACCAGACACCTTCCACGCCTTCGGGCATGAAGCCGCCCTACCAGAAATCGCCGGGAAAAACGCGGGAAAAACGCCCCGGTGCCAAGGCGAGCCATCTGAGATCGCGGCGAAAGCCTCCCCAAAGCATCGACCACCGCAATGAACACAGGGTCGATTATTGACCAAGGTGTGGCGGCCGGCTGAAGCGATGCGCGGTGATTCGCATCCGCTATACCGAAGACATTCCTCACATCCAGCCGGAAATAACAGAACATGTGATCCACCGCGACTGGTGCCCATGCTGTCAGACGAAGGTCGAGCTGGTCTTGCCCGACGCCTTGCCCGGCAGCACGCCCGGCAACCGTGTGGTGATGCTGTGGGCCTGTTGACATTACGCCCTGGGCAACACGCTGGCGCAGATCGAGGAGGTGTTCAACTTCCACTTGCAGACTAATATCACGCCTGGCGAATTGACACAGATTTGATATCACTTGCCGGCGACATTGTATCCCTGGTACGAGCAGATTCAGCGGGAAGCCTTGCCTTCGGCAGTGCTTTACGCTGAAGAGAGCGGTTGGCGGACAGAGGGCAAAACGCACTGGATGTGGTGTTTCAACATGTGAACGTTGACGTATTATATGATCAACCGCTGCCGCCGCTCTCAGGCTTTGGCGAAGTTCCTCGTCGAGCAATTTGCGAGGACCTTGCTGAGCGACTTTTGGGGCGCTTACAACCCGGTGCTCTGCCTCCCGCGTCAGACGTGCCTGGTGCATCTGCTGCGCGAGTCGGATCATACGGAGAAGTACAAGTCGCCGTGCAAGCAGTGGCCGGAGTTCGTCAAGAAGCTGCGCCGCCTGGTGGGCGATGCAATCCGGTTGTGGCGTCGGCGCGACGAGACTTAGACGGAGGAGTGCGCTTCCCACCGCGCCCGGCTTGCAGCCCGCCTGTAGGAGTTGCTCTAAACGCCCTGGACGGGCCGGCAAGCCAAGCGGCTCGTCAAGCGCCAGCGCCGCCACCAGCACCACGTGTTCACTTTCCTGGACCAAGCGAACGTTCCCTTCGAGAGCAATGGCGCCGAACGGACGATCCCCCGGGGGTGATCATCCGCAAAAACAGCTACGGCAACCGCAGCCCACTCGGGGATGCCTGCCAAGCCGTCCTGACGTCAATATTCCGAACGCTGAAACAACGCGGCCACGATCTGATCCGAACCATCGTCCACGCACTTACCCAGTCCCTCACCACCGCCCACTGCCACCACTGCCCGAACCCAAATCTACTTCAGTGGGCTGAAGTGTTACGAGCAGCGCAAGACGTGGCCATGGTGCAGGCAGCCCAGGCCTCATAAGAGGGATTTCTCACTGTGTGGCAACCTTTCCCCTGTCCACTGGAAACCCTCTCCAATGCGGTCAAACCGACGCCTGCGGAAACGACGACCTGCGCGCAATATCCATCCGACCGCCATCATACTGCCCGCCACTGTCAGAAATGAAGATGGTTCCTGTACTACGTTGAGGACAAGCGGCATGCCAGCCTGCCCGTCCACCACGTTCCCGCCCGGACTGGTAATCGTGTCTGGAACCACCTGAACTGTAATCTCTTGTCCGGGCGCCTGCCAATCGGCGGGCACAGAAAGAAACACCGAAAGCAGCTTGCCCTGACCAAAGGGCTCTTCTAAAGTGAAGTTCTCGAAATGAATATCGATAGCCCCTGGCGACATCGGGTCGTTGTAAGAGTCGGCGGTAATATCCGTTGGCAGCTCAAGGAGCCCTGGTTGGCTATTGTCCCATTCGCTGCCCGCGAATACACCATACCAAACATACCCCGTATACCGCAGGCCCGGAGCAGAAAACAGCAAATTAAACACTACCGAATCACACACATCGTTATCCCCGGGAGCGTTATGATTCAGCCACACCTCAATTGTGAAATTTGCTCCGGGAATCAGTTGTGTAGGGGCGTTGGACTCTAGGGTGAAAATGTACCCGCCCTGTGATGTCCCCGCCGCCAACAATAGATACAGCCCAGCGATCCAAAGCGAAACCTTTCGGTAAGTCATAGTTCATCTCCACCTCACATAGTTCATCTTGGATTAGACCGAGTGTTGGACTCTCGTTGGTAAACCGCTATGCCAGAGTACCGTTCGCCGCCTAAACTGAATAAAGCAGCGCGCAGCAACTTATCCGGCGATGGCGGTTGTCAAGCAACCACAGTTCCACGGACGACTGAAAGCGGTTCGTACCGACTACTTCCGTCCGTGTGCGACTGCATCGAAACCTAACGCTGCCTCGTCATAAACACGAAGCACTGGGAGACAAGGCCCAGCAAACTTGCCTGCGGTCAGTTCCGAGAGCTGGGAAAAATCAAACTAGTTAGTCTTCGGCGAAATGCTGGGATATCGAAGCAAGGCACAGTCGCATAGCAGATTACGCGTTTGTGCCAACCTCGACGCGATGGCTATACTTCCATGTCAAGATAGCTGGTTGGAATTTCCAACTTTAGGCCGCGGCCTTGTCATCGCTCACTTCAGACGGCTGAAGGGCAGTCGAACAACTTCGAGTAACAAGATTCCCCGGCAGCTTTTGCGACCCCGGAAATATCCATGCGCTCGAGCTAACAACCGACAGCCAAGGATTCCTAACCACCAAAAGCCGATTCACTTTCTCCTTGCCTCTTATCCCGGGGACTTTCTTGGTTTCGTGTCGTTTGTCGGCTTCACAACAGGGGCTGCGGGATCACACTCTTGATCTCTTAGCTCTCCAGGACCCGTTTGATGCGGACGCACCAAAGGGCTTTTTTGCCCCGACGCTGCCTCCCGGGATCGGCTCTTCCCAAAGGCCGCCGCTAAACCGATCAATCGACTCGTCCTGAAGTGCAAGGTCAATCATCAAGCGGGCAATCTTCCCATCCAGCCGTTGAGCATGGGGCGCAGGGGCCGCAATCTCAAGCGGCGCGCCAGGCGTAGTAGCCGGAGTTTCGATTGCCTCATTCGCCAACGTAGCCAGCGCGGCGTCCATCAAATATTGCGTAGCTGTTGCCGGCGGCCGCCACGGTAATCACACCCAGGGCATCCAATGCGGCCAGTTCATCGGAGACGCCATACATGCCAACTGGCGCGGACCAGTTCTGGCCGTCACCCAAGGAGAGGTTCACGGCCGCGATACGGTAAGCATCCGTGTTTCGGATGACCCACTGTAGAGCCTGCTCGAGATAACCGAAGTTCCCGCGACCGCTGTCGTTGAAGACCTTCAGATGAATGATGTCCACTGCCGGCGCCACACCGGGGTAAGTTTCGTCCTGAGAGGCGATAATGCTGGTCACGTGCGAGCCGTGGCCGGAGACTTCGGCCGCACGTCCGTCCCGGTCGGCGAAGTCGTACTGGAAGACTATTCGATCAGCCACTCCGTCGCCGTCCGCATCGGGGCCGAAGAACGGATGATTCAAGCAGAGGCCGGTATCGATCACCACCACCGCCAGACCGCGCCCGTCTAGATTTGCGAAGCGAGGATCGTCCCGCAGGGCGTCCAGCCCAATCAACTGGTTCGCCGGATTGGAAACTGGAAGCGTCGCCGCGCCGGAAGTGTAGGTCCAGGCAGGGGCGTACAGCGCCGCCTCGGACCCGCTATAGGTAAACGTGTAGGCACCGCCGGCACGAGGATGAGTCTGTTCCCAGCCGCTTTGCACCACGTATCGCACCACGTATTGGCCGGGCCGCAGGTTGGGAAAGACGTACCTGCCGTTTTCATCCGTCACGGCTTGGGGTTCCTGAGCACCTTTTTCGCCGTCCTGATCCAAGTCGAGGTACACAAGCTGAGCGGGCAACAATATCTCGTTCGAGTCGCGCTGGCCGTTGCCGTTGTCATCCCGCCACACAACGCCGCTGATTGACCCCAAAAGCACGAGCCCTGCGTCCCATTGCGAATTCAGCCCGCCAACGATTGTCAAAACGCTAGTGCCCCTTCAAGGCTAAGAATTGGGGTTGCAGATGTTGTAATTTCTGGGGAAACTCCTGACCATAAGGAGGTTTCCCATGAACAAGAAGTTCAT